>ENA-UERK01000431-UERK01000431.1-human-gut-metagenome-genome-assembly--contig:-NODE-431-length-36995-cov-14.105287_pt1 | contig 36995 bp, 65 predicted proteins | sample MGYA00242957_ERZ507957 | MGnify/ENA primary metagenome ERZ507957 (study PRJEB26167, sample SAMN06115538) | human gut metagenome | host: Homo sapiens | place: China:Heilongjiang | collected 2015-11-06...
GTAGAAGGCATCGGCGGAACCGACAATCTTCCAAAAGCCTATACAGACTACATCACGCATAACTGGCAAGGAATCTTCCCGTTGAAGGATGGATATACAAAGCAGGAGAAACAACCAGAGAAGAAATACGACCAGAATGGCTACGAATCCGAAGAAGAACTTATGAAAATGTTTTACGGTGAATAATGTTCCAAAAAGAAACAAAATGCGTGAAAAGGGGGTGCAATCGCTTTCATATTATGATATTATAATAATGTAATAAGAGAGGTACAAGGATATGACAGTAAAACAAACAACAGTAAACGGAAGAAAATTTAATTATTGGGCAGACATCTTTGAGAGAGCTGAAATTGCAGAAGATGTTGAAACTGGTGAAGTAAAAGCAATTAGATATAATGGTTATCTAAGCAATGACTTATCAGTTAGAAAAGCTATTGCAATGGTATTTGGATTACCAACATTCAGAAAATAAGAGTAAGAAAGGAAAAAAATAACATGACAAACATTTTTAAAAGTGAACAGCCAACAAAAGAAGCAATCCAGAGGATGTTAGAAATGTGCGATGAGAGCACTGAATATATCAAAGGCAATATGATATACTGCAAAAAATGTAACGAGCCGAGAAGAAAATGGCTGTCGGCGGTCGGGTTATATGTTCCAGTAATGTGTTCATGCTTGGTTGCTGAAAATGACAGGAAGGAAGAAGAGAAAAAGAAACAGGACAGATTGGCACGAATTGAAGGATATAGGAACACAGGCTTTCCTGACAGAGAACTTCAGAAATGCCGATTTGATCACGACGACCAGAAATCAAAGAAGGCAAGCGATATGTGCAGGAATTATGCCAGAAGGTTTGACGAGTTTAAGAAAGCAGGAAAAGGGATTATCTTATTCGGTGGAGTTGGAACAGGCAAGACGTTTCTTGCTTCATGCATCGCAAATGAGTTGATAGACAATGGCGTGCCGTGTCTGGTGACTAATTTTGCACGAATCATCAATACATTACAGGGAATGTATGAAGGAAAGCAGAAATATCTGGACAGTCTGAACGAGTTTGACCTTCTGGTGATTGATGATCTAGGGATTGAACGAAACACTGAATATGTAAATGAATTAGTGTACAATATCATTGATGCGAGATACAGAAGCGGAAAGCCAATGATCATTACAACGAATCTGAAGTATTCAGACCTGTATCATACAGAAGATACAAGCAAAGCCAGAATCTACAGCCGTATTATTGAAATGTGCCTTCCTGTACTTGTCAGCGGTGAAGACAGACGAAAGAACAAAGCACAGGATTCAAGGCTCATGGATATTTTAAATGGTTAAATGTTTCAAAAAGAAACAAAATGCGCCAAAAAGTATTGCAATCGCTTTCATGTTATGATATTATAATAATGCAAAAGGAAATAAAAAAAAGGAAGGTAAACAACATGACAAACGCACAAATTATTTTTAATGAAGCAGTTGAACTTATGAAAAATGGAAAGATTGGAACCACAGGCAGACAGTTCGAGGTCGAGGATGAAAACGGCAACAAAATGATGCTTGACGAACCTGAAGATATTCATACATTTCAAGCATGGAAAAAGCTAGGCTATTGTGTGAAGAAAGGCGAGAAAGCTGTTGCACAGTTCCATATCTGGAAATGTGTATCAAAGGAAACTGAAAATAGCGAGGGAATGACCGAAGAACAAAAAAGAATGTTCATGAAAAAAGCAAGCTTCTTCAGTGCAAGCCAAGTGCAGGCAATGAATTAATGATATAAAGGCAAGCCCACCGCCTAAAGTGTGGGCACACAAAGAAGAATTTAAAGATTGTGAAATCAAGTAGAGAGAGGAAAAATAAAATGAGTGCTTATGTATGCAATGATGAAACAATTAGCCTATTAGTTGATGGATTTATGAATTATGGAACAGCTTTAAAGTCAAAAGGTTATGAACCAAAAATTCAAATTATTTACAACGCAGAAACAATGAAAAGAGAAATAGGACAAGAACTCCTAAACAAGAATTATGATTCTGTAAATTTTAGATATGGAGAAAATCGTGCACCACGCGAGTTCAGATACATAGAAAATAATCAACGTAATGAAGAATATAAGTATTCTACAGAAAACCTATACAATGCGATAGGTGAATATGAATATCAAACATGTGAATTAAATGATTATTACGAATCGAAATTACATTTTTCAATGCTAAGACTAAAAGATGATATGCTAAAAAGATACATTAAAAGAGAGAAAGTTAAGGATTGTGAAGTCAATATTTCTTGAGAACAACGGACTAGGAAAACCTAGTCTTTTTTTATCGAAAAAATTGCCAAAAAATGTCATGAAAACGCTTGATTTTTATATATTATAGTATTATAATATAGATGTAAAAAGAAAGAGAGAACAAAGAAAATGACAAACATGAACAGCAGAGAATATTCAGCACTTATGAGTGCAGTAGATGAAATTATGGAAGGCAGAACAGTTAAGATTTATGAAACTTCAAGCTGTCTTGCAGAAGTAAAAACATTCGGTGTGAACTGGTCAGCTTGTGGAACACAGAACATCGAAGAAACAAAGAAATTTGCAGAGAAGATAAACAAGGCTTGCAAGATCGTGGAAAAGCTAAATGCGATGCAGATCAATGTAAACTATGTATATGAAGAAAAGCCAGAAAGAGAAACATACATGAAATTGATCACAAAGTATATGGAAGAATTGCAGTCGATATTATAATGCTTAAAGGTTTCAAATAGAAACAAAAACTTACAAAAAGTGTTGACATATTGTTATAATATGGTAATATATGGATGTGAAGAAAAGGAGATAAAAAATATGGCATACGTTGGAAATAAAATGAGTGAAAGAGCTGTGATGGCTTATGAAGACGGTGAAAAACCTTTATCAAAATGGACAAAGTCGGACATTGTTGAATTGGTTTTAGAAAAAAGAAATGATTTTGAAGAAAAAGAATTGAATAAATACAATAAAGAATCTTTGAAAGCTTTCTTAACTTATTCAAGCTGGCATCACACTGGTTCATATTTCAACAATACAGACTTTTATAGTTTAGACGAAGATTTTATTGAATTGTCCAAAGAAGAAATTATTGAAACGTTAAATAATAGAATGAGCGAATCGAAAAAAGCTAAAGAAGTTAAAAAAGAAGAAAAACTTCAAAAATGTTTCATCACTTATGTTGAATGGGAAGGCACTCGCAAACATCCCAAAGCAGTTGATCGTGAAGCTTATGGAATCATTAAAGGCAACTGGGTTCATACAGAATATGGCAAGAAGTCATTAAATGGTAAATACGTTCATATTGTGAAAGAGTTTGACAAAGCGCCTCGTGGAACTGCTCAGATTTTCAAAAATATCGAAAACGGATTAAGATAAGGAGGAAAACATCATGGAAGAAACAATAGCATATTTTATTTGCGGAATGTTTGCAGGGGGTGGAATCATATTAATTGTATACAGTATTCTAGTTGCTAAAAGAGTACAGGAAGAACAGGACAAAGCTACAAAATGTATCTTCAAATATGAAGAATACAGAAGAAGAATCAGAACGCTTGAATATCAAAACAAAGAGCTAGAAAAAAGAATAATAGAATTACAAACGAAGCACGGTGAAGTCGTAAGCGTTGAATATTATTCGGACTTTGATGAAGTTAAATAAATGGATTACAAGAAAAAAGGAGAAACAAATGACAATTAAAGAATTTGAATTGATTAAAGAAATGCTAAAAAAGCAAGCTAAATTAGATGAAGCAATTATGAAAGAATATGGGTTAATTTGTATTTATGAAGAGAATTTGAGTTTCGCAATTCTTGATGAAGTAGGCGAATTAACTCACGAATTAAAAGCTAACTGGTGTTGGTGGAAGAAAACTCAACCACAAGTTGATGAAGAAAAAGTGTTAGGCGAATTAGTTGATATTTGGCATTTTGTGTTAAGTTGGCAAAACAACTTTAATGGTGGTGAAGAAGGATTGTTAACAGATGATGAATTAATGGAAAAGGTTGACGATAATCGATGGTCAATCGAAGAATATGGAAAAGGTATTGTTATAAAATTAGCGGATTTATCATATTCTTCGTTTCAGAAAGTAGAACCATTAATCGCAATTACAGAATACTTAGGTTTCACAGTAGAACAAGTGTATTCTGCATATTGTGATAAGAATAAGATAAATTATCAAAGATTGAAAGAAGGTTATTAGGATGACATTAAGAGATATATTAATTTTAATAGGCGAAAATAATTTAGTTGATGTAACAATTAATTATAGTAATGAATTATTGAGTACAGTTAGTGGAAACCCTAGCGAACTTTTAAAAGATTTAGAAAATGATGAATTAAAAAAAGAAATACATGGAATTAACGCATTGGATGAAGATTATTTAGAAATTTATTTATTAGTGTGACAAAAGATAAGGAGAAATAGATTATGTGGATTAGAAGTCAAAGCTTAGCAGTATTAGTTAAAGCAAATGAAATATGTATTGAAAACAAAACAAATATATTGGCAGAGGGTTATTTAATTGGTAAATACTCTACAGAAGAAAAAGCTTTAAGTGTATTGGATGAAATTCAAAGATTTATTTATCATATAGACAATTTATATGCAACATTTCAAATGCCACAAGATGAGGATGTTGAAGTATGACAAAAGAAGAAATTAAACAAATAGAAAACTTTGTGTTTCTTAAAATGGAAGAATACGAAAATAGAGGTACAACTTATGGAAGTGGAGTATCGGACGGCTTAGAAATGGCTCTTATGTTTATTTATGATATACATGATATAGACGATAAAGAGGTTATTGAATCGTTAAAAAATACGATTGTATTTCTAAAAAGAAACATAAGAAAAAAGCAAAACGCAAGTTTGAGAAAGCTTAAAAGAATGGTGCAAATCAAAAAAGAAACTGATGAATTTGTTAAAAAGCTAAAGGAGCAAGAACAATGATTAAAACAAGGATTGAAGAAGGACTTGATTCTTTAATTGAAATGTACACTATAGAAATTGAAGATGACACAGAATGTCTAAAAAAGTATAAAGATAAGTTGGAGAATGTTTTAAAAGAATCTGACTGCTTATCAGAAGTTGATAATAGCAGAATATGGAGTTTACATAGAATTGTAGACAGAATGGCAAACAAAATCTTTTTGATGAAAAGATTTTTGCTCGATTTAAAAATAATGAAAGAGGACAACAAATGATTAGATTACAAAACAATTATGCAATCACTTCTAGCGGTGGTTCATTCGCTCTTGTAACGTTCGTAAAAGGTAAGGATAAAGAAGGCAATGAGATAGACGTACAAAAGCCTATCTCATACCATACAACGCTAGAATCGGCTTTACAGAGCTATTCTAATAATCGTATGGCAGATTTAGTAGCCAACGTAGATTTAGATTTGAAAGAAGTTAAACAAGCTATAAACGAGCTTAAGGAGGAAATAAAAACGTATGAATAAATATCAAGAAGCAATGAATTATTTATGGAATGCATATGATGAGAATAAAATATATGGCATTGCAAGCAGAGGGTATCTAGAATGGTTACAAGAGTTAGTTGACAAAGAAATACCAAAAAAGCCTGTCGATATTGAATTTGGTCCATGTGGTGATTTGGTACTATCTTGTCCAACTTGTAAACATGAAGTTGTGACTATTCCAACATATTATGGAAGAAAATATTATCCTCGTTGTCCATTCTGTGGGCAGTTGTTAAAAGGAGATAACGAAGATGAATAGCAAGCACGCGGAAAGATTGTAGATTGAGGTGGATTTAAATGACAAAAGAAAATTATCAAGATGCAATAATGAGAATGTACGATTTTTGTATAGCATCAAACCATCCTGCGGAAATAAGAGAACAATTTACTCAAGATTTGGATTTTTTAGCTAAATTAGCAGAAGAGCATTTTGAAGAAAAAAAGGAGTCTAACCTTGAGCATTATAAAGAAGAAATCAAAAGTGCAGGCTATGACTTTGCACTAGTAAATGGAAAACCAACAGCGTGCAAATGGATTTTGTGTGACCAATGTTTTTTCAAAGATAGGTTACTTTGTTCTAAAAAGAGAATGGAATGGATGCTAAAACCATTTAAGCGAAAGTATCAATTAACTCAGTTTGAATATGATTTATTGCAAAGTTATGCAAACGGATACAAGTTTAAAGATATAATGCCTTTAATCGTAATGAAAGAAAAAGGGTATTTCAAAGACGTTGATAAGAGTGAAAAAATTACAGATATTCTTGAAAATTGTGAGGCTATTCAATGATTCGACAAGCAGGATTGATATTTCCTAGAAAAGAATACAAGGAGCCTTTATACAGGCTAAGATATAATGAATACTGTATATTATTGGGTTTCAAAGGAAATAAGCCAATAAACAGGTATGTGGCGTTACTGGAAGTAAAGAAATACGGACTTTTTAGAAATGTTCCAGATAATGTGCCAATTAATGAAATATTAAGAAATTGTGAGGTGATCACATAATGCGTAAAGCTAGATTGCTGTGTCTTACAGATAAGTATGAATATGATTTAATCAGCAGTACTGGCAAGAACAAAGAAGATTACATCGGTCAAGTTGGTAGCATTACACACACTCAAAAAATGCTAACAGGTAATGGAAGTGCTACAAATTTATTCGATATTACATTTGAAGATGGTGCTATGTTTTGTGTGGATAGAGAACAAATCGAATTTATGGAGGATTGAGAATGAGCGGTGGAAGTTATAACTATATGTATTGCCGAATTGAATATGAATACGTCGGAAGAATGTATGATTCACAATTAAATGCAATGATGAAAGATTTAGTTGATTTGCTACATGATTTGGAATTGTGGATGTCTTGCGATTATAGCGAAGATACTTACCGAAAGTCGGTAACAGAATTCAAAAAGAAATGGTTCAAACAAACTAAGATTGATGTACAAAAGCAAATTGAATTGGAGTTTGAAAGGACAAAGAATGAATTATTGAAAGTGTTTGATTATTTAAACGATGAAAGAGAGGAAAACAATGGCGAAGCTTGCTAAAATGAAATACAGAACTGTAGGCGGTGACTTAAAGGTCAACACGTATACTACGACAATATCAAAAAAGATTGTAGCTGAATCTGGGATTGATCCCGAAAAAGAAATCACGGTGAAGGCGGAAAAAGGAAAAATCATTATCGAGCAAAAAAGATAAAATAAAGGCAACGAAAAAGGGCATAAAATCCCTTTTTTTTGTCAATAATTATAGTATAATTTAGGTATGAAAGAAGGTAAAAAATGGTATTTTCTAATAAAACATATGACAAGCTAAAATGGGTTGCACTTGTTGGAACGAACGCATTTTCAGCATTAATTATCACACTCGGCAAAATCTGGGGTTGGGATTGTGCAGAAGCGATTGCAGGAACTATTTCGGCAATTGGAACGTGCATTGGTGCATGCTTACAAATTAGTTCGGCGAATTATAAAAAGGTGGAATAATGACTCCAGAAGCAAGTGTAAGCATCGCATTACTAATTTCTTTGACATCGCTTGCATGTACGTTAATCAACACGTTTGCGGGTGGCAAAAAGCGTCAAGAAGAACAGGCAGAGCGAGAAAAGAATCGGCAGTTGGATGTCGAAAAAAATTTTGTAAAAATCAATGTGAAACTGGACGATTTTTGTGACACAACAAAAAAGATGATGGCAGAGAACGGTGAAAAGACAGAACAGTTGAAAAATGTATCAGAGCAACTAATTCTTGTAACGGAACGTGTAAAGACGTTATTTAAATACAAGGATGATCACGAGAAACGAATCAAGGAACTGGAAAATGAACGGGTACAGAATCATTAGCATCGTTCATCTTGAAGTATATTAGGGAGGAAGAAAAAAATGGCATTAAACGGAATTGACATTTCAAATTGGCAAAGAGGGATTGATCTATCAAAAGTTCCATGTGACTTTGTAATTTGCAAAGCTACAGAAGGTACAGGATATGTGAATCCTGATTGTGACAGAGCTTATCAGCAAGCTAAAGCTAACGGAAAGCTATTAGGTGTATACCACTATGCAAATGGAGGGAATGCAGTAGCAGAAGCAGATTATTTCTTGAATAACATTCAAGGATATATTGGCGAAGCTATTCTTTGTTTAGACTGGGAGCATCAGGACAACGCATTGTGCGGAACAGGTGGTCCAGCTAGAACATGGATTTCTAACTGGTGCAATCGAATTGTAGAAAAAACTGGGGTCAAACCTTTAATCTATGCATCAGCAAGTTTGTATAAAGAAGTTTCTGGCATTGGTGACTATGGACTGTGGATTGCTCAGTATGCAAATAACAATCCGACAGGATATCAGGAACATCCATGGAATGAAGGTTATTACACATGTGCTATCAGACAGTATTCTTCTTGTGGAAGATTGGCAGGATATGCTGGCAACCTTGACTTAGATATTGCCTATATGGATGCTACAGCATGGCATAAGTACGCAAATCCAAGCGGTGAAACAAAACCAGTTACGCCAAAGCCTGTTAAAAAGAGCAATGAGCAGGTAGCGGACGAGGTTATTGCGGGAGCTTGGGGAAATGGTGAAGATCGCAAGAACAGAATCACACAAGCAGGATATGACTACAATGTGATTCAGGACATTGTAAACAAGAAGGCTGCACCTGTCAGAAAGTCAAATGAACAGATTGCAAGCGAGGTTATTGCGGGAGCTTGGGGAGATGGTAACAGCCGTAAGAGCAGACTGGAACAGGCAGGGTATGACTATAATACCATTCAGAATATTGTCAACCAGAAGCTAGGTGCATCTCAGGCAGTATATTACACTGTACAGAGCGGAGATACATTATCAGGCATCGCATCCAAGTATGGAACAACATGGCAGAAGCTACAGGCTATGAATGGCATCAGCAATCCGAATATCATTTATGCAGGGCAAAGGCTACGTGTTAAGTAATGGCACAAGGATACTATGCCTGTAGCAGGTGCGGGAGAATACATCCGAAAGGTTATGTTTGTAAGGTAGAAAAGAAACACTACAAGTACAGTTACAAAGAATCAAGGATGAGAAGCAAGAGTGCATGGACAGAGAAGAGCAAGCAGATACGAGAGGATGCAAACTATCTATGTGAAGTATGCAAGGACAAAGGTATATATAACTACCGTAACATAGAAGTGCATCACATAGAGAAGCTGAAGGACAAGCCAGAGCTATGGTTGGATGATGATAACCTTATCTGTTTATGCAAGAGCTGTCACAGGTTAGCTGATGCAGGAATGATTAAAAAAGAGTATTTGAAGAAGTTAGCAAGGCAGCGAATAGACAGGCTGAAATAACCGCCCCATGGTAACGGGCATGGTCTGGTGTGACACCAAGATGAAACGTCCAAAGAAAAGAACACAAAATTTATAAAAACTTATGGTTTTTTGGAAAAACGGCAAAAATCACGCTATAATGTGAGTATAAGCCGTTTTTTGTTTCAAAAAGAATCAAAAGCTAGCTTAATGTGTTCCACGTGGAACAAAGGGGTGAAATGATGCGAAAAGACTTTGCGTGTATCGTAATATCACATGGCAGACCTGAGTGCAGCACGGTGAAGGTGCTTCGTGAGTGTGGATATACTGGGAAAATTTATATCGTTGTTGACGATGAGGACAAAACACTTCCTGATTATGTTGAACGATATGGGAAGGATGTTCATGTATTTCACAAAGAAGAAGACTTCGATACTGGCGATTTAGGTGGTAGCAAGGCATGTGGAGTATTTGCACGAAATCAATGTTTGAAGGTCGCAGAGAAAAACAGGCTGACATACTACCTAGAACTGGATGATGATCTTGAAAGCCTTACATACAGATACAATGATGATGGACATTTGAGAGGAATCAAGGCAAAAGGAATCGACAGGCTGTTTGAAGGAATGTGCATATATTTTGATGAAGCGCCTGTGCAGTGTGTAGGCTTTGGAAATGCCGTTGATTATATTGGCGGTGTGCCAACGTTTGAAAGTGGAAAAGCAAACAGGACTGTAATGAACAGTTTTTTTCTCAGAACATCAAATAAAATTCAGTGGCGAAGCAGAAACAGTGACGATATTATTACGGTTGTTGATGAAGCACAAAAAGGACATTCAGGATTCAGATTTACGCCTGTTATGAATAAATTCGATGTCTGGATTCCGAAAAGAAAGTCCAATGCAAGTGGTGGTAGTATTGATGAGTACAACAAGATAGGTTCTTACAAATTGAGATATTATGCTGTAATGTTTCACCCAGACTGCATAAAGATTAAAGAGTCAGGAGAAGGATACGACTGGTCGGTGACATCTGAAAATGCGTATCCTAAAATATTAAGCGGGCGATATAAGAAAGGCAGGGCGTAAAAAAATGGAAAGCAAAAAAATGAATATCGTTTACAAGAAAGTTAAGGACTTGATTCCGTATGAGAACAATCCAAGAAACAACGACGAAGCTGTTGACTATGTAGCAAAGAGCATCGAAGAGTTTGGCTTCAAAGTTCCGTGTGTTGTGAGCGGTGACGGTGTATTGATCACAGGTCATACAAGACTTAAAGCATGCAAGAAACTAGGCATTGATGAAGTCCCTTGTATTGTGGCTGATGATCTTACTGAAGATCAGATTAAGGCATTCAGAATTGCAGATAATAAGGTTTCAGAATATAGCACATGGGACAATGAAAAGCTTGCTGAAGAGTTGAGCGACATCATGATGGACATGGGACAGTTTGGAGACGATCTTTTCAAAGATGATGATACGATGGATATCGAACTTCCTGAAGAAGACAATCCTTACAGTCAAAAGAAACATGTGCCACAGTACGAGCCAACAGGTGACTTCGTTGACATTATGGACTTGATTGATGATGAAAAGAACAAAGCGCTGTATCAAAAGTACAAGGAGCTTGCAGACCGTGATGGATTGATCACAGTTGGAAGACTTGCGGAATACAAATATTACAACATGGATAGCGTAATCGAGAGTGCATTGAAGGTGGTGAAAGAGATATGCGAAAGACAGTAAATGAGCAAGCGGAAGAAATCATACAGAAAGCAGAAGCATTCGGAGTCGATAAAAACTTTTTCTTTATTACGACATTTAGGCGATATATGGTGCAGTTGAAAATATTAACCGAGCTTGAATCGTCTATTAAAAATGATGGCGTACTTGTCACAAAAGAATATGTCAAGGGCAGAAAAAACGTATATTCTCATCCTGCCATTCAGGACTTTAACCGCACAACCGACAGTGCAAATAAGACGGTGAGCACGCTGATGAAGATCATTTCGAAATTTTCTGGTGATGAAAATTCTGAGAGTGATACAGACCCGTTGCTTCAGTTGATAAATGGCGGTGACGATGATGGCAGTGACGAGCAGTAAGGCTTACGAATATTGCAAAAACTCTATTAGAAAGAAAACCACACCGAAGTACGTTAAATTACAAATGAAAGCATGGATGCGGATTGCTGAAGGAAAAGACAGCAAGTATTTCGTATCCGAAAAGAAAGTACAGCAGATCGAGAACATTCTGAAACTGCTTATCATGCCAAAAGGATTGAAAGCAGGACAGTCGATGTATAAGTGCGCCACTGGCTATCAGTGGCTAATTTATACAGCTATGCTATGCACTGTATATCGTGACAAACCAAAAAAGCGCAGATACGAAACAGGGTTGTTGGAGATTTGCAGAAAGAATTTCAAGACATATACAGTCGGAACAATCTTTATTATTCTGTTTCTTACTGAGCCTAGGTTCTCAAAATTCTTTTCAGTTGCGCCAGATGGAGCATTGTCAAGGGAAATAAAAGAAGCAATATCTGACACAATAAAAAGCAGTCCGCTAATATATGATTACAAAGGAACGAAGCGTTTCAAACTATTAAGGGACTACATCAAGTTCAAACCGAATGAAAACACGCTTATACCGCTTGCATACAGTAACAACCGTATGGACGGACGTATGCCGAATGCCTTTATCGCAGATGAGGTTGGAGCATTGCCAAACGGTTATCCTGTCGAAGCAATGCGTTCTGGACAGCTAAACGTTGTTAACAAACTAGGGTTCGTTATCAGTACAAAATATCCGACAATCGACAATCCTTTCGAGGACGAGGTTGCATATGCCAAGAAGGTTCTGGATGGTATTCAGAAAGACGAAACTGTTTTTGCACTGTTGTACGAACCAGACAAAACGTCAGATTGGGAAACTGACGACTTGGTTTTAAAGCAGGCGAATCCTGCGGCATTGGAAATCCCTGAAATTTGGGATGATCTTGTAAAGAAAAGAGCCAGAGCCATTGCTATTGAAAATGAGCGAGAAAACTTTGTTACAAAGCACTGCAATATCATTTATCAAGGGCAAGGAACAGAAACGTTTATTGATGTTAAGGATGTTCAGGCGTGCAAGGTTGCTAATATTGATTGGAATGGCAGAGTTGTATATTTAGGTGTTGACCTTTCAGAATCGAACGATAATACATCTGTTGCCATGGTTTCTGTAGATGATGATGATAACATTCTTGCAGAAAGTTTTGCGTTCATTCCAGCAGACAGAATAACGGAGAAAACAGTCTCAGAGCGTGTAAACTATCAAGAATTATTGAAGAGTGGGAAGGTATTTGCGTGCGGTGACAGAGTTATCTCATATGCGTTTGTTGAGCAATTAATTTTGAGTGTTGAAAGCCGTTATAATGTACAAATACAGGCGATTGGCTATGATAGATGGAATGCATTAAGCACAGCGCAGAAATTGGCTAATGAAGGCTATAACACGGTTCAGATTAAGCAGTATTCAAGCGTGCTACATTCTCCTACAAAGAGGATGAAAGAAGCAATCCTTACGCAAAAATTCAAATACACAGAAAACAAACTTCTTGAAATCAACTTTCAGAATGCGAAATGTGCATATGATACAAACAAAAATATGTATGTGAGCAAGAAAAAGAGCAACGGAAAAGTCGATATGGTGGTATCGCTTATCAATGCAATTTACCTTCTTGAGCAGGATTATTTCTTGAATGAAGGCGACTTTACATTCCAGATGATTTAATTGATAAAAACGTGCATTTATGCTATATTATTTGCGTAAAAATGTTTCAAATAGAAAATACTAATAAAGGGTGGTAACGAGAGTGGCACTATTCAATAAATTATTCAAGAATAAAATAAATCTTAACGATCAAAGTGTTCAGCTTGACGATGTGCTGTTATCGGCATTGCTCAACAATGAAACAATCACGAGGGAAAAGGCCCTCACGCTTCCTGCCGTATCAGGTGCTGTTGATTTTATCAGTGGTTCGATTGCGGCAATGCCTGTTAAACTTTACAAGTACAAGAAAGGCAAAGTTGAGGAAGTGCAGAATGACAGACGTGTACGAATGCTGAACGGTGACACAGGAAACACGCTTGACGGGTTTCAGACAAAAAAGGCCATGGTCGAGGATTATCTGCTTGGCAAGGGTGGATATTGTTACATCCAGATAGACAGACAGAACAACGTAACAGCACTGAAATATATTCCAGATATGAACGTTACTGTGTGGTCAAATTCCGACCCGATGAATCGTTTCGTACAGTTCTATGTTGGTACGGATAAAATATATCCGTGGAACATGGTAAAACTCTTGAGAAATACCAAAGACGGAGCAAGCGGAAAAGGTTTGACGGAAGAAATTTCAAAAGCACTTGAAACGGCATACAGTACGTTGGTGTATCAGCTTGGACTGGTTCAGACAGGCGGCAATAAAAAAGGATTCTTACAGGCAGAGCGTAGGATTGGACAGGAAGAAGTGGACAAGCTAAAAGAAGCATGGAAGAGGTTATACGCCAATAACACCGAGTCCGTCATGGTTCTAAATAACGGCATCAAGTTTCAGGAATCGTCAAACAGTTCTGTTGAAATGCAGTTGAATGAGTCGAAGAAAACATTGCAGGATGAAATCAACGGAGTTTTCCACATTCACAGTGACTTCAATCTGACATTCAAAGAAGCGATATATCCGATTATTAAAGCATTTGAGACAGCACTCAACAGCACGTTGCTGTTAGAAAAAGAAAAGAAAAACTTCTTCTTTGAATTTGATACGAAGGAAATTGTGAAAGCAAGCATCAAAGAGAGATTCGATGCTTACAAGGTTGCAAAAGATACAGGGCTAATGACGATAAACGAATTGCGCCGTATGGAGAACTTGAACTATGTTGAGGGAATGGACGTAATAAATGTTGGACTTGGTGCAGTTCTGTATGATATTAATACTGGAACGTATTACACGCCAAACACTGGACAGGTGACAGGCGGAAATGAAGAAGAAACGGATGAGAAAGTCGAAGAAATTGAACAGGGGGCAGATGATGAATTACAAGTACCTGAAGAATCTGACGAAAAATAGTGCAGATTTTTACGTATATGGTGATATCGTTGATGAGAACGTGCCTGACTGGTGGACTGGTGAGAAATCAGAAACAGCAGTTGACACAAACGCATTCAAGACAGAGCTTAACAGCTTGAATGGTGTGACAGATTTTAATATTTACATCAATTCAGGCGGTGGCTCTGTATTTGCAAGCTCGGCGATGGTGAGTATGTTGAAAAGATTCAGACAGAACACAGGCGCTCAGATACATTCCTACATTGATGGGCTATGTGCGAGTGCCGCAACATATTTAGCGATGGTTGCAGATGATGTTAACATCTACAAAAATTCTATCATGATGATTCACAAACCTATGACATTTTCATACGGGAATGCGAATGATTTACAGCATGATATAGATACACTGGACACTATCGAAAATGATATGATGTTGCCGATGTATTCAGACAAAGCAAAAGAAGGAATCACAGCAGAGAAGATCGCAGAACTGGTTGATAACGAGACATGGCTCAGCGGAAATCCTGAAGATGATATGTATATCGGAAACTATTTCAATGTCAATGAACTTGAAATGGTGAAGGATGTACAGGCATGTGCAACAGATTTATTCAGAAATTATAAGCATGTGCCAGACACACTAAAAAGACCAAAACAGACTAAAAAGCCTGTCGAGGATCGTATGCTTGATTATTCGGCATACGAGAATATTATTAGTTCATTAAAGAATGATGGAGGGGCGAAAAGATGAACGTAAAAGCACTTATCGAAAATCGAAATTCAAAAGTCGCTCAGATGGAAGGACTATTGACAACTGCAAAGGCAGAAAACAGATTACCATCTGAAGACGAAAAAAATCAGTTTGCAGACCTTGAGAAGGAAGTCAAGGATATTGATGCAACTATTGCTATGTATGATCAAATGGCAGGCATGAGCATGAAGAAAGTGCATAATGAACCTGGTGAAATGACAAATGCAGAAAAAGATCGCAAAACATTCGAGAATGCAATTCGTGGAATTGTGAATACTGACACACCGACAATGCCTGCCGATGCAAAGACATTAATTCCAACAACAGTTTGGAATGAAATTATTTCTCAAGTTATCGAAATCTCACCTGTATTCTCTATGGCAGATCGCTATAACATCACAGGCAATCTAGTATTACCAAAGTATGATGCACAAAACAGTTCTATCGTGATGCAATATGCAGATGAAGGATCTACAGCAGAGTCTGGAAAGGTTGTTATCAGCCAGATTACACTTGGTGGATTCCTTGCACGCTGCCTTGCAAAAATCTCAAAGAGTTTGATTAACAACTCTAACTTTGACATCGTTGGCTTTGTCGAAGCAAAAATGGCACAGGCTATTGCATTGTATTTTGAACATGAGATTTTGTTCGGAACAGAAGGAAAGGTTGATGGCTTAAAGGGCATTACATCAGATATGACTGTTACAACTGCCGCAGCTACAAAGATTACATCTGACGAGTTGATGGATTTACAGGACAAAGTAATTGACAACTATCAGGGTAATTCTGTTTGGATTATGAACCGTGAAACTCGAAACGCAATCAGAAAATTAAAAGATAACGAAGGCGATTACTTATTAAACCGTGACTTTACAGCAAAATGGGGATATACACTTTTAGGCAAGGACGTTTATTGCTCTGATGCTATGGACAAGATGCTTGCAGGAAAAACAACTATTTATTATGGTGACTTCTCTGGTTTAGCCGTGAAGGTTTCAGAAGATGCTAACATGCAAGTATTACAAGAACGATATGCAGAAGAGCATTTACTTGGAATTTTAGCTTTCGTTGAGTGGGATGCTAAGGTTGCAGACACTCAGAAGCTTGCAAAACTTGTGATGGCAGCAGGCAAATAAAAAAGGGGTGAAGCAATATGGAAGTAAGCAAAGTCAGTGATATTACAGTGAAATGCGTCGCAGATTATTTGAGATTGGACGAAGTAGCAGAAAGCGAAAATGATACATTGACCATGCTTATTTCCATCGCTACTTCTTTCATCAAAAGTTATACAGGGCTTGATGATGATGGCGTTGACAAATATCCTGAATTTGTGATTGTGGTGCTTATTCTTTGCCAAGATATGTGGGACAACCGCACAATGTACGTTGACAGCAAGGATTTGAACAATAGTGTTCAGAGCATTCTTGCGATGCATAGCATCAATCTGTTGTGAGGTGTGAATCATGTTAAATGCAGGAAAGTATTCAAAACGTATCACGATTTATAAAACTGTAATTGTGACAGATGAGGATGGCTTTCAGACAGAGCAAAAACAGGTGATTCTTACACCTTATGCATATGTTCGGACAACGAAGGGATTTACGCTGATTGCGAACAATTCTGATTTTGAAAAAGCATACACCAACTTCACAATTCGGTTTCCTAAAACAGAAATCACAAGAGATATGCTGATTGAGTTCCATGGCAAAACATATACGATTGAGTATTTGAACAACGTGGACGAAAACAGTGTAGAACTGGAAATTCAGGCAAAGGAAGTGACACACTGATGGCTAAACTTATTCTTGATATTGATGATAGCGTATTGAAAGATATTTCTTACATCGACAAACAGTTTGATCACATCTTTGGTGGTATGACCAAAGCAGGTGCTGAGGTCGTCTACAAGAACGTTATTTCGGCACTTCCAGGGCCGCTTAGAAGTTCAGGTTTGGCAAAAAATGTGAAGCTGTCACGCGTGTATAAAACACCGTCAGATGATGGTATCAACACGAAAGTTATGATCACTGGATATTTCATTAACAAAGACGGAAGAAAGACTCCTGCACCACTTGTTGCTAACATGTTCGAATATGGAAGGTCGAAAAAGAACTATCCAAAGCAACCGTTCTTCCGAAAGTCTTTCAAAAAGTCACAGATTATGAAAGCAATGGAAGAAGAACAGAGGAAGTTGAGCGGGGGGGTGTTGGATGAATAACCTCATTGAAAAAACATTGAGTGACTTCACGGTCAACGACAAAAAAATTCCAGTCAAGTTCTTGCGGTATAATGGCAATGAAGAAACGTACATCACGTATATGGAAACAGACGCAGAGAGTACGTTACATGGTGATGATGAGTTGCTAAATTATATCGAGTATTATGACTTTGATATTTACACAAAAAGCAATTACAAGCCTATTATCAAGGCGTTAAAGGGATTGCTGACGAGTGTCGGGTTCATGTGGGAACCTGACAGATCATCCGCAGACATGTATGAGGATGATACGAAGTATTATCATAAAACACTATGTTTTTCAATAGAAAGGAGCGAACATGGCTAAAATTGGTTTAAATAACTTCCGATACTCAAAACTTACGGAATCGGAAAATGGCAAAGCCACTTATGATGGCGCAAAAAAGCCGGCAAAGGCTATTTCATGTAAGGTGGATATTTCTAACAACGATGCGTCTTTGTATGCAGATGATGCATTGGCTGAGAGCGATACTTCATTTCAGAAAGGTTCTGTTACAGCAGGAATCGACAATGAGGATGTGCAGACAATGGCAGACCTTCTTGGACATACGGTTTCAGAAGAAGGTTCAGAGCTTGTCAGAAATGCAAACGATGTTGCGCCGTATGTAGGTTTCGGAAGAATCGTTACAAAGATGGTGAATGGAGCTTACAAGTACACGGTAGAGTTCCTATGCAAAGTCAAGTTCTCAGAACCATCACAGGATGATTCTACAAAAGGCGAAAGCGTATCATTCAGTACAACTGAGCTTGCAGGAACTGTTGCAACATTGGCTGATGGCACATGGTCAAAGTCAAAAACGTTTGATACAAAGACTGAAGCTGTCACATATCTTGAAGGACTGATGGCAAAGACTTCAGTTTAAAAGACTATTAAAGGCAGGTTTCGTACCTGTCTTATTTTTTGGAGGTAAAACATGAAGGAAATCTCAAAAACACTTGAATACAAAGGCAAGACATACAAGCTAGTTTTCAATTTGAATGTGATGGAAGTTATTCAGGACAAGTACGGCACACTTGAAAACTGGGGAAAGCTCACAGACGGCACAGAAAACGATGGTGAGCCAAATGCAAAGGCTGTTATCTTTGGAATCACCGCAATGCTGAACGAAGGAATTGACATCGAGAACGAGGAAAACGGCACAAAAGAAAAGATGCTTACACGCAAGCAGGTTGGAAGAATGATCACAGAAATTGGCTTGCAATCATCCGCACAGTTGATGAATAGCGCTGTCGTTGACAGCACACAGAGTGCCGAAAAAAACGTATAATCCCCGATGAGGATGAACCAGAGCCGATAGACTTTACATGGTTCTACTTTATCGGGCGTAATAAACTCGGTTTTACATTTCATGAGGTTGGAAGATTGACACTGACAACTTTCAATATGTTTTATAAACATTACAAAGACGATTTTGATTTTGAGCTGATGCTTGAAAAGACAGGGACAACATACGCAAAAGCGTACGAGAAATCACAGCATGAAGATGATTGGTTCTAAGGAGGTAAGTTCATGGCATTAGGTGGTACTATTAAGTTAAAAGGCGAAAGCGAATACAGGCGAGCGTTAAGCCAGATTACACAGAACTTGCGTGTAGTATCTTCCGAAATGAAGATCGTCACGAGTACATACGACAAAAACGACACAAGCACCGAAGCATTGACAGCCAAGAGTGGCGTACTGAACAACCGCCTTGAAGAGCAGAAGGCAAAGCTGAAGTTAGTATCTGACCAGTACAAGCAGTATTATGAAGCAGTTAAGGAGTCAGCAAATGAGCATATTCAACTCGGTGAAAAGCTTGAAGATGCAAAAGGAAAGCTTGCAAGCATCGAAGCCCAGTGTGGCAAAAACAGCAAAGAATACGAAGAACAGAAAAAGGCTGTTGATGATCTTCAAAAGCAGTATGATGAAAGCACCGAAGCACAGGACAAAAACAAGCAATCATTGTCAAAGCTTGCAGTGCAGATGAACAATGCTCAAGCGGACGTTAACAAGACAGCGAAAGAGATTGACAACCTTGGCAAAGAAATGAATGATGCTGATGACGCATCGAAAAAACTTGGCGATGGCTTCACGGTCATGAAGGGGGTTCTTGCCAACCTTGCGACAGATGCTATACGAGCGGTTGGCAATGGGCTAAAGCAAATGGGTTCTGCACTTGTTAACGTTGGAAAACAGGCGCTCGATTCATATGCAAACTATGAGCAACTTACTGGTGGAATCGAAACGATGTTCGGCAATTCAGCCGATGCGATGAAGGCATACGCTTCTGAAGCTTACAAGACGGCTCAGATTTCTGCAAACGACTACATGGAGACTGCAACGAGCTTTTCTGCAAGCCTAGTATCTTCGCTTGGCGGTGACACACAGCAGGCGGTTGAGTATGCAAACCGTGCAATCATTGATATGTCGGACAATGCAAACAAAATGGGAACATCTATGCAGGATATCCAGAACGCATATCAAGGGTTTGCAAAGGGTAATTATACGATGCTTGACAACCTGAAGCTTGGATATGGTGGTACTGCGGAGGAAATGAAGCGCCTTATTCAAGATGCATCACAAATGAAGGATGTACAGAGCGAGCTTGGCGTTACGGTCGATTCTAACTCAATGAGTTTTGCCAACTGCGTAAATGCTATCTCGGTGATGCAGAAGCACATGGGTATTGCGGGAACGTCTGCAAAGGAAGCGTCCACCACAATCGAGGGTTCATCGAATATGATGAAGGCCAGTTGGCAGAACCTTCTGACTGGCATTGCAGACGATAACGCAGACTTTGGCGCACTGATAAACGACTTTGTGGAGAGCCTTACGGCTTTTGCAGGTAACATAATCCCAAGGGTACAGCAGATTATCAAGGGCGGTGCGGAAGTGGCGACAAGACTTATCCAGACGGTCGTACCACAGCTTGTACAAATGATCCCACCTATTCTAAGCGACACGTTACCAACGCTTATAACAGCAGTTACAAATGTGATTCAATCGGTTCTTGAAGCTATCCCGCAGATGATGCCTGTTATTGTTGATGGTATTATGCAGATTATACAGGCTATGATTACTCTGTTACCAGAGTTTATCAATGCAGGATTGCAGATGCTTACATCACTTATTCAGGGAATCACTGAAGCATTGCCACAGCTGATTGCAATGTTGCCTACAATCATTCAGCAGACCGTTGATACATTACTCGCAAATCTTCCTGCAATCATTGCAGCAGGTGTGCAGTTGTTAATAGCTTTAACTAATGGTATTACTGAAGCATTGCCACAGTTGATTGCTATGTTACCTACGATTATTAACACGGTTTCAACAACATTAATTGCAAATCTTCCTGTTATTATCAATGCAGGTATTCAGATTCTTGTAGCGCTTATCAATGGGCTTATTCAGTCTTTGCCACAGTTGATCGCAGCTACGCCGAGAATAATAATATCAATTGTGCAGACATTGATTCAGAACTTGCCACAGATTCTAGCAATGGGCGGACAAATCATAGGCTCACTCATTAGTGGTATTGCATCCATGATGGGCAATCTTGGCGGAACTATTGGCAATGTTGTAAGTACTATTATTAATGGTATCAGTTCATTGCCTGGACAGCTGTACAACTGGGGTGTTGATATGGTTCAGGGCATCGCAAACGGCATCAGGGGAGCGATTCGTTATGTAACGGATGCAGTCAGTGGTGTTGCAGATAAAATCAAGTCATTTCTTCATTTCTCAAGACCTGATGAAGGGCCACTGGCTGAATACGAAAGTTGGATGCCTGACATGGTACAAGGTTTGAGCGATTCTTTAAGAAAGGCAAGTCCAGAACTAATCAATCAGACTGAAGCACTGGCAAATGGTATGTCTGACGCATTCAATGTGAACGGTGGTATTTCGACAAGCAGTGGAAACTATAGAAACATGGTTGATGCATTCAAGGATGCTTTATCGCAGGTAAAAATCGTCATGGATGATGAAGAAATGGGACATTTCGTCGATAAAACTGTTACAAAATTGATATACAATTAAGGGGTGAAGGAATGCGAAACTATGTAGTTCAAAATGGGCTTGACAGCCGATATATAAACGGATTGCTGATTCAGGAATTGCCACCGATTACAAAGCCATTGATGCGGACAAGCATTGAGCAAATAGATGGTCGTGATGGTGATATTATCACAAGGCTTGGATATTCAGCGTATGAAAAAAAAATGAAAATCGGTCTGTTTGGTGACTATGATATTGATGATATTATTCCGTTTTTCAATTCAAGCGGAACAGTCACATTTTCAAATGAACCAGAAAGATATTACAAATATGACATTCTTGATGCTGTCGATTATGAACGCCTTATGAGGTTCAGAACGGCTGAGATCACGTATCATGTACAACCGTTTAAATACAGTACAATTGAAAAAAAGAAGGTGTTTGACAATCCGACAAGTGCTATCACAGTGAGAAATAACGGCAATTATGTTTCAAAACCTATCATTCATATCAAGGGTTCAGGAACAATCAATCTGTCGTTGAATGGTGTGCAGTTGTTCAGAATTGATATGAGTACATCAAATTCCATCACAATAGACACAGAAAGGCTCGAAGCGTATAATGATGATGTATTGATGAACAGATACGTTGTCGGAAATTACGACAAATTTATGCTGAAAGTTGGGCCTAACTCAGTGTCATGGGATGGACAGCTTACGTATATTGCATTTGAAAATCTGTCGAGGTGGATATAATGGAAAAGATGAATCTTGAAATGATAAAAGGCGACACACTGTCATTTGCGGTTGAGATTGAGTTCGATGACAAACCGCAGGAGCTTGAAAAGGCGTTCTTCACGTGCAAAAGGAATCTTGATGATGGTGATGTCGTATTCCAGAAAACACTTGAAAATGGCATCTCATTCAGGAAGCAGGAGCGCAACAAGATGTATTACGTGGTGCGAATCGCTCCTGAAGATACAAAGGGCATCGAAACAGGACATTACTTTTACGACATGCAAATTGAGATCAATGGCGATGTGTTCACTATCCTGATAGGTGCGTTGAAAATACGAAATGGAATCACAGACTAGGGGGTGCATAAAATGGGCGAATACTTTACAAAACCTGTTTGTAAGGTCTTCATGCTGAAAGGCGAAAAAGGCCTGAAAGGCGATAAAGGACCGAAAGGCGAAAATGGCCTGAATGGTAAAGATGGCCTGAATGGCGAAAAGGGGGAAGGTATCCCAACAGGTGGTACAACAGGACAGTTTTTGAAAAAGAAAAGCAACACCGATTACGAATACGAGTGGGCTGATATTGCTCCAACCTCATCTATTTCAAACAATGAAATTGATACTATCGTGAAAGAGTAGGTGATAACATGGAACACATTACAATGCCGAGAGGTGACTTGCGAAACATTCATTTTACCGTTCATGATGCAAACGATGCAGAGGTAAGCAAAGGATTCACTCAAATTACTTTTACGGTAAAAGCAAATACATCATCGAGAAAGATTATCATTCAAAAAAAACTGACTGATGGAACGATAACTAAAGACGGAAATGTATATTCATTCTCAATTACGCCTGAAGATACAGACTACATTGATTTTGGGACTTATTATTATGACATTGAGCTTATCAGAGGTGACCAGATACATCAGACATTTGTAGGTAAGCTGATTATCACGGAAGAAGTCACATTTGCATGTGATACCGAAAAAGGAGTGTAAAGCATGGATGAATACAAGATTATTATGCTTGCGGACGATGATCACTTAACTATTAAATTGGATAGCGTTTCAGTTGTTGGAACAGATGATTATAATCAACTAACAAATATTCCTAAAATCAACAATGTTGAAGTAAAAGGTAGCAAATCGCTTGCAGACTATGGTATTGAGAGCGCAAGCGAAGCCAAAAAAAAGTTTGAAAATTTGAACAGAGAAATAAATACACATGTAAGCAATGCAGATATACACGTATCACGTACAGACAGGCTTAAATGGAACAGCGGTACAACATATACTATTAACGAAGAAAATCTAATCATAGGAGGTTAAAAATGGCAGATATTTCAGAAATTACATTACCTAGCGGAGCAACTTACGACATCAAAGATGCAACTGCAAGACATGACATTAGCATTCTAAAGGGCTCTGCAACAGGTGCTATGCATTATGCAGGAGTTACAACAACGGCACTTGCGAATGGCTCTAGCACATCACCAATCAAGATTAATAATGTAGATTATACGCCATCAAACGGTGACGTTGTAATTTACGGGGCGCTTGAATTTGTATGGTCTACATCAGATAGCAAGTGGCACGAGTTTGGTAGTACAGGCAGTCTTAAGGCACTGGCATTCAAGGATTCTGCGAGTGCATCATATACGCCGACAGGTTCAGTTTCCGCGCCGACTGTTTCTGTTGCTGTAAATACAGCGAGTGTTACGCCTATCAGTGGTGTAGGCTCATTGCCAAGTTTCACGGCATCGGTTTCAAATGAGGTTCTAACACTTGGATTTTCAGCAGGGTCTTTGCCAACAAAAGGAACAGAGGTAACCGTTGCAACAGGAATTAAGTCTGCTAGTGCATCCGCACCATCGTTTACAGGCACAAGTGCAACGATTACATCAAAATAAAGGAGGTTGCTTGAATGGCTGATGTATCAAGTATCAAACTACCAAATGGGACAACATACACGGTAAAGGATTCCGCAGCCAGAAGCCATATAGGAAATATGAACAATCCGCATGGGGTCACAAAATCACAAGTAGGTCTAGGCAACGTTGCAAACTATAATCAGTCAAAGGCAATCAAAAGCATTACAAGATCAGGAACGACATTTACGGCAACGGCACTAGACGGAACAACATTTACGTTCACTCAGCAGGATAACAATACAACATATGGAGTTGCGACACAGAAGACAAATGGATTGATGTCTGCATCTGATAAAACTAAATTGGATAGTCTGAGCACAACAAGTATCTCGGCAATTTCCAATTCAGAAATCGACTCGATAGTCGCTAGTTAAGGAGGAAAAATGGCTAACTATTTAGATCAAAATGGACTTAAATACTTCTGGGGAAAGATAAAGGCTAAAATGCCTGGACCGCTTCAGGCTTACCCAGTTGGAAGTATCTACATGAGCATTAGCTCTAGCTTTAACCCGAATACATCATTCGGTGGAACATGGGTAAAAATTTCGGAAGGACATTGCTTAATACAGGCGGGAGAAAGCTACGTACTTGGAAGTACTGGCGGAGAATCAACACACAAACTAACCATCAGCGAGATGCCGCCACATACACATCAAGTTATTCGTGGTGACGGTGAAAAGGTGTCCTCGTGGCCAACAAATGTGGCTGATGGGGAAAAATGGTATATACCTGTTGACGGTAATAATACGTTTGGACATACGGAATACATGACGACTCCTGCAGGCGGTCTACTCGCCCATAACAATATGCAACCATACCTAGCAGTTAACATTTGGAAACGCACAGCATAAGGAGGAAGCAAAATGGCAGAAACAAAAATTGAAGTAACAAAAAAGCTGGTCTTGAAAGATGGTACAGAATTAGAAATTAAAGAATTCAATGCTAAAGAGGGTGAAGTCTCAGTAACCATATTAGGTAAGGGATACCAGGAAGCTGTAGAAGCTTTAACAGAGGAACAGATTGCAGACATCAAAATTCTAAACGAACTTGGTGAGGTAGTTCTGACAGCGAAAGGATACAGCCTTGGTGACAGCATTTCTGTAAATACCAAGGAGAACACAACTACAGTAACTTTCGAGGTTAAGGAAACAAGAGCAGCTGTTGTAGACGCAACAAAGGCAATTCAGATACTTCAGAATACATCTGAGCAGAACACCGCTGACATCACAGCAATCAATGAAGCTATCGCTTCACTTGCAGAAATCGTAGGAGGTGAATAGCCATGGTAAAGTGGTATGTAAGACAGATTCAGATGAACCGAATGACACTGGAAGAAGTGCCTAAAAGATGGCATGACGCTGTAGAAAAAGCGTTAGCCGAATTGTAGGATAAAAGACAGGCGCAACGAGCGCCTTTTTCATTAAGTATGTGAGGGTTTAAACATGATAAAATTATTTGGAACAACAGACACAGACTTTTCAAGCAATGGTGATGCAGTCATTCAGCCATTCAAAGCAAAAGTTCACAAGGAAGACAATGGCAAATTCTATTTGAATGTTGAAGCGGACATTTCTTATGTTGATCTTTTGACAGCAAACAGGATTATCGTTGCAGATACTCCACAAGGCGCACAGGCTTTCCGCATTAAGAACCCAGAAAAAACAAAGAGTAAGATCACGATAAAGGCTCAGCACATTTCGTATGATGCTCAAAACTACGTGATTGCAGACAGTTATGTGGTTGATAAAAATTGCAACGATGCGATGGACCATCTGAACAGTGCCACAGACAATCCTAGCCCGTTTCAGACGGTGTCTGACATTGCAGCAGTAAATTCATACAGGTGCGTGAGAACATCGCTGTATGACGCTTTTAACACGATTGTAGAGCGTTGGGGTGGTCACTTTGTGCGTGACAATTACAGGTTCGCAATCATGAGTACTATCGGGCGTGATAACGGGGTTACGGTACGATACAAAAAGAATCTTAAAGAAATGACATGCACGGCAAATTGGGACAGTGTAGTCACAAAACTTATGCCAGTTGGAAAAGATGGCTTGCTTTTGGACGAGGTATATCTTTACAGCAAGACACAGTATGATATTCCTTTTACAAAAGTCGTGTCTTTCAATCAGAATGTTGACCAAGACCTATACAAGGATGCAGACGGGCATCTTGATGAGACGGCATATAACAATGCACTGATTGATGATTTGAGAAAGCAGGGGCAGGCATATGTTGACGAGAATTGCGTGCCAAAAGTGAACTATACATTAAAGGCTAATCTTGAAAAGCTGACAGACATTGGAGATACAATCGAAGTCATTGACGAACCAATGGGCGTGGATATTACAACGCATGTTATTTCGTATGATTATGATTGCATTCTAAGCAAGTATACGGAGCTTGAATTTGGGAACTTTCAGCAGAAAGTTTCTGATCTTATGGGAACAGTTAGCTCAACAATTCAGCAGAGTGTTGAAAAGAACAATTCGGCTTTACAGGTTGTGTTTTCAGATGCAATTCAACATGCTCAGGAAACAATTCTAGGCATGCTTGGCAATTCGTATGTTGTGTATGAAGGCGACAAGATTCTTGTTGTTGATGCATTACCAAAGGAAGAAGCTCACCACGTTATTATGATTAACAGTGGCGGTATTGCATTTTCAAGTACTGGAATCAATGGAGATTTTGAAAGTGCATGGACGATTGATAATACGTTGAATATGCAACATATTAATGTTGTCAATTTAGTTGCTGACATGATTAAAGGTGGAACATTAAAGCTTGGTTCTAACCTTAACCAGAACGGACAAATTGAAGTCTATGATGAAGCAAACAATCTGATTGCAAAACTGGACAAAAACGGGCTTATTATGTATGGGCTTGATGGTTCATATCTGGTGGTCAATAATTCCGTAGGTTTCGCAGGATATGACCGCACAGGCGCTAAAACGTTCTGGGTTTCAGGTGACGAGTTCCATCAGAAAAAATCTGTTATTGAAGAAGAGATTACGTTATGCAACAAGGCAAGGTTTATTCCGATTACAGTAAAAGATGGCGATACTGTTACAAATGACGGAATTGGTATAGTGGGGGTGTGATATGGCTACATCAGGAACATTCAAAACATCAGTATATGATGGCGCATGCTTACAGTTTGATTGGTCGTTAAAAAGCCAAAGTACCGTAAACAATCAGTCTGTCATTTCATGGACGTTGAAGGGTGCAGGAATCAAGTCTGGCTATTGGTATATGGCAGGGCCTTTCAAGTGTACTGTAAACGGCACTGTCGTTTATCAATCAAACACTAGAATTAAGTTGTACACTGGAACGGTTGTGGCATCTGGAGAGCTTGCAATCGGTCACGATACCAACGGTTCAAAGTCATTCAGTGCATATGCAGAGTGTGCAATTTATGTTACGAGCGTAAACTGCACAGGTTCTGGAAGTTGGAGCCTTCCCGATATTGGCAGAGCATCACAGCCAAGTTTGAACACATGGCCTAACAATTCTCCTGATTTTAATATCGGGGATACTATCGTTGTGCATATGAACCGTAAGTCAACAGTATTTACGCATACAGTGGTGCTGAAGTTGGGTTCATACAGTTATACTATCGGCACAGGCGTAACGGATAATATTACACTTGATACAGACAGGATTGCATCAAGTCTGTATGCACAAATGCCAAACAGCAATTCTATGACAGGAGAGATCGCTGTCACAACGTATAGTGGCAGCACGGTTATAGGAACATCAAGCTGTGCAATCATTGCACACGTTGTAAATTCAAATCCTGTCTTTGATGTGGGTTATTCAGACACAAATTCGGCAACCGTTGCAATCACTGGTGACAATCAGTACATTATCAGAAACAACTCGACATTGAAAATCAGTGTAAGCAATGCACAGGCATTAAACAGTGCCACGTTGAAATCAATTACTGCCGTAGTAAATGGAAATGCTTATACAGGCAGTTTAAGCGGCTCTACAGGCACAATCAATGTCGGTGTGGTAAATGTATCATACGACACTGAAGTGACCGTTAAATTGACGGATTCGAGAGGAAACGAGGGCATCAGAAAAATCACGGTGCTTGTGTATGATTGGAGTTTACCAAGTGCGATTATCAAATTGAATCGTAAAAGCAATTATTATTCGGAAAGTGTATTGAATGTAAATGCAAACTATGCGTCAATCGGTGGTAAGAATACAGTCACAATAAGGTATCGAACAAAGAAGGTTTCTGACAGTTCATATGGAAGCTATGCAACCGTGCAAAATAACACCGATGCAAACTTTACGGCTGATAACAAGTACGAGTGGAACGTACAGGTTGAGGTTTCCGACCTGATAGGCAAAACAACTTACAATCTGATTCTTTCAAAGGGTATCCCGATTACGTACACGGACATCAAGAAATACAGCTTCGGTGTAAATTGTTTCCCAAAACACGATAACAGCCTTGAAGTGAACGGCGTGTGCATTAGTGGTCAGGTGCTTTACAACAGTGCAAATGGAACAGCAGGAACTGTCACATTGTCAGACAGTGCGGAAAATTATACTTATCTTGAAATCTTTTACAGATCGTCTGGTGATAATGCTTGTGGCAGCGTGAAGGTTTTCAGTCCAAACGGAAAACTTGTGCATTTAGGTACGATTCACTATATTGCAGATTATGACTATGCAAAGTTTGCTCTTGTGAATGTGTCGGGGTCAATGATCACATTCAGTCAGAATTATCAGATCATTCTGAAAAACAACGGTTCAGAATATTCAGCAGAAAATGCGATTTTTATAACTAGAGTTGTTGGATATTAAGCGAAATCATGATATACTAGGAACGTGGTGTTGTTCATGTTCACCACTTCCTTTCTCAGCTTGTCGGGGTATTCGGCGGGCTGTTTTTTTATGCAAAAAAATTTAAAGAAAGCGTTTGACATCTATCATTATAATGTTATAATAACAGTGTAAAAAGAAAGAGAGAACAAAGAAAATGAAATATTTAGAGAGACTAAGTAATGATGATTTATTAGATGAGTATTATTATTCTAGAATGTTACATGATGATTTAGATAGAACGTCACATTCAGATTATTATGTTAATTATGTTGAAAAGAAACTAAATGATGTTAAAGAAGAATGCTTGAAAAGAATGGGCGGTAACAAATAATGAGAAAAGAAATTGAAAAGTTGCTAGTAAGAGTGAATTTGCAAATTGATAGTTTAGAAAAATCATGGAATAATGAAATAGAATCAATGAAATACGAATTAGAAATCAGAAATGTAAATAATGTAAAGACAGCTTGTGAAAGAATTGAGCAAATCAGAAGAGAATTTGTAATTTACAAATCATACAAATACGAATTAGAAACAATCTTAAAAACGGAAGATTAATAAGGCGTAGAAAATAGGTAGATGCGGAGCATCTGCTTTTTTTATTTGCAAAATTCTATACTAACTTGTCACAGCCTACAGGTCATACAATGTTAGTAAAGAAAAAAAATCACCGTTTGCATTAGGTGATTGATTGGTGTATATTATAGGCGTAGGGTTTAGTTGACATTTGGGCATGAAATTCTCCTAGTAAATGGCAGACAGAAATGTCTGCTTTTTACTTGAAAAAAACTTCTATTCCATCAGGGGAAACATGGACAGAATCAAGGATGTTGCGCCACAACGTGCGCTTGTTCTCACGTGTGAGGTTATCATATATTGAGCGCCAACCGCTGTTCAGAAATTGTTGAAGATGGTCGGTGCTTTTAGGTTTGAAAGATTCAAGCCTTTTTATTTTGTCTTCTGTTTCAGCGTACAGACGTTCATAGGTACTTACAGGCATACGTTTCTTGATAAATATATAATTCAGATTATCAAGCTCTTTTCTTAGTTCTTTTAATTCCTTTTCGGTTGTGTTCTTTGTTTCAGATGTGATGCTTGATATTGTGGCTATATGGTCTTTAAGCAGGTCATCAAGATTAGACAATAGATATTTCTCCGTTGCAAGTTCCGCATAGTGTTTTTTGTGGGTGCAGGTATGCACTGAGTGGGCGTTGTTGCAACGATAATAGTAATATCTTTTACCGCCTTTTGGATGGCTCACTCCAACCAATTTAGAGCGACATTCTGGGCATCTTAACAGTCCAGTGAATAAATATACATGACGTTGCACTCCCGTGCGTATATTTGCCTGTAATGCGGTCTGAACGGCATTGTATGTTTCTTTCGTGATGTATGGTTCGGCGTAGTTGGAGTTTCCACGGTATGATCCTGCATAAAATTCATTTTTTAATATGTGCATGTAGGACATATACGGTCGAGACAGTCCGTATTTCTTGTTGACGTATTCAACTGTATGATGGACTGATTGATGCAGGAGAAATGAATCGAAAATATCTTTCACTATTGGCGCTTTGGATTTATCAATCACAATGCGTTTATTGCCGTTTTCCGTGGCAATCCTGTAGCCGAAAGGAACGTTACCAGTGATAGGTTGGCCTTGTGCAATCTTGTACTCAAATACGGCTTTGATGCGTTCAGAGCCTTTTTTTAATTCATGTTCTGCAAGATTGACTTTCAGGTTGAACATAAACAGACCGTTTGCAGTGGACGTGTTTATATCATCTTCACATATGGAAATCATGGCCACGTTGTTCTGTTGGAGCAATTCGAGCATTTTGTTTGCTTCAAGGACGTTACGTGACAGACGGTCAAGACGAGTAAAGGCTATTGCATCAAGATCACGAAGGTTTGACAGCATGGATTGAAGCTGCGGACGTTTCATATTGCTTGCTGAGTATCCTTCGTCAATGTAGATATGTTGCAGTGCATGGCCATTGTCGTTGCACCATTGCGTTATTTCTTCAGTCTGGGCCTGTATTGAATATCCATATTTCTTTTGTTCGTCAGTGGAAACACGAGCATATCCTGCCACTCGCAGATTTTTTCTCATAAAAATACCTCCGATTGTTTGAAAATAAAAAAAGCAGTCCATACTAGCCGATGAGGCGGTGAAAATATGGACGCAGAAAAAATATATTCGTTGCTGTTTAATCTTTATGCTGAACAGGAAAATATCAAAATTGAATATGAGTTAAACAACTCTTTTTTTTCGACAGGTTGTTTCAATCAGAAACATTCTTGCTGTCAAGGTACAACTTCATTATCTTCAGATACAGTTCATCCTTCTCAGGTTCAGGAAGATCGTGAAACAGAGATTCGATGCGTAGTGTGAGGTCTGTCGCTTCATCGTAGCTTGACGTATCAATGCCAAAGTATGAAATGTCAATGCCATAAACCTCACAAAAACGTTTCAGAGTTGAAAGAGTCAAGGAGCGTTTTCCAGACTCAATATTTGATATGGCAGGGCGAGAAAGCCCGACAAGTTCAGCAAGTTCAGACTGTTTAAGATCACGTGAGTTGCGTAGTTCTTTGAGTTTCCTTCCTATTGATTTATTGTTGATCATTACTTTTACACCACCTAAAAAAGTTTATATTTCGATGATAACACAACGTATCTATTTGAAACAATAACAAATAATCAAAAAAAGATGAAAAGTAGTTGCAATTTGATGATAAGGGTTTATAATGTAGGCAGATGAAAGGGGGCATGAAATGAAAAGAGCAGAGCTAAAAGCATTCAGAATATCAAAGGGATATACTCAGAAGGATGTAGCAGAAATGCTTGGGGTATCGACTAGCCATTATGCTTGTATTGAGCAAGGAACGCACAATCCTTCTACAAAGCTTGTCAAAGTGTTCTGCAAAGTATTTGGGAAAGAGTATGCGAATTTGATTATTGGGAGCTGAAAACATGTTTGAAATCGTAGCAGAAATCGTAAAAAGCGGTCACGCAGAAGAATTAAGAGAAATCGTCAAACAGTACGAATTGGATGTTTCAAAAAGAAAGGAAAAAGAAAAAAATGATAGGATTTGAAAACATTAAAGCAGAAGTCGCAGTAGACTTGATTGAGTTGGTAAATCAGCTGAGAGGACTTGAAAAGTCCGCACAGGTAAATTATTCCGTGCAGAATCGAAAGACAGGCGAGTGGGTTAAGAAGGAATTTAATTATGTACCACTTGATAACATTTTAAACAAAATCAAGGAAAATAAACACTTTGCGCTATTACAGCCCATTGGGGTTGATGAGAATGGCATAAATGGTGTTCGATGTATTCTTGTTCACGAGAGTGGACACGTATTCGAGACAAACACCTACCCATTTGCAGTTAAGGAAGGTGCGAAGCTTCAAGATGAGGGAGCAGAGATCACATACCGCAAACGTTACTCATTAGGTGCATTCCTTGGTATGGCAACTGAAGAAGATACAGACGGAAATGATGATGAAGCAACGAACAGCACGGAACGCAAGGCGTCACCAAGACAGATTGAAGTATTGAGCAAGAACTATACAGGCGAGAATCTTGAAAAGCTGTTAAAGATGAACAAAATCGAAAAGCTGGAAGATATGCCAATGTCGAAAGCAAGCGAGTTGATTGGAAAGATTATGAAACAGAGAAAGGCGGACAATCATGAGTAGTTACGTGCAATTTGTAGTATGTCAGCACACTGACAGCCCAAAAAAATTCCTGTTCTATGCACCGCTTTATGCAAGCATCAAGAGTGGTGACGAAGTGTTAGTTGATACGAAGTTCGGAGAAAAAATGGCAACAGTGCTTGCAGTTTGCAATTCAACTAGTAATGATGTGGAGCAAGCATTGCGTGTTCTTGCAGGTGCAGGATGCGAGCCACTCAAAAGAGTTATCGGCAAATATGATTTTACTAAATTTAACTACAGAGAGGATGAAACAAATGAATAACATAATCGAAAGAAAAGATTCAGACGTTGCATTGTCTGAAGAAGTATGCGAGAGAATCATCAACCTTGAGAAGCAGGCGAAAGAAATCAAGAAACAACAGGACAGCATGAAAGCTGAAATTCTTGATGCTATGCAGAAGTACGGCGTATTAAAGTTAGACAATGAATTTCTTAAGATTGCACTTGTTCCAGAACATGATGCAGAAAGGTTCGACAGCAAGACATTCAAGGATGAGAATCCTGACGTTTATGACATGTATGTTAAAATCTCAAAAGTAAAGCCATCCATCCGCATCACGGTTAAATAATGGAGACATTCAGCATTAAAGGTGGAACGCTTGAATATTTCGATGAAACGCATACATACTTGTATGATGGGCTTATGCTGCCAAGTGTTTCACAGATTCTTGGTACGAAGTTTAGAAACGAATATGCAAGTGTGCCTCCTGCCGTGTTGAATAATGCGGCGCAAAGAGGTACGGCAGTACATAAGGCAATCGAGAACTACAACAATTCAGGCTATGATGATGGAAGTGAAGCAGTGCGAAACTTTAAATTTTTGCAGAAGCAATATGGATTCGAGGTTCTGGACAGCGAGTTGCCGATTGTATTGTTTAAGGATGATATGCCGATTGCATGTGGACGATTGGACATGACAATGTTTATGGATGGTGAAATTGGCATTGCTGACATTAAAACCGTCAGTACATTAAACAAGGAAAAGATCGCATATCAGTTGAATTTATACCGCATCGGATTGATGCAAAGCTTCGGAGTTGATGCACAATTTCTGAAGATTATACATCTTAGGGATGGCATCAGAAAAGTTATTGACAGCCCTGTAAACGAGGGCATGACATGGGAGTTAATCGAAAAATTTTTAGAGGAAAAAGAAAATGAGAAAAAGAGATAACAGTATTGTTGAAAACGTAGATTTTACTAGACTTAGTGAAATATTGAGAAAAAAGCACATTAAATGGTAAAAACTTTCCAGAAAATGTGGTTATGATGATTCGGGATATGTTAGAAAAAATGTATTCGGAAGAGAAAGGCTTAATTGGACAGTAGCAGACACGCTAGAAAAAGTTTATGGCATTTCGCCGGACGAATATTGTTATGCTGAGAAAAACGCTAGCAACAATGATACTGCGAAGACAACAGCTAGTGATGATGACACTTACAAATTTATAGTTTCAATTAATGGAGAATTTTTGAAAAGGCTGGCAATGGCATCACTAAATGAACATACGAGCATTGAAGATTTTATTTTTGACTGTATTTGGAAAAGCGTAAATTAAAAATGGAGGAAAACGAAAATGAATAATGTTAGTTTGATTGGCCGATTGACTAAGGATGTTGAGGAACGGAGAACGCAGAACGGAACACCTGTTGTCTCCTTCACATTGGCAGTTAACAGAAGAAAAAAGGAAGATGGCGCAGACTTCATTCCTTGTATTGCGTGGGACAAAGCCGCCGAGACAATCGCAAAATACGTTCACAAAGGCGACTTGTTTGGTGTAACTGGATATATTCAGACAAGAAGCTACGAGAAGGATGGCAAAATGAATTATTTTACAGAAGTAGTTACGACAAGCTTTCAGTTCTTGGAGCTTAAGCGTGAAATGCAATATGATGGCCCTAGCGGTCAAAATAATAGCAATCTTGATAATGGTTGGGGGAATAGAGGATTCGACATGAATTCGTCTGATTTGCCATTCTAGGCGGTAATAACTGTATGATAGGAAATGCAAAAGCTATCATCCAGTGGTTGTTCGACCAGCAGGATGCAGAAAAGCTGTATGAGATCAAAGAGAAGAAATCTAAAAGATCATTGACAGCCAATGCGTACTACTGGTCTTTACTCAACCAACTGGCTAGCGTTATGAGGTTTAGCAGTGAAGAGGTACATTTCATGATGCTCAAGCGATACAGCACGTGTGAGGTTGTGTCGGTAAGGTCAGACATAAAAGTTGATGGCTATTTTAGGTATTATGAAGCAATCGGGCAAAGTGACCTTGACGGAAAAGAGTTCACACATTACAAGATTTACAAGGGCAGTTCGGATATGGATTCAAAAGAGTTCTCCATCCTTCTTGATGGATTGATTAGAGATTGTGAAGAGCAGTGTATACCTGTACTTACACCTGATGAGGTTGCAAAATTAAAGTACATAGAAATGAGGAAAAACAAATGAATATTTACGTTGAAAAAGGCGCGTACATGCCAGATAGAGCGCACAAAACTGATGCTGGATTAGATATAAGAGCACGTGAGACAAGGCTTGTAAAGGCACACAGTGGCACTTTATTCCATACTGGATTGCATGTGCAGTTGCCACATGGAACGGCAGGATTGTTGGTGTCAAAAAGCGGATTGAATGTCGAGTATGGCATCACATCAACAGGGCTTATTGATGAAGGATATACAGGCGAAATTATGGTAAAGCTGTATAATCATTCAGATGCGAATTATCTTGTGACTGCGGGCGATAAAATCTCACAGTTGGTTGTTATTCCAGTGCTTTATGAGGATATTCACATCGTGGATTCATTGGATGAAAATACCGAGCGTGGTGATAAAGGTTTCGGAAGCAGCGGAAAATGATTCAGAAAGAATTATGCATCATGCATGACGGCATGTTCTTAACGAATGAACACTGTTATCGATATTATTCAAAACGGGTATATGGAACTGTCAGGCATGAAATTTTTTTCGGCACTGCCAACCGCAAAAAATCAATCAAGTATGGTCTTGTCGTATTCATCAGGCCAGAAGATCACAACATGAGTACATACGGCGTGCATAACAGTAAAGGGCATGAATTTAATATGCATCTGAAAAAGCTGGGGCAGAAAAGAGCGATGGACGAATACGCATGGACAACAGATGAATTTATCGACATCTTTGGGAAAAACTATCTGTGAGGTGACTTATTTGTACAGAAAGTATCACAATACAAAGACGGTTACTGATGGCATCAAGTTTGACTCAAAGCTTGAAGCTGAACGGTATGCACAGTTGAAGATTCTGGAACGTGCAGGAGTTATAAGGGAGTTGGAATTACAACCTTCTTTTGAGCTTTTACCATCATTCAGAAAGAACGGCAAAACATGGCGTAAAACCGTGTATAAAGCCGATTTTAGATACATTCTAGCAGATGGTGATAGAATCATTATTGAAGATGTAAAAGGCTCTACAGCGGTAATTACGGACGTATTTCGGTTAAAACAAAAATTGTTCGAGTATCGGTATCCGGAGCTTACTATAAAGATCGTCACAAGGAAGGATATGCAATGAATCAGCGAGAGAAGATTGTATTCTACATTCAAAAGTTCGGAAGCATCAGCAGTATGGAAGCATTTCAAGACCTAGGAATTACAAGACTGTCAGCACGAATATATGAGTTGATGGATGAGGTCTACAAGTTCGATGAAACGTATGAAACGTCAAAAAATCGGTTCGGAGAAAGTGTGTCTTACAAGCGGTACAGGTTTCAAAAAGAAACAAAAGATGGCAAAATGTGTTGACTTAATCGCATTATGATGATAAAATTAAAGAGTAGAAAAAAGCTACACCACCTATTCAGTAACCGCCATTGCTGAATAGCAGTGAATGAAACTGAATAGGTACATAAACCGTATTGCATTAGGTTGGCGGACTTAATGTGATGCGGTTTTTGTGTTAGAAAGGCAATCACATGATTGATGATACAGAAAAGAAAGGAAGCAAAAACATGAGCAAAGTAAAAGACGAGAATTATATCAACATATCTGGTTGGATGGTTACAAGGCTAGGACTGAAAGGGAACGAGCTTCTTGTGTATGCAATCATATATGGATTTTCACAGGATGATGAAACAAGGTTCACAGGCAGTCTACAATATCTTGCGGATTGGGTAAATTCAACAAAGCAAAGCTGTATAAAATGCCTAAAGTCATTGGTTGAAAAAGGATATATCATAAAGAATGAAAAGACAGTGAACGGTGTAAAGTTTTGCGAGTATCGAGCAGTTAAACCTAAGTTTATGGTAGTAAACAAAGTTGAACAGGGTAGTAAACAAAGTTTAACGGGGGGTAGTAAACAAAGTTTAACGGGGGGTAGTAAACAAAGTTTACCTAATATTC
>ENA-UERK01000432-UERK01000432.1-human-gut-metagenome-genome-assembly--contig:-NODE-432-length-36969-cov-43.933373_pt1 | contig 36969 bp, 26 predicted proteins | sample MGYA00242957_ERZ507957 | MGnify/ENA primary metagenome ERZ507957 (study PRJEB26167, sample SAMN06115538) | human gut metagenome | host: Homo sapiens | place: China:Heilongjiang | collected 2015-11-06...
ATAGTATATATATACATACTATATATTTTATATAATACGTAATACGTGCGTGTGCGCGCGAGGATTTTTTCTTTTTTCTTAGAAAATATTTTGATGTTTACATAATTTGTTGTACTTTTGCCACAAAATGGAAATACAATGGATAAAATAAATGTTTCAAGCGAAAAGGTAAGTTCAGAACTTGCTATTTTTCTTTTCAGAGAAGATGACAACTTCATCGCTTACAGCCCAGCTTTAGACCTATCCAGTTACGGGAAAACAGAAGAAGATGCTCGTAACTCTTTCAACATTGTGCTGAAAGAGTACTTTGACTATGCCATTAATGAAGGAACTCTTTATGAAGATTTAAAGAGTCATGCTAACTCGTCCTATTATTCTTCAAACCCATATTTCTCCCGTACCAGAGTTCATCGTAAAGAACACACTTCGAAATCTTGGCATAACAAAGACACAATTCTTTGATTTCTATTATAAGAAGAAATAAAAATCGACAGTTCCCCATGATGAGAGGAGCTGCCGATTTTATTTTTTCTAGAAACTGCCGATTTCTTATAAATTAATTACTGAAACTTCTGCATCAGAGATTTAGCCTCTTTAGCTATTTCATTTGCGTCATGCGATTCTAACTTAGCAACGCACGCCCTGCAATCTTTTTCATTCTTTCTTATTACGTAACAAGAACAATTGAAATGAGGATATTCGATACTAAAAACTCACACTTCATATACTATTTTTAATGTTTTTACCGTATGAACCATTATGGACTTGCACGGTACTTTTATTTTTTCTACCTTTGCAATCGAAAAGCTGCATTTGGCATTATGAAAGCAAGTTTTCATTGCGTTTATTTGTATTGCAGCAGTAAAAGTAAATACTAACTTAAAAAGACAAATCATGGATGGAATTAAACATTTGATTTTATTTACATGCGCTCTATTAACAATTTGCGCATGTTCCTCCGAAAATGGAGGAGACTCACCTGGTCCTTCACCTTCAATAGAGAAGATTCCTATTCGTATCAGTACTTCTATGGTCAGCCGTGCCACAGACAATGTTTTTGAGGAAGGGGACAACATCGGCCTATTTGTGGTCAATCACAACGCAGATGGCTCTTCCAATCCTCTAAAGACAACAGGCAACTACGTTGACAATAGTAAATTCACCTACCAAGGCACATGGACGGCTGCAACTCCTACCTATTGGAAAGACAACACCACCCATGCAGACTTCTATGTATATTATCCATACGCAGCCAGTGTGGGCAGCGTAGAGGCCATGCCCTGGAGCGTGAAGGCCGACCAGAGCCAAGAGGCCAATTACAAGGCAGGCGACTTGCTCATTGGCAAGACCACCGACGTGGCTCCTACCGAGAGTGCGGTGAAGATAGATGCCAAGCATGTGATGAGCCAGATGGTCATCAAGTTGGTGGCAGGCAATGGCTTTACCGATGCATCGCTCAAGGCAGCCAAGATCAGCGTACTCATCAACCGACTCAAGGCAAATGCCGCCGTCAATCTATCTACCAGTGTGGCAACCGCCACTGGCGATGACCTCAACATCACACCGCTGAAGAATGGCGACAATGCCTATAAGGCTATCATCGTACCTCAAGCCGTGGGAGAAGGCAATCTCATCACCGTAAATGTGGATGGCAAAGATTACAACCTACCAAAGGATGCCAAGTTTACCGCCTTCGAAGCTGGCAAGAAATACCAGTTTACCGTCACCCTGAGCAAAACCAGCAATGGTGTGAACGTAAATATCACAAAATGGGAGGACGACGGCATCGACTACGGAGGCACTGCCGAATGAGCATCGAATGTGCTTTTTCTAAATATTCACTCAGAAATATGAAGTAATCATGAGAAATTTAAGAAATACCTTATTATATATGCTAACCGTAGGAATGATGGTTCTTACGGGATGTAGCGACGACCTGTTCAGTGGCAGCAACGACCAGCACGACAGCAATCGCATACAGCTCTCTGGTGACATCGACCAACTTGCAGTAACTCGCGTCAACGACAATGGATTTTGCAATGGCGATGTGATGGGTGTCTATATCGTCGATTACGAAGGAGACTACCCTGGAACATTGAAAGTAAGCGGCAACCGTGGCGACAATGTGCGCCATACCTTCGATGAACCCAACTATAAGTGGGATTCCGCTTACGACCTCTTTTGGAAAGACAAGCATACCCATATCGACGTATATGGTTACTACCCATACGGTAATCCTGAGAGCATCGATGACTATCAGTTTGAGGTACAGAAGGATCAGAGCAAGGCATCAGCCGAAGGCGAGATGGGTGGCTACGAGGCGAGCGACTTCCTTTGGGGCAAGGTGGGCGACGTGGCTCCTACCACCAATGTGATTCGCCTGCCGATGGCTCACCGCATGTCTAATGCGAGAGTTACCCTGATTCAGGGCAGCGGCTTTGCCGAGGGCGAATGGGCTAGCACAGAGAAGATTGTGTTGACAGCCAATGTGGCTCGCAAGGCAAGCATCAATCTTGCCGATGGTACAGTAAAGGTAGCTGGCAATGTGGAGAATACCGCCACCATCCCTTCACGTGTAGGTGACGAATGGCGTACCATCGTCATCCCTCAAACCGTGGCAGCTGGTACCACCCTCTTTAGCATCACCATCGGTGGTGTGCCATACAAATTTACTAAGAATGAGCCTCTTACCTACGTAGCAGGCAAGATGATGAACTTCGGTATCAAGGTGGACAAGCAGGCAGGCACTAGTGCCTACAAGCTCACCCTGATAAGCGAAAGCATCACCCCATGGGAGAACGACCTCGTGAGCCATGATGCTACGGCTAAGGAGTATGTGGTTATCAACTCAACCAAAGGACATCTGAAGGAGGCGATTGCTGCAGCCAACAAGGATTATACAAGATTGAAGAATCTTAAACTTACAGGAGAAATTGGAGAAAATGACTTCATTTTCATGCGTGATTCTATGAATAGCCTTCAATCATTGAATATGAAGGAGGTTACTGTATATGGGCATTTTGGACGCCATCCTGGATTACCAGACAATTACTTTGGTGACGATCAAGAGCGAGAGGGTGTTCTAACCAGCAATGCTTTCAAGGAAAAAAATAGCCTTGTTCGCATCATCTTACCTGACAAGCTAAAGCTCATCGGAGAATGTGCTTTTAGAAATTGCGTCAACCTTACTGGTTCCATTACTATCCCAGAAGGTGTAACCCATATTGGACCTAGTGCTTTCCTTGGGTGCAACTCGCTCACTGGTTCGTTATCTCTTCCTAGCACATTGGAGTATATAGGTGGTGGAGGTGCTGCAGATATAAATGGAGCATTTAATGGCTGCCATTTTAACTGTGAATTGAAATTGCCAAACAATCTGAAATACATTGGGGATCATGCTTTTCGAGACAACCCTAGTTATTATGGTTCTTTGATACTGCCAGAGAAACTCGAATATATAGGCGACCTTGCATTTTATGGCGATCAAAATCTGACAGGTAACCTTACGATTCCGCAAGGAGTAAAAGCAATCAATCAAAGTGCCTTTAATGGAACTGGATTCAATGGTACGTTAAAACTCCATGATGGTTTGACAAGCATCAACCAAGGTGCTTTTAACGGCGTTCCTCTCAAGGGCGAATTAAACCTGCCGAAATCTCTCACCTCTGTCGGAGAAGAAGCCTTTAAAGGATGCGATTTCTCAGGAGTTTTAAAGCTACCTAGCGGATTGGTTTCCATCGGCAGAAATGCCTTTGCTGGAAACTGGAGATTGATGGGAACATTGGAATTCCCTGAAGGTTTGGAGTCAATTGGCGCTGGAGCTTTTGCCAACTGCCGTAGTATTGAAGGACTTGTCTTCCCAGAAAGTCTTGAAAGTATTGGATATGAAGCTACATGGGGTGACAATGGCGGTGCATTTGCCAATGATTTTGGCATCTACAGTATCGTATGTAAAGGTGAAATTCCTGCCCATGTTCTCAGCGGTGCATTCAATGGCGTAGCAAAGGACAATTTCACTCTTGAAGTACCCGAATCTGCTATTTCACAGTACCAAGCTGCTACAGGTTGGTGCGACTTCAAGCGCATCGCTGCTCACCACGAGCTCGTTTGCCGCCCTGCCGTAGCTTGCGCCTTGAGCACTGAGCATAAGCAGACATTGACCATTAATGCTGAGGGCGAATGGGAAGTAGCCAGCAAGCCAGATTGGTGTGAGGTTTCACCTGCTAGCGGCAATAAGAAGACGGAGGTGACTTTGACCATTAAGGGTATGGCTAAGAATGCCGACAATCGTGATGGCAAGGTGGTATTCCGCTTGAAGAATAAGGATTATACCCATACTTGCGAGGTATCTCAATATGGTTATGAATATGGTGAAGACGAATGGGTTACTTTGCAGAAAGCTACTAAGGGCAACAACGGTGGCATCAACATCGTATTGCTCGGTGATGGTTTCAACGCCAAGGACATTGCCAACGATGAATATCTGAAGGACATCAAGCAAGAGGTGGAGTACTTCTTCGGTATCGAGCCATACAAGACATATCGTGACTACTTCAATGTATACACGGCTATACCACTGTCTACAGAAAGTGGCGTAGGTACAGTGAATACGATTCGCTACAACCGATTCAACACGACTTATACAGGTGGTGTCGGCTTGAAGGCAGATTATGATGAGGTGTTCGATTATGCTTTGGGTGCTCCTACGGTCAATAAGAATAATCTGAATCAAACGCTGATTATTATCGTACCTAATTCTACTGATTACGGTGGCATCTGTCAGATGTGGGATAGTGGAGCAGCTATTGCTTTCTGCCCTAAGAGTACTTACGGTTATCCACTCGACTCACGAGGTGTGATTCAGCATGAGGCAGGTGGTCATGGATTTGGCAAGCTGGGCGATGAGTACATCTACCACAATGCTTTCATCGACTTCTGCGATTGTACTTGCTGCGGACACGTGATGGAGTTCAACTGGGCAAAGAGTCTCGGTTGGTACGACAACTTGGAGCTCACCGGCAAGATGCACAGCGTAGGTTGGAGCCATCTCATCTATGACGATCGCTATAGCGACATCGTGGATATCTACGAGGGTGGATATATGCACAATCGTGGCGTATTCCGCTCAGAGCCAAACTCTTGTATGAACAATGATATTCCTTACTATAGCACCATCAGCCGTGAGAGTATCGTGAAGCGCATCAAGCAGTATGCGGGCGAAACTTACTCTTTCGAGGATTTCGTGAAGAACGATAAGCGTGATGCAGGAGTGGTAGAGAGCCGTGCCTTCGGTACCAATGGCGACCAGCGCACTGCCCATACCTATCAGCATGCACCTATCTTCCACAAGGGAAGCCCACTAACAGGCAAAAAGGTGAAAAGACATCATTAACTCATCAACTTCAAAAATAAAAAAATATGAACAAACATATAATAAGATACGCAACTTTTGCGTTAGCTATAATAGGATTGACATCTTGTAGCGAAGAGACAACAACTCTTCGCACACAAGATGCGAAATCGATACCGATGACTTTCTCGGTGAGCTATCCTGGGGTGAAAAGCCGTGCCACAGATACCAACTTCGAGGAAAACGACAAGATTGGTCTTTATGTTGCACAAGCTGACACACCATTGGAAATAGGTGGCAATCTCGTCAACAACGAGGCGCTGACCTTTGATGGCAATACATGGACATCTGGTCGCACACTCTACTGGGATGATGGTAGTTTTAATGCCTATGCCTACTATCCATACACCCAGAACATCAGCAGCATCGAAGACCAACCTTTCAGCGTAAGCACTGACCAGAGTACTGCCAAGACTGCGACATCTCTGGGTGGATACGAGGCTAGCGACCTACTCTTCGCCAACAGCAAGGGCATCGCTGCTTCAGAAGCACCAATCAGCCTCAACTTCAAACACATCATGAGCAAGTTGAAAATCCGCTTGATCAAAGGCGAAGATTTTGAGGGAGACATGCCAACTACAGCAACTGTGTACATTCACAATACTGTACCTACAGCAACCATCGATTTGCAAGCAGGTGTCGCAACACGCTACGTAAAAGGAACACGCCAGTCCATCACCGCTCACCAGGATGATGAATATAGCTATTCTGCCATCATCGTGCCGCAGCGTGTGGACAACCGCATGCCGCTCATCGAGGTGGTGATGAAGGGTGTGAGCTATCTCTTCGAGAGCAAGTTCCAGTTTAAGCCAGGCGTGGAGCATCTCGTCAACCTGACCATCACCGAGAACCCTGAGCAGGTAAAGATTGACATCGGCGGAGAAATTAAAGGGTGGAATGATTAATGAATGAATAGATGAAGAAGACGATATATATATTATCCCTTCTCACACTCCTACTTGGAGCTTGGGTGGTAGCCTTGTGGCTACCGCCCTTTGCTGCTTATAAGGACAGCACATCAGAGACGAGATATGGCGTGAACGAGGGCCTCGAACTGGTGGAGCAAGACCTAGGCAAGGATGGCAAGCGGTACGTGGTGGAGGATGCCGATGGCAAGGAACTCTTTATCATCCCCTTGCGCAACTGTCTGCTCGACACTCGTTTTCGCAATGGTCAACTTCGATTCAGAGAAAAGGGATCCCATCGAGAAGGATATATCGACCGACAAGGAATGGTGACCTTCATCAACAATGGCAAAGCTGCCGTTCCTGAGAACACCCAAACAGGCACGACATCGACATTAACCGACAATTCCTCTCCATCGGCTGCCACAAGCAATGGAGGAAATTCCATAGCCTCAGCATTGTCTAGTTCTTCTACTGCAACACAAGGGATGCCAACAAACAAGAGAAAAGTCCTCTCGCAAGTAGATCTCAAGAAGATGGCAAAAGACAATCCCTTCTACAAGGAAGCGGCAAAAATCATGCAGGGCAAGTTGAACGAGACGGATGCAAACCGCCGCCATACGATACTCAACTATTGTGAGCATTTCCGCACCGCCTACACCACCAAGGACATCGACTTCTTGCGACAGGTGTTCAGCGACAAGGCACTCATCATCGTTGGCAATGTGGTAAAGTCGCTTGCCAATGACAACAAATGCCAAGCAGAAGCAAGAGTGACATACGCCATCCACTCCAAGCAAGACTATATCTCACGACTCAGCAAGGTTTTCGCTGCCAACCAGAAGATAGATGTCAAGTTCTCTGGCTTCCGCATCATGCGACACCCTACCATGGATGGCATCTATGGAGTGACACTGAGACAGCAATACAAGAGCGACCGATACAGTGATGATGGTTATCTCTTCTTGCTCTGGGACTTCCGAGACAAGTCGATGCCACTCATCCACGTCAGGACATGGCAACCCACCTCCTCCATCAGTGGAAGCAACGAGGTAATCAGCATACAAGACTTCAACTTAGAATAATATGAACAAGATACAACTCACAGGGAAGGCAAGCAAGATGGTTCTTGCTACACTGATGTGGCTATTCTGTCAAGCCACGATGTTCTCACAAGAGTTTTCGGTAGCAAGTTTCCAAGTGCTACCCAACGATGTGAGTGCCTTTATCAACAATGTACGTGACCTCAACGACGATGCTTGTGCCCTTATCAAGGTAGAAGCCCCTTCCGACTTCGCTTTCTCCACGCCCCTTGGCATCGTGAAGCGCAAGGATGAGGTAGGCGAAATCTGGCTGTATGTTCCGAGAGGCACCAAGATGCTGACCTTGAAGCACCCTCAGTGGGGAGTTATCAGAGACTATAAGTTGGGCAAGCCATTGGAGAGTCGCATGACCTATGAATTGAAGCTCAACCAGCCCAAACCTGTCATCGCCGAGAAGCACGACACCATCATCCAAATCAAGACGGTGACAGACACCATTGCCATTCCGCAAGTAAAGCCGAAGATGCCACTCAGCATCTATACCTTGGCAACGATAGCCCTCCATCAAGATGGTCCTTCCTATGGCATCTTCTTCGCCATGATGCGTCGCCACGGATTCTTCCTCCATGCCAGCAGCGACTTCAAGAGCATCGGCAAGACTGAAGGCAACTGCGACAAGGATGGAAACATCGACAAGGCAAATGACAAACCTTACTATACCGGTAAGACTCGCCATAGCAACTATACGCTGACAGTCGGTGCCATCCACCATATCTGCAAGAGTCTCCGAATCTTCGAAGGTATCGGATACGGACGAAGTGCCACCGCCTGGCAAATGGGTGAAAGCGAAGGAGGCGGTTACTTGCTCAACGACGGTCTTACCCACAAGGGAGTAACTGGCGAAGTGGGCATACTCGGTTCCATCGGTCGCCTCACCCTATCAGCCTCAGCCATCACCATCGCAGGAAAGCAATGGCAAGGAAGCATCGGAATCGGCATCAAATTATAAGAGAATAGAGAATCATAGCACATAGGAAATTCATGATATACAAGAGACTCATGACACACAAGATATTCACGACATACAAGAGAGCCCTAGAATCACTGGCGCTTTGCCTTCTGCTCATGATGGTTGTCACCTCATGCAGCAGCGATAAACCGACTTATCTGGAGCCACACCTCTCCACCCTAGCTGCCTCCGACATCACTCGTACGGAAGCTACGCTGAACGGCATCGTAAGCATAGAGGGAGAGACCGACATGCCCCAACTCACCTTCAGATATGGCACGACGGAGGCTATGAGCCAGACGACCAAGACACTGACGACAGACAATTCGGACGGAAATGCCTCTCAGGTATCGCTCCGACTGCTCAACCTCACAGCTGGCACTACCTATTATTATATGTTGCAAGGCTACAATGGAAGAACCACCCTTACAAGCAATGTGATGAGTTTCACCACCCTGCCCAACGAGAAGCCAACCCTTGGCGAAGCTCAAATACTGAGCCATGGACCGATGAGCGTCGTTGTAGGCTATGAGATAACAGACAATGGTGGAGAAGCCATCACCGAGACGGGATGCTATTACGCCTTATCATCATCTGCACCATCTGCCGAGAGAAACAAAGTCGTCCTCTCCAACTATCAAGGAGAAAAAGGACAGCAGAAGGTACTCATCGCCCATCTAGACCGCAACGCCTCCTACCAGATATGGCCATACGCCATCAGTCGTGCCGGTGAATCCATTGGCGAGCCCATCACTTTCACCACAAGTGATGCCATCTCCCTGAATGAGGCTGGCGTATTCTCCTCCTTGATGGGAAACAACCTCTATGAATACACCTCGCTCACATTGTCGGGACCGATGAACGGAGATGACCTAAACTGCCTGAGAAAGATGATGGGACAGAACGATGACGGCACGACTACTCCCGGCACACTGGCATCCATCGACATGACAGAAGTGAAAATCGTAGCTGGTGGAGGTCCCTATGGTTCATCACGATATACCGAAGACCATATCATCGGACAAGGTCTCTTCGCCAACTGCACTCGCCTAGAAGAGGTAAGCCTACCGGCTGATGCGACGACCTTGGAAAAGGATGCGTTCACGGGGTGTACCTCTCTTAAGGAAATCGAGATACCGGCATCCCTTGTCAGCATTCTTCCATCCAGCGGTTGCACCGCCCTGGAGCGCATCAACATTTCGGGAGCCAACGCCAACTACAAGAGCCAAGACGGAGTACTCTTGAATGAGAATGGCACGGAAATCGTATGGTTTCCGATGGGAAAGAAAGGCGAATATACCCTACCTTCCACCATCACCGCCATTGGCAATTATGCCTTCAAGGAATGCAGTATCGAAACCTTCGTCCTACCCGACAACTTGAAGGAAATTGGACAAGGAGCGTTTATGGACAGTCGAGTGAAAGAAGTGAGATTGCCAGCCAACCTCCAGCAGATTCCGACCAGTACCTTCCAAGGATGCACGCAACTGAAGGTGGTGAGAATCGGCAAGAAGACGGAACTCATCTCCGACTATGCCTTCGACCTCTGTCCCCTCACCGACCTTTACGTCGAGGCCAAGTATCCACCGGTTTGCAACCCAAATGCCTTCGCAACCCATGGAACGAGTTTTCTCAACACATGCAAGATACATGTGCCAACAGGAAGAGCAGAATTCTACCAATCCAGCAATGGATGGAAGAACTTCTCCTATATCCTAGCAGACTAACAAATCAATAGACAAAACAACATTCATCAGAATATGACTACACCAGAAATAGAAGAACTGAAAGTACTCATCGAGAAGAAATATGGCAAGTCGCTCTGCACGACGACCGACTTTGAGGAGTTTTCCATCTATCTCAAGCAGAAGATGGACAAGAGAATCTCTGCCTCTACCCTCAAGCGCCTCTATGGATATGTCAATGATGACCACAATCCCAGGACGGTGACACTCGATATGCTCACCCAATATATCGGGCACAAGAGTTTCAAGGACTTTTCGAGTTGGTTGAAAAAGAGCACCAAGTTCAACTCCTCCTTCTTCATGGCAGACCAATTGATCAGCAACGAACTGGAAGCTGGCTCTGAAGTCACGATAGGTTGGAGCCCCAACAGAATACTGAAGCTACATTATCATGGTGAAAGCCTCTACGAGGTGCTCACCTCCGAAAACAGCAAGTTGAAACAAGGCGATAAGTTTATCACGGGTTGCTTTATCAAGGAGCAACCGCTCTACTTGCCTTTCATAGAGCGAAATGGTGAGCGTACCGCTCCCTTTGTAGCTGGAAGAAACGGTGGTCTCACCATCATCAACATTGCTAAATAAAGACACTCATGATTGACAATTCTGGCTTTACAGAGGAACTTGACAAGGAGATGAACATGAACGAGCCGATGCCTATAGAGACTGCCTACAGCAATCTCTACGAATGCTATGTCTCCAAGACAGGGCATACTCGCCTATTCTCTGCCACCAAATATGGCAAGCGATATATCCTCAAATGTCTGAAAAAGGACTTTCTATATACCCCCATCTACCAACAAGCTCTCACCAAAGAGTTTGAGATAGGCTTACAACTGGAGCATCCCAACATCTGTCGTACGCTGGGAATCGAACAGATTCCCGAAATGGGGACAACCATCGTGATGGAATACATTGATGGCGATACCCTCCAAAGCCTCATCGACAGGAAAATGCTCACAACAAAACTCGCCCACCATATCGTAGCCCAACTGATGGATGCCTTGGAGTATATGCACAGCAAACAAATTATCCATCGCGACTTGAAGCCATCCAACATCATGGTGACACATACCGGACAGACCGTCAAAATCATCGACTTCGGACTATCCGACAGTGATGCCTTCTATGTACTCAAGCTCCTTGCTGGCACTAGTGGTTATATAGCCCCCGAACAGCTCTTGCCTGGAGCCAAGGCAGAACCTAAAGCCGACATCTACTCGCTGGGCAAGGTCATAGCAGATATGGCAAAGGCGACAGGCGACAAGAACTTGCAAAAGATGGCAACCATCTGCACAATTCCTGACACCCATCGCCGTCCTGATACGATCGAAAAGTTGCGCAAGCAACCATTCAGTCATCATCGCGATATTTATATCATCGCCATTCTCAGCCTTCTCATCTTAGGCTTGTCTGCCACGATCTGCTACATCTATCAGCAGCGCAACCAAGCCCAAGAAGAAGACAACTTGCTACAAGAGCAAACGCTCGATGGCGACAGCGTTCATTCCAAAGCCAACCAAGTGATGGATTATCAGCTTTGGAATCATTAACCGTCCCTTTTACCAAGTAATGCTCATGCCCAGTGCCAAGTTGGCATTGGAGCTGAGAGGGATGAACTCCTTGCTAGTCTTGCCCAAGATGTGGTCCATACCGATGAAGAAGTTATAACCCTTAGGATGGATATTGAGCACATAACCCATACTTGTTGTAAAACTGCTCACGGCAAAGTTGATGCCTCCATCCAACCATTTCAGAGGTTTCCAGTTGGCACTCAATCTGCCCTCACTCCAAGTGAAGTCGCCATTGATACGAGTACTGCTCAAGAAACCAAAGGAAAGTTTGTCGTAAGAAGGCAAGGCGTACTCTAAACCCAAGTTGACAGTAGTGGCTAGGGCTGTGGTACGACTTCCAGCATCACCCTCATCCTTCAGATTGATGAAGTCTGTCAACTGGTCGCTATAGTAATCCCACTGATCGTCTATCGTATTGTCATACTCGCTCTTGACAGCGACATCGCTGAATCCACCAAAAGCAAAAGCCTCACCACTATTGACAGCCTTCATATTGTTTTTCCAACTGATAAAGCCTAGGTCGAGTACAGCGAAGCTCAACTTCAAGTCTTTCGTAATCTTGTATTCGGCACCGAGATCCAATCCCATACCGAAGCCTCCCAATCCTGCTCCATCAACATCCACGTCGTCGATGTGCTCATACTTGCCCTGCGTGCCATCAGGACCTGTATGGTTAGGATCTTTATAGTCAGAAGTCTTCGACTTATAGGTGAATCCCTTCATGGAGACTTGCGCCTGTCCCTTGCCACTCACCAGCCACATCGGATTGCCAAGTGCATCCAGTTGGTTGCCAGAGAGGTCAGCCACCACGTTCTGCATCTTCACATCTGCATCGCCCACACCGAAGAGGAACTTCAACTTGGCACCGATGCGCCATTTTTCACCCAACTTATGTGAGTGTCCCAATCCCAATTCTACATAAGAACGAGCCATGGCACTGATGTCACCGATTTGGTAAGACTTGTTACCTGTGTTCTTGGCAAACTCAAATAGTTCGTAAGGCAAGGAAGCACCAAAGCTAGCCTTGGCATTCACCTCGATGGTATTGTAGCCACCGAAACCCTTGAAACCTGCGGAGAGAAGGGCGATGCCCACATCACTTGCGATACGGTTCTGCCCCTTGCTGAATCCACTAAGTGCATCACTGGTGGAGATGTAAGGGTTCATGAAGGTGGTCATCTTCTTGGCTCCAGCCTCCTGACCATACATCGGATTGTGCATCACCACATCTTGATAACCGAAGTTACCCTGTAAGTTGACATTGATATTGCCCAAGGCTGGTATGGAGATATAGTTCTGCTTGTTCTCGAAAGCAGGGTTCATGTCGTGACGGAACTTATAATCCTCTGTGAAATAGGCAGAGTTCAGTGTCTGAGCCATCGCCGTGCCACCCACCATCAAGAGAGAGGCAACCAAGACGTGCTTATATATATTGTTCATCATATTTTTAGTCATAATCTTTGTCTTTGTGTGTTATTGTATCTGTTGTCTCACTCTCTTTAGTTGAAATTGCCAATAATCTTGCCCACCAGTTTCACCTTGATATTGTTCAGTTTCAAGGTGTGCTTATTGGCATTGAGGGTGATGCCCTCTACCGTGGTTCCATTGTGGGTAGCCTTGCCCTGTACCTTGTATGACAAGCCATCGAGCTGCTTCAATCCACCCTTCACTTTCTCACGGATTTCAACCTCCAACGGAGAAGTGACAGCAGTCTCGCCATCTGTGGAAGCGCTCACCTCGCCCTTCTTGATATTCACCTCTATCAAGTTGCTGATGTCTGCACCTCCCACACCCAACGGAGTAGCTTCGAGGATGAGCGCAGCTGGCACCTTGCTGATAGCATCGGCTGTCAGGCGCACATAGGTATTCTCGGAAAGTTCCAAGTCATCAATGTCGTCATTCCATCCATCGAATTGATCGGAATATTCGATGACAGCGTCCTTGCCAAAGGCGAGAGGAGCATACACCTTATAGCTTGGCGTGATATGATAAGGTTTGCCAAACTCGACGGTAGCCTCCTGACTTTGGTCGGTTCTCGCCTCCACATTTCCTATGCTCACATGGTCTGGTATCTTATTAATTAAGGTAGAGAGGTTGCTCACTGCATATACATTTTTCTCACCATACTGAGCAGTCAACTCTGGGGTTTTCTCACGACAGATGCAAATCTGGGTAGTAGGCGAAACGCTGTTCTTTTCGATATACATCTCTGGCAGCTGTACAGTAGCGGTCGTCTGTCCACTCTTGGTAGCAGTGACAGTCGCCTTGACGGTGGCTGCTACATTCATTTCGTTGTTGATAGTCAGCAAGATTTGCGGATTAGCCAAGTCTGCCACCACATTGTCATCTGATAAGAAATCAGGGACACCGGTGACATCCACCTCACCCAAAGTACCGAAGTTCACCTCTGGATCGAACACACCTGTGGCACTCGTCAACTCGATGTTTTCCACCTCCACTTTGGCAGCAATGCTCATATTGGCAGTAGAAGGAGTACCCGTCAACTCGAAGTCATCTATCTTCAGTCCGAAATAGCCATCCATGTCTATCTTACCATCCTTTGCGATGGATAGTGTTCCGTAAGCATCTTGTTCTGAGAAAAGGAGTTCATTAGAAGTAATAGTCAATTCGAGATTTTTGCCTGTAGATACATTGTCTATGACGATTTTAGAACCATTGACTGTAGGCACACCATTTCCATTACCCTCCACTCTCTTCAGACAGAGATACCCAGGCAGGGTGAGTGTGGCTTTCTTGATCAGGGAGATGGCAGAGGAGATGCCAGAGAAACCAAGGGTCAACTTCATCTTAACAGGTTTCATGTTTGCCTTCGTCAAACTCTTCACACTCTTGTCAACGCCATGATACTCGAACATCTTTTCCTTTACCTCAGGAATCCCCGAAGACGCAGTCAGCGATCTGGTCGCCTTAGCAGAAGCGGACAAAGATATCGGAATATTGGCATTATAGGATCTACCCTCCAAACGGATAGGTTCTATCTTTGGATTTGCCTCAGAGGAGCCGCTACCTGTCAGTTGGAAGAGGTAGTTGCCATCCTCATCCAGTTTCACACTACCATTCTCCTCCAAGTCGAGGACATCCTTTAATGGTATGTCCATAGTAGAACTGGCAGGAAGTTCCATTCCATCCCCACCGAAGCCCATCGTAGCATCGATTTCATTGAAATCATAGTCACTGTTAGTACACCCGGTTACCAAGAACCCGCCCACGAGCAATGAAGCAAGGAGCAGTGTCACTCTCTTTTGTTTTCTCTTCATAGTTCTATTTTTGATTTGATAAATAATAATAAGTAATAGATGATTCCTACCGATTGCCGGTTGATTTGATAATCATATAAATCATAACTTCTGCAAATGTAGCGATAAATTCTGTAAGTCTTGTAAAATAATTGCTCTTTTTTCGCCTAAACTGTCAATTTTTACCTTTTAATGCAAGAAAAGTCATTTTTTCCACCATCCCTGCCTATAGTTTTCCATAGTAATAGATACAAAGCATGAGTTCCACATACGGAAAGAAAGCTGCATATCTATTCACTTTCTTCCACTATTCATAAACCACAGGATACGTGAGCAGCGTAGCTGGCAAGAAGGCAAATCACTCTTCCTCCATCGATTTTGTCAGCAAAACTTAATTATTTTATACTTTCGTGTCATAATTTCAGCCAGTCTTGCCATTTTTGGCAAAGAAGAATCGCCTATCATCAGCCAGCTGCCAATGGCACAAGAGTTGCAAATGGGGAGGGTGAAAGTTAAATTTAAAAATAGGAGGTTTTAATTATGTTATTAGCTCGTAGAAATAATAATTCAGATTGGTTGACAAATTGGTTTGAGGACAATTTCTTTGATACAAACTTGATGCCTCGCACAAGCGCTACCGCTCCTGCCACAAACATCAAGGAAACCGAGAAGGCTTACACCATGGAGGTTGCTGCTCCAGGCTTGAAGAAAGAGTGGGTTCGCATCAATCTTGACAACGATGGCAATCTCTGCATCGCCATCGAGAACAAGATGGAGCACAAGAATGAGGACAAGCACGAGCACTACTTGCGCCGTGAGTTCTCTTACAGCAACTACCAGCAGTGCTACACACTGCCAGAGGATGCCGACCGTGAGAATATTTCAGCCAAGGTTGCCGATGGCATACTTGAGGTCGAGATTCCTAAGTTGACTCCAAAGGAAGAGGCTAAGACAACCAAGAACATTGAGGTGAAGTAACATCACCCCAATGCTTTGAATACCACACATTTGATTAGATTGGTGAATAGAAAGAGTACATTCATAGGTTAGTTAGTAAGTAAAAAAGGTAGATTCCAAACATTTGGAATCTACCTTTTTCTGTTTCATAAGAGGTGACAATCATTATAAATAAGGATAACATCTAGCGAGAATTGGCAGTACCTTTGCAGCCGAAATCATTTAGAAGTAAAAAGAATTCAATCATAAGCAAAAAAAAGAAAATCAAATGAATCACAAGATGATAGTCCTCGCCATAGTTGCAGCAGGACTGCCCACTATGACCGAGGCACACACAGCCTATGGTATTACGGATAACTCCGCCATTTCCTTGCTCGCCGACAGCAGCAAGGTGTTTGACATCGACGAGGTGGTCGTGGTCTCACAACCCAAGGAAACCTACCGTCTTCGCCAACAATCGCTGAGCAGTACCTCGCTCGGCAGTTTTCAAATACAGAAACTGGGAGTTCACGACTTGCGTGAACTGTCTTCTTATATCCCCAACTTCACGATGCCCAACTATGGTTCACGTCTCTCCAGTGCCATGTACGTGCGTGGCATCGGAAGCCGTGTCAACAGTCCTGCCGTGGGCATCTACCAGGACGGCATTCCTCTGATGAGTAAGGCTGCATTCAATCTGCACAACTATCAGACCAGTCGTGTGGATGTGCTCCGTGGTCCACAAGGCACGCTCTACGGTCAGAACTCGGAGGGAGGTCTTGTGCGTATCTTCTCTCGTAACCCTTTCGAATATGATGGCACCGATGTCAAGCTATCCTACGGTTCTCGCTATTACCGCAACGTAGAGGCGGCTCACTATCAGAAGTTGGGTACTCACATCGCCCTCTCCGCAGCCGGATTCTATGAGGGACAGAAGGGATTCTTTCGCAACACCCATACTGGCGAGAGAGCCGACAAATATGATGAGGCAGGAGGCAAACTGCAGTTGAAGACCAAGTGGAACAAAGGATGGAGCATCGACTGGCTCGCCAACTATCAGTATGTGGATCAGAATGGTTTCCCTTACGGCAAGCTCGACTTGGAGACAGGCAAGACTGAACTCCCTGCCTCCACCTTCGCCGGCAACTACCACCGCAACATCCTCATCACGGGTCTCGACATCCAGCACCAAGGACGAGATTTCTCTTTCTCTTCCACCACCAGCTACCAATATCTCAAAGACCGTATGCTGATGGACCAAGACTATCTGCCCACCGACTACATGAGCATTTTGCAAGAGCAGTTGCAGAACGCCATCACACAGGAGTTGACCTTCAAGAGCAGCAAGCCTGTAGGCGGCATCTGGAATTGGACAGCCGGAGCCTTCTTCTCCTACAACTGGTTGAAGACCAATGGTCCAGTCTATTTCAACGAGGGGATGACCCGTCCTATCGGCAATGCCATCCAAAGCCAGATGTACAAATCGATGGTCACCTCCATGGCGAAGCGATTCATCGCCCAGGGGATGAGCGAGGCGAAGGCACAAGCAGCTGCGGCAGCAGCGATAGAGAGAGCGGGCGGCGTGAAGATGGACGTGACGATGGGGGCGCCAGGACTCTTCCACACCCCACAATGGAACCTTGGTGTTTTCCATGAGAGCAACTTGGAACTCACTGATCGACTGACCGCCACCATCGGCTTGCGATACGACTTCATGCACACTGCCATCCACTATGCCTCTTCCGCCTACATGGCGATGACTGCCAACGTGATGGGACGAGTGGCTACCAACACGCTCCGTTCGGTGCTCGACCACGAGACCAGCGACAACTATCATCAGGTGCTCCCAAAGATAGGTATCAACTGGAAGATAGACGCACAGGGCAGCAACGTGTATGCCATCGTGAGCAAGGGCTATCGAGCTGGTGGATACAACATACAGATGTTTAGCGACATCTTGCAAACCGAATTGAATGCCAACCGTCAGCAAGCGATGCGTGGCGACTACGACGTACCTCATGCTGAGGAGGACTATGAGAAGGTGAACAAGACCATCGCCTTCAAGCCTGAGACTTCATGGAACTATGAGTTGGGCGCTCATCTCAATCTCTTCGATCACATGATGCACCTCGACCTCAGCACCTTCTACATGCAAGTGCGCAACCAGCAGCTCTCCGTGATGGCAGGCAACTATGGTTTCGGTCGCATGATGGTGAATGCCGGCAAGAGCCACAGTTGTGGCATCGAGGCTACGCTGAAGGGACAGGCTGTAGATGGCAAATTGGACTGGGCGGTGAACTACGGCCTCACTCGTGCCCAATTTGACGAATACGAGGACGGCAATGGAGACGGAAGCGACGATGGCAATGGACAAGCGAGTGGCGAAGCGGTAAACTATAAGGGCAAGACGGTACCTTATGTGCCACAGAACACTTTGGCTGCCATGGTGGATTATCGCCTCGACCTCCAGTCGGCATCGCCATCCCACGCTTGGTTGTCGATGAAGTCGCTCACCATAGGAGCCAATGTTCATGCACAGGGCAAGACTTATTGGGACAATGCCAATTCTTATGCCCAGAAGATGTATGCAGTGCTAGGCGCTCACCTCGACCTCGACTTGGGCGGCATGCTCATCAGTCTTTGGGGCAGGAATCTCACCGACACCCATTACAACACCTTCGCTGTCGATAATGCCGCCACTGGCAAGAAGGAATATTTTGCTCAGCGTGGCAATCCCTTCCAAATGGGAGTGGATATCAATTGGCACTTCTAAGCATTCTACCTCCTGAATGCTTAAAAGTGCCATATCAATCGCTTACACCGTTATCTCGCCCGAACCATAGCAGCGATGGTGGTTCTCATCATACACCACACAGAACTGTCCGGGAGCGACTCCATGGATGGCTTCCTCTGAATGAATCATCCATCTGCCATCCTCCAACTTCTCGATGGTGGCTGGATGATACTCCGGTGTATGGCGTATCTTGAAAGTGACCTTCTGCATCGGTACCTCACGAGTGAGGAAGTGGAAATCGTGCAGAGGAAAGTCCTTCTTGTATGCCGTCTGAGGGTCATAGCCGTGGCTCACGTAGAGGATGTTGTGCTCCACGTCCTTCTTGATGACAAACCAAGGACCACCGCCAAAGCCCAAGCCCTTGCGCTGTCCGATGGTGTGGAACCACAAGCCCTTGTGCTCGCCTATCTTCTTGCCCGTCTCCATCTCGATGACATCGCCCGGATGCTCACCCAGATAGCGACGGATATAGTCATTGTAGTTGATCTGACCTAGGAAGCAGATGCCCTGGCTGTCCTTGCGCTTGGCATTGATGAGATGCTCCTCCTCGGCAATCTCTCTCACCTCGTTCTTGATGTGATGACCGATTGGGAATATCGCCTTTCTCAACTGCCACGACTCTATCTGAGCCAAGAAGTCGGTCTGGTCTTTCACAGGGTCGGGACTCGTGACGAGCCACTTGTCACCATTCTCATCCGTCTCGGTCTGAGCATAATGACCGGTGGCGATAAGGTCGTAGTCGTGCCCCATCTTCTCGTCGAAGGCACCAAACTTGATGAGGCGGTTGCACATCACATCGGGGTTGGGGGTGAAACCAGCCTTCACCTTGTCCATCGTATAGCGAGTCACCTCGCTCCAGTACTCCTTGTGGCAATCCACCACCTGAAGTTTGCAGCCATACTTGTGAGCCACAGCCGTAGCCATCTCCAAATCCTCCTCGGAGGAGCAATCCCACTCCTCCTTCTCCTCAGGACCTATCTTGATGTAGAAGCAGTCGGGATGCAAGCCCAATCGGGCGAACTCCCACACGACCACCGAACTATCGACACCGCCCGACAGCAAGACGGCGATGCGCTTATCCTTGATTTCAGCCAGAAGCTGCTTGTCTCTATTCTCTAGTATTTTTTCCATTTTTGGCAATATTCTATACCTTATTCTATTATTTAAGTCAAATTCTTGCTTGCAAAATTACAAAAAAAGGCTGATACAGAATCATAAATGAATAAAAATTAGTACCTTTGCACCCGAAATTTCAAAATTACTAGTAGTTATGGACATCATTAGAAACTTGTTTTACGGCTTCCCTGACCTTTGGGGAGGTGGCGTAGCCCACTCTGTCATGATCCTGGCATTGGTCATCACACTGGGTTTATCTCTAGGCAAAATCAGGGTGAAAGGTGTTTCGCTCGGTTTGGCATGGATTCTATTTATCGGTCTTATCTTCGGCCATTTCTCTCTCAACCTCGACGAGCACCTGCTCCACTTCCTCAAGGAGTTCGGCTTGATACTCTTCGTCTATTCCATTGGCTTGGAGGTAGGTCCTAGCTTCTTCTCCTCGTTCAAGAACGGTGGAAAGAGCCTCAACCTGCTCAGCATCATCGTGGTAGCACTGAGCATCATCACCACCCTCGTCATCTACTCTTTCTCCAATACCTCCATCACCTCGATGACTGGTATCTTGTCGGGTGCCGTCACCAACACCCCTGGACTGGGTGCTGCCCAGCAGGCTTACAGTGACCTGCGCCATATCGACGCTCCATCCATAGCTGCCGGTTATGCCATTGCCTACCCTATGGGTGTGCTCGGTGTCATCCTCTCCTTCATCGTCTTGCGCTATGCCCTCCGCATCAACAAGGGCGAGGAGGAAGCACAGGCCAAGCGTGGATTCGGACACTTGGAGGCGATGACCCTCAACACATTCTCCGTGAAGATTACCAACAAAATGATCTTCGGAGACACCGTCAAGGAGGTGCGCCATATCTTGAACCGCGACTTCATGATTTCCCAGATACATCGCTCCGAAGGTACTAGCACCAAGGAGATGGTAAACGGACAGACCATCCTCAACGAGGGCGACATCGTGTATGTGGTAGCCCATCCTTCCGTACAGGAGCCATTGATTGCCCTGTTCGGCGAGAAGGTGGAGATGGCTTGGGAGGAGTTCGGCAACGAGTTGATTACTCGCCGCATCCTCGTTACCAAGCCTGGCATCAACGGCAAGACCATCGCTCAGATGCAGATTCGCTCTAACCTCGGCACCAACATCACCCGTGTAAACCGTGCCGGTGTCGATCTGATTGCCACACCAGACCTGAAATTGCAGTTGGGCGACCGTGTCACCGTAGTGGGCACCGAGCTTGCCATCAGTCATACAGAGAAGGTGTTGGGTAACCAGATGAAGCGCCTCAACTACCCTAACTTGATTCCTATCTTCCTGGGCATCATGCTCGGTTGTATCGTAGCCAACATTCCATTCTTCATCCCAGGCATCAATGAGAACTTGCGCCTCGGATTGACCGGTGGTCCATTGGTCGTAGCCATCCTCATCGGCTACTTCGGTCCGAAGTACAACCTTGTCACCTACAACACCATCTCAGCCAACCTGATGCTGCGAGAAATCGGCATCTGCATCTTCCTGGCATGTGTGGGACTTGGCACAGGTGAGCAGTTCATCGAGACCGTGGCTACGGAGAAGGGAATGATATGGATCGTATATGGCATCGCCATCACGATGATACCTATCATCCTGGGCGGCATCATCGGAAGATTTGCCTTCCACATCAACTACTTCACGTTGCTCGGTGTATTGGCAGGTGCCAACACCAACCCTTCAGCCCTGGCCTACGTAAGAGACCAGACATCGGCAGATGCGCCTACCGTGGGCTATGCGAACGTATATCCATTCGCCATGTTCCTGCGCATCGTCACCATCCAGATTATCATCTTCGTGTTCGGGTAATCCACTCCCGAACACACCCTTCAATATAAAAACATACAAAAACATCAGATAAAAACAAGGATAAACAGACATTCATGGAAAAGGAGAATGAATTAGGGGCTATCTTAGCCAACAGTGAAAAGCAAGGAACCTGTAAGTGTGGCAACGACCATGACAACAGCAAGTGCCAGGAGATTTCGGAGGCAGAGCTTCGCCATAAGCTCGACCTGCTGCTCCGCACCGGCAAGATATTGGTGGAGAGTGCCGCAGATACATCTCGCATCATGCGAACCATGAAACGTACCGCCGCCTTCCTCGGACTGGACGAAAGATACATGCACCTCTACGTGAACTGGAACGTGCTGATGGTGAACTACAGTGACGAGGAGCACTCCTTCACCAAGTTCCAACGTTGCGAGAAGCACGGCATCAACCTCACCTCCATCTCCCTGATCAGCAAGCTCTCATGGCGTGCCATTAAGGAAGACTACTCGCTCGACCAATATGAGCAAGCCCTCAACGATGTGGAGGCGACACCAAGAAGTTTCACCCCTTGGCAAGTAGCCATCGGTGGCGGTTTCGCCTGTGGCGGCTTCTGCATCCAGTTCGGTTGCGACTGGCCAGCCTTCTTCTTCTGTTCATTGGCAGCCATCCTGGGCTTCCGTCTTCGCATGTACTTGCCTACCAAGGGCTGCAACAACTATGTGGCAATCGGCATCTCGGCTTTCGTAGCCACCTTGATTGCTTGGTTGACCTCTTTCTTGTCATTAGACCCAGCCATCGCATCCAGCCTGCCAGGCTTCATGCACTCCGAGACCCCATGGCATCCATTGATGGCTTGCGCCCTCTTCATCGTGCCGGGAGTGCCACTCATCAACTTCGTCAACGATATGCTTGACGGATATATAGAGGTGGGAATGGTACGAGCACTGAACACCCTGTTGATGGTCTTGGCGATGGCATTCGGTATCGCATTCGCCATCCAAGTATGCCACATCGACAACTTCGTCAAGGACCTCACCATGACACCTCACCACGAGTACTGGGAGTTTGCCATCGCAGCAGCAGTATCAGCCATGGGCTTCTCCACCATCTTCAGCATTCCAAGAAGACTCTTGCCAGTTGTGGCAATGGGAGGTATCATAGCCGTTTGCTTCCGCAACTTCGTCAACTTGGGTCCTAGCAATGGCAACATCGGCTTGGACATGGGCTTGAGCATCGGTTCCTTGGCAGGTTCAGCCTTGATCAGCGTCATCGTCATCAAGGCTCGTCACTGGTTCCACACCCCACACCAGTGCATCACCATTCCGAGTGTCATCCCAATGGTGCCTGGAGTATTGATGTATCGTGCCCTATTTGCCTTCATCGACATGCACGGCGTGGTAGGCGAGGTCACCGTAGGTATGAACAATGCCATCAAGGCATCGCTCGCCATCATCTGCATCGCACTGGGTGTAGCGATTCCTAACGTGTTCTTCCGCCGCTTCATCGAGGGCAGCCGCAAGCGCAAGCTCTTCAACATGCTGGTGGAGAGAAAGAGAAAGAACGGCGAGTTTGTGGATTTGCACGAGGTGGAAATCAAGTATAACGAACAATAACATCAGCTATCATATCATAAAAAGAGACAATCCCTTAAAAAGATTGTCTCTTTTTTTTGGTTGTTTCCCGAATATTATCTATCTTTGCACCACATAGGCGTATCTGCCGAAGAAAAACAAAGAAAGGAAATAACTATGAACATCGAACATTTAATCGAAAGAATAGAGAAATCCGATGGCCTCTCCAAGACCCTCGGAATGCACTTTATATCAACTCCAGAACCTGACACCCTACAAGCATCCATGAAAGTGGATGGGCGCAACAAGCAGCCCTTCGGTTTTCTCAGTGGTGGTGCCTCACTCGCATTGGCTGAGAACTTGGCTGGCGTAGGCTCTCTTGCCGCTTGTCCTGGAAAGATAGCCGTGGGCATCAACGTGAGCGGTACCCACGTGCTCGCCGTTTTGGAAGGCGACACCGTGACGGCGTATGGAAAACTCATCCACAAAGGAAGAACCTTGCATACCTGGCAAGTGGATATCAAGAACTCCAATGGCGACTTGATTTGCACCGTGCAGGTCACCAATTACGTCTTCACACCCAAGAAGGACAACACCGACAAGAAGGTGAACCTGGAAGAGGCCGAGGACAAACCATTAGACAAGGAGGGCTAGACGGCAATGGCAGCATTTGCATTTTATCGCCTGCCCTACAAGGACAGCTATACGCTCGTGATGCAAAACGACGATGACCCCGAAAAGCTCTCATCCGTGGATGAGCTGAACGGGAAGTCGGGCTTTGTCATCGCTCCCTTCATGCCTTCAGAAGAGTGTCCGATTCTCCTGATGCGCCCCGACGTAGTGAAGCATATCAAGTTGAAAGCCGAAATGACAATCCAAGAGGCTGAGGTATCTCTTTCCAGCAAAAAGGAGAAACAAGCATACGCCCAAGACTTCGAGACTTTCCATGAGCAACTCGTAAAAGGCAAGTTCGACAAGATTGTCTTGGCGAGATGCTCGAAGATGAGAAGTCAAGCCTGCGCCCACATCCAGGCGAAGGAGCTCTTCCTGAAAGCCTGCCAGATGTATCCTCGTCTCTTCATCGCCCTCGTCTCCACCACCCAGTCGGGCACTTGGCTGATGGCAACCCCGGAGATTCTCTTGAGTGGCAACGGATGCGAGTTTAAGACCATGGCTTTGGCTGGCACCCAACCAGCTCCCGCCTCCACAATCGTCTCAGATAAACCTATCGAGGGAGTGGAATGGCAAGAGAAGGACCAAATGGAGCAACAATACGTCACCGATTACATCGAGGACGTGATCTCTGAGTTCTCGCAACACTATACCAAGAAGGGACCTTTCACGACGATGGCAGCCCAGCTCTACCATCTGCGCACCGACTTCCTCTTCCGTCTTGACGACATCGACTGTCTAGGCGATGTGCTCGACGAGCTATTCCCTACCCCAGCCATCTGCGGCATTCCGAAGGAAGAGACACGCCAGTTTATCCTCGACAACGAGAGTATCGACCGCAAGTACTACAGTGGCTTTGTCGGTCCGCTGATGCCGAATGGCGAAACCCATCTCTATGTATCCCTTCGCTGCATGAACATCCACCAAGGTGGCAAGTTCGACCTCTATGCCGGTGGCGGTCTCCTCGCCGAGAGCGAGATGGAGAAGGAATGGCTAGAGACCGAGGAGAAGATGAAGACCATGAGGAAAGTCGTTTCTAATTATTAATTATACATTATCATTTATTCCCGTGTTTAGCAATATTGAGAATGTGAATATCCTGACCAGTGTCTTGAAGAGTCACTGTTGCAGAAGAGTGGTGGTTTGTCCGGGCAGCAGAAATGCGCCTATCGCACACAACCTCAATGAGATGGAGGGCATCCAGTGCTATCCCGTCACGGATGAGCGAAGCGCTGGATTCTTCGCCATCGGCTTGGCATTGGGCGACCCATCAGCACAATGTCCCGAACCCGTCGCCGTCTGCGTCACATCTGGTTCGGCACTACTCAACCTCCACCCTGCCGTGGCAGAGGCATACTACCAGAAGTTGCCTATCATCTTCATCTCTGCCGACCGCCCTGAAGCATGGATTGGACAGCAGGATGGACAGACCTTGCCACAAGCCAACGTGTTCGGGTCGTTGGTCAACCGAAGCGTCAACCTACCTGTCATCGTGAACGAAGAACAACATTGGATGTGCGAGCGAGAAGCCAACGAAGCCATCATCGACTGCGTGCATCGCAAGATGGGACCCGTTCATATCAATATTCAGATACAAGAACCTCTCTACGAGTTTACGGAGAAGCAATTGCCAGAAGCAAGATGCACAAGATATGTGACCCCTCGCCGCTACGAGAGCCTTGATGCTTACGACATCAGAGACTTCCTACAAGCCAAGCGCCCGATGATTGTCGTGGGACAAGATTATCCTACCACTCAAGTATATGGCATCAAGGACATGGCATCGTGGGCAGTAGTGCTCTGCGAACCTACTGCCCTCGGTCACCATGGTTGTGGAGATTTGGCTCCAGGTGCCCAACAGTTCGATGATGTGCTAGCGGCACTGGAGCGAAAGGCGAAAGTGGCAAGGGAAAGCGGCGACGAGAAAGCATTGCAAGAAGTCGAAGCCTACAAGCCCGACTTCATCCTCTACGTGGGCGGTTGCATCGTGAGCAAACGACTCAAGCAGTTCTTGCGCAGTTGCAAGGATGCCAAGGTTTGGCGAGTGAGCAAGGACGGCGATGGGGTCGATACCTTCATGCACCTCGACCGCATCTTTGCTGTCAATCCCGACACCCTTGCCGAGTGCATGAGGGACAACGAACAAGCCTACGAGGACGATGTCAAGGAATACATAACGAAGTGGAACGACGCTTTGAAATCGGCTGATGACCACGCAAGAGACTACGAGCCAGCGTTCAGCAGCATGGCAGCCGTGAAATACTTCCAAGAGGAATTTCTCGCCAACTGGAATGGTGATACCGATGAGTGCCGCCTCTTCTATGGCAACAGCATGGCTATCCGACTGGCTTGCATCTATGCCAAGATGTATGTTCACTGTCTGCGAGGCGTGAATGGCATCGAGGGTACGCTCTCAGCGGCAGCCGGTCTGTCGAAATATCTGTCAGAGAGCGTGCGACTAAGAAGTCAATCCAACAACAAGGTGTTCTGCGTGCTTGGCGACCTGAGCTTCTTCTATGACCAGAACGCCCTCTGGAACCAAAACCTGGATGGCAGCCTTCGCATCATCGTACTCAACAATGGCGGCGGTGCCATCTTCGGCAAGTTTGAAGGACTGAAGCAGAGCGATGCTCGTGAACGGCTCGTGATGGCTGAGCACCACACCTCAGCCGTGAACGCATGTCAGGCAAACAACATCGTCTATATGGGAGCCGATGACATGAAATCGCTGAAGTACGGCATCGACCAACTCATCCATGCGGATTCCGACCGTCCGATGCTCCTTGAAGTCTTCACCGACATCGAGACAGACAACCGGGTCTTGAAGGAATACTACGACACCTTGGAACTGTTGAGCAGTCGAGAGATGTTTGAACGAGCCCAAGCTAGAATAAGGGGGATTTTAAAAGAAGGGAAGTAGAAACAAACAAAAATATACAATGAGAGAATGGAAGAAAATAGAAGGATTTGATTTCAAGGAAATCATCTTCGAAGAGTATAACCACATCGCAAAGATTACGATCAATCGAGAGCGTTATCGCAACGCCTTCACCCCACTCACCACCTGGGAGATGTCGCAGGCTTTCAGCTACTGCCGAGAGTGCCAAGACATCCGTGTGGTCATCTTGACGGGAGCTGGCGACAAGGCGTTCTGCTCAGGTGGAGATATGCACGTGAAAGGTCGTGGCGGCTACGTGGGCACTGATGGTGTGCCTCGTCTCAACGTGCTCGACGTGCAGATGCAGATTCGTCGCTTGCCCAAGCCAGTCATCGCCATGGTCAACGGCTATGCCATCGGTGGCGGTCACGTGCTTCACGTGATGTGCGACCTCACCATTGCCTCCGAGAATGCCATCTTCGGACAGACCGGTCCTAAGGTAGGTAGCTTCGACGCAGGCTTCGGTGCCTCCTATCTCGCCAGAATGGTGGGGCAGAAGAAGGCAAGAGAGATTTGGTTCCTCTGCAAGCAATACACGGCCAAGGAAGCCGAGGAGATGGGCATGGTAAACAAGGTGGTTCCTTTCGACAAGCTCGAAGACACTTGCGTGGAATGGGCTGAGATCATGATGGAGCGCTCCCCTCTCGCCCTCCGCATGATCAAGGCAGGTCTCAATGCCGAACTGGATGGTCAGGCAGGAATCCAGGAGTTGGCAGGTGATGCCACCATGCTCTACTATACCATGGATGAGGCGCAGGAAGGTGGCAAGGCTTTTCTGGAGAAGCGCAAGCCAAACTTCGACGATTATCCAAAATTCCCTTAATACCATTGTTTCCGAAAAACATCACCACGTGTCCAGAAAAACATAGGGACGTGTTATAAAAAACATCGGGACGTTTTTCAGATTTCCTCGGGACGTTTTTCCAAAAACCTCGGGACTTTTTTGGAAAAGCCTAGGCATATACGAAGAATACAATAGAGCAGACGGATTTCCTCCTGGGAGTCCGTCTTTTTTGTTTCATTCTTCCGAAAAATCAACAGAATAGCTAATATCTTCTTGCTTTTTTGCATTTTTCTCTCTAAAAAACTCGCAATACCAAAATATTTTCCTAACTTTGCACCCGAAATTAAAAAGAAATAGAAAAGAAACAGAAAAGAAATAAAAGTTACAGTAATGAAATTAAAAGTATTAGTTTCGGTTTTGACACTCAGCTCAACCATGTCAATGGCAGCACAGAGTGGCAAGTTTGTTCCATTCAAGTATGGTAACATGGACCAATGGGTAATTAGAAATGTAAAGGAATCAGGAATTATCGGTGGTAACCAAAAGACGCTCTACGAGGTAGGTCCTTCGATGACACTCAGCGGTACCACTCCTTATACCAACAAGGGCGGTTCTCCATGGGGAACTTCCAATGTGATGGCTCACGTTTCTGGCATCTACAAGACCAACTGCTCCGTTTATCGTGACACTCACGCTGGACACGGACATTGCGCCAAGCTCGTGACCCATATCGAGAAAGTAAAGGTATTGGGACTCATCAACATCAAGGTGTTGGCAGCAGGCTCCCTCTTCCTCGGTGATGTTCGCGAACCTATCACTGGTACCAAGGATGGTCCGAAGGCTATCAACTGGGGTATTCCTTTCACCGCCCGACCTAAGGCTTTGAGATACGACTACAAGACTCAGCTCAGCACGAGTCCTACCCGTATCAAGCAGACCGGATTCAGTAGTGCCTCTACCGTGCAAGGTCACGACTACGCCGTCACCCTCCTCTTCCTCCAGAAGCGTTATGAGGATGCCAAGGGCAACATCACGGCTAAGCGTGTGGGCACTGTGGTAGTGAAATATGGCAAGAGTACCAGCGGATGGGTAGAGGGTGCCACCTATGAAATCCACTATGGCGACATCCGTCACATGGCAGGTTACAATGCCTCCCTCATGGGATTGCGTTCTACCGACTATGCCCGCAACAGCAAGGGCAAGAGCGTACCTGTCAAGGAAATCGGTTGGGCTTCAGCCAATGAGACTCCGTCTCACCTCGTGCTCCAGTTCTCTTCATCACACGGCGGTGCGTTTATCGGAACACCAGGCAACACATTCTGGATTGACAACGTGGGATTGGTTTACTAACCATCCCACCTCTATTATATATAAAACGCCTCCCAAGGCACTTATTGACCAACTGGTATCATTATGAAGTACTTACTTGCCATGTTCCTATGCTTCATGGTCTATCTAGCCGTAGAAGCAAGCGAGCCCAAACTCTGTTATGTCCCCGTTCCGTCTAGCGATATGGAGGCAGACTCTTCGTGGGTGAACGAATCCGCCACAAAGCAAGATACTTTGACCAAGAAAAAGTCGCTTCTGACGAGATTCTTGGACTACTTTAATGATGCCAACAAGAATAAAGAGCACAAGAAATTCGACTTCAGTATCATTGGCGGCCCACACTACAGCACCGACACCAAGTTGGGCATTGGACTCGTGGCAGCCGGTCTTTACCGTGCCAACGCCAATGACACGCTTCTTCCTCCATCCAATGTATCCCTCTTTGGCGATGTCAGCACCGTAGGTTTCTATATGCTGGGCATCCGAGGCACGCACATTTTTCCACAAGACAAGTATCGTGCCGACTACACCATCTATTTCTATTCCTTCCCCTGCAAGTTCTGGGGCATGGGATATGACATGGGCGATGACGATAGCAACAAGAGCGACATGAAACGATGGCAGGCACGCTTCAAGGCGAGTTTCCTCTTCCACTTGGGCGACAACCTCTACCTCGGTCCGATGGTGAGCTACGACTACGTGATTGGCAGACGCATCGAGCGTCCCGAACTGCTCAACGGCATGGACCAGCACACTTGGAACATTGGTGCCGGCTTCTCTGCCGTCTATGATACCCGTGATGTGCTCACCTATCCCCATCGAGGATTTTACATCAACCTCAGCCAATGTTTCCGTCCGAGGTTTATGGGCAACGACTACGCCTTCAGCACCACCGAACTACAGGTGGATGCCTACCAGCGAGTATGGAAAGGAGCCATCTTGGCAGAAGACTTCCGAACGATGCTCAACTTCGGCAATCCCTCTTGGGGCATGATGGCACTGCTCGGCAATAGCAACTCCATGCGAGGCTACTATGAGGGACGCTATCGAGACAAGCACAAGATGGAGGCGCAAGTGGAACTTCGCCAGCACATATGGAAGCGAAACAGCCTCACCACTTGGGTAGGTGCTGGCACCGTCTTCCACAAATTCAGCGAGATGAGAAGCCGACACATCCTACCTAATTTCGGTATCGGCTATCGCTGGGAATTCAAGAAGAATGTCAACGTCAGACTCGACTATGGATTTGGCAAGGCGGGACAAACAGGATTCCTCTTCAGTATCAACGAAGCGTTTTAATTAATTAAGAATTAATAATTTGCCTAGTGCTTTTAAGCTAGAATAAGGCTGATGCCGAAACTATATGGAATCGGGCTAATGCTATTATCATAAATCATAAAGAATGAACTTCAATAATATCAAAAAGAATTTCAACAACATTCTCTACGTCTATGCGGTGATAGCCTTGATGCTACCCAACATAGCCCTTTGCTTCACGGAGCATCTTTCTCTTTGGGCATCAGCTGCCAACATTCTCTTGCCACTCAGCATCTATGCGCTCTTGATGTCGCTCTGCAAGAAGACAGGCAAGATGGTGTGGTGGTGTTTCATCCTCATCTTCTTTGCTGCCTTCCAGCTCGTCTTGCTGTATCTTTTTGGCAAGGGAGTGATCGCTGTAGATATGTTTCTCAATCTCGTCACCACCAACCCTGGTGAGGCGATGGAATTGCTCGACAATCTCGTGCCAGCTGTAGCAGGCGTGTTCATCGTCTATCTTCCTCTGCTCATCTTGGGCATCGTGTCCATCCGTGGCAAGAAATACCCATTACTCTCCGATGCTTGGAAAAAGACTTCACGCAAGTGGGACGTGGGCTTCGCCATCTTGGGCTTGTTCAGCCTCATCCTCTCCTATATTCAGGTGGAGAACTACAAGATGAGAGACCAACTCTACCCTGTCAATGTATGTTACAACCTCTGCTTGGCTGTGCAGCGCAACAATGCCAGCATCAACTACCAGGAGGCGAGCAAGAACTTCAAGTTTGATGCCAAGCCAAGCTATCAGGATGCTACTTCTGATAGCCATTTAGCCGACTCCACCGAAATCTATGTGATGGTGATCGGCGAGACGGCGAGAGCACACAACTTCAGCCTCTACGGCTATAAGCGAGACACCAATCCGTTGCTTAGCAAGACCGAAGGACTGATGGTCTTTGACAAGGCAACTACCCAGTCGAACACCACTCACAAGAGTGTGCCGATGCTTCTATCGCAAGTATCAGCCGACAATTTCGAGAATCTCTTCCATGAGAAAGGTATCCTCGCCGCCTTCCGAGAGGCTGGATTCCATACCGTCTTCGTCAGCAACCAATTGCCCAACCACTCGTTCATCGACTTCCTAGGCGAGCAAGCCAACGAGTGGGCATTCATCAAGACTGGAGATTGCAACGAGGCTTTCACCAAGGCATACGGAAGTAAGACCCTCCAAGTGAAGGCAGACAAGAATGGCAACATCTATGATGCCGAATTGCTCCCTATCCTCGACAAGGTATTGAGCAAGAAATACAAGAAACTCTTCGTCGTGCTCCACACCTATGGTTCCCACTTCAACTATATGGAGCGTTACCCTAGGGAGATGGCTTACTTCAAGCCTGACACCCACAGCGATGCCAAGGTGGAGAATCGCCGAGACCTCGTCAATGCCTATGACAATACCATCCGCTATACCGACTACGTATTGCACAGTGTGATAGAGAGACTCCAAAAGCAAGGTGGACTGAGTGCGATGCTCTATACGAGCGACCACGGCGAGAACATCTTTGATGACAGTCGCAAACTCTTCCTCCATGCCTCGCCACGAGCATCGAGATACGAGCTAGAAGTACCATTCTTGATTTGGACCTCCAAGAGATACAACCAGACGTTCCCTACAAGGAAGAACGCACTGAGCGTCAACCAGCACAAGAATGTACAAAGCAGCCGCTCTGCCTTCCACACCATGCTCGGCATCGGTGGCATCAATACTCGCTATCGCAACGACCATCAATCGTTGGCTAGCGATAGATACAAGGAAGAGCCTCTGCTCTATCTCAACGACCACGACGAGGCGATACCACAAGCCGACTGCGGATTTGAAAAATAATCAACTTTTTTCGCCGTATTTAAGAAAAAAGTAGTACCTTTGCCCTTGATAATGTCAAAATGACATTTTCAAGGGCTTTATTATAACTTAAAACAAAAGACAAAAACAATGGAACTAATCAAAAACGACCAGCTCACCTTGGAGATTTCTTCACTGGGAGCAGAACTTCAGAGCATCAAGGATGCCAATGGTAATGAATATCTTTGGGATGGTGACGAGCAATACTGGAACCGCCACTCTCCTATCCTCTTCCCTATCGTTTGCGGTGTGTGGAACGACACCTATCGCATCGACGGAACCGAATATCACCTCTCTCGCCATGGCTTCGCCCGTGACACAGAGTTCCAGTTGGTAGGCAAGACTGCCGACCGTCTCACCTTTGCCCTCATCGACAACGAGGAGACTTTTAAGAACTATCCATATCACTTCAATCTTGCCGTTTCTTATCGTTTGGAAGGCAATGAGATTCACGTCATCTGGCACGTGGAGAACACCGATGACAAGGAAATCTTCTTCCAGGTAGGTGGTCACCCAGCATTCCTCGTACCAGGTTGCAAGAAGGGCGAGGAGATGAAGGCAACACTGAAGCTCGACAACGAGGCTCCTGTTCGCCTCTTCGGCAACGTGGGTGGTTGCATCGACCGCCAGGCCAAGGAGACCGTGGAGACAGACAAGGGCATCTGGGAAGTTGACGAGCAGACCTTCGCCGACGATGCTGTCATCTTCGACAAGAGTCAGGTAAAGCAAGTGACACTCCTCAACGAAAAGGGTGAGCCACACGTCACATTGGAATTCAAGACCCCTTGTGTGGGCATTTGGAATCCAACAGGCAAGCACGCCCCATTCATCTGCATCGAGCCATGGTATGGCATCAGCGACTGGGCTGAATTTGACGGCGAGTTCAAGGACAAGTACTTGATGAACCGCTTGCAACCAGGGGCTAGCTTCATGAGTGAGTACATCATTCGCATCGAAAAATAAGTCATAACATCAAACATACAAAAGACTAAAGAATGGAAAATAACGAAAAAGAAAACTTGCAACTCCCAGAGAACGCCTTCCGTGAACTAAAGGACGGCGAGGAGTACAAGCCTCTGATGTCACCCGACAAGGTGTATCCGGAGGTTAACTTCTGGTCAGTGACCTGGGGTATCGTGATGGCAGTCATCTTCTCTGCCGCAGCCGCCTATCTCGGCTTGAAAGTAGGACAGGTATTCGAGGCAGCCATCCCTATCGCCATCATCGCCGTAGGAGTGAGCACTGCCACCAAGCGCAACAAGGCGTTGGGCGAGAATGTCATTATTCAGAGCATCGGTGCTTGTTCAGGTGCCGTGGTAGCAGGAGCCATCTTCACCTTGCCAGCCATCTACATCCTTCAGGCAAAGTATCCAGAGATGACGACCTCTTTCATCAAGATATTCATGGCATCGGCTCTCGGTGGTGTGCTTGGCATTCTCTTTCTGATTCCATTCCGCAAATATTTCGTGAGCGACATGCACGGCAAGTATCCGTTCCCTGAGGCTACTGCCACCACACAAGTGCTCGTGAGCGGTGCCAAGGGTGGCGACCAAGCCAAACCTTTGCTCATCGCCGGACTGGTGGGTGGTCTCTACGACTTCATCGTGGCGAGCCTCGGTTGGTGGAACGAGAACTTCACGAGCCGTGTTGTCGGTTGGGGATGTGACTTGGCTGACAAGGCAAAGCTCGTCTTCAAGGTGAACACGGGTGCCGCCGTACTTGGTCTGGGCTATATCATCGGCTTGAAATATGCCTTCTACACTTGCTTGGGTTCTCTCGTCGTATGGTGGTTGATTGTACCGGGTATGAGCGTCATCTTCCACGACTCCGTACTCAATGCTTGGGATCCTAGCATCACGGCTACCGTGGGAGCGATGGCTCCAGAGGAAATCTTCAAGGCTTACGCTCGCAGCATCGGTATCGGTGGTATCGCCATGGCTGGTATCATCGGTATCATCAAGAGTTGGGGCATCATTAAGAGTGCCGTAGGCTTGGCTGCCAAGGAGTTGAAGGGCAAGAGTGCTGTCGATGAGAACATGAAGCGTACGCAGCGTGACATCTCTTTCAAGATTATCGCCATCGGTTCGCTGGTCTGCATCCTCGTCACCTTCCTCTTCTTCTGGTTTGGTGTGATGGATGGCAACCTTCTCTTCGCCATCATCGCCATCTTGCTCGTGGCAGCTATCGCCTTCCTCTTCACCACAGTGGCAGCCAATGCCATCGCCATCGTGGGCAGCAACCCTGTATCGGGCATGACGCTGATGACCCTCATCTTCGCTTCCGTCGTGATGGTGGCTGTAGGTCTGAAAGGCTCAGGCGGTATGTTGGCAGCTTTGATCATGGGTGGTGTCGTTTGTACGGCTCTGTCTGTGGCTGGTTCTTTCATCACCGACCTCAAGATAGGTTACTGGCTCGGTACTACCCCAAAGAAGCAAGAGGGATGGAAGTTCCTCGGCACCTTGGTCAGTGCTGCTACCGTAGGCGGCGTGATGATGCTCTTGAACGAGACTTACGGATTTGCTTCTGGTTCCTTGGCTGCTCCTCAGGCGAATGCGATGGCTGCGGTTATCGACCCATTGATGAACGGTGTGGGAGCTCCTTGGATTCTCTATGGCATCGGTGCCATCATCGCCATCGTGCTCACCTACTTCAAGATTCCAGCCCTGGCATTCGCCCTGGGTATGTTCATCCCATTGGAGTTGAACGTTCCTCTCTTGGTCGGTGGTGCCGTCAACTGGTATGTCACCTCTCGCAGCAAGGATGCCAAGGTGAACAGCGAGCGTGGCGAGAAGGGTACGCTTATCGCCAGTGGTTTCATCGCCGGTGGAGCCTTGATGGGCGTGGTCAGCGCACTGCTCAAGTTTGGTGGCATCGAGGCGTCTATCGCCGATAGTTGGTGGGCTAACCCAATGTCGGAGGTTTGCTCGCTCATCGCCTACATTCTCTTGATTGGTTTCTTCGTGAGAGCCACCAAGAAATAGCATTTACACCTTATTATAATATAAGGGAAGACAAAAACTTAATTTTATAGAAAGATGAAAAGAACCATATTGTCATTGATGCTCCTAGCCGTTGGATTGCTAGGAGCACAGGCACAAGGCACAGAAGACCTCGATGCCAAATACACCAAGGGATTGTTGCTAGTAGGAACCACTGCTCCCGACTTCGTCATCAAAAAAGCCAAGGAAAATCAGCCAACCCTTTCCCTATCCGACTATCGCACCCATCAAGAGGGTTCACTCCAACGTCCGGGTTGCTACGTTCTCCTCGACTTTTGGGCAACTTGGTGTCCTGACTGTCGCAAGGAGATACCTACGGTAAAGGAAATCTACAAGAACTACAAGAACAAGGTGAAGCTCATCGGCGTGTCTTTCGATACCGATAAGGACAAGTTGAAGGAGTTCCGCAATAGCAACGAAATCAAGTGGACGATGTATTGCGAGGGCAAGAAGTGGAAGGAAACCAACATTTCGAAGGCTTACAACATCCAGTGGATTCCTACTATGTATCTCATCGACCCTGAAGGCAAGGTAGCCTATACAACCGTGGTTGCCGAGAACATGGTAAAGAAACTGGCAGAGCTAGATGCCGCAGGCAAACTTGCAGAATACATGAAAAAGCCAGAGTTTCCTGGTGGCATGAAAGCATGGACCCAGGCGATGGACGAGAGTATCAGTTATCCAGAGATAGCCTCCAAGTATCAGGCTGAAGCCAAGATCAAGATTTCATTCCAGATAGACAAGGAAGGCAACATGCAGAACATCGAGGTGAAGAACTACGAGGGCAATCGCCTCTCAGGAGCCGCCTACGACAAGCTATCCTAACAAGAGAAGCAAGATGCAGAGATTGCCGTAAAGACCGCCTTCTCACAAGCCGCTCTCCAAGCTCTACAGAAGTTGTCTGCCATCAAGTGGACACCTGGCACGGAAAGAGGCAAGGCACTCACCGTCAACCATAGCATCAGCTATCGCTTCCATCTGCCAAAAACAGCGTTAAAGAAGTAATTTTCGCTTAAAAGAGCAGAAAATTGAGAAAATATTTGGAGATTTCAAATAAACGTCTTATCTTTGCATCCCAATTATCACGGAAACGTGGTTTTGGGGATGTATTTTCTCATCAAGAGAAAGTTGTAAGGATTCGGGGTTGACTGGATTTGACGGCGAGATGAGATGGTACGTAAGCACGCGGAGGCTCGTTGGCTACCTCCTAAATCTTAGTGAACAAAAAATTAATTGGCGAAAATAACTACGCTCTCGCTGCTTAATCGAAGTACAGTAGATTAACTTTATTCCGTCACTAGGTGATGGAACGGGACATCGCTCAACGGATGTAGTTCCGAATCTTGTTGGTCAAGCGGTGCAGGCAAATCGGAAATAGCTCATGTATGCCTCGCTGCATGGGTGAAATTTTAGAGGATAAGGGTATGATTGGTGGTCCAGGTCTTGTCATACTTCGAAAATCGCAGTCTGGAATAAGCGTGTAGAAAGCGTATGGTTTCCTTGTGCGGACGAGGGTTCGATTCCCTCCAGCTCCACCCGATACAAAAACTCACAGGTTCTCTCAAGAACTTGCGAGTTTTTTTGTTTGCCGAAAATCTGTTCATAAAGAAAAAGACTAAAACATTTGGTTATTAGAAAATTTCCTTGTAATTTTGCAGCCGAACATCAAAGACAAGAATTGCTCATGGGTAAATATGAAGAAATAGAAGGTTGGCGTCTTTCCAATGGCAAAACCATCCGAGAGATAAAAAGTGTAACAGAGCCTCCTGCATTATGGTTTGGCCTATATTTCAAAGATCTTTTCGATAATCTAAAATAAAATTCTTTTATGAAATATCCTATAGGAATACCTTAATTCCGCAACACTATAATTTAACTTTATTTATAAGTTCCTGAGCAACAAAAAGTTGCCCAGGATTTTGCCAT
>ENA-UERK01000435-UERK01000435.1-human-gut-metagenome-genome-assembly--contig:-NODE-435-length-36888-cov-7.542718_pt1 | contig 36888 bp, 32 predicted proteins | sample MGYA00242957_ERZ507957 | MGnify/ENA primary metagenome ERZ507957 (study PRJEB26167, sample SAMN06115538) | human gut metagenome | host: Homo sapiens | place: China:Heilongjiang | collected 2015-11-06...
GAGCAGGTGGCGCTGGCCGGGCCTATGGCCGCCATGCAGGAAAGCCACTTGGGCGCCTGGTGCTTAGACGGCGATATGGCCGAGGTGATCACCATTGAGGCCGGTATGCGGCAATACGGCGGGGAGAATATTATCCTGCATCATCCGCATTTGGCTGACCGGCAGCTAATTAAACCGCAGCTTTGCGACACTTATGTGCTTTGCCTTGGGGAAAGCTGTTATATGACCGGCGAAAACCATTGCTTAGCCGAAATTGAAATACCTGAGTACCAAATTGAGTTTGCCCGCCGCGCCAAAACCGAGGGCAAAAAGGTGGTGGCCGTTTTGTGCTTTGGCCGGCCGGTGGCCCTGCAAAAGCTGCTGCCGTTTTGTGACGCGGTTTTATACGCCTGGCACAGCGGCAGCCAGGCCGGCAACGCCGTTGCCGATATTTTGTACGGTGCGGTAAACCCCGGCGGCAAGCTGCCAATGTCGCTGCCGCGGGCAACGGGGCAAATTCCAATTTACTACAACCACCTGCGCGCCGCGCGGGACTGCAACAGTTACTACGGCCGCGGCCGCAGCTACCACGACCTGCCCGACGGCCCGCTGTTCCCCTTTGGGTTTGGCCTTAGCTACACAACCTTTGAGCTAACTAATTTTAAAGTCGCGCAAACCACTTTACCCTTGGGCGAGCTGCAGGCGGGGCAAAGCTTTACCGTAACGGCTAACTTAAAAAACACCGGCACCCGCCCGGGGAGCGAGACGGTACAGCTTTATGTAAAGGACGAGGTTGCAAGCCTGGTTCGCCCGCTGCGGGAGCTAAAGGGCTACCAAAAGGTGTATTTAAACCCGGGCGAGAGCAAAACCCTGCAATTCAGCGTAGGGTTTGAGGAGCTAAGCTTTTTTAACGCCGAGCGAAAGCAGGTTTTAGAGCCGGGCTGCTTTACCCTGTACCTTGGCAGCAGCTGTCTTACCCAAAACGCGCTGCAAATTACGGTAAACCCTTGAATGGAATCGGGCAGGTGAATTTAAGGGTGTTTGCGGTAAATAAAGTAAGATTTTAACGGCTGAAATGCATTTAAAGCCCCTATCTACCAGTTTTATGGGTAGATAGGGGCTTGCTTGAGCTTTAACCGTGTTTAACATTTTGCGGGTAGTTTTTTTGGTGCTGTGCCATTGGGCGTTTACCAACTTAATTGCCAATAACCGGAGTTTGTTAAATGGCCTGCAAACTACGGTAGAGGAAATAGCTTTACAGTTTTAAATTGGCTCAAAGCCGCCGTTAAATAATGGGTTCGCCATATTTGCGGTATTCGCTTGGCGTCATAAGGGTAACGCTTTTAAAGGTTTTGTTAAAATTAGCCGTGTTATTAAAACCGCATTGCATGGCAATTTGCAAAATATTTTTTGCTTTGTCCTCCAGCAAAAAGTGAATGGCTTGCTCAACCCGCTTAGTGTTAATGTAGTCCCACAAAGTAATACCGTTAATTTTGTGGAACAGGGCTGAAAAATAATTTGGGCTCAGCTGTACCTCTTTTGCCAGTTCGCTCAACTTAATTGGCTCGGTATAATGTGCGTCAATGTACTCCATCGCTTTAAAAATCGGCGAAATATTTTCGCTAACAAATTCTGCATTTTCCTGTGCGTAATTTAACCGGCGAATGAGGTGTAAAAGCATTAAATTTAAATAAGATTTTACCGCCAACGGGTATTCCTGCGGTTTTAGCTGCAGCTCTTGCAGTAAAAGTTCAAAATAACCTGCTAAAACCGTAGCGTTTGGGCCGGTTATTCTGTTTTTAAAGCTTTTGCTGTGTGTAAAACAAAAATTGCCGTTTTTAAAGCTAAAGCTTTCGGTGGGGGAATCCCACAAATATCGCGGCTCAAAGTGTAAATTAATTAAGGTTAAACCGCTGGGCCCAACCTCGGTAATGCAGTGTCGTTCTTTGCCGCAAAAAACAAAAAAATCACCGGGTAAGATTGGTAATTGTTGGTGGTGAACGGTGTAGGTGCCGCTGCCCGAAAGAATGTGGGCAATTTCAAACCGAATGTGGCTGTGCCGCCGAAAAGGCCGTTTGCCTGGTTCTACCGAGACCTGCCAAGCCTTTAGCAGCGTTAAATTGGATTGATCCAGCAATTCCCCAATCTCCTGTATCATATTTCCACCTCGTTTTTTAAAACAGTAATATAGTTTGCAAAAAAAATAATATATTTGATGAAAACTTAAATGGTTGCTGTTATAATGAGAGTTGCGGAACAATGCTTGCATAAAAGCCGAAACTTTATAAAAAGTGCCCTTTGGACCAGTGGTATTTTTTAGCTTTTGTCGGCAGCGGTCATCATAATATAATTAAATTATAACAACAAATTTTAATAAAGTCAACAATGTTTTTATTTAACGGCCTGTGAGGTGCACAATGAAAAACCAGGTAATTACGGTAAAGTGGGATGACAGTGGCCACCCTTTTGAACTCAAAAATACGGCAGACATCCACCAAATGAATTGGCTTTCCCCCCATTATAAAACCGGGGAAGTGCGGGGGTTTGTTTTTCAAAGCTGCAAAAAAACCGCAATCGGCGTTCAGGTATTGGCCCGGAGCGCCGAAGGGGTGCAGCTTAAAATAGCCCGAAAGCTACTGGCACAAAGCTACCTTGAAACCTACACCTTTGTAAATAATACTAAGGCGGCCGTAACTCTAAACAAAAATTTTGGGGCCGTTTCGTACGCCGGTAACAGCTTTTTTAACAAGCAGCCCAACATGTTAAACACCCGCTGCAATACGCACATTTTTACAGGGCAGAATGTAACTTACCTTTATTCGGCAAAGCTTTGCGGTAAGCCGCCTTACCTTTTGGTTCGGGCGCTTCGGGGCAGCTTTTCGGGCTACGGCTTAGCAGCCGATATTGCGTTAACTTCAAACGCCTCATTCGACAGGGGGCAAATTTGGCTTTTTCCAACCGAGCAGGCTTTACCCCCGGGCGGGCAGGCAACTTTTACTCTTTGCTACCGCTTTGTAAACAGGAGGCCGGAAAAGCAGGGGCTTTATTGCACTTTAAGCGCCTATTCGCTGTTGCCGGGGGAGCAAACAACGCTAACAGTGCACGCCAAAGGGCCTATTGCCAATTTAGCCGTTACCTGCAACGGTCAAGCTGTGCCAATGCAAATAATGAACAATGTCGCCTCCGGCGTTTTAAGCCCACAAAAGGCCGGTGAGTACAAAGTTTCGGTGTTGGTCAACGGTAAATCAACGAACCTTTCTTTTCAGGTTCTGCGCCCGCTTTTGCAAATATTGCAGCAGCGTGCAGCCTTTATTTGCCAAAAGCAGCAATGTAAAAATATAAGCAGCTCGCTGTACGGTGCCTATTTAATTTACAATAAAAAAACCGGCGGCTTGGTTTGCGAGGCCAATTTTCCGGACCGAAACGCAGCGCGGGAACGCCTTGCCATGGGCGTTACGGTGGCCCTTGCACTGCAACAAAAACCAAACCCGGCCTTAAAAAAATCGTTAACGCTGTACCGCAGTTTTTTAGAGCGGGAAATTGTAGATGTTAAAACCGGTGCTGTTAAAAATGGGGTGAACAACCCCGCAATAAGGCTTTACAACTATCCGTGGGTTTCTACCTTTTATTACGAGTTTTACCGCGCCACCGGCGATGTGACTGCGCTGAAAATCGCGGCCGATGTTATGATACATTATTACGGCATTGGCGGTGAAAATATGGAGTCGCATGTTGAAGTGCACCGCTTGCTGCCAAGCTTAAAAAAGCAGGGACTTTTGCAGCGCTACAACGCCTTATTGGAAGGGTTTTTAAAGCATGCCGATTCTATTGCCGCCCGTCGCACCAAATCCACTTCTACCGAGGTGAGTTGTGCTAACGGCATGATGAGTATGATGGGTGTTATTTTAATGAATGCTTATCTGCTTACCAAAAATAAAAAATATTTGGCGCCGGTTTCGGATCTGGCCGACATTGTAAGCAATTTTTATGCCTTACAGCCCGATTTTCACTGCTACGGAATGGCGGTGCGTTATTGGGATCTGTACTGGTTTGGGGAATCACACCTGTACGGCGATACTTTTCCCCAGTGGCTTTGCGCCAATACGGCGGAGTTTTATAAATATTACGATAAAGTGTTTAAAAAGCACAAACACGCGCGGCTGATTCGTGAAATACTGCTGGGCTGTTGCTGTGTGTATGATGAAAATGGCTTTGGCTCTTGCGGGTATTTGTACCCTGATGAAGTTTTGGCCTATTCCTCTAACCCTAAGTGTAAAGAGCCCCACCGTCCACTGGGGCGGCACAACGGCCGTTTTTACGATGCTTTTGCCAACGACCAGGATTGGTCGCTTTATTACGCATTTACATTGTTACCAAAAAAATATTTAAAATAAAATTATGGAGGCAAAATTTATGTTTCAAACCGGTTCGGCACCATCGGAGCTGAGAATTACCGATCTACGCTTTGTAGATATTGACGGGGCACCCAAACGCTGTACCCTTTTAAAAATTATGACTAATCAAGGTATTACCGGCTACGGTGAAGTGCGGGACGCCGCAAGCAAGACCTATGCACTTATGCTAAAAAGCCGTATTTTAGGCGAAAATCCCTGCAATGTAGATAAAATTTTTCGAAAAATTAAGCAGTTTGGCGGTCCATCGCGCCAGGGCGGCGGCGTTTCTGGCATTGAAATTGCATTGTGGGACCTGGCCGGAAAGGCCTACGGCGTGCCAATGTATCAACTTTTAGGCGGCAAATTCCGCGATAGGATTCGTGTTTATTGTGATACGGATGTAGACGGCAAGCACACCGGGCACGACATGGGCCTGGCCTTAAAAAAACGCATGGAAATGGGCTTTACCTTTTTAAAAATGGATTTAGGCATTGGCCTTTTGATTGATGAGCCCGGCACTTTAAATGCACCGCTTGGGTTTATTGAGGAAATGCAAAAATACGCGCCGCACATTTTAAATGTGCAGGGTGGAAGTGTTACGGCCGATATGGTTAAAGCACAAAATAGCTACAGTATTGTTACCACCGCACACCCCTTTACCGGGATCCATTTAACCGAAAAAGGGCTGGATTACCTTGAAAACTATGTAAAAGAAGTGCGTGAGGTTATTGGCTATGAGGTTCCCCTTGCCATTGACCATTTTGGCCACATTTGCGTGGAGGATTGTATTCGCTTTGCCAAGCGTATGGAGCCTTACAATTTGGCCTGGCTGGAGGATATGGTTCCGTGGATGTACACCGACCAGTATGTGCGGCTTAAAAACAGCACCACGATTCCCATTTGCACGGGCGAGGATATTTATTTAAAAGAGGGGTTTGAGCAGTTAATAAAGGCTGGTGGCGTTTCGGTGATTCACCCCGATATTTTAACCTGCGGCGGCGCGTTAGAGCTTAAAAAAATTTCCGATATTGCCGATGAAAACGGCGTGGCCGTTGCAATACACATGGCCGAAAGCCCTGTGGCCTGCCTTGCTGCGGTACATGCGGCGGCCGCTATGCACAACTGTTTGGCGTTAGAGTTCCACTCGGTAGATGTACCGTGGTGGGCCGATATGGTAACCGGTATTCATAACCCGATTTTTGAAAACGGCTTTATTACCGTGCCGGAAAAACCCGGCCTTGGGTTTGACGATTTAAACGAAGAAGTGCTGAAAGAACATATTAACCCCAATATTCCCGGCTATTTTGAGCCAACCGACGAGTGGAACCAAGAATTTTCTAACGACAGAATTTGGAGCTGAGAATGATGAAACTGTTTTTGGAAAAAAGTTTTGTGAGCAAAAAAACCGGGCAAGAGCTTAAATATTTAAGCTACACCCCTAACAGCGCTAGTAGGGTGCCGCTTATTATTTATTTGCACGGGGCCGGCAGCCGTGGCAGCAGCCTTAGCTCTATGGCGCATTTGGGGCCAATAGGTGAGTTGGAAAAAGGCCGCAACATTCCGGCTAAAATTGTTGCCCCGCAGTGCAGCCGCGACACTTGGTTTGAGCTGTTTGAAACGCTGATAGACTTTGCCGAAACCGCTGTGGCCGCGGCGGAGATTGACCAAACAAGGGTGTATCTTTCAGGCGTTAGCATGGGGGCTTATGCGGCGTGGCAGCTGGCAATATCGCGTCCGGGATTGTTTGCTGCTTTGGTACCGGTTTGCGGCGGAGGTATGTACTGGAATGCCGCACGGCTTAAAGATTTGCCTATTTGGGCCTTTCACGGCGCGTTAGATACCACTGTTTTGCCGCAGGAAAGCCTAAAAATGGTTGCGGCGGTAAACAAAAACGGCGGCAACGCGAAAATTACTGTTTTTGAAAAAGCAGATCACAATGCCTGGGACCCTGCTTACGCACAGGACGAAATGTGGAATTGGCTTTTTCGGCAACAAAAATAATTTACAAAAAGGCCTTTGCCGTGGTAAAATAATAACAGATTATTTTACCACAGCAAACCAAAATAAAGGAAAGACGGTTATGAATTTTAACGATAGAGAAAAAATAATTGCCCTAACCCCCCTTTGGAAAGGGGAACGCCTGCCGGACGGCAGACCTAAGGTGGAGGATAAATATTTAAACGCCCTTTACGGTATGACGCTGGAGGAGGTTTGGAAACCCATTTTTGTGCTGGGCTATGAGCATCAGTTTGTGGGCGGGGGTGAAAACCCGTTAATTCCGCTGCATAATGATGACCGTAAATTGGTTGGCCGCGCCGTTACCTGCACCTATTGCCCAACCCGGCCGGATCTGCACGAGGTGCAATTTGGCCGCGGCGCCGCCGACGGCTTGCAGGGCAATTACAACCAGTGGGTTATTGACCACCTTTACGAGCGGGATGTTGTGGTTTGCGATATGTACGATAAAATTTACAAAGGTACCTTTTTGGGCGGCAACCTTACAACAGCGCTGCAAAACCGAACCAAAAACGGCGGTGCGGTAATTTGGGGCGGTGTGCGCGATGTAGAGCAAATGAAAAAAGTGCCCGATGTTCAGGTTTACTACCGCGGCATTGACCCTACCCCTATTCGCGAATTTGTAATGAAGGATTGGAACGACATTACCAATTTTGGTGGTGCGGTTTGCCTGCCGGGGGATGTTGTATTTGGTGCCGGCGGCGGGGTATTGTTTATTCCGGCGCACTTGGTAGCCGAGGTGGTAGAGGGTGCCGCCAAGACCCATGTTAAAGACGATTTTGGCTTTGAGATGATTTGTCAGGGTAAATTTACCACCGCCCAAATTGATAAAAACACTTGGACGGAAGAAATGCTGGATATGCTGGTAAACTGGATTAAAACCGACCCACGCGGCGCAGAATATCGCGATCTTGATTGGTCTAAAGAGTACGATTTGGCTCGCACTGGCGACCCGAACGACACCCAAACCGCCCTGTAAAGCAGGGCTATAAGCGCCTTGGCCGGCTCCCATGCAGCCGGGGTACTTTTGGGTTTAAAAGGCCAAAAGCATTTTGCCGCTTTTGGTGCTTTAAAGGGGCTGCAAATGGCCGGCTTAAAACTAAAAGGGGAAAGTATGCACTATTTATATGTAACCGATTGCGCTGAAAACGGGGGAATTTACCGCTTTTTATTAAAAAACGGTCAGCCGGTTTTTAAAGAAAAAACCGAACTAAATTTGCCTATGTATACCGTGTTAAAAAACAACACGGCCTATGTGCTGCTGCGGGGCGCTCCCGGGCAAAACGGCAGCCTAACTACGGCGCCAATAAAGCCAAACGGCAGTCTTGGCGTGTTCTCTGCTCCGGTTTCTACCAAAGGGCAGGTGCCGTGCCACCTTTGCGTTAGCAAGGGGCAGGTTTATGTGGTAAATTACCTTTCCGGCAATGTAGTTCAAATGCCAAATACTGTGGTTACCCACAGCGGTCACGGCGTTCACCCAACCCGGCAAACAGCAGCGCACACCCACTTTGTGTTCCCTTCGCCGGATGAACAGTACATTCTTTGCGTGGATTTAGGGTTGGATACTATTTTTGTTTACACGCGGGAGCTGCAGCTTGTTTCTACGGCTGCGGTGCCGCCGGGCAGCGGCTGCAGGCATTTTGTTTTTAGCCAAAACGGCAGGTGGCTTTACTGTGTAAATGAGCTTAGCTCCAATATTAGCGTGTTTTTCTACCAAAACGGCACGCTTACTTACCAAACTACCTACAATGCTTTTCGGCAGTCGGTTTTAAACTCTACAGCGGCCGCCATTCGCCTAAATGGCAACTATTTGTATATTTCACACCGTGGGCAGGACTGCATTTCCCGCTTTGCGGTTGAAAATGAAAAGCTGCATTTTTTAGAAAATACACCTTGCGGCGGGCACGCCCCGCGTGATTTTAACATATTGGGCGATTATTTGTATTGCGCAAACGAAAGCGGCAGCTTAGGTATTTTAGATTTAACCGGAACCTCCCCGTCCCTTTGTGACAGTATACCATTGGGGCAAGATTTATTGGGTATTAATTTTTATGAAGGTGAAAGCAATGAACGATAAAAGAGCGTTGGTTACGGGTTCCTCCCGCGGGATAGGCAGAGCCATTGCTCTGCAATTGGCGCAAGATGGCTTTGAAGTGTTGGTGCACTGTGCCGGGAATATTGCAAAAGCTGAGGAAACCAAAGAAATAATAGAGCAAAACGGCGGTAAAGCCGAGGTTATTCAGGCAAACCTTTGCAACACAGACGAAACCGAGTTTTTAGTTAACAAAATGGGCAATATTGACGCACTGGTGTTAAACGCCTCGCTGCAGTACAGAAACCATTGGGACGAAATACCGCTAAAAGAGGTTTACGAGCAGCTGAATTGCAATTTTGTTTCGTCGCTTTTGCTTATTCAGGCGGCAGTTCCATATATGCAAAAGCAGAACTGGGGCCGAATTGTTACGGTTGGTTCGGTGCAGGAGGCCAAGCCCCACCCGGATATGTTAATTTATTCGGCCTCTAAGGCAGCGCAAACCAATATGGTAAAATCGCTTTCGCTGCAGCTGGCTAAAAGCGGTATTACCGTTAATAATGTTGCGCCCGGCGTAATTTACACCGACCGGAATGTAGAGGCTTTAGCGAACCCAGAATACGCCCAAAAGGTTACCGAGAGTATTCCGGTTGGATTTTACGGAAAGCCGGAGGATTGCGCCGGCCTGGTTAGTCTGCTTTGCTCGAAACAGGGGCGATATATTACCGGCCAAAGTATTTATGTAGACGGCGGCAAAAGTGTTCTGTGACACTACTTGCTGCTTTTGAGCCATTTGCCAAAAAATATTCTTGTAATTTAAAATATCGTAATAATTTTAACCCGAGGCTTTTCAAGACCTCGGGTTTTCGTGTTTTTGTTGTCAATGTCAATGCCTATCGCAGTATAACATCTTATTTTACAATCTGTCTTTCATTCTTTACGGGGTGGTGAGTAGGTGTCCAGAAAACACAACTGCATAAATGCTTTTAAGAGACCTCTGCGGCCTTTTTTGCTATTGACCAGTGTTAGCAATGTGGTTTACGGTAGTGTCCTTTATTCCAAATATTGATTCAATGTTAATAATACTATTTTAAGTATTTTTTTGGCAACAGTGTGTATGCATAAGCCAGTGTTTGTAAAGCTGTTATATCTCCCGTGGCTTTATACAGTTCAAAATAAAAGGTAGAAACCCACGGTTAATTGTAAAGCCTTGTTGTGGTGTCATTTACTCCGTTTTTCACTTCCCCTGTTTTAATATTAACGATTTCTCGCTCCAAGAAATTACGGTAAAGCTTTAGTGAACGGATTAAGGTAGAACTTTTACTTTGTTGTAATGCAAGCGCAACCGTAACCCCCATAGCCAAACGCTCACGCGCCGCGTTGTGGTCTGAAAAATCTTTTTCGTAAACAAGGTTGTTGCTTTCTTTATCGTATATTAATTAGGCACCATACAAAGGGCTGTCTGTATTTTTGCATTGCTGCCTAAGACAAATAAACAATGCTCTTTTTTCTAATATTTTAGAGAACTTAGGTAAAACACAAAATGAAAGCCAGGTACTTTTTTCGTTTTCACAAACCTTAATTTTATATTCGCCTATTTTTGGGGCTTTATAATACCTTTGGCGGTTGTGTTGTCTACAATTATTGAAATATTATTGTTAGAACAAGTAACGGATAAATTGTTAATCGGGGTTTTGGCATGAACTGACAGCTTAATTGTTTCTCCAATAAAAAAACAGACTGTGCTGCCTTAAAAAAAAGCATCACAGTCTGTTTTGGGTTACCCTTCTGTGTTTTCAAGCGCGCAGAGCTTTTTAAATGAAATGTCCAGAAATTTTTTTCCACTCTTTTAAAATTTTTTTAAAAGCCCTTTTGAAGTTCGGTTATATAAGGGGTATCGTTAGCATTAGAGAATACGCAGATCCGTTTGGTTACCCCTTTAGGCGTAGTTAAAGTGGCAAAGACTTTAAAACTTGAATAAAGAAAAAGCCCACGCCTTGAGACGCGGGTCGGCATTATGGGCTTATAGCCCTTGTGCAAACCACCTGTTTGACAGGTGGTTATCTTAATTTTTCAGCCCCCTATTTTGCGTAAAGCTTAGCCACCAGCACCTGGGCGGTACGGCGGGGCAGCAGCCGCACCAAAAGGCTAATCAGCTTGTAAGAAAAACCAATGCACCGGGCGGGGGAGCGGGAACGCCCCAGCGCTGTTTTTACAATGGTTTTGGCGGCGCGTTCGGGGGTCATGCCGGTTTGCTCGTCTTTTTCCATTTTAGCAACCGAGCGGGCAATGCGGCCGCCGTAAACCTCGTTGCCTAAAACGGTTTTTTGCCGGGCTGCGGTAAAGCCGGTTTTAATGTCGCCGGGCTGCACGCAAACGGCGGTAATGCCAAAAGGGGCAACCTCGCTGGCCAAGGCGGCGGTGTAGGCGCTAAGGGCGGCCTTGGCGGCCGAATAATACGCCTGAAAGGGGATTGGAATAAACCCGGCGACCGAGCCGATGTTTACAATTCGGCCCCGTTTTTGCTGTCGCATAACGGGCAAAACGGCGTGGCAAAGCCGCACCGCCCCAAAAAAGTTTACATTAAACTGTTGCCGCGCCTGTTCTATGCCGGTAAATTCAACCGCGCCGGAAATGCCAAACCCGGCGTTGTTAATTAAAAGGTCAATTTGGCCCTCGCGCTGCAATACGGTTTGCACCCCGGCCGTTACGGCGGCGTTGTTGGTAACATCGACGCAAAGGTGGTTGGTGCCGGGGGTGGCGTTATTGCGGCGCGAAAGCTCGTAAACCACGCACCCTTTTTGTACCAAAGCCAAGGCGGTTGCCCTGCCAATGCCCGAGGTTCCGCCGGTTAAAATGCAAACGGTTTTCAAAAAAATCACCTCAAAAAAATAGTGCCGAGCCGGGGCGGATAAAACTTAGGCTAAAATTTAGGGGTTTAAGGCGTTGGCTAAATCGGCAAAATTTTGCAGGCTTAGCTGTTCGGCCCGCGCGGTTGGGGTAAGCCCCAGCTGCTGCAAAGCGGCGGTAAGCTCGGCTTTGCCGGCTAAGCCGCAGGCCGAAACGCTGTTTACCAGGGTTTTGCGGCGGTGAATAAAGGCGGCGCGAATAAGCCGGAACAGCAGCTGCTCGCTTTGGGCGGCTACGGGCGGCGCCGGGCGCAGGGTTAGCTGTAAAACGGCGCTGTCTACCTTAGGGGCGGGGGTAAAGCTGCCGCGGCCAACGGCAAAGCAAATTTGCCGCGTGCTGTAATACTCGGCGGCCAGGGTAATGGCGCCAACAGCCCGGCCGGGAATTTCGGCGCAAAGGCGCTCGGCGGCCTCCTTTTGTACCATAACGGTAATGCTTTCAATTGGCAGGCGCTGCTCTAACAGCGCCATAATAACCGGCGAGGTAATGTAGTACGGCAAATTGGCGCAAACCGTAACCCGGCTGCAGCCTAAAAACTCGGTTTGAATTAAGGCGTTTAGGTCTAACTTTAACGCGTCCCCAAAAATCACTTTGGCGTTGGGGTAATCGGCCAGGGTGGTGGCTAAAATGGGGCGCAGGCGCTCATCCAGCTCAATGGCAACAACCTTTTTGGCCTGCTCGGCCAGGGCGGCGGTTAAAACGCCAATGCCGGGGCCAATTTCTAACACGCCGGTGTTTTCGTTAGCCGCTAAGGCGGCCATTTGGGGGCAAACGGTGGGGTTGGTTAAAAAGTTTTGCCCTAACGACTTTTTAAACGAAAAATTGTGCTCGGTAAGCAGGCGGTCTATGGTGGCTTTGTTCGATAAATTGTAACGCATAAAATCCCTCTAAAGCAAATAAGGCGGCGGCTTTGTAAAACGCGCCAAACGCCGTTTTTCTTTAATTTTTCTGTTATTTTATTTTTATTATAATATAAAGTACCGGTGCTGTCAAACAAATTTGCAGTGGTCAACCGGCGCCTTAAAATTGCTCATTGGCATTTTACACAGACTTTACAAAACCCGGCTTTTGCTTTTTACACGGGGGCGGTAAGATGTAATTGCAGCAAGGGGAAAGCCCCCTTGAAAAAGTAAAGCTGAAAGGATTAGATGAAAGCATGAAAAAGTTAGTTAGTTTTGTTCTTTGCGCATTGTTAGCCGTAACGGCGTTAGCCGCCTGCGGCGGGAATAGCAGCACTGCCTCCGGCAGCAGCGGTGCTTCCGGCACCGAGGCGGTTAGCGGAACGGTAGCTACCGACGGTTCTACCTCTATGCAAAAGGTAATTGGCGCGCTGGGCGAGGCTTTTGAGCAAGCCAACAAGGGCGTTACCTTTACCTACAACCCCACCGGATCCGGTTCGGGCATTCAGGCCGTAAGCGAGGGCCGCTGCGACATTGGGCTTTCCAGCCGTAATTTAAAAGACGACGAAAAAGCCAAGGGCTTAAAGCAAACGGTTTTGGCGCTGGACGGCATTGCCGTAATTGTGAACCCGAAAAACGGCGTTAAAAATTTAAGCGTTGACCAAATTGCAAAAATTTACACCGGCGAAATTAAAAACTGGAAAGAGCTTGGCGGCGCCGACGGCGAAATTGTTGTAATTGGGCGCGAGGCCGGCAGCGGCACCCGGGACGGGTTTGAGAGCATTACCAAAACCGCCGAAAAGTGCAAATATCGCCAGGAGCTTACCTCTACCGGTGATGTGATTACCACGGTTTCGCAAAACGCCAACGCCATTGGTTACGCCTCGCTTTCGGCCGTAAAGCAAAGCGTTAAAACCGTAACGGTAGACGGCGTAGCCCCCACCGAGCAAACGGTGCAGGACGGCACCTACAAGGTACAACGCCCCTTTGTACTGGTAACCAAAGAGGGCACCGCCCTTTCGGCCGTAGCACAAAAATTCTTTGACTACGCTACCTCGGCCGAAGTAAGCGAGACCATTGCAGCCGCCGGTGCGGTTCCGGTTAAAAAATAATCGGCAAGGCCGCAGCACAATTTTTAACTTAAGCTAAAACGGGCAAACGCCCGGCAGCCCCGGCAAAAAGTGCCCCGGCTGCAGCGCCAGCGGGCAGAGCTGAACGGCTCTGCCCTAAGGTTTAGCCGGGGGGTAAAGGCAACCTTTTAAACGCCGCCGGTTTACACCAACGGGAAGGGATTTTTAAAATGATGAAACAAAAAACGCGGGTGTTAGAGCAGGTAGTGCACGGCATTTTTTTGGTGTTGGGGCTTATTACGGTTGGCTGCGTGCTGCTCATTACGGTGTACTTAATTATTGCCGGTATTCCCGCAATTAAAGAAATTGGCCTGGCCGAATTCTTGTTTGGTAAAACCTGGGCTTCTACGGCGGCAGAGCCTTCTTTTGGCATTTTGCCCTTTATTTTAACCAGCATTTACGGCACCGCCGGGGCTATTGCGCTGGGCGTGCCCATTGCGTTTTTAACGGCGGTTTACCTTTCTAAGGTGGCGCCGCCCAAGGTGCGGTCGGTAATGCAGTCGGCCGTTAGCCTGCTGGCCGGAATCCCCTCGGTGGTGTACGGCCTGGTTGGTATGTTAATTTTAGTGCCGGGAATACAAAAACTGTTTCATTTATCCGACGGCTCCGGCCTGTTGGCCGCCATTATTGTGCTGGCTATTATGATACTGCCCTCTATTGTAAAGGTTTCTATGACGGCGCTGGACGCCGTACCCAAGGAGTACGAGGACGCCTCCTTAGCGTTGGGCGCCACCCCGGTAGAAACCTACTTTAAGGTTTCGGTTCCGGCCGCCAAAAGCGGTATTGCGGCGGCGGTTGTGTTGGGGGTTGGCCGTGCCATTGGCGAGGCCATGGCGGTAATGATGGTTTCGGGCAATGTGCCGAATATGCCAAAGCTGTTTCAAAGCGTGCGCTTTTTAACCACGGCGGTTGCCAGCGAAATGTCGTACTCCAGCGGGCTGCAGCGGCAAGCGTTATTCTCGGTTGCGCTGGTGTTGTTTTTATTTATTATGTTAATAAACGCAACCCTAAACCTGTTTTTAAAAAAGGAAAAGAGGTAACGCCAAATGCCGAAAAACAAAATTTCTGCCAAACGCCGGGCCTACATTGGTACCATGCGGGCGCTAATGTGGGGCTGCACGCTGCTTACAGCCGCTTTGGTTGTGTTTATGATTGTTTATGTTATGGCCAAAGGGCTGCCAAACATTAACCTAAAAATGCTAACCTCCAAGCCCAGCTACTTAACCAACACCATTGGCATTTTGCCGGATATTTTAAACACCCTGTACTTAATTGTTGCAACGCTGGTTGTGGTGCTGCCGGTTGGGGTTGGCGCCGCGGTTTATTTAAACGAGTACGCCTCGAACAAAAAGGTGGTGGCGGTAATTGAATACGCCGCCGAAACCCTTTCGGGCATTCCCTCAATAATTTACGGCTTAGTGGGCATGCTGTTCTTTTGCCAGTTTTTAGGGCTGCAAACCTCTATTTTAGCGGGGGCGCTGACCTTGGTTATTATGAACCTGCCTACCGTAATGCGCACCACGCAGGAAAGCCTTAAAACCGTGCCCCAAAGCTACCGCGAGGGGGCGTTTGGCCTGGGCGCCGGCAAATGGCGCACCATTCGCACCGTGGTGCTGCCCGGCTGTGTAGACGGCATTATTACCGGCTGTATTCTTTCAGTTGGGCGCATTTTGGGCAAATCGGCCGCGCTGCTGTTTACCGCCGGCTTTGCCCACGCCTTAAACGGATTTTTTGAGGGGCTGAACAGCGCCGGCGCCACCCTAACGGTTGCCCTTTATGTGTACGCAAAGGAGGAGGGCGAATTTGGCGTAGCATTTGCAATTGCCGCCATTTTAATGCTGTTAATGCTGCTGGTAAACGCCCTGGCCGGCCGTATTGAGCGGTATTATAAAAAAAGGAGAAGCTTATGAGCAGTATTATAACCGTAAAAGATTTGTGCCTTTGGTACGGCAGCCAACAGGCGTTAAAAAATATTAATATGCAGGTGCCGGAAAAAAGCATTACGGCCCTTATTGGCCCTTCGGGCTGCGGAAAATCTACCTTTTTAAAAACCCTGAACCGCATGAACGATTTAATTCCCGGCGTGCGAATTACCGGCGAGGTTTGCTACCGCGAGCAAAACATTTTTGGGCAGGGGGTAGATGTAAGCGAGCTGCGGCGGGAGATTGGCATGGTATTTCAAAAGCCTAACCCTTTTCCAATGAGCATTTACGATAATGTTGCTTACGGCCCGCGTACCCACGGCATTAAAAACCGCGCTAAGTTAGACGAGCTGGTTGAAAGCTCGCTGCGCGGCGCCGCTATTTGGGACGAGGTAAAAGACCGGCTAAAGAAAAACGCCTTAGGCCTTTCGGGCGGGCAGCAGCAGCGGCTTTGCATTGCGCGGGCTTTGGCCGTGCAGCCGCAGGTGCTGTTAATGGATGAACCTACCAGCGCGTTAGACCCGATTTCTACCTCTAAAATAGAAGAACTTGCAATCCAGCTGAAAAGCAAGTATACTATTATTATTGTAACGCACAATATGCAGCAGGCGGTGCGTATTTCCGACCAAACTGCGTTTTTTCTGCTGGGGGATCTTATTGAGTACGACGACACCGAAAAGCTGTTCTCTAACCCGAAAGATAAACGAACCGAGGATTACATTACAGGGAGGTTTGGCTAATGCGCAGCCAGTTTGATGAACAATTACAAAATTTAAATAACTCGTTAATAGAAATGGGCGCCCTTTGCGAGGAGGCCATTGCTCTAACCTCTAAAGCGTTAACGCTGGGGGATACGGCCTTGGCCGGCAAGGTAACAAAGTTAGACAGCGAAATTGATCGCATGGAGCGGGATATTGAAAACGCCTGCTTAAAGCTGCTGCTGCACCAGCAGCCGGTAGCCAAGGATCTGCGGCTGATCTCGGCCGCCCTTAAAATGATAACGGACATGGAACGCATTGGCGACCAGGCCGAGGACATTGCCGAAATTGTTTGCCTGTTAAACGGGCGAACCGCCCAGCGGGATGACTTGCTGCGGGAGATGGCAAAGGCGGTTATTGCCATGGTAACCGAAAGCATTGACGCCTTTGTAAAGCACGATTTGGCCCTGGCCCAAAAGGTGGTAGGCGACGACAACACCGTAGACCGTTATTTTGACAATATTAAGCAGGAACTAATTGGCAGCATTGCCCAAAACCCGGCCGACGGCGAATATGCGCTCGATTTGTTAATGATTGCAAAGTACTTAGAGCGCATTGGCGACCACGCCGTGAACCTTGCCGAGTGGGTAATTTTTGCCGTTACCGGCGAGCACGCGGAATAAGCGCTTTTTAAAAAAATAAAATGCGGTAAGGGGTGCTAAAATGATTTTTTGCGTAGAGGATGACGCAGCCATTCGGGATATTGAGGTGTATGCCCTGAAAACCTCGGGGTTTGAGGCGCAGGGCTTTGCCGATGGAAACACCTTTTGGCAGGCACTGCAAACAACAACGCCGGAGCTGATTGTTTTAGACGTTATGCTGCCCGGGGTGGACGGCATTACCCTGCTGCGCCGTTTAAAGGCCAACCCCGAATACAGCGCCATACCGGTTGTTATGGCAACGGCAAGGGGCGCCGAGTACGATAAAATTCAGGGGTTAGATTTAGGCGCCGATTATTATTTAACCAAGCCGTTTGGGGTAATGGAGCTTATTTCCTGCATTAAGGCGGTGCTGAGGCGTTGCAAGGCCTCGCAGAAAAAGGCCGCCCTGCAAAGCGGGCCGTTAAAGGTAAACCTTACCGAGCGCAGCGTAACGCTAAACGGTAATAAGCTGCAGCTAACCTACAAGGAGTTTGAGCTGCTGCGGCATTTTTTACAGCACCCCGGCGTTGTTTTTACGCGAGACCAGCTGTTTTCTGAAATTTGGGGTATGGATTATTACGGGGAGACCCGTACGGTAGATATGCACATTCGTACCTTGCGACAAAAGCTTTTAGAATACGGCAGCCACATTCAAACCGTGCGCAATGTGGGCTACCGGTGGGAGGCGGAATGATGACCAAAAAAATATTAAAATCAATTTTGTTGGCTGTTAGTGCCGTTTTGGCCGCCAGCTTGGTTATTATAATGGGCAGCCTTTACAATTATTTTGGCGGCGTGCAGCAAACCCAGTTAAAAGACCAGCTATTGCTGGCTGCCGGCGCGGTAGAGCAGGGGGGGCAGCAAATGCTGCCGGCCCTGCAAACCAGCCGCTACCGTTTAACGCTGGTGGCGGCTGACGGCAGCGTGCTTTACGATTCGGCCGCCGACACCGCCACGCTGGAAAACCACGCCGACCGTAAGGAGATTAAAGAGGCGCTGCAAACCGGCGAGGGCGAAAGCGTTCGCTACTCTAACACCCTTTTGCAAAAAACGGTTTACGAGGCGCACCGGCTAAAGAACGGCACCGTGCTGCGTATTGCCGCAGCCCGCTCTACTATTTGGCTGTTAATTTTAGGCATGCTGCAGCCCATTTTAATTGTGCTGTTTTTGGCGCTGCTGTTCTCCTGGCTGTTAGCCAGCCGGTTGGCTAAAAAAATTGTGCGCCCGTTAAACGAGTTGGATTTGGAGCACCCTACCGAGAACGACACCTACGAGGAGTTAGCCCCCTTGCTGAGCCGCATGAACCTGCAGCAGAAAAAAATTCGCGCTCAGCTGTTGCAGCTGCAGCAAAAAAAGGATGAATTTGCCCAAATTACCGGCTACATGAACGAGGGCCTTGTGCTGCTGGATGACAAAGCCAGCGTGGTAAGCATTAACCCGGCCGCCGCACGGCTGTTTAACGCCGAGGGCAATTTTTCAGGCCAAAGCTTTTTAACGGTAGACCGCAGCCACGAGCTAAGCGCGGCCATTCAAAAAGCGCTGCAGCAAGGGCACAGCGCCGTGGAATTAGAACGCAACGGCCGGCAATACCGGTGCGACATTAGCCGCATTGTTTCGCAAAACGCTACGCTGGGCGCGGTGCTGCTGCTGTTTGATGTTACCGAGCAGGCCCTGGCCGAGCGCACCCGGCGGGAGTTTACCGCTAATGTTTCGCACGAGCTTAAAACGCCCCTGCAGGGCATTATTGGCAGCGCCGAGCTGATAGAAAATAACATGGTAAAGCCGGAGGACCTGCCCCACTTTGCCGGTATGCTGCGCAAAGAGGCCACGCGGCTTTTAGCGCTAATTGAGGATATTATTCGCCTTTCCCGCTTAGATGAGGGCGCCCCCATGCCGCGGGAGCAGGTTGAACTAAACGCATTGGCCGAATCGGCCGTTGCCGAGCTGCAGGGCCCGGCACAACAAAAGCAGGTTACCGTAACCGTGCAGGGCAGCCCGGTAACGGTAAACGGCGTGCGCCCGCTGCTGCAGGAGGTTTTGCACAACCTTTGCGAAAACGCCGTAAAGTACAATGTGCCCGGCGGCAGCGTTACCGTTACTACCCAAAGCACGGGGCAAAACGCTGTGATAACCGTTGCCGATACCGGCATTGGCATTGCGCCGGAGCATCAATCCCGCGTGTTTGAGCGGTTTTACAGGGTAGATAAAAGCCACTCTAAGGCCTCGGGCGGTACGGGGCTGGGGCTTTCAATTGTTAAGCACGCCGTGCAGTACCACAACGGCACCGTTACCCTGCAAAGCACCCCCGGTAAGGGCACGGTGTTTACCGTAACCCTGCCCTTAAAGGCCAAATAAAACGGCACGGCGGCAGCCTTGCAATATTCGGGCCTTTTTGACGGCTTTAAAAGGGTTTCATTGCCTTTAGGTTGGGCAAAATTAGGCTTAGAATAAATTTTACTGGTCTAAAACAAACAAAACCACATTAAAATTGCTTTTTAGCTTAAATTTTATTACGCCCGGCCCCAAAACGGGGGCCGGGCAATTTTTGCTTTGGTGGCCCGTTGTTTTTGCCATTTTGCCGTTTGCGGGCTAAGGCCGGCGTTGCAATTTTTAAAAAAGTGTGTTACAATAGGCTAAACTGTTACTGTGCTGCGGTGGTGTGGTTCTTAGCTTTGGTTTCTCGCTTTAGCGGGGCGCGCTGCCTGCCGCACGGGGCCGCAAAAAAATTGTATTGGTTGGAGGCATAAAACAATGTCTTTAAAAATCGGTTTATTTAACGATTCTTTTCCCCCTACCATAGACGGTGTAGCAAACGCCGTAAAAAGCTACGCTGAAAATATAGAGCAGCGGTACGGCACTCCGGTGGTTATTACCCCCAAATACCCCCATGTGGTAGATCGTTACCCCTACGAGGTTTACCGTTATTCCTCTACCGGGGTGTGGAATAAAATTCCTTACCGGGTGGGCAACCCGTTTTCGCCTACCACAATTAACGAGCTGCTAAAAAAGCATTTAGACCTTTTTCATGTGCACTGCCCCTTTGCCTCTATGGTTTTAGCGCGGCAGCTGAACGCCACCGGCGTTTTTCAAAAGCACATTCCAACCATTTTTACTTACCATACAAAGTTTGATATTGATATTGATAAATTTGTGCGCAACCGCCCTTTGCGTAAGGTTGCCAAGCAGTTTTGCCTGAATAACATTCGCTACGCCGACGAGGTTTGGGTGGTTTCGAAAGGGGCGGGGCGCGATTTAGAGCAGTTTGGCTACAAGGGCGAATATTTGGTAATGCCCAACGGAACCGACTACGACCACGAAAAAGCGCCGCAGCCGCAAATAGATGAAATTAACCGGTTGTACCGCTTAGACCCGAACGAAACGGTGTTTTTGTTTGTAGGCCGAATGATGTGGTACAAAAATTTGCAGTTGATTTTAGACACCCTGCAGCTTACCGCCAAGGCCGGTGTGCCCTTTAAAGCCATTTTTGTGGGCGACGGGGTAGATCGCCCGGTAATTGAGCAGTACGCCAAAAATTTAGGACTGGGAGACAGAACCATTTTTACCGGCGCCATTTACGACCGTGAAAAAATTAAAGCCTACTTTAGCCGGGCCAACCTGTTTTTGTTCCCCTCTACTTACGATACCTCCGGTTTAGTAGTGCGCGAGGCCGCCTCGTGCGATTGCGCCTCCCTTTTAGTGCGCGGCAGCTGTGCCGCCGAAGGGGTGCAGGACGGTGTCTCCGGCCTGTTGGCCGAGGAAAACGCCGAAAGCTGCGCCAAAAAGCTGGTAGAGGCCGTGCGGCAGAACGCCTTAGAAAATTTGGGCAAGGCCGCCGGCGAAAAGGTTTATTATTCCTGGAGCCAGGCGGTAGATAAAGCCTGGATAAGGTACGAAAAAATATTACAAAGCCGCAAAAAGTAGCCCATTTTGTTGCAGCGGGTGCGTTTTGCCGTTTTAAAAATTAAGGCGGCTGGCGCGCCCGCTGTTTTGCGCCGTTTTGGGCGGGGCTTAAGGCTGCTTTGCCGGGTAAACCGCGGCGGGGCGGCAGCGGCTTTATTGGCAGGCTGCGGCTCGGCGGCTTGAATTTTACCGTAAACCTACGGTGCGCCGGTTTAGGCTTTACAGTAAATCTGCGGCGCGGTGGCTTTTTATTTGGTCTGGCGTTTTGCCCGCTGCACAAAATTTAATTTGGTAAAAATCGGAAACCAATGAAATCACATGCCGGAAAATTCAGGAAAATGCATATTGCGCCAATTGCCGTTATATGTTATACTGTGTAACGGCGGTTTTAGTTCCGCCAAACTTTAAAACTGTTTTAATGGGGGTTTTGGTGTGAAAAAGCTAATAAAGCGTTTAAAATTCAGCCGTTGGGCTTTTATTTTTGTGCTGCTTTCTTTTGTGGTTTCAATTGGGTATGTAACGGTAATGCTTTGCATTACGCCGGGCGGCGAAAATGCCGTTTCCTACAGCGGGCGGCACCGCAGCGATTATTTATTAATGCTGCTGCAATGCTGCCTAGGGGTGCTGGCCCTGTTTTTGCCCAGCTTTTTAAGCCACCGGTTTAAAATTCGCATACCCTCAGGTATGCTAATTATGTATGTGGTGTTTTTGTACTGCGCCATTTTTTTGGGTGAGGTGCGCAGTTTTTATTACGCCGTGCCGTTTTGGGATTCTATTTTGCACTTTTTTAGCGGCGGTATGCTGGGCTGCTTGGGCTTTTCGGTGGTAAGAATTTTAAATAACGATAAAAAAGTTCCCGTAACACTAAGCCCGGCCTTTGTAGCGTTTTTTGCTTTTTGCTTTGCCATTATGATTGGCGCATTTTGGGAAATTTACGAATTTACCGGCGACGGCTTGTTTGGGCTGAATATGCAAAAATACATGCTGGAAAACGGCACGCAGCTGGTTGGCCGGGCCGCCTTGGGCGACACCATGAAGGATATTATTGTAGATTTTTGCGGCGCCGGGCTGGCCTGCATTATTGGCTATTTTTCTATAAAACTGCACAAGCGCTGGTTTAACGATTTAATACTGGAGGTTGAACATTCGGCTCCGGCTGGCGAAACTTCCGGGAAAAAAGAAAATATTGGGTCGAATAAAGCCGAATAACGGTTGCATTTAAGCTTTATTTGTGTTATATTATATCTGCCGTGCAAGCGGAGCGCTGTTGCTGCCTTGCACGGCATTTTTACGGAGGTTTAAAAATGCAGGTATTTTCTTCTATGCTCAGCCAAATGCTGGTGCTGTTTACCTTTATGGCCGTGGGGTTTGTTTTTAATAAAAAGCGGCTGCTCCCGGCCGACGATTCGGTTGTTATTTCTAAGCTCGAAACCTACATCTTTGTGCCGTGCTTGGTGTTTAACACCTTTTACAAATACTGCACGGTGCAAAACTTTGGCCAAAAGTGGCCCCTTATTTTGTACGGCGTAGGGGTTATGGTGCTTTCCCTTATTATTGGTCTGCCGCTGGCCCGGCTGTTTTCGGGGCCGGACCTATACCTGCGCAAAATTTACAACTACTCCTTTGCGGTTGCCAATTTTAGCTTTATGGGCAACGCCGTTGTGCTGGGCGTGTTTGGCGAGCAGGTGCTGTTTGATTACATGATGTTTACCCTGCCGCTTACCTTTTATGTGTACTCCTACGGTACGGCCTCGTTAAGGCCGCAAAACGGGCCGGTAAAATTCAGCTTTAAAATGTTTTTAAACCCTATTTGCATTGCCATGCTGCTGGGTGCCGCCTTTGGGCTTTTGGCAGTGCCGCTGCCGGGCTTTGTTTCTACCGTTGTTTCAACCGCCGGGGCCAGTATGTCGCCCTTGGCAATGCTGCTAACCGGTTTTGTAATTGGCGATTACAGCTTAAAGCAGCTGGCTAAAAACAAAAAAATCTACCTTGCCTCGGTGCTGCGGCTAATTGTTATTCCACTGGTGTTTGTGGCAATTTTAAAGCTGATTCATGCCGACAGCACTGTGCTGCGCGTTACCCTTTGCGCTACGGCAATGCCGCTGGGGCTAAACACGGTGGTGTTCCCAGCGGCCTACGGTGGGGATACTACCCCGGGTGCCGGCATGGCGCTTATTTCGCACCTCATGTCTATTTTAACGATTCCCGTTATGTTTGCGCTGTTTTTAAGCTAACGGTGCCAAAAACCGCAAGGCAACCTGTTTTTTGGCGCTGCGATTTATTTTCCCGCGCGGGGGCAGGGCTTACGGGCAATTTTGCATTTTTGCCGCAATTTATTGCCGCAAAGCCCAATTTTAACCTTAGCGGCATAAACAGTAACGAAAAGATTGAAACTTGCTGAAAAATGTGGTACAATACTAATGTATTGTTTGAACGGTAGGTGTAAAGGTTGAAGCTTTTAATCGTATCACAGCATTTTTACCCCGATCCCTTTAGAATTAACGATATTGCGCCGGAGCTGGTTCGCCGCGGGCACGAGGTTACAGTTTTAACCTCGCTGCCGGATTATGCAACCGGCAAAGTGCCGGCAAGCTGTAAGGGCCTTAAAAACCGCAAATTTAATTACAACGGTGTAAAGGTGGTTCGCTGCTTTTCGGTCTCCCGCCGAAGCGGCGTGCTTTTTCGCGCTTTAAATTATTTTTCCTTTTGCGTTACCTCAACGGTAAAGGGCTTTTTTATGCGCCAACGGTTTGACGCTGTTTTGTGCTACCAAACCTCGCCGGTTTTAATGGCAAACGCAGCGCGCCGCGTGGCCAAAAAGCAAAAGGTGCCCTTTATTTGCTATTGTTTAGATATTTGGCCGGCCTGCATAAAGGCCTGGGGCGTTGGCGAGGGCTCGCTGCTTTACAAGCTTATGCACCGTTACAGCCGGCGGCTTTACAACAGCGCTAATTTGGTGCTGGTTTCTTCTAAACCGTTTACCGGCTATTTAAATTCGGTGAACGGCGTGCCAACTCAAAAAATGGTTTATTTGCCGCAGCACGCGGAGGATATGGGTCTTTCGGCCTGGCAGCCGGTACCCGGCCGCCTTGTTCGGTTTGCGTTTGGCGGCAATATTGGCAGCGTGCAAAATGTAGAACTGTTTATTCGGGCTGCGGCGGCCGTTTGGCACGGCGGCGTGCAAAATTTTAAGGTAGAGCTTTACGGCGACGGCTCCGAGCTGGAAAATTGCAAAGCCCTTTGCGAACAGCTTAACGCGGGGGAATGTGTGCAATTTTACGGCCGAGTAAGCCAAAAAGAGCTTTGGCAGGCCTACGAGCAGGCCGACGCCTTTTTGCTCTCTTTAAAAGAGCAGGGCGAGTTTGGTTTAACGGTTCCCGCCAAGCTGCAAGAGTATATGTCGGGCGGCCGGGCGGTGCTGGCGGCAATTGGCGGCGGTGCCGCACAAATGATAACCACGGCCGATTGCGGCCTGGTTTGCGGAGCCGAGGACGAAGCCGCCTTTGCCGGAATGTTAAAAAGGTTTATTCAAAACCCCGGCGATTTTGCCCGCATGGCGGAAAACGGGCGCGGGTACTATTTACAGCACTTTACGCAGCAAAAGGTATTGGATCAATTAGAGCAAATTTTAACCCAAACCGTAAAAGGGGAGCAGGTATGAAAATTTTTCAAATCAATTCGGTGTGCGGAACCGGAAGCACCGGCCGAATTGCGTTGGACCTAAAGCATTTTGCCGAGCAAAACGGGGTGGAGTGCAAAATTTTTTACGGCCGCGGCTTTTGCAGCGAGCCGGGGTGTGTTAAAATTGCCGACAAGGCCGATTTTTACCGCCACACCGCGCTTTCCCGTTTAACCGACCGGCAGGGCTTTTACTCTAAGGCGCCAACCAGGCGGCTCATCAAAGCCATTTTGGCTGAGCAGCCCGATGTTATTCATTTACACAACATACACGGCTACTATTTAAACCTGCCGATGTTGTTTGGTTTTTTAAAAGAGTACCGCAAGCCCGTTGTTTGGACCCTGCACGATTGCTGGGCCTTTACCGGGCACTGTGCCTATTTTAGCTACGCCGGCTGCAATAAATGGCAAACCGGCTGCGGAAATTGCCCGCAAAAAGGGGCTTACCCCGCCTCAAAGCTGGCCGACAGCAGCGCCAAAAACTTTGCCCAAAAAAAGCGGCTGTTTACCTCGCTGGAGCAGGTTACCTTGGTAACGCCCTCAAACTGGTTGGCCAACTTAACCCGGCAATCTTTTTTAAATAAATACCCGGTAAAGGTGGTGCCAAACGGAATAGATTTAAACGCCTTTTGCCCCACCACCGGCAATTTTGTTGGCAGCTTAGGGCTTTGTAACAAAAAAATTGTTTTAGGGGTGGCTAATATTTGGGAGCCTCGAAAGGGCCTGCCGGACTTTTTAAAATTAGCCGACCTTTTGCCAAGCAATTACCAAATTGTTTTAGTTGGCCTTAACGCCGCGCAGTGCCGTGCGCTGCCGCCGAATGTAACCGGCGTTACCCGAACCAATAATGTTCGCCAATTGGCTGAGCTTTACACCGCGGCCGAGGTTTATGTAAACCTAACCTACGAGGATAATTACCCCACCACGAATTTAGAGGCCATTGCCTGCGGTACCCCGGTAATTACCTACAATACCGGCGGTAGCCCCGAGGGGGTTGCCCCCGGCTGCGGCACAGTGGTTTCACAGGGGGATGTACAGGCGGTTTTTGCCTGTATTTTAAACAATAAATATAACCTGGAAAGCTTTGATATTCAAAATATCAGTAAAGAAAAATGCTTCGACGAGTATTATAAACTCTATATTCAAATGATGGAGTTGAAAGAATGAGATTGGCCTATATTGTTTTAGCTTATATTGATCCGGAACACATAGCGCGATTGTGCAACAAAGTAACTGCCGGTACTGAAAATCACGCTTTTGTGCATATTGATGCCAAAGTTGATATTTCCCCTTTCGTAAAAGCTTGTGAAGGATTGCCCCAGGTTCATTTTTTACAAAAACGAAAGCCTATTTCATGGGGAGGTTTTCATTCGGTTGAGGCAACCGTTGAAACATTTCGAGAAGCGTTAAATTACGGAGAATTTGATTATTTTCAAATTTTACAAGGGTTGGATTACCCTATTGTTTCTAACCGAAAAATCAGCAGCTTTTTTAAAGAAAATTACGGCCGGGAAATGATTCGGGCTATTGACGACACTGTAGCTACAAAGCCGATTGATAAGCTGCGCTATTGTTTATATTGGAATTTTGACGGCAAGGACCTTTTTTCTTTTTTGCTGAAAAAATTCAATGTTTTTCAATTTAAGGTTTTTAAACATACCTTGACTGTAAGAAAGCCGTATTTAGTTGTTAACAAAAAACCGTATCATATTTATCGTGGCTGGGCGCATTTTGCATTAAGCAGGGCGGCGGCTGAATATTGCGTAAAATTTTATGATACACAAGCGGAATTTAATCGCTATTTCAAATATGTATATTCTTCAGACGAATCATATTTTCATACAATTATTTTTAATTCGCCTTTTGCTGAAAGGGTAATTGATGGTGGACCGATAGCGCAGGAAAACAGATCTTACCAAGCGTATTTAAATCAAACCTACTTTGAATACCCCAAAGAGGGGGTTGTTTTATTTACTAAAGCTCAGGATTATGAAAAATTATGTAAAACCGGGTATTTGTTTTTTAGGAAAGCGTCCAGCAAAAGCAAGCAACTGTTAGATTACATTGATGCAAAGCATTTGCAGGAATATAAGGGTGATGGTACTGCATGAGTTTTTTTAAAAAGGTTGTTAAGTATGTTAAACCTCGGGATTTGCTGGATTTGTTGATAATAATAGCTGCCTGCCCGATAGGCTTAATTTTAAGATTGTTTAAAAAGGATATTTGGTTGATTTCAGAGCGTGCCAATGAGGCCCATGATAATGGTTATTGGTTTTTTAAATTTGTGCGCGAAAACTATCCGCAGCGAAATGCGTATTATTCTATTAATTTTAACAGCGGTGATTATATTAATAAAATTAAACCGCTTGGAAATGCCATTCAACATGGTTCTTTCCGACATCACATTTATATGTGGGCCTGTTCTAAATTTGTTAGCGCCCATATTGGAGACAGTTACCCTGCAAGGTTAGCTTCCAGGTTTTTTGTTTTACATGGGCTTTACCCTTTTAAATTCGTTTTTTTGCAGCACGGTGTAATTCAAAATGCACCACCGTTTTTATTAAGTGAAAATAATAACTTAGATGTTTTTATAGCATCTGCCGAGCGTGAGCGCCAGGGAATTATTAAAGATCTTCACTACAGTCCAAACCAAGTTGTATGTGCCGGACTGTGCAGATATGATAATCTTGCGGATTTTAAGGTAAAAAAGAACCAGGTTTTAATCATGCCTACTTGGCGCTGGTGGTTAAGCCCCGAACACGATAGAAGTATACAAAATAGAGAACCGCTTGAAAATTCAAACTATTTTATACAGTTAAAGGCTTTATTAACCAATAAAAGATTAATTGATTTTGCAATAAAAAATAACATTGAGCTATGCTATTTTCCGCATTTTGAAATGCAGCAGTATATGCAGGAGTTTAAATCTGTTTGTGCAAACATTAAATGTTTTTCAAACAAGGAGTATGACGTTCAACAAGCTTTGAAAGACAGTGCTTTGCTTATAACGGATTATTCCAGTATTGCATTCGACTTTGCCTACATGAAAAAACCACTTATTTACTTTCAGCACGATTACGAGGAGTTTTGTGAAAAGCACTACCCGGAAGGATATTTTAAATATAACGAGGATGGATACGGTCCGGTTTGTGCAACAGTGGACGAAGTTGTAGAAAGCCTTATTCAAATGTACAAAAATAATTTTCAAATGGCTCCGGAATATCAAAAACGGGTAGACGAGTTTTTTGCTTTTCGGGACGATAAAAATACTGCAAGAAATTTTAAATGTGTTGAGAGGGTATAAAATTGAGAGAAAAAGTTTTAGATACAATTAGTAACAATATATTTTGCAAGCTGTTTTTTATTGTTATTCCGCTTTTAAATGAAATACCGGTTTTAACGCCGGTGTTCAATCCTTTCATGAAGGTTGGTATATTAATCGGTCTTTTGTTTATTTTTACTGATTTATTTCGAGGCCGAACGATTTTAAAAACAGCCGGAATTGTACCGGCGGCGTTGTTAGTTATATTTGTTTTAATTGGTTCGTTGCTGCATTTTCAGTCCGAACAGTTTAAAATGAATTTAATTGAGCTATGTTATATTGCAATATCATTCTTTGTTTTGTACCCTGTTTCTAATTCCTTGAACCGTGAAAAATTGTTTGGCGAAATCACTCTAATTAACTGTGTGTTTGTCAGTCTTGTTACAGCGGCTTCGGTAATATCCCTAATACTTTTTTTTCTAAAGGTTAATGCAAGCTATACTTTTAACAATTACGAATATCATTTAGGAGTATTTAACGGTCGTTTGGTAGGCATTTTCCGGAATTCCATTTATCCTACAGCCACAATTGCTATGTTTTGCGCCGTAATACAATATTTAGTTAACAGGAAAATTTGGAATATTAAAAAACGCCGTTGGAGTGTATTATTGGTTATTAGCATTGTTATTAACTTTGAGGCTTTTGCGCTCCAAAATTCAAAGGGCTTATTGTTTGGGTGTGTGGGAGCTGCATTTTTTGCCGCGTTTATGGTTGCATATAAATGTAAAGCTAAAATTGTTGCTCATTTAAAAATTGGTTATCGTATAGTGGTAAGCGCTGTTTCGGCCTCGGCTTTAGCCGGTTTGTTTTATATAATGTTCGCATTTTTTAGAAAATGCAGTTATTGGCTGCTACTGCTAATTGAAAATCTTAAAAATGTATTCTTACACAATGGTGAACAGTCCGATGCTATTACACAGGATATCAAGAGTTTCATGGAAAGAGCAGTTGGGGATAATTACGGTGCTTTAACCGGTCGGCCTTATGTTTGGAAAGAGGGAATAGAACGGGCGCTTGAACAGCCTTTATTCGGCTATGGCCCCTGTACTTTAGCAAATGAGATTCACCCTTTCGAGGGCAGCACTGAGCAGCTTTCTCATTTTCACAACATATTTGTTCACACATTGGTTTCCGGTGGAGTTTTAGGCCTGTGTTCTTTTATCGTATTTTTATGTTGTTGCATTTTCAGAATTGTTAAAAGCTTGTTTCGTCCCAAAAACCCTGAAAATTATTATTTGCCTTTTTTGGCTATATGTGCGTTGTTGGTTTTTATTTTTATAATCAATATGGCGGATACTACCATTTTGTTTATGACCAAGCAGTCCGGATTTTTATTCTTTATTTATTTAGGCTATGCAATGCGGCTGACCGGGGAAACAAAACCGTTCAAGGTAGATGTGCTTGCCAGAAAAATTGACGAATTTTTAACCAAAATAATTGTAAGAAAGAACGGGTGAAAAATTGCAACGAAGTAAAAAAATTTTAATGAACGCCCTGTTTGGCATGGCAGGGTATTTAATTTTAATGGTAAGTAACTTTATTACCCGCTCGGTGTTAATTAACCAGCTTGGCATGAGCATAGCGGGGGTAGATACTACCTTTAAAAACTTTTTGCAGGTGCTTTCCTTGGCAGAGCTGGGGCTTAGCACCGGCCTTATTTACAAGCTTTACAAGCCGCTGGAGCAAAAAGATAACGCCGCCATTAAACGGGTGCTGAATTTTTACAAACGCGCCTACCAAATTATTGCCGCCGTGTTTATGGGCGGGGCCTTTATTTTGGCCTTTGCCGTAGGTTTTGTGGTGCACGATTCGGGCAAACCGTTTTGGTACATTTGGCTGGCCTTTGTGCTTTACGCGGCCGATACGGTTGCCTCTTACCTGTTTGCAAACCGCAAGGCCTTAATTGTGGCCGACCAAAACAATTATTTGGTAAACCGAAACGACGCGTTTATTTCGTTAATTGTACTGATTTCGCAGGTAACCTTTTTGTATTTAACCGGCAGCTTTTTGGTTTACGCCGTTGTTAAAATTTTGTGCCGGCTGTTGGGTGCCTGCCTAATTGGCCGTAAGTTTAAAAAAATGTACCCCGAAATTGCGGCCAATAAATCTAAAGCTATGATAGAGGGGGAGGAACGCCGCGGGTTAATTAAAAACATGGGTGCAATGCTGTGCCACCGCATTGGCGGCGTTAGCGTAACGGCAACCGGCTCGGCAATTATCTCGGCCGTTTTAGGCACGGTTAAGGCCGGCGTTTACGGCAACTACACCTTAATTACCAATACGCTGGCCATGCTGGTAACGCAGGTTTTTAACGGCATAACCGCCAGCTACGGAAATGTTGTAACAGTAGAAAGCAATGAAACCGTTTACAAAAAATTTAACCAGCTTTACTTTTTTAACTACCTCATCTATTCCTTTTTTACCGTTTCGGTTGCGGTGCTGATCCAGCCCTTTATTCGGTTTTGGATCGGCGGGGAAAGCGAGAATTTTTTCCCTTACCGCGCGGTAGTTATTTTGCTTTGCTATTTTTATGTTCACGGTATGCGGCGCGTAGTTTTAATGACGAAGGATACCGTTGGCCTGTACCGGCCGGATCGTTTTTTTGCATTAATTGAGGCGGCGATTAACATTGTGCTTTCGCTGGTGCTGGTAACCCGCTTTAAAACAATAGATGGCCTTATTTTAGCCAATTTGCTTAGCATGCTGCTAATTCCTATGTGGACGCAGCCGTACCTGGTTTACAAGCATGTGCTGAAAAAAAGCGTTGCGGGCTATTATTTGCGTTACGCCGTTTACGCGGCCTTAACTGCGGCAATGACGGTGCTTACCCTGTTTTTAACCAGCCGGTTTATTACGGTGCAAAACATTTTGTTAGAGCTTTTGCTAAAGGCTTTGGTTTGTTTGGTTGTGCCCAACGGGCTGAATCTTTTAATTTTTGCTAAAACACCCGAAATGCAAGATCTAATAACAATGGGCAAGGGCCTGTTGAAAAGAAAAAGAGGTTAATAAAATTATGAGTGAAGAATGTACCCACAATTGTGAAACCTGCTCGGCAAGCTGCGGCGAGCGAACCGACCCCCAAAGCTTTTTGGAAAAACCAAATGAGCTGAGCCACATTAAAAAAGTTATTGGCGTTGTAAGCGGTAAGGGCGGCGTTGGTAAGTCGCTTGTTACCTCTATGTTGGCAACGGTTATGAACCGCCGCGGGCACAAAACCGCTATTTTAGACGCCGATATTACCGGCCCCTCTATTCCCAAAGCGTTTGGATTAAAAGAAAAGGCCACCGGCAACGAGCTGGGGCTGTTCCCGGTAAAAACTAAAATGGGCATTGAGGTTATGTCGGTTAATTTGCTGCTGGAAAACGAGACCGACCCGGTTGTTTGGCGCGGCCCGGTAATTGCCGGCACCGTAAAGCAATTTTGGACCGATGTGATTTGGAACGATGTAGACTACATGTTTGTAGATATGCCCCCCGGAACCGGTGATGTGCCGCTAACGGTGTTCCAGTCCCTCCCGGTGGACGGCATTATTGTGGTAACCTCCCCGCAGGAGCTGGTTGGCATGATTGTAGATAAAGCCGTTAAAATGGCGGATATGATGAATATTCCGGTTTTGGCGCTGGTAGAAAATATGTCTTACTTTGAGTGCCCGGATTGCGGCAAAAAACACGCTGTTTTTGGCGAAAGCCATTTGCAGGAAATTGCCGCGCGGCACGGTATTGGGCAAACCGCCCGCCTGCCAATTAACCCCGAAATTGCCCGCGCTTGCGATAACGGCCTGGTAGAGCTGTTTGAGGGCGATTGGCTGGACGGCGTTGCCGACGCGTTGGAGCAAAACTAATTTGGCAAAGGGTTATGAGAAACACTTTTAAAAAAGGCCTGATAGACGGGCTGCCGGTTTGCCTGGGCTACCTTTCGGTGGCGTTTGCTTTTGGCATTTTTGCCGTTTCAAGGGGGCTTGGCATTTGGCAGGCAGTGCTAATTTCTATGACGAATGTGACCTCGGCCGGGCAGCTGGCCGGCGTGCCGATTATTGCCTCGGGCGGCCTGCTCAGCGAGCTGGCCGTTTCGCAGTTTGTTATTAATTTGCGCTACGCGTTAATGTCGGTCTCGCTCTCTCAAAAAATGGATTCCAGCGTGCGGCTAAGAGATAAATTTATTATTTCGTTTTTAAATACCGACGAGGTGTTTGCCATTGCCTCGGCCCAATACGGCGAGGTTGGCCGGCGCTACATGTACGGGTTAATTTTAACCCCGTTTTTGGGTTGGAGCTTTGGCACCCTGCTGGGTGCGGTAGCCGGCGATATTTTGCCAAAAATGTTAACCGACGCTCTGGGCATTGCTATTTACGGCATGTTTATTGCCATTGTTGTGCCGGCGGTAAAACAAAGCCGGGCAACCGGGCTTTGCGTGCTGTTGGCGGCGGCGCTTAGCTGTTTGTTTTACTACATTCCCGCCTTAAAGGTTGTGCCAAGCGGTTTTGTAATTATTATTTGCGCGGTTGCCGCCGCGGCGCTTTTTGCGCTTTTGGCCCCCATTCCGCCGCAGAAAGGGGAGGAACCCTGTGAATAACGGCAACGGCTACCCGTTTTTAATTTACTTGGCGGTTATGGCCGGGGTGACTTACCTGGTGCGTATGCTGCCGCTGGTGTTAATTCGCAAAAAAATAACCAACCGGTTTTTGCTTTCGTTTTTATATTACATGCCGTACGCCGTGCTAACGGTTATGACGGTGCCGGCCTGCTTTTACGCCACCGGCAGCCTGCCAACCGCCCTAATTGGCTTTGGCGTGGCGCTGGTGCTGGCCTACTTTCGTAAAGGGCTTTTGCTGGTTGCCTCGGCCGCGGTTGCGGCGGCGCTGCTGGCAAACGCGGTTATGCTTTGGCTGTTTTAAGCTTTGCTTTTTAGGTCGTACTTTAAATTATTTTCTTTGGCCTTTTTAAGGCGTGTGGTGTTTTTTAAGTCCAACTTTGGTTTTTAAGCGCTGCTTTGGCTTTTCATTCAGCTTTGTTTTTTAGGCCTGCTTTAGCCGTTAGATTTTGCTTTGGCCTTTAGACTTTGGTTGGCTTTTAGATTTTATTTTGTTTTTGGCCTCTGCCACCGTGGTTTGCCGTAGGCCGGCAAACAGCTTTTGCGCCAACTTGCACCTTTTGCGCTGCCCGCCCTAAACGGGCTAACACCACGCCGGTCGTGGCATCTATTTTGCATTTGCAGCCGTTTGGATCCGCTTAAAAAGGGTAGAATGAAAGCAGAATTGCCCCAAAAACAAAAAAAGCCTTGAAAATTTTACCCGTTTGGTATACAATAGTGTTAATGGGTGCCGGCCGCTTACCGGCCTGCGGCATTACTGCTTTAAAGGAGATGGGCAAAATGAACGACCAAACAATGACCTTTTCAATTGGGAACGACCGGGAGCGCGAGGTGCGGGAAATTATTACCACCGCGTATAACGCCCTGCAGGAAAAGGGCTATAACCCGGTAAACCAAATTGTTGGCTACATTTTGTCGGAGGACCCCACCTACATTACCACCCACAATAATGCCCGCAATTTAATTCGCAAGGTAGACAGAGATACTTTACTGCAAATGCTGGTAAAGTATTATATGACCCACTAAACCGCCCCGCGGTACCATTTTTGAAAGGTTGAAGAATATGGCAGAAGAAAAGTTTTTGGCGTACAAGGGCCGCCCTTTGGTACGCAAGGATAATACCATTTATTACGGCAGCATGGCCGATGAATATGTTTGCACACTGCAAATTGTAAGCTACAAGGAGCAAAACGGCGAGCAGGAGCCCGATAAAATTCAAATGCAGCTGCTTAAAACCGACCCCACCCTGCCAATTTTAGAGCGGTTGGTTAAAAACAGTGAAAAAAACGGCCTTTACAATGCCATTGAAACTGCCGCCATTTGGCTGGACAGGGTTGCCAAGGCTTAATTTGGCCGGGGCCAAAAATTTAAAAAAGCTTTTAAAACTGCTGTGGCTTTGCCACGGCAGTTTTTTGCATATTTTAAGCTTTTTAAGTAAAAATAGTATAAAGCAAATAAAAAAGAATAAACGGGCGGGCTGCTAAGTCCGGTTTGTTGGAGGTATTACATCATGACGAATTCTCAATACGCTCAGGCGGTAAAAAAGGCTTCTAAGCCCTCGCCAAAAATTAAAGATTTTGTTTGCGCTTTTGTAATCGGCGGCCTTATTTGCGTTATTGGCCAGCTTTTTTTTGAGCTTTATACAAGCCTTGGCTTTACTAAGGATGAGGTTAAAATGCTGGTGCCGGTTAGCCTTATTTTTATTGCGGTAGTGTTAACCGCGTTTAAGGTGTTTGACGATATTGCAAAGCACGCCGGCGCCGGCACCTTGGTGCCAATAACCGGCTTTGCAAACGCGGTGGCCTCCCCGGCCATTGAGTTTAAAAGCGAGGGGCAAATTTTAGGCATTGGCGTTAAAATGTTTACCATTGCCGGGCCGGTTATTTTGTATGGCACAGCGGCCTCGGTTATTTACGGCGTTATTTATTGGGTTGTGCAAACCTTTTGCAAATAAAAGGGGGAGAACATTTTGCCGGAAAAAGAATTATTGCATTTTCAAAACGGGGTGTTTGTGCAGGCCTTTGCGGCGGTTGGCAGCAAGGCTGAAAGCGCCGGCCCGCTGGGGCCCTGCTTTGATTACCTTTACAAGGACCCAACTGCCGGGCAAAAAAGCTGGGAACAGGCCGAAAGTGCCCTGCAAAAAAAGGCTTTAACGCTGGCACTGAAAAAGGGGAATATTCCCCCTAACGACCTTGATATGATTTTTGCGGGCGATTTAATTAACCAGTGTACGGTAAGCAGCTTTGGGTTAAAAGATTTTTCCCGCCCGTATATTGGAATGTACGGTGCCTGCTCTACCATGGCGCTTACCCTGCTAACGGCGGCGCAGTTTGTGGCGGCGGGCAGCTGCAGGCAAACTGCCAGCGTAACCTCCTCCCACTTTTGTACCGCCCAACGCCAGTACCGCTACCCGTTAGAATACGGCGGCCAGCGCCCGCCAACCGCCCAGTGGACCGCTACGGCTGCCGGCGCGGTTATTTTGGGCAGCAGCCCTAAAAAGGTGCAGGTTTGCAGCGCACTGGTTGGCACGGTAACCGATTACGGCGTAACCGACCAAAACAACATGGGCGCCGCCATGGCGCCCGCTGCGGCCAACACCCTGCTGCGGTATTTTAAGCTTAGCGGCACTACTCCCGAAAATTACGACGCTATTTTTACCGGCGACTTAGGCGCTGTTGGCAGCACTTTATTATACCAGCTGCTGCAAGAGCAAAAAATTGATATTACCGCCCGGCACAAGGATTGCGGCCTCATGCTGTTTGACCGCAACCGGCAGGATGTTCATGCCGGCGGCTCCGGCTGCGGCTGTTCGGCCTCGGTGCTGTGCGGCCACATTTTAAAAGAGCTGGAGCAAGGAAACCTAAAAAATGCTTTGTTTTGTGCAACCGGGGCGCTGCTTTCCCCCGTAACGGTGGCGCAAAAGCAAAGCGTGCCCTGCATTGCGCATTTGGTGCAGCTAAAAGCGCTTTAAAGCTTTAGTAATTTTACTATTTGTCGGCTTACCAATGCGGTAAAAAGGCAGCAAACAGCCCGGCAGCGTTTTGCTGCCGGGCTGCTGCTTTTAGCTATTTATTGTACTTCGGCCATGTCAAATTCAACTTCGTCACCAAAATAACCCTTTTCCGAAACATATAGGGCAAAGGATTGCGGGGGTAGGGTGTCGTCTAAACGCTGACTGATGTTTTGGAATACGGTGTCGTAGGCAATGGAGGTAGCGTTGGGGCTGGGCGTTACTGCGGTTGGGCAGTAGGCGTAGCGGTAAAAGTTCATGTTCATCTGCTTTTCAAAATTAAGTGCAACATTTACCGCGGTGCTTTGGGTGTTTACAACCAGCACAACCGTTTTGCCGTCGTCACCCCGAATGGCCGCCGTGTACAGTCCGTCCTCGGTGGTAGATTGCGTGTAGTAGGTTATTGCCTTTTTGTTGCTTAAATACTTCCCTAACAGGTTTAAGCCGTAGTAGGTTACGCGCGGGGTCTCGCTGGCGTAGGGGGCGTAGTCTTTGTGCGGGTTTGGTGTAAAAGAGGGGGCGGTGCCAACCGCGTGTACGCCGCCAATAAATTCGCCGTGCGTATTGGTTTGGTTTACCCAAAGCTGGTCAAAAATCTGCCAGGAAAGAAGGCGATCCAACCCGTTTTTAACCGCTGCAGCTACCCCGGCGGCCACCTGCGTCAGCTGTACGCCATTGTTGGTGGTCCAACTGCCATCTATAGTGGAAAGTGCAAAATATTCGTCTACTAAAAATTCCCCGTCATAATCGTATTCGTCTAAAACACTGCGGTAGTCGGCAAACGCGTTGTCGGCCATATCGTAATAGTAATTTTTCTCGTTAATGGAGAGCAAATGGGTTCTGGAATACATGTGGGTGGAAAGTACATCTACCATGCCCTTATCTTCCGGGTGGTTTTTTAAATACTCCAAAAAGTACCTTAACAGGCCGTCGCCGGTTTCAATAGAGCCTTGGTTGGGTCCAACTATCTTGTACTTTTGCCGAATACCGCCTTTTTGTAGCATTTGGTGCAAGCCTTTGGTAATGCTAATCCACTCGTCGGCGTAATCGCCCTCTAATTTTTCTTTGGTGGGGTAGCTGGGCTCGGTAAAGGCTAAAATGTATTTTACATTGTAAATGCCGTGCGCCTCAAAGGCCTCTAACGCTTGGCGAACCCATTCGCCGTAGCGCAGACCCGCTTTTTTAATGCGAATTTCGTATTCTGTTAGGCCGGTAAAATCAACGCCCTGGCTTTCGCCGTAAAGGTCATCGCCGCGCCCAAACAGGTAGGGAACTTCATATATTCCACCGCCTTCATCTACAATTTGGTTTAAATTCCAACCGGCGTTAATGGCAATTTCAATATTGCGCTGCTGTAAAAAGCTTGCCCATTTGTAAACGGCCTGCATAGCGGTGGAATCCCAGTTCCAACCGTTGCTGCTCCACGCAAAGCTGGATCTAAAAATGCTGCGCACGGTTTTTACGCCGGAATCCTTTAAACGATCCATCTCTTTTGCTGCTTGCTCGTCGGTGTAGTTGCGGCCTAAGCTGTCCTTCATAAAGGTGTGGCAGTGGTACACCGTTGCCGAAATGCCCTGAAAGTTTTTAGAGTGCGGGGCAGAGTTGTTTTTTACGGTAATGCTTTCGTCCAAATAGCGGCGAATAATTTCGTTGTAAAGGTAAGCACGGGTGCTTTCGGGTTCGGCAAAGCCGCCGCCCGAGGTTCCG
>ENA-UERK01000439-UERK01000439.1-human-gut-metagenome-genome-assembly--contig:-NODE-439-length-36579-cov-39.835735_pt1 | contig 36579 bp, 30 predicted proteins | sample MGYA00242957_ERZ507957 | MGnify/ENA primary metagenome ERZ507957 (study PRJEB26167, sample SAMN06115538) | human gut metagenome | host: Homo sapiens | place: China:Heilongjiang | collected 2015-11-06...
ATATAATATACTATCTATACAGAGAATGGTAACCACAGCGAAAAAAACTGAATAACTGAATACTGAATACGTTTCCCGAAAACGGGTATTACTTTGTAATATGCTGATTTATATGGCAAAACATAGTTTTCTATGCCACAAAACATAGAGATGTGCCCCACAAAACATAGAGTTTGATTTCTTTAACTAAGTTTCAAATCGTAAGTTGCTGAAAATCGCTCCATATCACATGCAAAAATTTGGTAGATACTGAAAATCTTCGTATCTTTGCACCGGAATTGCGCAAAGCAAGGTTGAAAGATAATAAAAAGATAATTGAATGGGAAATAAAATAACAGCAATGGAGCGGGGAATGCAGCGACGAACGGAACTGCTCCTGGGAAAGGATAATCTTGAGAAATTACAGTCGGCACGAGTGCTCATCTTCGGTATCGGAGGCGTGGGGTCATGGTGCGCAGAAGGACTGCTGAGAAGCGGCGTGAGGAACATCACCATCGTGGACAGCGACCGCGTCTGCGTGACCAACTGCAACCGCCAGCTGATGGCAACCAGCCGCACCATCGGCGAGGTGAAGGTGGATGCACTGCGCCAGCGCCTGCTGGATATCAACCCTGATGCTAACATCACCGCCTATCAGAAAATATATCAGGCGGAAACAGCCGACGAATTCCACATGGAGGAATACGACTTCATCATCGATGCCATCGACTCGCTGAAGGACAAGGCAGATCTGATTCTCCGTGCTACTGCCCTTCCGAAGGAAATCACCTTCATTTCTTCGATGGGTGCAGCCCTCCGCAGCGACCCGTTCATGGTGAGGAAGGCTGAGTTCTGGAAGGTGGATGGCGATCCGCTGGCAAGGGCCCTGCGCAAGAAATTCAAGAAGAACAAGACGTTTCCCCGTCGCAAATTCCAATGCGTTTTCAGCGAGGAAAAGCCGATGCAGAACAGGGGCGACCAGCGACTCGTGGAACACGAATGGTGCTCAACAAAGGCGCAGATCAACGGTTCGCTCTGCCACATCACCGCCACTTTCGGCATGGCAATCGCAGGAATGGTCATCAATCACATCATCGATTGATGGCTTATTATCCTAGCCAATTACCTTTGCAGAAGAAATAAACATTAGAACAAGAAAAAAGATATGATTACAGTTGATGGATTGACCGTAGAATTTGGCGGCACCACCCTATTCAAAGACATTTCCTTCCAGATCAATGAGAAGGACCGTATAGCCCTGATGGGAAAGAATGGCGCAGGAAAGAGTACACTGCTCAAGATCATCGCAGGCGTGAGAACTGCCACACGTGGCTCGGTCTCGGCTCCGAAAGATTGCGTCATCGCCTATCTGCCACAGCACCTCATGACCGAAGACGGACGCACCGTATTCGAGGAAACTTGCCAGGCGTTCGCCCATCTGCACGAGATGCAGGCGGAAATCGACCGCATCAACAACGAACTCACCACACGTACCGACTACGACAGCGATGACTACATGCAGCTCATCGAAAAGGTATCTTCTCTGTCAGAAAAATTCTATGCCATCGATATGACCCATTTCGAGGAAGACGTGGAGAAGACGCTGCTCGGACTGGGCTTCGAACGCTCCGACTTCAACCGCCCTACCAGCGAGTTCTCCGGTGGATGGCGCATGCGTATAGAACTGGCTAAGCTGCTCCTGAAATCGCCCGACGTACTGCTCCTCGATGAGCCGACCAACCACCTCGACATCGAATCTATCGGATGGCTGGAAGACTTCATCATCAACAGTTCGAAGGCGGTGGTTGTCATCAGCCACGACCGCAAATTCGTTGACGATATCACGACAAGAACCATCGAGGTGACCATGGGCAGAATCTACGACTACAAGGCTACCTACAGCCAGTATCTGGAACTCAGAAAGGAGCGCCGCGAGCAGCAGATGAAGAAATATGAGGAACAGCAGAAGATGATTGCCGAGACCAAGGACTTCATCGAACGCTTCAAGGGAACCTATTCCAAGACCTTCCAGGTACAGAGCCGCGTGAAGATGCTGGAGAAACTGGAACTCATCGAGGTGGATGAGGAGGACACCAGCCGTCTGCGTCTCAAGTTCCCGCCTAGTCCACGCAGCGGCAACTATCCGGTGCAGATGAGCGATGTGGCGATGTCGTTCGACGGCAAGCAGATTTTCAGCGGCGTGAACCTCACCGTGGAGCGAGGCGACAAGATTGCCTTCGTGGGAAGAAACGGAGAGGGTAAGTCTACGCTCGTGAAATGCATCATGGGGCAGCTTCAGAACGAAGGCAGACTGGAGCTTGGACATAATGTCCAGATTGGCTATTTCGCTCAGAATCAGGCTTCTCTGCTCGATGGCGAGCTTACGGTATTCCAGACCATCGACGATGTTGCAAAGGGCGAAATCCGCAACAAGATTCGTGATCTGCTCGGTGCCTTCATGTTTGGCGGCGAGGATTCTACCAAGAAGGTGAAGGTGTTGTCGGGTGGCGAGCGCACCCGTCTTGCCATCCTCAAGCTGCTGCTGGAGCCGGTGAACCTGCTGATTCTCGATGAGCCTACCAACCATCTCGACCTGAAGACGAAGGATGTATTGAAGCAGGCACTTCTGGATTTCGACGGTACGCTCATCGTGGTGAGCCACGACCGTGATTTCCTTGATGGCCTTGTCAGCAAGGTCTACGAATTCGGCCACGGCCGAGTCCGTGAGCATCTCTGCGGCATCTACGAGTTCCTGGAATCCAAGAAAATGGAAAGCCTTCAGGAGCTGGAAAAGAAATAATATTCAAGGTGCGTATACGTGGGAATTGATTGAAGTTAAAGAAGTTATCACTCCCTACGGTCGTTCGGGAAGTTAAGAGACAATAGTAATCTGGCGTAAAACTTAGACATTTGTCCCTTAACTTCCTTCTTACTTCCCTTAACTTCCCGCTAACTTCCCTAAATTCCCTCTAATTTTTTAATTTTGTTCCCAAAAAGGCAACATTCTTGACAAATAATAATCCTACTTACTTTATAGTTCTTTAACTATTACAATTTGGTAATATTACAAACTTTTCCTACCTTTGCAGCCGAAAATGAATAAAATCAGCAGAAAATATACAATTCTCAGATAACATGATGAACGGAATAACCAATTATATTCTCCTCATCACATTATTAATATATGGCAGCAGAGCGCCAGCACAGAATGTTAAGCAGGAGAACGACTCCGTGAAGATGAACAAACCATTCAATATGGATATACGGACGAACATAATATATGACGCATTACTGATTCCCAACGTAGGAGTGGAATTCGACCTCGGCAAGAGATGGACGGTTGCCGCCAACGCCATGTATGGCTGGTGGAACAACGACCGCAGCCATTGGTACTGGCGAGCCTACGGCGGTGATTTTGCCTTGCGCAAATGGCTGGGAAAGGCAGCCCGAAGGAAAGCCCTCACGGGGCATCATGTCGGGGTGTACGGCCAGATCTTCACCTACGATTTCGAAACCGGTGGAAGGGGCAACATGGGCGGCAAGCCCGGTGGCACGCTCTGGGACAAGATGAACTACGTGGTGGGAGCCGAATATGGCTACTCCCTCCCCATCGCCCGAAGATGGAACATCGATTTCACCATCGGAGCCGGATACTGGGGCGGAATCTACCACGAATATCTCCCACAGGACGGTGAATACGTATGGCAAGCCACGAAAAAGAGGCAATGGATAGGCCCTACAAAGGCTGAAATATCCCTCGTCTGGCTCCTGGGCAAAGGGAACAGAAATCAAGGACAATCCAGAAAGAAAAAATCTTTTCTGATGGATTCCACAGACAGGAAAGGAGGTGACGATGATTAGAAGAATCCTTGCAATTTTCATCCTCCTGCTCACCCTTATCCTGACTTCCTGCGAGCATAAGGAACTCAAATTCCCTGAAACCGTCAAGTTCTGCTCCCTCAGAGTGGTGCTGAAATGGGAACAGCTGGCAGACTTCGATAAGCCGGAAGGAATGCGAGTCATCTTCTTCCCTCTCCAAGGCAAAGGTGATCCCTGGATATTCGACTTCCCGTATGGCGAAGACCGGACGATAGAGTTGCCAGCCAACGACTATGCCGTGGCGAGCTACAACTATGATGCAGACGGCATTCTGTGGAAGAATACTGACAGTTTCTGGCATTTTACCGCCTATACCCGCTCCGTCCAGACGCCTGATGGCGAGCAAGCCTGCATCACTCCTCCGTGGATGTGCGGCTACCATCTGGAAACGGTTTCGGTCAAGGACAATGGCAAGGAAGACGAGCTGGTCATCACGCTCCATCCCGAGAACAAGGTGAGCCGATACACCTACGAGGTGCATGGCATCCGCCATCTTGAGAGAGTGGCTAACATCAGGGCGAGTCTTTCAGGAATGTCGGGTTCGCTGCTGTTGGCAAACGATGAGTTGCCCGATGATGTTCCATCCGAGCGCCTGCTGTTTGGCGGCGAGGTAAAGGACGGTCAGATCAGGGGCGGCTTCTACACCTTCGGCTATCGCCAGAAGAGCACCGAGCCCCATGTGTTCAAGCTCTACATCAAGAGTCGCACGGGCAAGTTGCATGTTCTGGAGCAGGACGTAACCCAGCAGGTCCGTTCCTTCCCCGTAGAGGGCCATATAGGCAATGTTCATCTGGTATTGAACTTTGATTTCGACATTCCGGAGGATTCCGGAGGCGGCAAGGACGATGCCGGATTTGACGTCGGAGCCGATGACTGGGCAGACGTAAACACGGATATTCTGTGTTAGAAAATATGCGATTCAGGATGTTTCAGATAAAATAGCTTTTCAATCAAATAACTTTCAGATAAATAGACTTTCAGATAAATAGACTTTCAGAAAATGAAGTCATCAAATTTAATAAAGATTTTCAGATAATAAGGGCGTCTTCGGCAGAAAAGGACGTATCCAGCAGAAAAGGGTCGTTCTCTATGCTAGAGGCGCTTCAGAGAAAAATAAACCAATAATATATTTAATGTTTCAGTAAATTTAATTATCTTATGAACAAAATTTATTTATTTACCGCAGCCTTTGCCGTAATGGCATCGCTGTCAGGATGCTCGGACACCGAGCTCGCAAGCATTGATACCGCTCAGGAAAAGACCCCAATCGGCTTCCATACCGTTGGCAGCCAGATGGGATCTAGAGCAACGATTATTACTTCTAGTAATTTGAAAGACTACAGTTTTAATGTGTATGCGTTTAACAGAAATGATGATGGTACTGATGGTACTGTTTTTATGGGTACGAATGATCAATCCCAAGGCAATGAAGGAGGAGTCAATATTTCATACAAGGATGGAAAATGGGATTATACTACCCCTGCAGACCTCAAGTATTGGCCTACTAACGCTTTGAATTTTTATGCTGTCAGCCCTGTGTCAGAGGATAATCATAATACTTGGCAGATTTCTAAAGACAAGAAAGAATTCAATGTTTTTCTGCATAATGAGTATGCGGATCCAGTCAACAATGCTAAGAATGTAGATGTAATGTACGCTATCACCCCAAATCAAACAAAGACACCATCAAATGGGGGAACAGTACAAATGCAGTTCCGCCATATTTTGTCACAGGTATCATTCAAGGCAAGAAATGATATTCCCAACATGGAGGTAAAAATCAAAGGTATTGAAATCTATAATTTTCATAATCAGGCGTACTTCACTTTACCAACTACCGAAGTAGCACCAACACAAACAAACTGGAAATGGTCTGAGGGGTTATACGCTTCTACCGGCTTCACAGTTGTAAAGGATAAATCCATCGATGTAGGAAATACAGAAACGCTAATTTCGATGGATGGACCTATGTTGTTTATTCCTCAGAAGTTAAACAAATGGACTACTACTGCAGAAAGTCCAAAGTCAATAACACAAGCTGATGCTAGCAAAGAAAGCTATCTGAAAATAAGCTGCAGGATTAAATTAGATGGTTCCTACAGAATAGGCACTGAAACTACATTTGATAATCTCTACGTACCATTCGGAGCAGATTGGCAACCAGGCAAGCATTACGTCTACACCCTGATATTCGGTGGCGGTTATAAACAAGATGGCACCCCTATTTTGACGAAAATAAATATAACTGCAGATACAGAACCATGGAAAGAAGACCTCAATGAAATTGTAACCCAACAATAACAGTAAATTAGGCTAAAAACTTCACAAGTAAGCCCAATTAATAGATAAAATCCCCTGCAAGAGAACAGCAACAAGCTACCTCTTGCAGGGCTTTTTTATATCCCTACCCTTTTTACCCATAAGTTTTAAGAAGGCCATTTTACCCATAGATTAAAGACCCCTGTTTTCCCCATACGCCCTGAAAGGGCAGAAGCTCCTAGCCCAGGGCAACGCCCTGGGCTTTTTATAGCCGCAAACCTGTCGCCCTGTAAGGGCAAAAGCTTTAAAACCAGGCGATTCGTAAAGCTTTTGCCCTTACAGGGCGCCTTGCTGAAATGCGATTATACCCAGGGCGCTGCCCTGGGCTAGGAGCTTTTGGGCCTTCAGCCCGTTCTTGAACCACATGAGAAAGTTCGGTATTTTCATATTCCGCGGAGATATTATTTTATCTCTCAGAAATAATATTATATTCCACCGAGATATTTTTTTATCTCTCAGAAATAATATTATATTCCACAGAGATATTTTATTATCTCTCAGAAATAATATTATATTCCACAGAGATATTTTATTATCTCTCAGAGATATTTTCATATTCCACAGAGATATTAGCCCCGTCCTTTTAGAAATAAAGATAAACCAGGGAACTGTAGAGCTGGACGGAGAGAACGTAGAGGAGATAGAGCGGAGCAAAGACGCGGATGCCGAAATACGACGACTCATAAGCCTCCGTGAGCGAACGGAAGCGGTTGCTCGCCACACCAAAGGTGAGACTCATCACCATGACCGCAAAACAAATGTACGGAAGGAGACTCTTCGTAAAACTACTGCCCCAGATGCCACCCATCACGTTCAGCAATATAGCATGGGGAACCATCGTGAGACAAACCATCACGAAGACGAACAGCAGAAACTCGAAAAACACCACTCGCATGGCTACCCGCTGGCGATATTCCCTGCCGTTGAAATGAAGCAGTCCGCTCCTGTAGAGTGCCCCCAGCGAGATGCAGAGCAGCAGGAGCCAGAGCAGCATCGGCTGCATCAGATTTTCCGTAAAGCGTCCGAAGAACCATCGGATGCCCTCGGCATTGAGCAGCGTGCGCGGGAAGGTTTCCGGCATCGCAGCCGTCTGCAGCCACGATACCAGCACCAGGACGCACTCGCCAACCAGCAATCCGCTAGCCAGCCATGCCCCCAAACGGGTCAACTTCCGATAAATCGATATTCTATTCCTCATAGTCCTATTCCCCATGCCTTATCTCCCCTATGACCTACTCCTCGTCAGCCACGAGATTATCAATATCCAGGATGCGCAGTTCGCACGCCCTTACCACCAGTCGGGTGGCATTCACGCTATTGCCGTTGTTGCCGTCAGGAAACAGCTTCTGCACCAGCTCGTTCTGGCGCTTCTCAAGACTCTTCACACCGAAAGGCATTCCTCGCAGACCGGTAATCTGCTCCTTGGTGTAGCCCAGGGCAAGATGGCGCAGAAAACGCTCGTCATATTCATCAATCTCGTAATTAATGAGAGCCTCCTGTCGCATCAGCTCGCTGTTCACGCTCTTCTTGAATCGCTCGATAATCTTCTTCAGGATAGGCTGGTTGAAGACCATCTTCTTGCCGCCCATGCAGCTCGCCACATCACCACGGGTGAGCAGTTCGCCGCTCTTCAGGATGATTCCGTCGCATCCGGCATCCAGCGCATCCACCCACAGCTTCTCGTTGAGAATCTCGCCCGTAAAGATGAGCACCTTCACGTCGGGATACTGCTGCTTGGTGCTGCGGCAGATTTCCACGCCAATGGTGGTAGAACCGCCCAATCCCAGATCGAGCAGCACGAGGTCGGGCTTCTGCGCCTTGATAAGTCGCCAGTAAGCCGGTTCGTTTTCGGCAGTTCCAATGATTTCTGCCTCAGGAATGTCGGTCTTGAAGATGCCCTCGGTACCTTTCAGCTCCAGTGGCACATCTTCTACTATAATCACTTTAAAATTCTCCATATCTCAATTCTATTTTTAGTATTTCTATTCAACTCCAGCTTGAGGTTTCTCATGCAGAACTTCTGTTATTTCTAATTCAACCTTATGTTTCCATCTTTCCTTCAAGCCCTCGAAGTCGATTCTCTTAACGACCGCTACAGGCAGGACTGCCTTGATGATTGCACTGCCGTCAGAACCGGCAGTGGAACTGAGACCGCAGCCGCGCAAGTTGGTAATATCACCTACCTCTCTGGCTATCTGTCTCGCCACGAGATAATTGACATCCACGGTAGTTGAAGAAAAGAAATCGGTAATCTGGCGGGAAACGTAAGCCGACTCATGCTGCTTCACATACACCTGGGCATAAGGATTTCCGTCCGTAGTCTCGATTCTGATGTCGCACTTCTTCGTATTGGCTATCGGGATTTCGAAAAGACGCTCCAGCAGGTGGTAATCCAGCCTTACCATACCCTTCGCCTGCTCCATCGCCTGCGTACTCAGCATGGTATATACCGATTTGTAATACTCTATCAGCTCGCGCAGCGATTCCACATCATCGGGATTGGTTTCGATGAGCTGTCGGATGCGCGACGGATAATACATCGTTTCGTGTTTCAGGGCAGAGAGACAGTTGTCGAGCACCTGATTGGCAACATACAGCTTGTCGCCCTCGTATTCCGTTCGATGGATTTCATCTTCCAGCAGTTCCAGTCTGCTGTAGTCCTTCCGGACATCTGCAATGCCGTCGTTCAGCGCTTTCTCGATGCGCACCACCACCTCGTTGAGCTGTTCGCTGTTGGCTCTACGGCTGGTTTTCTCATCCCATATCTCGCTGATTCGCTGCAGCTTTTCCTTGTCAGAACTGCTGCTGAGCAGAATCTGGTTGATGGTATTCACCTTGTCTAGGGCGAAGCGATAGCGCAGGATGTGGCGATAATACAGCAGATAGTAAGCCAGCGGCAGCTGCAGCAGGAGGAGTATCAGGAGAACCACCGCCACATTCTTGGAGCTCTTGGAAACCTCCATCGTGCGCACGTATTCATCGAGTGTATTGTCGGCGCTCATCTCCCTGAAGAGCTGGGTGTAGACCTTGTTGTTGCTGGCATACAGGTCCCACTGGTGGAGCGCCAGGGCTGCCACAGCACTCTCGTTGCGGATATCGAGAATCACGTTGTAGTCGGTTGGCAGACTGTCTCTGAGCCACTGCAGTTCGGCTATGGCTCCCGACTTCGGATACTTTACCATCAGGAAGGTTCCCTTAGGCCGGAGCGAGAGATAATGGCGGTTGAGATACTCTCTTGCCGAATCGGCAAAGGCAAGCGTGCGCTCGTAATGACCGTTGACATTGCTGAAATAGGCGCTGTCGGCATACTGGTCGGCTCGCTGCAGATTGAGCGGCTTCTGAACGGCTGTACGCCTGTGCTGATGATGAGAGCCATGAGATTTCTGCATCTTCGCCCAGGCGCTGCCTGAAGGAAGACATGAGAACAGGGCTATCAGCAACGACAGCAGGAGCATACGACCCGCAGGAAGGCGGAAGGCAAAACGGCTCCCCTTGCCCACCTTGCTTTGTACAGAAATATCGCACTTGTCAAACATGCGGCTCGTCTTCTTGTATTTCTCGATGATTCCCTTGCAATTGATCAGTCCGAAACCATGTCCGCCGGTATAGGCGCGGTCGAAGACATGAGCCAGCTGTTCCTCGTCCATACCCTTTCCGTTGTCCGTAATGGAAATCTCCACATACTTATCCTCTGCCTTGACCTGAGCCTCGACGACCACCTCGCCACCGGCAGGAGTAAACTTCCTGGCGTTATCGGCTATCGTATTGATCATGAAGAGCGTCAGGGCACGGTCGGCTTTCAGAACAGCATCCGTCGGCTTCACCACGAGTCTGATGCCCTTCATCTGGAAGCTCGTCTTTCCTTTCTCCACAATGTCGAAGAGCTGCTGCAGGGAGAAGCTCTCAATGCGGAGGTTCAGCATTCCCTGCTTCATCTGAATCCAGCGTGTCAGGGTACTGTTATAATCTTCAATGACATCTACCAGTTCCAATATATACTGGTAGCGCTGTTTTCTTACCTCCTCAGTTTCACCACCCTTGCAGAGTCGGGTCACCTCGTTCAGCATACGGTTTATATACGAAAGATTTGAGTTGGCAAACTCCACTTTGGTGCGCTGCTCCACATTGCGTTCCTTGTTGGCAGATACTCTCATCGTCAATTCCATACGGCGTTCTGTTTCCTCTTCAAACTTCTCAAGGAATTCTTTATGTTTCTGAGCATTAAGTTCCATTCGTTCATGCAGAGGTTTAAGCAGTTCTTCCGTGGATTCCTCCTTGGCTTTCTTGCGCTTCATATAGTCGAAGACATAGAGCAGGATGACGGCAATGACAATCATGGCTATCACGGCGATGATCATGACATTGAGAATCGTGGCGATATCGTCGAGCTGGGCTGCACGGGCTTCGAGCTGGCGGTCCTGGCGGGAAGACTCCTGCAGGTCGAGATAGGCGTTGCGGTTGTAGTCGCTCTTCACCTTGTCGTCGAGTGCGGAATAAGCCAGACTCATCTGCTCGCGGATGGAAGCCACGAGGTCGGGCGCCTGGAAGATAGCCCTGTTGTCATAGAGCGCATGGTTCAGACAGTCGAGCGACGACTGGTAATCCCTGATTTGCCAATAGCACTCGGCAAGAGTGCGATGGGCTCCTGCCGTCTGATAAACATCGCCATAGCTGCTGAAGAGATTAAGCGCCCGCTGGGCAAAGTTGCCGGCAAGCAGGTCGGCTGGCATCTGCTCGATGTTCAGATACTGGAAGGCAGGCAGGTTGTTCCTGATGAGAAACTCCCGGTTGTCTTCATCCTGGATATGTTCGCTGATAGCTTGAAGGGCATTCGCCTGCCAGTAAGGATAAGGATTAGGACCGCTCGCCAGCATGTAGCATCTGATGAGCATATCGAATTCTGCCTGCAGAATCTCGTGCTGAGTACCGTGGGTAATCGCTCCACCCGAACCGTAATTGTAAAGATAGTTCAGATACTGGGCTGTGTCCTGCTCCAAGGCGTCAGGGTCTATCTGGTTCAGGGCTTGCATCATCGGCTTCTCCAACTGCACATAATAGAAATAGGTGGAAGCCACAACCGCAAACTCTGACTGGGCATAGACCGCACGGTGATATTCACGAGGAGGAAGGTTATCAGTCTCCTCGCCTATTCGGCGCAGTCGGCGCATCGCTTTCTCACGATAGGCGTAGAAATCCTTGTTGCGGGCTTCCCGCTGACAGAGTCGCATATTCTGGACGTCGGCAATAAGGAGTTCTATCTGGTTGTCGCTGCGTTCTTCCACCAGGTTGAGCCACTGTTTGGCAAGCTTGTAATCCATCTTGGCAATAGCCACGAAGGCAAGGTTGTTGCAAGCCTCTGCATAACCGGTAGGATAATCGCCGGAAAGAGCTAAGGCTCTCTTTGCCAGCACTTTGGTAGAGTCGAGGTTGCGATAGTGAAGCGCATAGGATTGGCTGTTCAACTTATCCACCTCATACTGATGGGCAGGCGAACAAGCTGAAAAGAAAAGCGCCGCCACCACCACAAGGTTGATGACGACGCTATAAAGATGACATTTCTTTTTATGCATAAGCATAAAAACCAAACAACTTTTATTTAAAAACGATTTTCAAAATTAAGCGCGAGCCTTGGCAATATAGCCAAGAGCTTCCTGGCACTTAGCTGTAATAGCCGCCCAGTCGCCAGCAGCAACAGTCTCCTTAGGGAAGAGCTTAGAGCCCATACCTACACAGAGAACGCCAGCCTTGATCCAAGGAGTAAGATTCTCCTCTGTTGGCTCTACGGCACCTGTTACCATGATGTTGCTCCAACGCAATGGTGCCATCACATTCTTGACGAATGAAGGACCACCTACGTTACCTGCAGGGAATACCTTGGTTACATCGCAACCTGCTGCCTGAGCATTGTTGATTTCTGTAACAGAACCACAACCTGGTGAATATGGAACCAGGCGACGGTTGCAGACTGGTGCAATGTCAGGGTTGAAGTTAGGACCTACGATGAAGTTGGCACCCAACTGGAGATAGAGAGAAGCTGTACCAGCATCAACAACTGTACCAGCACCCAAGATCATCTCAGGGCAAGCCTTGTCAGCCCACTTTACCAACTCACCGAAAATCTCGTGAGCGAAGTCACCACGGTTAGTAAACTCGAAAACGCGAACGCCACCCTCATAGCAAGCCTTGATTACGTTCTTGCAGATTTCAACGTCCTTATTGAAGAATACAGGAACCATACCAGTCTCTTTCATGGCTGCCATGACCTGCATTTTGCTAAACTTTGCCATTTTTATTTTAATATTAAATGTTAAGTGTTAAATGTTATCGCTGAACGCGACCATTAGCGTTACCGCCAGCAAGACTCTCTACCTCATCAGCAGAAACGAGGTTGAAGTCGCCAGGGATAGTGTGCTTCAATGCAGAAGCAGCTACTGCGAACTCCAATGCCTCTGCCTGAGTCTCCTTGGTCAGGAGACCGTGGATCAGACCACCAGAGAAAGAGTCACCACCACCTACGCGGTCGATGATAGGGTTGATATCATAGTGCTTGCTCTGGTAGAACTCCTTACCGTCATAGATAAGAGCCTTCCAGCCGTTGTGTGTAGCAGAGAGAGACTCACGGAGAGTAGAAACAACATACTTGAATCCGAACTCCTTCATCATTCCCTGGAAGATGCCGTAGTAACCCTCAGCATCTGTCTTGCCACCCTCTACGTCAGCATCTGGCTTGAAGCCCAGGCAGAGCTGAGCATCTTCCTCATTACCGATGCAAACGTCAACGTACTTCATCAAAGGACGCATCACTGAGATAGCCTTCTCTGAAGTCCACAGCTTCTTGCGGAAGTTGAGGTCAACAGAAACAGTTACGCCATGACGCTTAGCAGCCTCACAAGCCAACTTGGTCAACTCAGCAGCCTTGTCGCTGATAGCAGGAGTAATACCGCTCCAGTGGAACCACTGGGCACCCTCCATAATCTTATCGAAATCGAAATCTGCAGCATCAGCCTCTGCGATAGCGCTGTGAGCACGGTCGTAGATAACCTTTGATGGGCGCATAGAAGCACCAGTCTCAGCATAGTAAAGACCAACACGGTCGCCACCACGAGCGATGAAATCAGTGTTTACACCATAGCGACGGAGAGCATTCAGGGCAATCTGACCAATCTCGTGCTTTGGCAGCTTGGATACGAAGTAAGCCTCGTGACCATAGTTAGCCAAGCTTACAGCTACGTTAGCTTCACCACCGCCAGGGATGATGCGGAATGAATCACTCTGAATGAAGCGCTCGTTGCCTTCTGGTGACAAACGAAGCATAATTTCACCTAATGTTACAATTTTTGCCATTGTTGATAGTTTTAATTAATTGTTTTTATGTTTGTTTGTAATTGACAATTCTAGGAACTCATCATTACATGATCTTGACAATGTTTTAAGTCACCGTCTCATATCGTTGGCAAAAATAACCATAATTTCCCAAATAACGAAATAAAAAGGGATTTTTTTTTCGTTTTTACCCGTATTTTTCTCTTTTTCAATACTTTTTTTTGGTTTTTGTGCAAAAAAACAGCTGTGTATTCGCACAATTCATTTTTTTATTGTAAATTTGTGCCCGAAAGTATGAACTGTGGTCGCACACACATGCTTTGGTTCAATTATCAATTGATGGAAATGCACAGCCGGCACATATTACTATATAATAATGTTCGCGCGAAGCTTTCCTCAAAATAAATACTTAAAACAATGGCCGAAAAAATCAGAATCAAGGATATTGCTGAAAGAGCTGGCGTATCCGTCGGAACGGTTGACCGAGTTCTCCATGAGCGCCCCAACGTATCCAAGACTGCCCGTGAAAAGGTGGAGAAGGCGCTGAAGGAGATGAATTACCAACCCAACATGTACGCCAGTGCATTGGCGTACAACAAATCGTACACCTTCTATCTGCTTATCCCTAAGCACGAATCGGAAGCTTACTGGGAAGAGATTGAGGAAGGTGCAAAGAAGTGTGAAGAGACGCGCCGCGATTTCCATATCGACGTAGAAATCAGATTTTACGAGCGCTCCAATGAGGATTCGTTCCGTGAGATGTCGAAAGAGATTCTGGAAGCACAGCCTGAGGGCGTCATCGTGGTTCCGTCTTCGCTCGCCGTAACAAGGGAGTTGACCGAACAGCTGCATCATAAAAGCATCCCCTTCATTCTCCTCGACTCATACATGCCCGACCTGCGTCCGCTCTCATTCTTCGGTCAGGATTCGTTCTGCTCTGGCTTCTTCTCAGCCAAGATGCTGATGATGATTGCCAGTGGCGAAAAGGAAATCATGCTGATGAGACAGACCAAGGACGGAAAGGTGGTCAGCAAGCAGCAGGACAACCGAGAGGTAGGTTTCCGCCACTACATGCACGACCACTTCCCACAGGTGGAAATCAAGGTACTCGACCTGCCGCTCAACGGAACCCGAAACGAATACGTAAAGATGCTGGAGAGATATTTTGCCGAGCATCCGGATACGCATCACTGCATCACCATGACGTCGAAGGCACATATCGTGGGCGACTTCATCCTGAAAACCAACCGCCGTGATGTTCAGATCATGGGCTATGACATGGTGGAGAAGAATGCCCACTGTCTGCGCGAGGGAAGCATCTCGTTCCTCATCGCACAGCATGCCTACATGCAGGGTTACTACTGTGTAGACACCCTCTTCCAGGCAATCGTGCTGAAGAAGAAAGTGACCACCGTGAACTACATGCCTATCGAGCTGCTGATGAAGGAGAACGTAGACTTCTATCGCAGAACGCAAATCTAAAAATGATTCTGATTGAAGGAAATAAGTATTTGAATATATACATATTATAAATATATAAAACAACTACAGAATGAAACTATCAAGCTTTATCAAGATTAACCCTGCCGACTCGGTAGTGGTTTGCTTGCGCCCAATGAAGAAGGGCGAAGTGATTGAGGTAGATGGTAAGACCATCACCCTGTTGCAGGATACTCCTGCTGGACATAAGGTGCTCATCGACGATGCTGCCGAAGGAAAGGACATCATCAAGTACGGTTATCCAATCGGCCACGCCAAGAAGGACCTGAAGCAGGGCGAATGGGTGAACGAGAATAATCTCAAGACCAATCTCGCCGGAACTCTGGAGTACACCTACAACCCTGTAGACGAGCAGTTGAGCATCGCACAGGAGAACCGCACCTTCAAGGGATTCGTTCGCAAGAACGGCGAAGTAGGTGTAAGAAACGAGATCTGGGTGGTTCCTACTGTGGGCTGCGTGAACGGAATCGCAGAGAAGCTTGTTGAACTCCTGAAGAAGGAGACCAACTGCGAGGGAATCGACGCCATCCACGCATGGCACCATAACTATGGCTGCTCTCAGCTTTCAGGCGACCATGAGAACACCCGTAAGGTGTTGCGAGACATCTGCCTGCATCCAAATGCTGGCGCTGTGCTCGTACTCTCTCTCGGCTGTGAGAACAATCAGGCGGACGCTTTCATGGAGATGCTTGGCGACTACGATAAGAACCGCATCAAACTTCTTGTAACACAGAAGGTTGAAGGCGATGAGCTGGAGGAAGGCATGAAGCTGCTCCGTGACCTCTATCAGAAGGCCAAGGAAGACAAGCGCGAGGACGTGCCGGTAAGCAAGCTCCGCATAGGTTTGAAGTGTGGCGGTTCTGACGGCTTCAGCGGAATCACCGCCAATCCATTGGTAGGTGAATTCTCTGACTGGCTGGTTGCTCAGGGCGGAACATCTATCCTCACCGAGGTGCCTGAGATGTTTGGTGCAGAGACCATCCTGATGAACCGTTGTGAAAACAAGGAACTCTTCGACAAGACTGTTCACCTCATCAACGACTTCAAGGAGTATTTCCTCAGCCACGGTGAGCCAGTTGGCGAGAATCCTTCTCCAGGCAATAAGGCTGGTGGAATCTCTACCCTCGAAGACAAGGCGCTGGGCTGTACACAGAAGTGCGGTCGTGCTCCGGTCAGCGGCGTATTGCAGTATGGTGATCGTCTGGAGACTACCGGTCTCAACCTCCTTTCAGCTCCAGGCAATGACCTCGTAGCAGCCACAGCACTGGCTTCTGCAGGTTGCCAGCTCGTACTCTTCACTACCGGTCGTGGAACGCCATTCGGCACCTTCGTACCAACCATGAAGATTTCTACCAACAGCAACCTGGCAAAGAACAAGCCAAACTGGATTGACTTCAATGCCGGTGAACTGGTAGAGGGTACTGAGATGAAGGATCTTGTACGCAAGTTTATCGATAAGATTATCGCCGTAGCCAATGGCGAGGAAGCCCGCAATGAGAAGAACGGCTACAGCGAAATTTCCATTTTCAAGAATGGAGTAACATTGTAACATTAAATATAAAACATGAGTAATAAAAAAGGTTTGCTGGCGCTATCGCCGTTATTTCTGCTGATTGTCCTCATCGCAGTGTTCACCGTCTATTCTACGGATGCGACTCACAAGGACACCAACTTGTCGCTCACCGTGGCATTCATGATATCCAGTATCTATGCCGTGGCGATTTCGGGTGGAATGCCCATCAAGAAGCGAGTAGATACCTACAGTAAGGGTGCTGGCGCCAACAACCTGATGCTCATGTTGTGGATATACGTACTGGCAGGTGCCTTCGCTGCATCGGCAAAGGCTATGGGGGCAGTAGACGCCACCGTGAACCTGGCGCTGAGCGTTCTGCCTGCCAGCATGATTCTTCCAGGCCTCTTCCTGGCGGCTTGCTTCATCTCCGTCTCCATCGGTACCAGCGTAGGAACGGTGGTGGCGCTGGTTCCTATTGCAGCCGGACTGGCTAGTTCCATGCACGGCAATGTGGGTATGATGACTGCCATCATCGTGGGTGGCGCCTATTTTGGCGACAACCTTTCGTTCATCTCTGATACGACGGTGGTGGCAACCCAGACGCAAGGTTGCCGGATGAGCGATAAGTTCAGGGTTAATTCGCTCATCGTGGGTCCTGCAGCCCTCATCATCCTCGGCGTCTATGCCGTGATGGGAATCGGTCTTCAGGCTCCAACCGACATTGCAGACGTGGAATACGTCAAGGTATTACCTTATATATTAGTACTCGTCTGCGCCATAGCCGGCATGAACGTGATGGCTGTACTGGCAATGGGCACGATACTCTGTGGCGTCATCGGCGTGGCAAGCTACTATCTCGGTTCTCCCCTCTCCTACGACCTCTTTGGCTGGTTCTCGGCAATGGGCAATGGAATCACGGGCATGGGCGAGCTGGTGATTATCGCCATGATGGCAGGCGGAATGCTGGAAATCATCCGGGAAAACGGAGGAATCAACTATATCATCGACAAGATTACCGCCCGTGTTCACGGCAAGCGTGGAGCCGAACTCTCCATTGCTGCGCTCGTATCGCTGGTGAATATCTGTACAGCCAACAACACGGTGGCAATCCTGACTGTGGGAAATATCGCAAAGAAGATAGGTGATAAGTTTGGCGTAGACAACCGCAAGGCAGCCAGCATCCTCGACACCTTCTCGTGTATGGTGCAGGGAATGATTCCTTACGGAGTTCAGATGCTTCTGGCTGCCGGTCTGGCAGGAATCAGTCCGATGGACATTCTGCCCTATCTCTACTATCCGGTAGCCATCGGTATTGCCGCCTTCCTCGCAATCATCTTCCGCTATCCGAAGCGATATAATTAAACAGAAAAATATCATTTAAAAATCAGGCGATATGAACTTTTTACAGAGAAACCTTTTCATCAAGCTGCGTTCCGAGAATTTCGGAACCGATGAAGAACTGGAACCAATGACAACCTTCAAGATGCAGAAGATTGCCCAGATGATGAAGAACCTCAGCGACATTCCAGAGGGAGAAGTTCGCATGAACAACAGTTTTCTGAATCGCCGTCTTACTAAGATACAAGATGACGAACGCCATGCTATCGATACCTCGATAGAAACCGTCTACCTGCTGCGCATCATCGTGGGCAATGTGAACAGCATCCTGAAGAGCGGAATCAATCTGAAGGGCATTATCCAGCTGGGCAATTACCTGCGCACGAAAGGCGACAAGGTAGACTTCGTGAAACTGGAGAAATGGCTTACCAGACTTCGCATCCAGCGCATCGCACAGCTGGAAGGAAGCGTGCTCATCACCTTCTTTGACTTTGATCAGGACGAAATCCCGTTTGTTCGCCACGTAGAGCCTGGTGCCTACAAGCATACGCTGCGTTCGCTCTATTACAACATTACGGAGCATCAGGACATCCAGTTTGAACAGAACAATGCCGGCTTCGTACATACTACCGGAGGCACCATGCGCAAGAATCTGCGCCGAAGCATGCGCTTCCTGCAGTATGCTCCGATAGAGACTATGAGCAATTTCATGAACAACTTCTTCCGTTCACTTTCGGAAATCGAAGAATAGTGAAATATAAATTTATATAAAAAACGAACACGTCTGATGCATATATCAGACGTTTTTCGTATCTTTGCAGTTATGAAAAGAAGTATCATAACAATAATTACCATTATATTTACCCTTGGGCTTCATGCTCAAGTGCAATGTGAAGATACCTGCAGTCATGTGCATGGTATTGACCTCAGCCATTACCAAGGGAATGTCTTTTGGGAAACTGTAGGTGATAATTCCAAGATGGCTTATGTCTATCTGAAAGCTACTGAAGGCGGAACCAACGTAGACGCCAAGTATAAGAAGAACATTGACCTGGCTCACCGGTACGGACTCAAGGTAGGATCCTACCACTTCTACCGCGCCAGGATTCCGCAGCAGACGCAGCTGGAGAATTTCATGGCACAATGCCGACCTGGGGATCAGGACCTGCTGCCGATGATAGACGTGGAGACCAAGAGCGGACTGAATACTCAAGAGTTCTGCGACTCGCTGTTCAAGTTCCTGCATCTGGTTGAAAAAGCCTACAGACAGAAGCCGCTCATCTATACTGGAGCCAACTTCTACGACCATTATCTGCTGGGCAAGCTGGACAGCTACAAGCTCATGATTGCCCAATACACCAAGCGGGAACCCGTATTGGCAGACGGCAGAGACTTCGAGATGTGGCAGTATACAGGTAAAGGCAGACTGAACGGAATCAATGGTTATGTTGACAAAAGCCGCTTCATGGGAAGGCATAGACTGAGAGAAATCAGATTCAGACATCGATGACTTTGAACTTCGTTACTTTGAACTTGGAGCTTTGAACTTTATGATTAGCTTCAGGGGTAAAAGTGAGGGCTTGAGGTTAGAAAATCAATGATGTCTGGAAATTAAAATATGTAAATCAATAAACTTTAAATAAAACTATGGCAATTATAAAATGTCCTGAATGTGGACGCCAAATTAGCGATAAAGCACCAACATGTCCAAGCTGCGGTGTAGAGATTGCGGGCAAAATCACCAAATGCCCTAACTGCGGAGAGGTATATTTCAATTATCTTGAAATGTGTCCTAACTGCCAGACTCCCAATCCGACATTGGTAGGTGGCAGAGGCGGATTCTCTCCTGCTCCTTCTGCACCGGTGCAGCCTACACAGCCAGTGGAACCGGTTGCTCCAGTTCAGCAGCCAGCAAGACCGGCTACTACAGAAATGTCTGCAAGAACGGCAAATCCGGGAATGCCTGCAACTCCTCCACCTCCACCAGTACGCCCAACGGCAGCCAACGGAAACGGAGGCGAGCAGAATCCAGAAAACAAGGAACCAGAAAAGAAGAAGGGAACCAGAAGCATTCTGATCATCTCGCTCATCTTCTCTGTTCTCGTCTGCGGAATCCTGTATTACTTCTATGACAATGCCAACAAGAACAAGGAAATGGAAGCTTACGAATACGCCATGCAGAGTACTGACCCGATGGTTCTGCAGAGTTATCTTGACACCTACAAGGACGCAGACGAAGCCCACCGTGATTCGATTACAGCTCATCTTGACCGTTTGAAGCAGACGGATCAGGACTGGACCAATGCCGTGGTAAGCGGTTCGAAAGATGCGCTGCAGGCTTATCTGGAGAAATATCCGAACAGCATTCATAAGCAGGAAGCCATCAACAAGATTGATTCCATCGACTGGAATGTGGCGAAGAATGCGGATACGGCTGATGCTTATCAGACCTATCTGGATGACCACAGAGACGGTTCGCACATCGAAGAGGCTGAGAATGCCCTGAAGAAAGTGAAGGGGCGTGACCTGCAGCCGGAAGAGAAAGAATTTATCTCTAGTCTCTATCGCCAGTTCTTCCAGAGCATCAACGCTCATGATGGTGATGGGTTGCTCGCCAACTGCGAAGACATTCTCTCTTCACTGCTGGGCAAGAATTCTGCACCGAAATCGGATGTCGTTACCTTTATGGACAAGCTCTATAAGGAGGATGTTGCCAACATGAACTGGCACATTAACAACGATTATCAGATCAAGAAACGTGAGATTGGCGACAGCGAATATGAATATCAGGTAGTGTTCACCGCCAAGCAGGTGGTTGACAAGACAGACGGTTCCAAGCACGAACAGTTGTTCAAGATTTCGAGCACCGTTTCTCCGGACCTGAAGATTTCATCATTCAATATGTCGAAGGTAACTCCTGCTCAATAAAAATATGGGAAAATAAAAAATGGGAAAATAAAAAAAGCCCTGTAAGAACAAAAGCATTCAAGTTTCAATGACTTATTTTAAAGCTTTTGTCCTTACAGGGCGATTTTGTTTATTGCATCTGGCTTCTACTTTGCGTCCTTCATCTGGCGAAGCAACTCTTTCTGTCTGTCATTCAAGCCGGTTGGCAACTTCACATTATAGGTTATCATCAGATCACCGAAGGTTCCATCGCCACGGTCGTAACCCTTGCCACGAACACGAACCTTCGTTCCGTTCTGAGTCTCAGGCTTGATCTTCAACTTAATCTTCGAACCGTTGCTCAGCGTGATGATTCCTTCACCACCCAACAAGGCAGTATACATGTCGATGTTCACGTTCATGTTCATTTCGCCATTGTTGGTTCGAGCACCTTGCTGACCGCCGCAGCCGCCGTTGCAACCGCCAGTACCGAAGTCAGCACCTGCGCCATAACCGGCATTGGCTCCACCGAAATCGCCAAAGCCACCAAAGCCTCCAGCTCCGCCTCCGAAGCCGCCGAAACCAGCACCGCCCTGGCTGCTGCGGGAACGGCCGCCGCCAAAGAGATTTTCGAAGAAGCTGGAGAATCCACCTCCGCCACTTCCGAAACTGCTGAAGTCGAAGCCCTCAAACGGATTGCCGCCAGCGCCACCGGCACTGCCGCCACCAAATCCACCACCACCGAAGCCACCGGCGTTCTTCCAGTTCTCGCCAAACTGATCGTATTTGGCACGTTTATCTGGATCTGACAACACCTCATACGCCTCGTTCAAAGCCTGGAACTTAGCCTTAGCCTTCGGGTCGTTAGGGTGCAAGTCAGGATGAAACTGCTTAGCTCTCTTACGATAGGCTGCTCGAACATCCTTCTGAGGAATGTTCTTGTCAACACCAAGAATTTTGTAATAATCTACGAATGCCATATTCTTATACCTCCTATTTTTAATTATTTTTTGAATTATCCAACAAAAAGTATGCCGTAATTGCCAACTTTTTTGTACTTTTGCAGAGTAATAATAACTTTTTAGTAATATGAAACAAGTATTTGCAGCGCTCTTGCTGGCGCTTACCATCAACTCACCCGCTATGGCACAGCAACGTACCGTAAAACTGAGAGTAATCGAAACGAGTGACGTCCACGGTTCCTTCTTCCCTTACGATTTCATCAACCGGAAGCCAAAGGCAGGTACTCTGGCTAGAGTTTCTTCCTACGTCAACGACCTTCGAAAGACGTATAAGGACAATGTTATCCTCCTGGAGAATGGCGACATTCTGCAGGGACAGCCCACCTGCTACTATTATAATTATGTGAACACCCAGGCTCGCAACGTGGCTTCGGATGTGGTCAACTATATGAAGTATGATGCGCAGGCGTTCGGTAACCATGATGTTGAGACCGGTCATCCTGTTTACGACAAATGGATCAAGGAGTTGAACTGCCCTGTTTTGGGAGCCAACATCATCGACACCAAGACTGGCGAGCCTTACGTCAAGCCTTACATCATCCTGAACCGCGAGGGTGTAAAGGTTGCCGTGCTCGGCTTGCTGACTCCAGCCATTCCTAACTGGCTGACAGAGAATCTCTGGAGCGGTCTCCATTTCGAGAACATGGTGACCAGTGCCCGGAAATGGATGAAGCACATCCAGGAGAACGAGAAGCCGGACGTGGTAATCGGCGTCTTCCATAGTGGTAAGGACGGTGGAATCGTTACCCCTGATTATGAAGAGGATGCTTCGCTCAGAGTTGCAAAGGAAGTGCCAGGTTTCGACATAGTACTCTTTGGCCATGACCACACCCGATGCAACGAGACTGTTACCAATGTGGAAGGCAAGCCTGTTATTTGTCTCGACCCTGCCAATAACGCCCTCTCCGTAGCAGATGCAGAGATTACTCTGACCCTCAACAAGAAGAAGGTGAACGGTAAGAAGCAATATGTAGTGACTGACAAGAAAGTGGTAGGAAACCTTGCCGATGTGACAAAATGTCCTATCGATGAGGAATTCATGAAGACTTTCGAGCCTCAGATTGCAGAAATCAACCAATATGTGGGCAAGCAGATTGGTACTTTCAAGAACACCATCCACAGCCGTGAATCGTTCTTCGGAAGCTGCGCCTTCAATGATTTCATCCTCAACCTGCAGCTCGAAATCACCAAGGCTGACATTGCCTTCAACGCTCCGCTTCAATTCAATTCCACCATCAATGCTGGTCCTGTCTACGTGAGCGATATGTTCAACCTCTATAAATATGAGAATCAGCTCTACGTGATGCGCCTCACCGGTGAAGAGATTCGCAAGCATCTGGAGATGAGTTATGACCTTTGGGTGAACACCATGAAGAGTCCTGACGATCATCTGCTTCTGCTCGACACCCAGACCAAGGGCGATCAGCAGCGCCTGGGCTTCAAGAATCTCTCCTTCAATTTTGACAGTGCTGCCGGAATCGACTATGAGGTGGATGTTACGAAGCCAGACGGAGAGAAGGTGAAGATTCTGCGCATGAGCAACGGTCAGCCTTTCGATGAGAAGAAATGGTACAATGTAGCCGTAAATAGCTATCGTGGCAATGGTGGCGGAGAGCTTCTCACTCGTGGCGCCGGAATTCCAAAGGACAGTCTGGACAGTCGAATCATCTACCGCAGTAAGCGCGACCAGCGCTACTACCTGATGGAAGCTATCGAAAAGATGGGCACTATCGAGGCTAAAGCCAACAACAACTGGAAATTTGTTCCGGAAGCATGGACCAAGCCTGCTGCCCAGCGCGACTATGAATTGCTGTTCGGCAAGGAAAAATAACTGAACTTTCGCAAGTTTCTTCCCACACGCCGGTGACCGTTGGTTCAGAACGTGTGGGACTAACTTGCGAAACTTGAGAAATAATATATTATGAAGTATTGGTTTATATTTTGCAAGAGTGACCTCTTGCTGGAGAAGAGAGAAGACGGAACCTATACGATTCCATGTAGTGAGGAATGTCCGATAGAGACAAAGCCCTGGACCCACATCCTCAACATCACTCCGATGGAGGACGGAACGGAGGTGAAAACCTTCACCATTCCGGAACCCGTCACAGACCATCCGAAGTTCGAGATGTGCGGTCTGCGCCCCAGTTTCTATAAGCTCACACCTGAGCTTTATCAGAAGGCTGGCAAGTGCCAGGAACTGAACTACTGGGACATGAACACCCATTTCTGCGGCGTCTGCGGCGCTCCGATGCAGATGGCAACCGACATCAGCAAGAAATGCACCCAGTGCGGCAAGCAGGTATGGCCATCTCTCGCCACCGCCATTATCGTGCTCATCAAGAAAGGCGATCAGGTTCTTCTCGTTCATGCCCGCAACTTCAAGGGCAACTTCGATTCTCTCGTAGCCGGATTCGTAGAAACGGGCGAAAGCCTGGAAGAAGCCGTGCACCGCGAGGTGATGGAAGAGACGGGACTTACCATCAGGAACGTGAAGTATTTCAGTTCCCAGCCATGGCCTTATCCAAGTGGACTGATGGTGGGCTATACGGCAGAATATGTGGATGGAGAAATCCACCTGCAGAAAGAGGAACTCTCTCGCGGCAAGTGGTTTAGCAAGGACAACCTCCCTATCCTTCCTGAGAAATTATCCATTGCCCGCCGCCTGATTGACGCCTGGCTGGAAGGCAAGATTTAATAGTTGAACGCAACAAGAAACTTTTGTTCTGAACAAGAAACAAGAATGCAACAAGAGATGAAAGAGAAACTTTGGAATGCTAACTATGTGAAGGTGATGACGACCAATTTCTTGCTCTACTTCGCCTTCTATCTTCTCACCCCGTTGCTCCCGCTCTATCTGAGTGAGACCTTCGGGACAACGAAGGATGTAATCGGCATTGTACTGAGCGGATATACTGTGGCAGCCCTCATCGTCCGCCCCTTCAGCGGCTATGTGGTAGACGGATTCTCTCGAAAGAAAGTATTGATGATCTGCCTGGCAGCCTTCGCCATCTTCTTTGCAGGATACATTGCTGCCAGCACCATCCTGATGTTTGCCATCTGCCGAACCCTGCATGGCGGACCGTTTGGCGCCGTAACCGTTGCCAACAGTACCTGCGCCATTGATGTCCTGCCTGCCAGCCGCCGCAACGAAGGCATTGGCCTCTACGGACTGAGCAACAATTTCGCCATGGCAATAGCTCCGTCTGTCGGAATCTATCTCCATAATATGGTGGGCAGTTACATGGTACTGTTCTGGATTGCCTTCATCGTAGCCATCGCTTCGGTGGTGATTGCCGGAACGGTTCATCTGCCGGAGAAGGAAATCGTGAAGAACAAGGAGAAACTGTCCCTGGACCGATTCTTCCTGACCCGTGCCTGGCTGCTCGCCATCAACATCTGTATGTTTGGCTTCTGCTGGGGCGTTCTGAGCAACTATCTTGCCATCTACAGCAAGGAAGAACTCGGCATTACGGGCGGAACGGGAACCTATTTTGCCATTCTTTCGATGGGCTTGTTCCTCTCCCGTTTGCAGGGGCGTAAGGCACTGAGCAAAGGCAAGTTAACGCAGAATGCAGCCGAAGGAATGCTGATTTCGCTGGTGGGCTTCATCATCTTCGTCGCCATCAAGCATCCAGTAGCCTATTACCTCTCTGCAGCACTCATCGGTCTGGGCAACGGTCATCTCTATCCTGCCTTCCTGAATATGTTTATCAATGTGGCGCGCCACGACCAGCGAGGCACAGCCAACAGCAGTATTCTTACGGGTTGGGATTTGGGATTCGGAATCGGCTGTCTGCTCGGTGGTGTTGTGGCAGAGCATTTCAGCTACAACGGAACCTTCTGGATGGTAGCCATCGAAAATGCCGCAGCCGTCGTTCTGTTCTTTGCCGCCTCTAAAAGCTTTTTCGAGAAACGGAGAAGAGTGGAATAGAATTTTCAGAAAAAATGTTCCGTGAGAAAACGGAAAAGAAACAAAAAAATGAGGGTGTGCCATCAACAAGATGATGACACACCCTCAACTGTTTTCCAATGCTGTATTTCAGCTTAGAATGGAAGATCGTCAGCGCTTCCACCTGCTGCAGGAGCTGCTGGCTGAGCTGGAGGGAATGGAGCAGTAGCACCTGCTGCAGGAGCAGCTGCAGGAGCTGGCTGAGCAGGAGCTGCACCCATAGGAGGGAATGCTGAAGCACCAGGCTGCATTCCACCCATTGCACCAACAGCGTTAGGATCTACGCGCTGCACGTTCCATGCGCGGATACTGTTGAACCAACGACCCTGATACTCGTGAGCATCAATATCGAAGGAAACCAAAATCTCTTCACCACTCTGAATATTGAACTGAGCCATACGGTCTGCGCCAAAAACATCAAAGCACAACTTCTTAGGATATGCTTCGTGAGTTTCGATAACATAAGACTGAGCCTTCCACTCACCTCTTGCTGATACGCCGCTTCTTTCTGGTAAAACGGCAATAACCTTTCCTTGTAATTCCATATTAATATTTTAAAGTTTTTATAGATTCAAACGATTCTGACTGCGAAATTACTAAAAATAGTTCTAAAACTCAAACTTTTATCCAATTATTTTTGTGTATGAACAATATTTTTTGTATTTTTGTGCTCAATTAAGCGATTATGCTAAATTAAATAGGTGAATAAGAAAAATAAAAAATTAATTTAAAATAAATACTCATGAGATTTACAGTTTCAAGTTCTGCATTGAGCAACAAGCTCAACATGCTAGCCAAGGTAATCAGCAGCAAGAATTCCTTGCCTATCCTTGATTGTTTCCTTTTCCAGGTAGCAAATGGTGAAATGACAGTTACTGCCAGTGATAGTGACAATATCATCAAGAGCACCATCGAATTGGCAGACAATGACGGCGAAGGCGAATTCTGCGTTCCTAACAGAGTTATCCTCGATGCGCTCAAGGAATTGCCTGAGCAGCCTCTCAACTTTGATGTTGACACGGAGACCTTTGCTATCAAAATCGTTTACCAGAACGGTCTTTACAACTTCACCGGTCAGAATGCGGAAGATTACCCTCGCACACAGAGCATGAACGAGGCTTCTCATTTCATCGCCCTTCCTACAAACGTGCTGATTGACAACATCTCACGTTCTCTCTTCGCTACGGCAAACGATGAATTGCGCCCTGTAATGAACGGTATTTATTTCGACCTCACTGCTGATGCTCTCGCCATCGTTGCCAGCGACGGCCATAAGCTGGTGCGCAACAGAAACTACACCATCAAGAGCGAGACTCCAGCTTCGTTCATCCTTCCTAAGAAGCCAGCTTCCCTGCTCAAAGCTATCCTGACAAGAGACAGCGATGACGTGGAAATCAAGTTTGATGACCGCAGTGCCGAAATCCTTTTCGCTGACGGCGAGATGAGATGCAGACTCATTGACGGTCGCTATCCTAACTACAACTCCGTGATTCCTAACAATCCTAACGAGGTAACCGTAGACCGCAGGGCTCTCATCAGCGCCTTGCGCCGCGTAATGCCTTTCGCCAGCGAGAGCAGCCAGCTGGTTCGTTTCAGCATCGAATCAGGCAGAATGGAGGTTTCTTCTGAGGATATGGACTTCTCTACATCAGCCCGCGAGCAGATGTCATGCGAGTATGTGGGTTCGCCAATCAACATCGGTTTCAAAGGCAGCAGCCTGAACGAAGTGCTCAGCAATATCAATGGCGACAACATCATCCTCCAGCTCGCTGACCCTAGCCGTGCCGGAATCATTGTTCCTGCAGAGCAGACTGAAAACGAGGATGTCCTCATGCTCATCATGCCTATGCTCCTAAATGACTAAGGAGCAGCAGGCTTAACTGAATCGTCAGACAAATATTTTTAATAGAAAAATGAAACTCAACTTAAAGAAGCCTTTAATCGTGTTCGACCTTGAAACAACAGGTCTGGACATGGTGAAGGACAGAATCATTCAGATATCATACATCAAGGTAAGTCCGGACGGAACAGAGACAAGAAAGAACCTCTTCGTCAATCCGGAGAAGGAGATTCCTGCAGAGGTTATAGCCCTCACAGGCATCAGCAACGAAGACGTCAAGGACGCTCCTACCTTCAAGCAGCTGGCTGCCACACTCGACAAGGAGTTTACCGGCTGCGACTTTGCCGGCTACAATTCCAACCATTTCGATATTCCGATGCTCGCAGAGGAATTCCTCCGTGCCGGAATCGACTTCGACTTCAGCAAGTGCCGCCTCATCGACGCTCAGACTATCTTCATGAAGATGGAGCGCAGAAACCTGGCTGCAGCCTACAAGTTCTTCTGCGGAAGAAAGATGGAAGAAGATTTCGAGGCTCATAGAGCTGACCAGGATACAGAAGCCACCTACCGCGTGCTGATGGCTGAGCTCGACAAATATGCTCCAGGCGTTCAGGACGAACCGGAGCGCGTGCTCAACAACGACATGGACGAGCTGGCTGCCTTCTCCAAGCAGAACGACAATGTAGACTTTGCTGGCCGCATCGTATGGCAGGAAGTGAAGGATGCTGACGGCAATGTAATGACCAATGAGAAGGGCGAGCCTCTGAAGCATGAGGTCTTCAACTTCGGCAAATACAAAGGCTGGGACGTTGGCGAAATCCTGACCCGCGACCCAGGCTACTTCACATGGGTTCTGGGCAGCGACTTTACCAACAATACCAAGCAGGTACTTACCCGTATTCGCCTCCGTGAATACAATAAGCGTATGGGGAAATAGGAGAATGTTGAAAGGAAAGAAAATAGTACTGGGCATTACGGGCTCTATTGCAGCCTATAAGTCCTGTCTCATCATCCGCGGGCTCATCAAGAAAGGCGCTGAGGTGCAGGTGGTCATCACGCCAGCCGGCAAGGAGTTCATCACTCCCATCACCCTCTCTGCCCTCACCCATAAGCCCGTGGTGAGCGAGTTCTTCTCGCAGCGCGACGGAACATGGAACTCTCATGTTGACCTCGGACTCTGGGCAGACGCCATGCTCATTGCTCCCTGCACCGCCTCTACGATGGGGAAGATGGCTCATGGCATTGCCGACAACATGCTCATCACCACCTACCTCTCCATGAAGGCGCCGGTCTTCATTGCACCAGCCATGGACCTGGACATGTACAAGCATCCATCCACCCAGGCTAACATGAAGACCCTCCTGGGCTATGGCAATCATATCATAGAACCGGAAGTGGGATTCCTTGCCAGCGGACTGGAAGGCAAGGGACGCATGGAAGAACCCGACATCATCGTGGAGTATCTGGAACGATTCTTCAGCGAGCAGGAAGACCTGAAGGGCAAGAACGTGATGATTACTGCCGGACCTACCTATGAGAAGATAGACCCGGTGCGCTTCATCGGCAATTATTCTTCCGGCAAGATGGGATTCGCCCTGGCTGAGGAATGCCTGCGCCGTGGCGCCAACGTAACCCTCATCGCCGGTCCCGTAGCGCTCTCGTGCAGTCCCGGAATCAACCGCATCGATGTGGAGAGCTGCGAAGAGATGTACCAGGCCTCTACCCTGGCTTTCCAGCAGGCAGATGCAGCCATCCTCTGTGCTGCCGTTGCCGACTTCAAGCCGAATGCCGTTGCCGACAGGAAAATCAAGCGTGAAAAGGACGACCTGGAATTGCGCCTCGTGCCTACGCACGATATTGCTGCTGCCCTGGGACAGATGAAGCAGAAGAACCAGCGAATCGTGGCTTTCGCCCTGGAAACCAACGACGAGGAAGCCAACGCACAGAAGAAGAGACAGAAGAAGAATGCCGACTTCATCGTGCTCAACTCCACCCGCAATCCGGGAACCACATTCCGCACGGACGACAATCAGATAACGATTATCTCAGAAAAGGGCAAGAAAGAATATGAGAAGAAACCAAAGACTGAGGTGGCTAAAGACATCATCAACGAATTGGCAAAAATCCTGTAAGTGGATGAAAGCTGTCTGTATGGTATGGATTCTGTTCTGTACCGTACAGACAGTTTCTGCGCAGGAGCTCCAGGCCAAGGTCACGATCAACCACGCCCAGATTTCGGGCACGGACAAGAGCGTCTTCGAAAACCTGCAGCAGACTCTGGAGCAGTTTCTCAACGACCGCCAATGGACCCATCTGCAGTTTGCCAGGAAAGAGCGCATCGTCTGTAATTTCAACATTACGGTAAGCAAGTATGATAAAGATGCAAACATGTTTACATGCAAGGCGCTTATCCAGGCTAACCGACCGGTCTATAATTCGGCCTACACCACCACCATATATAATAATGTGGACCAGAACTTCACGTTCAAGTTTGCCGAGTTCGACCAGCTGGAGTTCAACGAGCAGCAGATAGACAATCAGCTGACGGCTCTCTGCGCCTATTATGCCTATCTCATCATAGGTCTTGACCTCGACACGTTTGCGCCCAAGGGTGGCGAAGATGTGCTTCAAAGATGCATGAACCTTGCCAACAACGCCCAGAACCTCGATTATCCGGGATGGAAGGCATTTGCCGATTCCAAGAACCGCTTTGCCATCATCTCCGATTATCTGGACGGCGCCATGGAACCCTACCGCCAGCTGCAGTATGATTATTACCGCAAGGGGCTGGACGAGATGGCAAGCAACGTGGAACGAGGCCGGGGCGAGATTACTACGGCTCTTACCACCCTTCTCCGGAAGGCAAGGGAAAACCGTCCGCTCAGTCTGCTGCCGCAGATATGGACTGATTACAAGAAGGATGAGCTTGCCAACATCTACAAGGGTCATGGAACCCAGAAGGAGAAGGAAGCCATCTATGAACTTCTATTCAGCATCAACCCGTCTCAAAGCGCTTTCTGGGACAAGATAAAGGAATAAGTCCCCGGCTTTCTGCCAGGGTTAGAAAAAGATTTAATGAATTATGCTCAAGCAACTGTATATTAGAAACTTTACGCTCATAGACGAACTGGATATAAGACTGTATCCAGGCTTCTCTGTCATCACTGGCGAAACGGGTGCAGGCAAAAGCATCATCCTCGGAGCCATCGGCCTGCTGCTGGGCAACCGTGCCGACAGCAAGGCCATCAAGTCGAGCAAGGACCGTTGCGTGATTGAGGCTCATTTCGACCTCTCCAGATACGACATGAAGGGTTTCTTCGACGACAACGACATCGATTTTGATGCAGAAGACACCATCATCCGTCGCGAACTGACCAGTGCCGGCAAGAGCAGGGCTTTCATCAATGACACTCCGGTTCCCCTGACCAAGATGAGAGAACTGGGCGAACAGCTGGTGGACATTCATTCGCAGCATCAGAACCTGCTGCTGCAGAAGGAAGATTTCCAACTCAACGTGGTAGACATCCTGGCAAAGGACGCAGCTCAGATCAAGACCTACCAGGCTGCCTATCAGCAATACCGCTCAGCCCAGGTTGAGCTGGAACGGCTGGAGCAGGAACTCAACAGAAACCGTGAGAACGAGGAGTTCATGCGATTCCAGTATAAGGAACTCGACGAGGCGCATCTGGAAGCAGGCGAACTTGAGCAGCTGGAGCAGGAATCAGCGACCCTGAACCATTCGGAAGAAATCAAATCAGCTCTCTACGAAGCCGACCATTCGCTTTCGGGCGATGAGGGAAGCATCCTGCAGCTGCTGCGCAATGCCGCCAACAGCATCAGCGACATCAGGGAGGTCTACCCCGAAGTGGCTGAACTTTCCGACCGCCTGGATTCCAGCTACATCGAACTGAAGGACATTGCGCAGGAAATCAGCCGAAGCCTGGACCGGATAGATTTCGACCCAGCCCGCCTGGAACAGCTCAATTCCCGACTGGATAAGCTCAACGCATTGCTGCAGAAATTCCATGTAGAGACCGTAGAGGAACTCATCGAAACCCGCGAACGTCTGGCTCAGCAGCTGGACCATATTGACAATGGCGATGAGGACATCAGGCTCATGCAGAAGGAAGTAACCGACAAGCAGCTCAAGGCATTGTCGGCAGCCTATGCGCTGACGAATCTGCGCAAGAAAGCCGCCAAGGCAATCGAGACGGAGATGAAGAACCGTCTCATCCCGCTCGGCATTCCTAACGTCCGGTTCGAGATAGAATTTGCCGAGAAACCGCTCAGCAGGGACGGTGCCGACAAGGTAAGCTTCCTCTTCAGCGCCAACCGCAGCACCCCTCTCCAGCCTATCAGCCAGGTAGCATCCGGTGGCGAAATAGCCCGCGTGATGCTCTCGCTCAAGGCGATGATCAGCGGCGCTGTCAAACTGCCAACCATCATCTTCGACGAAATCGATACGGGAGTCAGCGGAAAGATTGCCGAGAAGATGGCAGAAATCATGACCGAGATGGGCAACCTGAACCGTCAGGTCATCTCCATCACCCATCTGCCTCAGATAGCAGCCATGGGCAGCCATCACTATAAGGTGATGAAGGAGGAAACCCAGACCGGAACCATCTCACAGATGCGGGAACTGACTCCTGAACAGAGGGTGGAAGAAATCGCCCAGATGCTCAGCGGAAGCGACATCAGCCAGGCGGCGCTGGCTAATGCCAGGGAGCTGATAAACAAACATGCCAAATAATAGATATGAAAAGAATAAATACAATAATTTTGACTCTGATGCTGGGAGCATCGAGTGTCCTTGCGCAACCGGGCTCTGTCCAGAAGGTTGCCAAAAGCGTCTTCACCTTGACTACATTCAATAAGGACGGCGCCATCATATCATCTACACAGGGAGTGTTTATTGATAACAAGGGTACTGCCATCAGTACTTTCAAGCCTTTCGTGGGAGCCACCAAGGCCAGCGTGGTCGACGCCACGGGAAAATCGTATGAAGTTGACGCCATCATGGGAGCTGATGAGCTTTATGATGTTGCCAAATTCAGAATCAAGGCGAATACGGCTGCGGCTACCATCGCTGCAAAGGAGACGGAAGCCGGACAGAAAGTGTGGCTTGTTCCCTACTCTATCAAGAAGTCGCCATTCCAGCAGGAAAGCATCACGAGTGTAGAGAAATTCCTTACATCCTACAACTACTACATCTTCTCTACGGGAGTTCCTGAGAATGCGGTAGGCTGTCCTTTCGTCAACAAGAACGGACAGGTGATAGGACTGATGCACAGCAACGGTCAGACCACGGCGATTGACGCCAACTACGCCAGTCAGCTGAAAGTTTCCGGTCTTTCATCGCTCGATGCAGCTCTGAGAGAGACTTCCATCCGCACAGCCCTGCCTGATACAGAGCAGGAAGCCATGACCATGATGACCCTGAAGAAGGGGCAGCTGAAAATGCAGGATTATGACAAGTATGCTGACGAATTCATCGAGAAATTCCCTACATCTGCCTTCGGATATAAGGAAAAGGCGTTCGACCTGGTGAACGACAGCAAGTATGAAGAGGCTGCCCGAATGATGGAAACCGGCATTAAGAAGTCTGCTGCCAAGGACGAGGCTCATTCGAATTATTCTGACATCATCTATCAGAAGATAATCTATAAGGGCGATTCCGTTTATACAGCCTGGACACTGGACAAGGCGCTTGACGAGGCTCGCCAGGCTTACGCCATCAAGACTCAGCCGGTCTACAAGCATCAGGAAGCCCGAATCCTCTTCACCAAGGGCGATTATGCAGATGCAGCCAATATCTTCCTCGACCTGACCAAGACTCCTATCAATAGCGGTGAGCTCTATCTGGAGGCTGCGCAGGCAAAGACAAGGCTGAAAGCTCCTGATTCTGAGATTGAAATGCTGCTCGACAGTGCCGTCAGCGTGGGAGCCCGCACCAACATGGCGGGTCCATACTATCTGGCTCGTGGTCAATATCTGGCAGACAAGGGGCAGTATCGCCGTGCCGTTCAGGACTTCAACATGTACGACAGCATTGCACGCCCGGTAGATCCAGCCTTCTTCTATGCCCGCTATCAGTGCGAAACCAAGCTGAGAATGTGGCAGCCGGCGCTGTTCGACATTGCCCGAACCTGCTATCTTGCGCCAAAAGAGCCAACCTTCTTTGCCGAGTGGGCAAGTCTGGATTTGCGAGTAAAGCGTTATGATGAGGGAATCAGTGCCGCATCCCGCTGCATTGAGTTAGCCCCTGAATATGCTGACGGCTACCTCCTCCTCGGTCTGCTCTATAAGGAGAAGAACATGAAGGCAGAAGCCATCAAGAATCTGAAAAAGGCAGAAGAACTGGGCGATAAGCGAGCTGCCGGATATCTGGAAAAGATAAAAAAGTAAGCAAGTTTTTACGAAAAGAATAAGAAAATGGGGGAAAAGCTCTGGATTTAGAAATGAGCTTTTCCCCCTTCAACTATATTTATTTCTCGTGTAATTTTCTTATTTTATTTTCCCGTAAACTGTCCCATGAAGAGGATGCTACCGGTCTGTCTGTCAGTAATCGTATAGACGAACGGACGGTCAGCATGGAAAACCACATGGCGCTCTTCTCTTGGCGCCAGGGCTGTAAGCATGATGGCTCCGGTAACGGCAGCAGCCTTGGTTCCCGTTTCGGTCACCTCTATCTTAGCCTTCTGCAGCATCTGACTCACGAAGAAATCGCCCTTGGCGAAACGGCTGAAATCTGCCTTCGACGGGTTGAAGATAGATGGCGCTCCCAGCTGACTGATGATGTCGTTGAGCGGCAATTCCATTTCTGTGGTAAACTTAGGCAATTTCAAGTCTACCTCGCACTCCTCCACATTTCCCATCATTGTCATGAATTTTCCTGCATCCATTCCCTTCATCATGTCGTCAATGCTCTTGCCCTCGTTAGGCAGCATGACGGTCATGCAGTAGGTTCCGTTGCCGTAGAGCAGCTGCACAGTCTTGAAGGTTTCATTCTCATAACAGTCGAATTTCTCGTTCTGATGCATCATCTCCACCTTCTGGATGTCGCGCGTATAGCCACGGAAATTCTCCAGCTTCGTGTCATTCTTGTCAAACTCCTTCATCCAGGTTCCATTGAAGTAAATGGCGTTCAGCAGATAGGAAACAGCACTAGGCTCCATGCGGTCGATGAACTTCGGAATCATTCCCTCCGTCTGCTTCTTGCACCAGGAGTTGATGCGGTCAGCTGACTTCTGCGAATTGAAGTCGAGGCTCTCGATTCCAGCCTGATAATTGTCAGAAACAGCCTTGATAAAATCTTTATCCAACTGATATTTCTTGTTGACAGCCACGTAGTTGGCGATATTAACATCGGTCTGCTTGTCCAACTTACCAGCACTCATGATCAGCGACTTATAAAGCTCGTTCAGCTCCTTTACGCTCACCCCTTCGCAGCCAATCGCCTTCATGATTTCCTGCTGGGTTTCACCGTCAGCACCGTTTGCCAACATACCCATGAGATAGGAAACGCTCATAGGCGAAACCACCTTCGAATCCATTCCCGAAACCTTCTGGAAGAGGTTGAAGGCAAACTTGTTGTTCTTCTGCAGAATGTCGAGCTGAGCATCCGAGAGAGTCAGATATTGTTCGTCCATATCCATATCATTGCCAGGGCGAGCCACCTGGTTCTCGTCCTTGATTTCCTTATTCACGTTTTTGCTTGTAGAGCAAGAGTTGATAGCCATAGCTGCCAGCATCATCAGCACGGCAGACTTCATCATGTTATTCTTTTTCATAATCTCTTCTTTTAAATTTCATCTGCTAGTAAAATGCAGCAGTCGGGAAATCCTTGCATCTCTCTTCATTATTTTAACTCTTCTTAATGTTTCTCGAAAATAATTGTTTAAAAACCGTAAAACCTTTGCACATTCCAGGAAATAATGCTAACTTTGTACTTTACATAAAGGAAAGAAACAGTTACTAACAATCAAAACAATTGGAATTATGAGCAAATATTTTGCAGAATCAGAATTGATCATCAATGAAGATGGAAGTTGCTTCCACCTCCATTTACGCCCGGAACAGGTGGCGGATAAAGTAATTCTCGTAGGCGACCCAGGTCGCGTAGCTCTCGTAGCATCCCATTTCGAGGAGAAGGAATGCGAGGTGGCAAGCCGCGAATTCCACGCCATCACCGGTACATATAAAGGCAAGAGAATCACCGTGCAGAGCACCGGAATCGGATGCGACAATATCGATATCGTGGTCAACGAGCTGGATGCACTGAAAAACATCGACTTCAAGACCCGCACCGAAAAACCGGAGCACACCACCCTCACCCTCGTGCGCATCGGAACCTGTGGAGGCTTGCAGCTCAACTGTCCTGCCGGAACCTTCGTCGCTTCACAGAAGAGCATCGGTTTCGACGGACTCATCAACTTCTATGCCCGCCGCAATGAAATCTGCGACCTCGAGACCGAGGCTGAGTTCAAGCGCCAGGTGAAGTGGAACGACCAGATAGGAAATCCATACTGCGTAGACAACGACCCGGAGCTGCTCAATCAGATTGCCGGCGACGACATGGTTCGCGGAATCACCATCGCCTGCGGCGGTTTCTACGGTCCTCAGGGCAGAGAACTCCGTGCCCCTCTTGCCGACCCTGAGCTTAACGCAAAGATTGAGAATTTCGAGTATAACGGTCTGCGTGTCAATAACTTCGAGATGGAGAGTTCAGCCCTCGCCGGTCTATCTCTCCTCCTCGGTCACAAGGCATTAACCTGCTGCATGGTCATCGCCAACCGTCGAGCCCTCAGCGCCAACACAGGCTATAAGAGCACCATCGACAATCTCATCAAGGTTGTATTAGATAGAATTTAAACAATAAAAAAATGAATCAGGAAGAATGTATCTGCGCCCTGGCAACACCCGCTGGCGGCGCCATCGGAATCATCCGACTCAGTGGCTCCGACGCCATTACCCTCACCGACAAAATCTTCCAGTCTGCCAACGGCAAATCCCTGGAAGAAGCCAAGCCCTA
>ENA-UERK01000449-UERK01000449.1-human-gut-metagenome-genome-assembly--contig:-NODE-449-length-36104-cov-12.026896_pt1 | contig 36104 bp, 29 predicted proteins | sample MGYA00242957_ERZ507957 | MGnify/ENA primary metagenome ERZ507957 (study PRJEB26167, sample SAMN06115538) | human gut metagenome | host: Homo sapiens | place: China:Heilongjiang | collected 2015-11-06...
TGATGAGTTGTTTGAGGCTAAACTGGATGAAATTTATTCTGCTTGATTAGGAAAATGTGCAACTTGTTCTTGCAATTCATGACGAAAAATTTTTTAACGGCAATTTCTTTTATTCCAAGCACTCACTTCCTAAAATTTTTATGCTTCCACTGCGATAGAATAATTGCACGCACAACCTATTCCACACTGCCGCGCAAAATAGCCTCCAGCGTGCGAATCGCACGCACATTCTCCTCAACATCATGCACGCGCACCATCTGCGCCCCCGCGTAAATTGCCTGCAGGCTCGTCGCAATCGTTCCCTCCAAGCGCTGCTCAGCCGGTACACCGCCAAGCACAGCACCAAGCGTACTCTTGCGCGAAGCCGCCAGCAGCACAGGATAGCCAAAGCTCGTCAAAGCCTTCAGGTCACGCATCAGCAGCAAATTCTGCTCCACATTCTTGGCAAAGCCGATACCCGGATCCAGAATAATCTTATCCGCACCCACACCGCGCTCACGCAAAAGCTGTGCCCTCTGCGCCAGATAAACGGCAACCTCCTGCACAACATCCTTATACTCGCAGTTCTGCTGCATATTCTTCGGCGTACCGCGCATATGCATAAGGATAATCGGCACCTTCGCAGCCACAACCACATCCGCCATACGCGGGTCAGCCTCCATCGCACTGATATCGTTAATAATATCGGCACCAGCAGCAATAGCAGCCTCCGCCGTATCCGCACGATAGGTATCAATAGAAATAACAGCATCGGGATAAGCCTTGCGCAAAGCAGTAATCGCAGGAATCACGCGGCGGCGCTCCTCCTCCCCGTCAACGCTGTCACTGCCCGGACGGGTAGACTCACCGCCGATATCCAGCACACCGGCACCCGCAGCAAGCATTCTGCCCGCACGCGCCACCAGCTCCTCCATCGCAGGCACACGGCTGCCCTCATAAAAGGAATCTGGCGTAACGTTCAAAATACCCATCACGCACATCTTATCATAGGCCAGCACTCTGCCGTCAGCCAACACAGTGCACAGCTTTTGCGGCGTCAGCGCCATCTCCAGATCAACAGCAGCCTGAGGAATACCAAAATAAGGCATCTGCGCCATTTTCTTCAGCAGTACCTTATAATGCTTCAGCGTACCCAAAAGCAAAATATCAACATACTTTGCAGCGCAGGTAACAGCACCGACGGGCGTTACAGCGTCGCCGCCCACTGCCAGCATCTCCTGCTTGATAATATTCGCTGCCGGAGTACGCACACCCAGCAGCTTGAACGGAATAATCTCCGCCTTATGCGCAAAAATAGGCAGACTGTCGGCATGAGCGCCGATGCTTGCCAGCGCTGCCTCCAAGCCTTCACGGTTAACCTTTAATAACATTCATTCTCACCTTTTTCCACAACAGCAAAAGCGTTATGATTATGGATGCTTTCCATGCTCTCCACCTCTGCGCGATACCAGGTAATACGCTTATCTGCCTCCAGACGCAAAGCAACCTCACGCACAGCATCCTCTACAAAACGCGGATTTTCATAAGCATGCTCCGTAACATATTTTTCATCGGGGCGCTTCAAAAGACCGTACAGCGGCGTGCTTGCGGAAGCCTCGGCATATTCCACCAGCTCCTCCAGCCATACCATCTCCTGCGCCTCAACCTCCAGCTTCGCCCAAGCGCGCTGATTATGCGCACCGTACTCACTGATTTCCTTGGAGCAGGGGCACAGCGTCTGCACCGGCACAACAGCTGTAATACGCCAACGCAGCTTCTCGCCCTTCTCGGCCTTATACACGCAATCAATATCCAACGGCGCTTCCATGCCGCTCACAGGAGCCTTCTTCGTCACAAAATACGGGAACTTCAGCTCGATAAAAGCTCTTTCAGCCTGCAGATGCTGCTTCAGCTGGTCCAAAATTGCTTCCACATCAGCGAGGCCCACAGGGCCGAGAGTGCGCAGACACTCCACAAAACGGCTCATGTGCGTACCGCGCATATCATGCGGCAAATCCACCGCCAGAGTTACCTCCGCTACGCTGTGCTGCGTACCGCGTGCTTTATCACGCAGCTCAATCGGCCAGCGCAGGCCCTTTATTCCCACATGCTTCAAAGGAATATTGCGTAAATCCTTTTCGCTTTGTACATCCTTCACGTCATTCACCTCTGTACACGCAGCCACTGGTGCGAGTTTCCCAAACTTCTACTTCATATAAATGATAATGGTCGCTCTTAAGCAGCTCAACCAGCTTATTCCAAACCCAGACACTGATATTTTCCGCAGAAGGCACCGGCAGAATATCATTCAGGCAGGCGTGATCCAGATGTGCCAGCACCTCTTCCTTCACCAGATTCTTCAGCTTGATAAAATCAATAACCATACCCTCGTGGTCGGGAGTGCCCTCCACCTTTACCACCAGCTTATAGGTATGACCGTGCAAATGCTCGCACTTGCCGTTATACGCAGGCAGATAATGCGCAGCGTCAAAATCAAATTCCTTGATAATTATCATTTATATTCTCCTCCATAAAGGGTTAAATCAGCAAAACCGTTCTGGCGCAGAGCCTCATAAGCCACAATCGCCACGGAATTGGACAAATTCAAAGAGCGTGCATCCTCAATCATCGGGATACGGATGCAGCTTTCGGGATATTCGTGCAGCAAGGTTTCCGGCAGGCCGGCAGTTTCCTTGCCGAAAATCAGCAGGCTGTCCTGAGCATACTGCACATCGGCATAAGAGCTGTGTGCCTTCGTCGTCAGGAAATACTTGGGGTTATCCTTATATTTTTCCAGCACCTCGTAAACACTGTCATAATAATGGATATCAACAAGATGCCAATAATCCAGACCTGCACGCTTCAAATATTTATCCTCCACGGAAAAACCAAGCGGACGAACCAAATGCAGGTGGCAGCCGGTTGCTGCGCACAGACGTGCAATATTACCGGTATTGCCGGGAATTTCCGGTTCAACTAAAACTATATGCATTTTACTGAATGCCTCCTCAGCTGACTGCTGCGCAGTCGTTAATTTATTTTTTCTCCTGCAGTATTTCAGAAACTCTCTGCTTCATACTGCGTTTCTTTTTATTCTTTTCCTTAACCGGTTCAGCCGGTGCCGGCTTAATCTCCGGCTCAACAGGCTGCTGTGCCAGGATTTTCTGATAAGTCGCCATTATTTTTTCGCAATACAGCGAGCCCATCGCCCAGGTACCGTTCAAACCGTACCAGGTGTTGACAACACCGCGCTCCAGGCGGATATTATGCGCCAAATCATAGCGCGGATCGACAATATCGGTTGAAGGGCGCTTCGTTTGCGTATAAGCCAACAGATGCTGGATATGCGCACGCACGCCCAGCTGCGGCGTAGCAAAGGACGCACCGCGCACACCACCGCCGATAGTACCGAGACCACAGAAATTATTCTGATGATGCAGCACATCACCGCCATAGCGGTAAGCGCCTGTTTCTACCAATGATTGCGCCAGGGCAAGATCGGGGCGCACGTTTTCACGCTTGGCCTCCTGCCAGTACAGCTCCACCAGCTCCTCTACCGGGCAGGCCAGCTTCACAGCCGGGTTAGCCGCCAAAATATAGGCAATAGCCTGCGCCTTGCTGGCAATCGCTTCACCGTAAATAGCGATATTACGATAATCATCCGGCAGCTGAGTACCGGAAAAATAGAATTTGCCATCCTTCTCCTGCAGCAGCGACGGACGCGGAGCGGCAGGAACCTTTATCGTACCGGCAGGCGGTTTAGCCACCGGTTTGGTAGATACAACGATTTTATCCTTTTCCTGAGTTATTTGGACAGCGCGCTGCTTTTTGTTCAGCAGCTTCTTATCCTTTTTATCAGCGATAATCGCCTGCTTGGAGGCCGGTGCTTCATCAGCGACCTCGCGCACAGTTGCCGCACATACGCCGGCATAGAGCGACAAACCCAGCAGAACACACGCAAAAGTAATTTTTTTATATTTCATAGCGCATTACTCCTATATATATCACGCTATCAATTTTACCGCACATAAGGCAAAATTGTAAAGTTTTTCCCACCCCTGCAGTGAGGAATTCACAAAAAAGTAGATTTAAGCTATAATATTTATAAGATTACAGCTAAGCGCTGCTAATAATTTTTACAGTAAACAGCTATCTGCCTGACAAATTAAGGAGGGAAAATTATGACCGCAAAATTCCATTTCATCAACCACGCCTGCTTTATGCTGGAAAAAAACAATTCCGCTATCATCTTCGACCCGTATCTGGACGATAATCCGGAAGGACTCACCGCCAAAGACATCAAGGTTGATTATATTTTCGTCAGCCACGGTCATTTTGACCATTTGGGCAGTGCCTTTGAAATCGCCAAAAATTGTGACGCTACCATCATCTCCACTGCCGAAATCTGCGGTCTGGCGCAGGATGCCGGCTGCAAAGCACACGCTATGCATCTTGGTGGCACCTTTAAATTTCCCTTCGGCAAGGTACGCCTGACACTGGCCTTCCACGGCAGCGGCGTTCCCGGCGGTCACGCCTGCGGCATCGTCATCGATTTCTACGGCACTAAGCTGTACTTCGCCGGTGACACCGCACTCTTCAGCGATATGCAGCTGCTGCCCAAGCTCGATGCTTTTGAATACGCAGTTCTTCCTATCGGCGGCAACTTCACTATGGACCCCAATGATGCACTTATCGCATGCAAGCTGCTGCAGGCAAAATACGTTATCCCCGTACATTACAACACCTGGCCGCCCATCGCTCAGGACGTGGAAGCCTTCAAAGCTGCCGTTGAGGACGAAACCGACAGCAAGGTGCTTATTGTAAAACCGGGCAATACTATTGATATCGACTAATAATTAAAACTTCAAAAACTTACGCCACGGAGCGTTCTTATTCACGTCGCAGTTGCCGCAATTGTTGCACTGCGACGTTGTTTTTTCTCCGAAATATTCCAGCAGTACCTTACGCAGGCACATGGACGTATTGCAGTAGTTAGTCATTTTGCCGAGCAGCTGCAGCTCGTGCTCCTTCCAGGTCAGATCCGGCTGGTCGTGACCGATAAGATAGGTATTAACCGCAATATCCGCCTTATCGTAAAGCAGCAGACACTCCGCAGGCAGGCCGTCACGCCCTGCGCGTCCTGCCTCCTGATAATAGCTTTCAATATCCTTGGGCATATTATAATGCACCACAAAGCGTACATCAGGCTTATCGATACCCATACCGAAGGCATTTGTTGCCACAATCAGCGGCACGCTGCCGCCGACGAAGGCATTCTGGTTTTCGCGCCGTTCCTCCGGCGTAAGGCCCGCGTGATAGCGCAAGGCACTGAAGCCCTGGCGCCGCAAAAGCTGCGTCACGCTTTCCACCTTGTTGCGCGTAGCACAGTAAACAACGCCGCAATCCTTTTTATGCTTGCGCATAAATTCCAGCAGCGAGCGCTCCTTATCCTGCGTGCGCTGCACGGCAAAATGCAGGTTAGGCCTGTCAAAGCCCGTCACCACAATTTGGGCCTCCGGAATGCCCAGGCGCTTGATAATATCACGGCGCACATCCGGCGTAGCCGTCGCAGTAAAGGCTGCCACCAGCGGCTTCGTCGGCAAGGCCTGAATAAAATCAGGGATATTATAATACTCCTTGCGGAAGCTGTGTCCCCATTGCGATACACAGTGCGCCTCGTCCACCGCTACCATGGTAATATAAGCCTTACGGGCGAAATCAATAAACTGCTGGTTGACCAAGCGTTCCGGTGCCACATACAAAAACTTGCACTGCTTGTTGAGGGCGGCATGCAGCACTCTGCCGTACTCATTGCTGCTCATGCTGCTGTCAAGATAAGCTGCCGGAATACCGCGGGCCGTCAGCGCCTCCGCCTGATCCTTCATCAGTGATATCAGCGGTGAGATAACCAGCGTCACGCCCTTCAGCAGCAGCGAAGGCAACTGAAAGCAGATACTCTTGCCTGCACCCGTAGGCAGCACTGCCAGCACAGGCTGTCCGTGTAATATTTCACTTATAATTTCTTCCTGCCCTGTGCGGAAGCTGCTGTAGCCATAAAAATGCAGCAGCGCCCGGTGCAGAAAATCACTGTCTATAATACGTGCCATAAAGCTCCCTTGCTTCGAAAAGTTTATTTGTAAAAAGTATAGCACATAAGCACTTTTATGTAAAACAACTTTCGTTTTTTCTATGATCAGCTAATAAAAAACAGGTACAGCCTAAGCTGTACCTGAATTTGTTACTTCAAGCGTCTAATTAGTGTTTACGTGCGTTGAAGCATTCGCGGCAGTAAACCGGACGATCGCTGGGTTTGAACGGTACCATGGTCTCTTTACCGCATTCAGCGCAAACTGCGGGGAACATTTCGCGTTGCGGACGGTCGTTTTGTACGCCCATGCGTTGTTTGCGTGCTTGACGGCAAGCCGGGCAACGGCGCGGTTCGTTAGTGAAGCCTTTTTCTTCGTAGAACTCTTGCTCGGAAGCAGTGAATACGAATTCGTTGCCGCACTCGCAGCAGGTTAAAGTCTTGTCTTCTTTCATTGTTTAATCACTCCTAATCATAGATAGAACATACCCCAAAGAACGCATTAAGATGTTTACCTTGGCTTCCCCATGTCATCTATGATAGAAGAAGTTAGGAACTTAAACGGACCACTGAGATACACCACTTACAGTATATAGTAAGCGCCTGCAAAAGTCAATCTTAGTTTATCAAAAATGCGTAAATTCTTTAATAAGAAACTTTTCATTTCTCAACATATCCCAAAATCCGCTTATTAACAGTGCTCACGGGAAAAGCTTGCGTGTAAAATTAATGGTGCAGCACCGGTAAGTTTACATCAAAAACTATGACCGTCTTTTTTTCTCCGCTTTATAGAAAAACCGCGACAGCTTTTTACGTCTGCGCGGTTTTCAAGCTTTAATTTTTATTTATGCAGCCAGTTTACAGATTTTCCCTGCTCTCTGGCAAAGTGAGCATCATTAATGGTTTCGGCAATGATATTGCCCTGCCAGTCATTCAGCGTGCTGACAGAAACATTATGCACACTCAGCTTCCACAGATTATTCAGCGGGATGCCTAAAAGCAGGCACAGCTGCACGCGGATAATACCGCCATGCGATACAATCGCGATATTTTTCTCGTGGCCTTCACGCTCGAAGATATAGTCAAAAGCCGCCTGACAGCGACGCGCTACATCATGAAAGCTTTCGCCCTGCGGCGGAATCCATTCGCCCGGACGCGTCAGGAAATCATCCATCTCCTTAGGCCAACGGCGGCTGATTTCCGCATACTCAAGTCCCTCCCAGGCACCGAAGCTTACCTCCTGCAGCAAATCCAGCGGCTGGTAGGACATATTTTTGCTCATAGCCAGCGGTGCTGCCGTCATGCAGGCACGCAGCATAGAGCTGCAGTAAATCTTGTCAACCGGCAAATGCTGCATATAGGCAGCCAGCTTCTCGGACTGCTCCAGACCTTTGGCGTTCAGCGGCATGTTGATGCGTCCCTGAAAGCGGTGTCCTTTGTTGCTGTCCGTTTCACCGTGACGGATTAAATATATTCTACCCATTAAGCCTTCGCTCCTTTTTTAGACTGCTCTGCCAGAGAAAATTCCTTCATCTCGGCATGTACGCCTGCTTCCTCAAAGGTTTCCATTTCCTTGTAGGCCTTAATGCCGGCGTTGAACAGCGTAAAGCAGACAGCAGCGCCCTCACCGGCGCCGTCGGGAATATTCAGGCGCAGCGGTGCCGTAAGCCCCAGCTCCTGCAGGCATTCTTCCCCTCCCGGCTCTGCGGAAACGTGACCGGCAAAGCAGTAATCCAGCACGGCAGGTGCCATATCCGCCGCCTTTTTGGCAGCCTTGCAGACAGCAACGCCGTCCAGCATTACCGGCACCTTCATTGCTGCAGCCTGCAGCAGAGCGCCGGCCATAGCGGTGCGTACCATCTCATTATCAGGATTAGAAAGACAGCCAAAGCCCAACAGCTCCAGTCCCTTCTCGTGCACTAGCTCCTGCACCAGGGCAGCGCCCTCTTCCAGAGCGTCAGCCTCCTCCTCCGAGGTTACGAGCAGAGCCACGGCCTTCGCACCGGTTTCTGCAGCAAGCACGTTCACCGGCCATTTGGCGTGCATAATTTTTTCGGCCTGGGCAGCCTCTTCAATACCGCACCACACCAGCAAATCTCGTTTAGGATAATCTAAATCCTCTTTTTCGTAAATGCCCTTGATACCGCAATAGCGCGAGGTCATTTCTTCCAGCTTGGCCAGACTACCGACAGGCTTGATCAAATTATCAAAGTGTGTCTGCGCCAGCTTCATACAGCCTCTGTCCGCAGGCACAATCTTTTGGATTATTTCTTCTATATGCATAGCATTTTTCCTTTCTGTCTCTTTATAATTAGGCAAAATATTGCCGGGGAAATATATCAGATTATATAGGTTGCGAGCATCAGGTAAACCACCACGCCGCATTCCGTCAAAAAGCCGTAGGTATCACCGGTAAGACCGCCCAGCTGACCGCTGAGGAAATGCGCAATGCCCTGGCAGATAACGAAGGCTGCTATTGCTGTATACAGATACGGCAGACCGCAGGCTGCGACAAGCGCCAGGCAAAGTGCAAAGGCAATATAGGTATACATCGGCTTGGCATAGGCCTTAAACATATGACCGATACCGGTTTTACGTGCATACTTATAGTTGACGATGTAGGTAACCATAAAGGTGCGCGTTGCTACGAAAACGGCAACTAAAGCAAAAGATAATTTTACCGGCGGCAGCGTGGTATAGGCAGCCACCTTCAGCAGCACGAGGCAGACAAGCGCGATAACGGCATTGGAGCCTACGTGGCTGTCCTTCATAATTTCCAGCATACGTTCGCGGTCACGGGCACTGAAAACACCGTCGGAGGTATCCATAAAGCCGTCATACATCAGCGCACCGATAATAATCAGCTCTGCCAACACCAGCATCACCGCACGCATTAAATCAGGTGTGTGCAGATAATACAGGCCGTAATTTACCGCACCCATAAAAACACCCATTACCAGACCGACCAAAGGGAAGTACGGCACACTGCGGCTGAAATCGTCATCATGCCAGTCCGTGCGGTTGGAAAAGCGGATTCTGGTCAAAAATTCCAGACAAGTTACAAAATCACGCATCACATCACCTGCTTAAATGATTATACACATCCATCGCTGCCTGCAGCACAACAATAGCCAGAGAAGCACCGGTGCCCTCACCCAGGCGCATACCGGCATCCACAATCGGATAAAGCTCCAGCAGCTCCAGCATTTTCTTGTGGGAAATATCGCTGCTCAGATGCGAGCAAAGCATATAATCGCGGCACTGCGGATAGAGGCCGTAGGCCAGCAGTGCTGCAGCCGTGGCATTGACACCGTCAACCATTGTCGGTACACGGCGGCGGGCTGCGCCGATAATAACACCGGCCAGACCTGCGTGGTCATAGCCGCCTACCTTGCAGAGAATGTCCATCGCATCACCCTGCTTCGGCATATTTTTAGCCAGGCCGTCGATAACAACCTGACGTTTAATCTTCATGCGTTCGTCATTAATACCGCTGCCGCGACCGACAGTCAGCTGCGGGTCCAGTCCCAGAAAGGCGCTGGCAATAGCGGAGGTAGAGGTTGTATTGCCGATACCCATTTCACCGGTATAAAGCATATTATAGCCTTGGTCGATGCACATATCAGCCATTTCAATGCCAACGGCAATAGCCTTTTCCGCCTGCTCGCGCGTCATCGCCGGTCCCTGGGTGAAGTCATTTGTTCCCCAGGCTACCTTTTTTTGATAAACCTTGGGCAAATCGCTCAAATCAAAGGCAGTGCCTACATCGCAGACGAAAACATCGGCGTGCGCATGACGTGCCAGTACGGTGGCTCCGGCAGTACCGCGCATATAGCCGTTAATCATCTGGCGCGTAACCTCCTGCGGATAAGCGCTGACACCGTATTTGGCAATACCGTGGTCACCGCACATCAGAACCATCGCCGTCTTTAATTTATCCGGTAAATCCTTGCCGAGCATACCTGCAAGGTCTACAACCATATCCTCCAGCTTGCCCAAGTTGGCTGCCGGCTTGTCTATCTTAGCAAAGCCTGCCCGCACTTCCTGCATACGTTCTTCATCCAGGGCAGGTATCATGATTTTTTCCATATCAGTCGTTATTCTCCTTCATCCTCAAATTTAAAAGCCAATTTTTTTACGTCAACGGCCTGACCAGCTACACAATAATAAACGTGGTCAGCCTCATTTGCCACACGCTGGTTAACCCAGCCGGCAAGGTCACGGTATTCACGCGCCATCTGATTATCCGGCACAATACCGCTGCCCACCTCGTTCGTAACAAAGACAACGATTTTGCCGCAATTACGTGCTGCTGCCAGCACCTTGTCAATTTCATCAAATACTACCTGACAGCGCTCCAGGAATTCACCCTCCGGCGCATCCTTGCCATAAAGCAGGTTACACATATAAACAGTCAGGCAGTCAAACAGAACCGCTCCTGTTTCCGCTGACAGCGCTTCAAGCGTACGCTCGGCATGATAAGGCGCTTCGTGATTAATCCAACGCGCATCACGACGCTGACGGTGCAGACGTACACGCTCCGCCATTTCCTCATCTAAGATTTCTGCCGTAGCAACGTAATCGCATTTGGGAGAATAATGCAATACATAGCGTTCTGCAAATTCGCTTTTGCCGCTGCGAGCTCCGCCGGTAACCATAATGATTTTTCCAGGCATATTTCAACCTCCCTTCGTTTTTGTAAGCTGCATGCTTTTCATTTTATGCATATATGAAAAAAGCTCCCTTGCGGGAGATTCACAAAATGCAGCTGCAGCAAAAAATTCTATATTTACGCATACCAAAGCCAGCCTATCTCCCGTAGGCTCCAAGCTTCGTAACAGGCAGGTCTCCTGGCTTAGCTTCATCGCCCTCAGCGCCTTCCCAACTTGCGTCAGTGACATAATTGCCTGGGCTCCGCTTACAGTAGCGGGACTGCTCCGGATTCTCACCGGCATTCCCTTTTCAGCACCGGCCTCAACCGGCGCACCTGTCAAAAAAATTCCAAGTATATATATTCGACAGCAATTCCTATAATCCTGCTAAGGCGCAAAAAAAGAGCTGCCTAAGCAGCTCTTTCAGGAATTTCGTTATTTTGCGTAATCAACAGCACGGGTTTCGCGGATAATAACAACCTTGATCTGACCGGGATATTCCATTTCAGCTTCAATCTTCTTGGAGATATCGCGTGCCAGAAGCACAGCTGAAGCATCATCGATAACATCCGGCTTAACCATAATGCGGATTTCGCGGCCAGCCTGTACGGCATAGCATTTTTCAACGCCCTCAAAGGACTCAGAAATTTCTTCCAATCGAGTTAAACGCTTCAGGTAGCTTTCCAGAGTTTCGCGTCTTGCACCCGGGCGGGCAGCAGATACTGCGTCAGCGGCAGATACCAGAACAGCTTCAACACTCTTAGGCTCGCAGTCACCATGATGCGCCAGAATAGCATTGACAATCAGGTCGGACTCACGGAACTTCTTGGCGATTTCGCCGCCGATTTCAACGTGAGAGCCTTCCATTTCATGGTCAATAGCCTTGCCGATATCATGCAGCAGGCCGGCACGCTTAGCCAGAACAACGTCAACACCAAGCTCAGAAGCCATTACACCTGCAAGGTTGGCAACCTCAACAGAATGGTTCAGGACATTCTGACCATAGCTGGTACGATATTTCAGGCGGCCCAGCAGCTTAATCAGTTCGGGGTGCAGACCATGCACTCCGACAGCAAAGGTAGCCTGTTCGCCGGCTTCCTTAATCTTCTGCTCAACCTCTTTTTGTGCCTTTTCAACCATTTCCTCAATGCGGGACGGATGAATACGACCATCATTAATCAATTTTTCCAGAGCGATACGGGCAACCTCGCGGCGTACCGGATCGAAGCCGGAAATAATAACAGCCTCCGGAGTATCATCGATAATAAGATCAATGCCGGTCAGGGTTTCCAGAGTACGGATGTTACGGCCTTCACGACCGATAATGCGGCCCTTCATTTCATCGTTAGGCAGGCCTACTACGGAAACGGTGGTTTCCGCTACATGGTCTGCTGCACAACGCTGAATTGCCAGGGAGATAATTTCTCTTGCCTTGCGGTCAGCCTCATCCTTAGCCTGTTGCTCCAGATCCTTAACCATCATAGCAGATTCATGCTTAACCTCTTCCTCGAGGGATTGCAGCAGCTCCTGCTTTGCTTCGTCACTGGTCAGTCCGGAAATACGCTCCAGTTCAACCTGACGTTTTTCCAACATTGCATCAGCCTTCTCCTGAGCAGCGTTCAGGCGCTGTTCCTTGGAAGCCAGCTTTTCTTCTTTGCGTTCGAAGGATTCGATTTTACGGTCCAGATTTTCTTCTTTTTGCAGCAGACGACGCTCCTGACGCTGCAGGTCGTTACGTCTGTCTTTATTTTCACGCTCCATTTCGGAACGCAGACGATGGATTTCTTCTTTAGCCTCCATCATGATTTCTTTGCGTTTTGCTTCGCCGGTCTGCTCCGCATCCTGTACAATACGGATAGCCTGCTCTTCTGCAGTAGCAATTTTACCTTCAGCAACATTTTTGCGAACCAGATAACCTACCGCACCGCCGGCCAAACCAACAACAACAGCTGTACCGATAATTTCTAAAATCGTCCTCACCTCCTAAATGTAGATTTTTCCAAGATTTTTTTGCATAGTAACAGCAGGCGCCTGTTTGCGTCTGCTATAGATGTCCTTATTCCGTTGAATCTATAATAAAATATGTATTATCTATTCTGAAATAGGGCAAAAAATAAGGCAACCGCTTTACGCGTCGCCTCGTGAAAATCGTAAATATTAACACGATTGGATAACTACATTATAGTGTATATTTAACAAAATTGTCAAGTTTAACCGCTATATATTGTCTGAAAAATGCAATTTACCCAATATAATGTGCACATATCTTGATGAAAAGCCACGGGCCGCCATAAAGCGTCCCGCAGCCGCATATATTTTCTTGTTGTCAGTTTCTGCTGTTAGCTTGCGCTGATTGCGCTGCACGAAAAGCTGCGCTGCGTTATCCGCCTGCTGCTCTTCAATGTCAGGCGTAAAGCGTTCCATGATTTCCGCAGCCACGTCCGGGCGTATGCCGCGCTTGCTCAGCTCCAGCTGCAGATGCTGTCTGCCGTAATAGCGTTTGGCCAGCCAGGCCTCGTACACCCTTTGGGCGTAACGCTCCTCGTTCAGCAAACCATAATCCTCCAGCTTGGCCACCGCCTCCAGCGCCTGTGACTTAGTTGCACCCTTGCGCTGCAAGCGCTCCACCATATCCTTATGGCTGTAATCACGGTAGGACAATAAATCCAGCGCGCAGTCATAAACCTGCTGCGCGCCGGTAAAGCCTTCTTCCTTTTTCTTATTCCTTAAAGATCGACTCCACATCCTGCAACGGCTCCTCAGCTGCTTCCTTATTATCGCTCTTGGCAATCGTCACTGCGCGGATTTTAGCTTCGATTTCTTGTGCAATTTCCGGATTCTCACGCAAAAAGTCTTTAACCTTTTCCTTGCCCTGTCCTAAACGGATATCACCGTAGGAATACCAGGCACCGCTCTTGTTGATAATATCAAGATCTGCGCCCAGATCAACAAGGCAGCCCTCATGAGAAATGCCTTTGCCATACATAATATCGAACTCAGCCTGTCTGAACGGAGGTGCTACCTTGTTCTTGACAACCTTAACACGGGTACGGCTGCCTATAACATCGTTGCCGTTTTTCAGCGTGTCGATACGACGTACATCCATACGGACGGTAGAGTAGAATTTCAGTGCACGGCCACCGGTTGTAGTTTCCGGATTACCGAACATAACGCCAACCTTTTCACGGATCTGGTTGATGAAAATAGTAGCACATTTGGATTTGGAAATCAGACCTGTCAGCTTACGCAGAGCCTGGCTCATCAGACGTGCCTGCAGGCCTACGTGGGAATCACCCATTTCGCCTTCGATTTCGGCACGCGGAACCAAAGCTGCAACGGAGTCGATAACGATAATATCAATAGCGCCGCTGCGTACCAGTGCGTCAGCAATCTCCAAAGCCTGTTCGCCGTTATCCGGCTGAGAAATCAGCAGATCGTCAATATCTACACCCAGATGACGGGCATATTCCGGATCCAGTGCATGCTCCGCATCGATAAATGCCGCATAGCCGCCCATCTTCTGAGCTTCGGCAATCATATGCAAAGCAACGGTAGTTTTACCAGAAGATTCTGGACCGTAAATCTCAATAACACGTCCGCGCGGAATACCGCCGACACCAAGAGCAATATCCAGGGATAAAGCGCCTGTAGGGATAACCTCTATATTCATTTTGGCACTTGCTTCGCCCAGCATCATAATGCTGCCCTTGCCAAAATCCTTTTCAATCTGGTGCATCGCCATGTCTAAGGCTTTCTTTTTATCTGCGTCCATCTGCCTGCCTCCTAATATATAAATATAAATTTAAATTTAATCGATTCACTGCCTTTATTATACAAACAAAAGTTTCTTTTGTCAAGAAAAGTTTTGTTATTTGATATTCTGTTTAGCAGCCTCCAGCTGTGCCTGCTTTTCCTTTTCTTCCAGCAGGTGCTTGATTTCATACTGAGTATATTCATAGGTGCTGTTGCAGAATTCGCAGTGTGCTTCCGTAGTTTTGTCCTGCGCCAGCTCCTCCAGAGATTTTACATCAAGGCTGCCCAGAGCTGACAGAATACGCTCGCGACTGCAACGGCACTTAAAGCTCAGGGGAATTGTTTCTTTAATATCAACGTCCAGACCGCGGCCAAGAATTTCAATCATCTTTTGCGGAGTATAACCGATTTCTAGCAGCTGGGTTACATACGGAGTCAGGTTAACGTTATTTTCCAGCTTTTCCAGAACCTCGTCGGTGCAGCCCGGCATAGCCTGAATAAAGAAGCCGCCGGATGCGGTTACGTTGCCGTCCTTGTCAACCAGTACGCCCAGAGCAACGCTTGTCGGTGTCTGTTCGGATACATAGAGGTATTTGGTCAGGTCGCTGGCGATTTCGCCGTCCTGCAGCTCGCAATAGCCTGTGAAGGGTTCCGCATTCTGCAGATAACGCGTTACGATAATATTCCCCTCGCCGATGCCGCCGCCGACATCCAGCTTGCCATTTTTCAGGGGCAAAAATGCATCGGGGTTTTCTACATAACCGCGCACTGTGCTGCCTTCGGCATCTGCTACTACCTCGCCCAAAGGGCCGTCGCCCTTCAGACGCAGGCTGATGCGCTCGTTATCCTTCATTGTTGCGGCCAGCAGCAGTGCGCCGTTCATCGCACGTCCCAGAGCAGCGCTTGCCAGATGGGAGCAGCCGTGCTTTTTAGCTGCTTCCTGTACCAGATTAGTGGTGCATAATGCATAAATACGTACACCGTCGGCCGTAGCCTTTGTCAAAACATCTTCCATAATATCTGCCTCACAATCCTGCCTTACGGCAAAAATTTTACTTGCTTAATAAAACAAGCCCACTAAACTACTGCTAGCGGGCTTGCAAATTTCATGCATGGGGAACAGCCTGTTATCAGCTCTTCCACAATGTCAATTATAAATCATAATAGTCAAAAAGGCAAGCGGTGAAAATGTTACATTTCTTTGAAGAGATTTACCATTTCCATTGCGGTCATTGCGCAGTCTACGCCCTTGTTGCCGGCCTTGGTGCCTGCACGTTCTACAGCCTGCTGAATGTTTTCGGTGGTGAGTACGCCGAAGGCTACAGGTACACCGGTTTGCATGCTTACCTGAGCAATGCCTTTGGAGGCTTCGGCGCATACATAGTCAAAGTGCGGGGTTGCGCCGCGGATTACGGCACCTAAGCAGATTACTGCGTCGTATTTGCCGCTTTCTGCGAGTTTTTTTGCTGCCATGGGGATTTCGAAGGCGCCCGGTACCCAGGCTACGGTGAGGTCTTCGTCAGCTGCTTCGTGTCGGATCAGGCAGTCGATGCAGCCGCTGAGGAGTTTGCTGGTGATGAATTCGTTGAAGCGGGCTACGACGATGGCGATTTTCATGTTTTTGGCGGTGAGTTTTCCTTCTAAGGTTTTCATGGTTATATTCCTCCTAATGGTTTTATGTTTTACGTTAATTTATACTTTATTACTTTCCGCAGTTGCAGCTGCAGCCTTCGTGGAGCTTGTGGCCCATTTTCTCTTCTTTGATGTCGAGATAGTGCTCGTTGTATTCGTTAGGCTCCATGATGATGGGCACACGGTCAGTGATGGTGATGCCATAACCGGAGAGGCCGATGCGTTTTGCGGGGTTATTGGTAATCAGGCGGATGCTGGTGAGGCCGAGGTCTGCCAGAATTTGTGCGCCCATGCCGTAATCACGCAGGTCGGGAGCAAAGCCCAGGCGAACATTAGCCTCAACGGTATCAAGGCCTTGGTCCTGCAGTGCGTAAGCACGGATTTTGTTAGCCAAACCAATACCACGGCCCTCCTGACGCATGTAAACAACAGCGCCGCAGCCTTCCTTTTCAATCATCTTCAATGCGGTTGCCAGCTGGTCGCCACAGTCGCATCGCAGGCTGCCGAAGGCATCACCGGTCAGGCACTCGCTGTGTACGCGCACGAGCACATCCTTTTTACCAGCAACATCGCCCTTGACAATAGCAACATGACAAAGGTTGTCCAAATCATTTTCATATGCAATGATGCGGAAATTGCCGTATTTAGTCGGCAACGCAGCCTCAGCGGCACGATGCACCATTTTTTCGTGTGCCTTGCGATAAGCAACAAGCTCGGCAACGGTGATGAAAACGAGCTTATGCTTTTTGGCGAACTCAATTAAATCCGGAGTGCGCGCCATATGGCCGTCATCATTCATAATCTCGCAGCAGATGCCTACGGGCTGCAGGCCTGCCAGCTTGCACAAATCAACAGTGGTTTCGGTGTGACCGGTGCGCACCAGTACACCGCCCTTGCGTGCGCGCAGCGGGAAAACGTGGCCCGGACGGCGGAAGTCGCTCGGCTGCGCACCCGGCTCAGCGCATTTTTTCATGGTATAAGCACGCTCGTAAGCGGAAATACCGGTGGTGGTATCAACATGATCAATAGAAACAGAGAAGGCTGTTTCGTGATTGTCGGTGTTGTGTGTTACCATAGCGCCAAACTGCAGCTTGTCCATAACCTCGCTGTCTGCCGGCATGCAGATAAGTCCGCGTGCTTCCTTAGCCATAAAGTTAATAGCCTCGGGAGTGCACAGCTCGGCTGCCATAATCAGGTCGCCTTCGTTTTCGCGGTCCTCGTCATCGGTTACCAGTACCATCTGACCTGCTTTAATCGCAGCGATAGCTTCATCAATTGTATTATACTTAAACTTTTCCATTTTCTACCTCTTTGTTGCTGCTCAGATAAACCCATTTTCCAGCAGCATATTTTTATTTAAAGCAGGCTCCTGAGTCTGCTTGGGGTTAAATTTTAACATTTGCTCTACATATTTGCCTATAATATCTGTTTCCAGATTTACGCTGTCGCCCACATCCTTAAAGCCAAGCGTTGTTTCCTTGGCGGTATGCGGAATCAGCGATACGGAAAAGCTGCTTTCCGTAACCTGCGTCACCGTCAGGCTGATGCCGTCAATCGCAATGCTGCCCTTTTTGATGATATATTTCAAAAGCTCCGGCGGCGTATTGATGGTTACCACCATCGCAATACCCTCCGGTCTGCGTCCGGCAATTACGCCAAGTCCTTCCACGTGTCCGCTGACGATGTGTCCGTCAAGGCCGTCGCACAGGCGCAGCGTGCGCTCCAGATTTACCCTGTCGCCTGCATGCAGGCTGCCGATATTGGTCAGGCGCACGGTTTCCGGCATCACGTCGGCTGTAAAGGCGGTGTCATCCATGCTTACTACCGTCAGGCAGGCGCCGTTGACGGCAACGCTGTCACCGATTTTCAAATTCTGCAGTACCTTCACCGCAGCAACTGTCAGGTGATATGATTCACCCTGCTGCGCCAGCTTCTGCACCGTGCCCAGTTCGGCTACCAATCCTGTAAACATTATTCCGCCTCCTTCGGCAGCTCCTGCTTATCCAGCTCCGGCACCAGACCTGTTATCAGTACATCACTGCCCAATTTTTCGATTTCGACCTCTGTAAGCTGCCAGCCGGTTTCCACCAGACTGCTGCCTGCGCCGCCCACCGGCGGCAGAGCGGCAGCGCCGCCGATCAGCTTGGGCGCTACAAAGGCGCACACTCTGTCAGCAAGGCCTGCATCAAAGAAGGCACCGTGAATCGCACTGCCTCCTTCTACCAGCAGGCTGGTAATACCGCGCTCAGCCAAGGCCTGTACAACCTGTGCCACAGGCAGCACGCCGTCAGCCAGCGGCAGACGTACCACCTCTACGTTAGGCAGAGCAGCCAGCGCTTCCGCCTTAACGATATCGGCATCAAGGCCGGTAAAAATAATTGTATCAGCCAGCGGATTCAGAACTGCTGCCATCAGCGAAATCTTCAGGCTGCTGTCGAGCACCACGCGCACCGGATTTTTGCCGCGCACCAATCGTGTAGTCAGTTCCGGATCATCCTCCAGCACCGTGCCGATGCCTACAAGCACAGCATCATGCTGCTTGCGCAGACGGTGTGCATAGGTGCGTGCCTCCTCGCCGGTAATCCATTTGCTGTCGCCCGTTGCCGTGGCAATCTTGCCATCCAGTGTCATAGCGTATTTTAAAGTAATAAACGGACGCTTTTTGGTAATCCAGGTAAAGAAGCGCTCATTCAGGCGCTGTGCTTCTTTTTTGCATACGCCGGTAACAACCTCCATACCCTGCAGGCGCAGATATTCCAAACCCTGACCTGCAACCTTGGGGTTAGGATCAAGGCAGGCCACCACAACCTTGCCGATGCCCGCGCGTGCCAAGGCTACACAGCAGGGACCGGTGCGTCCGTAATGTGCGCAGGGCTCTAGCGTTACATAGGCCGTTGCACCCTGAGCCATCTGCTTAGCCTCCGCCAAGGCATTGACCTCGGCATGCGGTTCGCCGGCCTTATGATGATAGCCCTCACCCACAATATTGCCTTCGGCATCCACAATCACGCAACCAACCATCGGATTGGGACTGGTGTTGCCCTCTGCCTGCAGCGCCAGCTCCAAGGCCCGCTGCATATATGCTTCATCTGTCATTCTTGCCAAAATATCACCTTCCAGTAATATAAAAAACCGCATAAAGACCTAAGGAGCCTATATGCGGTAAAAATACAGTTTTGCCACCTTTTCTCATCCAGACTATACTGTCGGTACCGGAATCGCACCGGTTCATGCGCTGCTGCGCTAGCGGACTTTTACCGCCGATCGGGAATTGCACCCTGCCCCAAAGGTTACATTATGAAGTTATTTTTATTATAGCGTCAAATTTTCTTCCAGTCAAGAAAACTATACGTGAACAGTATGATTTACTTCGCTGCCTCTTTAATAATTTCGTAGGTCCAGCGTGCAGTGTTGTACAGGTCCTCTTCCTTCAGATATTCCGCGGTAGTATGCACATTGCTCATGCCGGTTGCCAACAGGCCGCAGGGCAGGCCATAGCCGCAAAGATAGTTGCCGTCGCTGCAGCCGCCGGTCGTTTTCAGCTCTACCGGGAAGCCCAGTGTTTCCGCAGCGCGTGCTGCCAGCTTAATGCATTCGTGATCCCTGTTCAGCTCCACAGCAGGACAGCCTTCCACTACATCAAATTCAACCTGACCGCCACCGGCCTCAACAGCCTCTTTAATCAGCGCGATGGTGGAATCCTTCAGCGCTTCCAGACGCGGTACGTTCAGGGAGCGCATATCAATGACGAATTTAGCCTCCGGGCAGACGATGTTGGTGCCAACGCCTGCGTTGAACATGCCGATGTTAAAGGTAGTTTCGCTGTCCAGACGACCGTAAGCAGGCAGCTTAGACAGAGCGTCTGCCGCCAGCATAATCGCATTGACGCCTTCTTCCGGAGCAATGCCTGCATGGGCGGCCTTGCCCTTGACGGTTACATAAATATCGTACAGCTTCGGTGCAGCGTAGGTAATTTCGCCCGGTGCGCCGCCGATATCCATGCAATAGCCGTAATCGGCCTTAATCCAGCTTTGGTCCATGTTGACTACACCCAGGCAGCCGATTTCCTCGCTGACGGTAAAGCACAGCTGCACGTCGCCGTGAGCTACGCCATCCTCCTTCAGTGCGCGTACCGCCTCCAGCATGGCAGCAACGCCAACCTTGTCGTCACCGCCCAAAGTTGTGGTACCGTCGCTGTACAGCACGCCGTCCTTACGAACAACCTTAGTGCCTGTTGTCGGTGCTACGGAATCCATGTGCGCTTCGAACAGCAGCTTCGGAGCATTCGGCACGGTGGCCTTTACATAGGCCCACACATTGCCGCAGGTACCGCCGGTTTTTTCGTGCGCCTTATCCATCTCCGGCTCCAGGCCAAGCTCGCGCAGCTTCGCCATAATCAGCTCTGCTTCCTGCTTTTCGTCCTTACTGGGGCAGGGAACACTTACCAGCTCTATAAATTCATCAATCAATCTTGTTTTGTTTATCATTACAGTCACCTCGTAGTAGTTTAAGATATAAGCATATTATATACCTTAATGAAAGCCGCACGCAAGTTTAACTGCCGGCAATATTACAGCTGCAGATAGCGGCAGGCCAGATACAAAGCGCCCGCAACCAAACCACCGCAGGCACGGATGCGCAGCTTTTTCGCATCCACACGCTCCGGGTCATTCTTCTGCAGACGGCCGATACCGCCTAGCAGCAGCCATGCGGAAAACAGCAGCATAGCCGCCGCCAGATAATCCCAGCTTTCCAATTTAGCAAAAATCTCCATTATATCACCTATTCTTTATTCTTTTGCGGACACAGATATGCATAGTGACAGTAAGCACAGCTTTCGTTACAGATGCAGGCGAAATCGTCCTCCTCGCCCTTACCGCTGATTTCCTCGCACAGCTCTACTGCCTCCTGCAGATATGATTTATCCAACGGCAGCTGCCAGACGCTCATATTCTGCAGAAAGTGCAGCTCGGCGCGCACAACTTTTTTGCCGGGATACAGCTTTTCCGCAGCATCCTTATACAGCGCCAGCTGATAAGCATAGCCCAGCTTCACCTCGTCAGGCTCCGGCGGCGTACCTGTTTTATAGTCCACTATAATCATATTATCAGCTTCATCAAAAGCCAGCAAATCGATTACGCCCTCAGCCGCCAGCTCCTGCTGCAGAGGCTGTACAAATTCTAATTCACGCTTCTGCTTTTTGGGCAATGCTTTATACAAATCGCTGACAATATAAGCATCAAACATACTCTTGGCCTGTGTTGCCGCAGCGCCGGGAACAAATTCCTCCAGTGCAATGGCAAAAACAGCCTCCGCATTATAGCCATTATACAGCTCCAGCGCTTTGTGCACAATACTGCCGGTTACACTTGCCGGCAGCTCTTGCGCCTGCTCTCCGGCAACTGTCTGCTCCAGCTCAGGCACTGCCAAAACCTGCTGGTAGTAATATTGACGCTTGCAATGCAGATACGTCTGCAGCGCACTTGCGGTAAAGCAGGTACGGCCGCAGGCTGCGTAGGCAGGCAGCGGTGCCAAGGCCAACGGTTCCAGCGCCAGCTGCTGCTGCTCTCCCTGCTGCGCAACAGCCGGGCTTAAAGCATCGGCACACAAAAGGCGTACCCATGGACAGCTGCTTTCCCGCTTTTCCCAGTCAGCCTCGTATACTGCCTGCAGCTGCTGCCACCAGCCCTTGGCGGCAGGCAGGCCGATAACAGCCTCCGGCAGCTTTTCTTCCGCCACCGTACCGACCATTAAAAGCTGCTTTTTGGCACGCGTCATAGCAACATAAAGCAGACGTCTGCTTTCTTCTTCTTCCAGCTCACTGTCGCGCGCCTTAGCCAGCTCATAAACACCGCTTTTTTGCAGCTGCATTTCCTTATCGGGCACCTTAATGCCCAAAAGCCCCTGCTCGCCTTCCTTCCCCGGCAAATATTTGATAGATGCGGTATCGCCTTTTACTGATTTATCTAACTGCGGTAAAATAACCAGATCGAATTCCAGTCCCTTGGAATTATGTATCGTCATAATCTGCAGTGCATCATCGGCCTGTACGGTAGCGGCAGGCTCCTTGCTGCTGCTTGCGCGCAAATCCTTAACGTTTTGCAGCCATTCCGCCAGCGAAGCCTGCTTCGTCTGGCAATACTGTTGTGCCAGGCGGCGCAGCTTTTTGACATTGGCCAGCTTGCTCGGGCCGTTTTCCTGCTGCGACAGAACGAATTCCGGCTTCAGCTCGTCCCAAAGCTGTGCGAACAGCTCCGGCAATGCCATCAGCGCTGCTGCCTGACGCAGGCTGTGTAAGCGTTCGGCAGCATGCATAGCCAGCGCCTGTTGCTCCGGCTGCAGGTTCAGCTGCAGCTCACCGCTGCCGACAGCCTGCAGTACATCCCACAGCGGTTTGTCATTTTCGGTCTGCCAAAAGAGCTGCGTCAGCGCTGCATCATCCAAACCGAAATAGTTGGAGCGCAAAGCACCTGCCAGCTCCAGGCTTGCGTAACGGTTGTGCAAAGCAGCCAGCAGATTCAGAATATCCAGAACCTCCTGCTGCTCATAAAAGCCTTTGCCCTTAACTACTACGCAATTTATGCCGTAGCCTTGCAGCGTTTGCCGCAGAATTTCGCAATGCGTCATTGCTCGCAGCAAAATAGCCTTGCTTGTTCCCGGCCTGAGCTGTGGCTCTACTTTAGGCAGCTCCTGCTGCAGATAGGCAGCGATTGCCTCTGCCTCCTTCTGCCATTTATCCTCTTTAGCGCCCAGCTCATCATCCTTGGATTTATACGGCACCTGCAGCAGACAAACCTTAGCGCCGCCGGTGTTAGCACCCTCGTGATGCTCCAGGCAGATTTCCTCCTTCGGCAAATCCATCAGCTGACAAAAGGCGGTATTGCAGCTTTCGACAATGCTTTGCGTGCTGCGGAAGTTGGTTTTCATGCCAAGGTTTTTGCCCGCATTCTGCGCAATATCCTCTTTTACCCTATTAAAGACGCTGACATCCGCATGACGGAAACGATAAATAGACTGCTTTACGTCACCGACGATAAAAAGATTATTCGTATTATCCAGCTTATTGCCGCAGAGCAGATAAATCAGCTGACGCTGGCGTTCGTTGGTGTCCTGGAACTCGTCTACCATAATATATTTATAGCGCTCCTGATACTTTTGCCGCAGCGCCTCATTCTTCTGCAAATGCTCGATGGCCAGCAAATCCAGATCATCATTAAACAGGACATTGTTTTCCTGCTTGCGTGCGCTCAGGCAGGCATAAAACTCCTGCAGCACGGCGAGCCAATCCTGCACTAAATCGCAGCCCCTGGCGTTCAAAAGTACATTGTTCAGCTCCTGACGCAGATTTTTTAAATTAGTCAGCTCCGCTGCCAACGCCTTGCCGCTGACCTTAACAACGCCCGACGCATCCAACAGGGAGCATTCCGGCTCCGGCGCCAGCAGCTGCTTTTGCATTTCGTCCAGCAGTCCTGCTGCCTCCGTCAAGGTCTGGCGTCCCTTGGTCTTTGCCCCCAAAGCTTCGCGCGCTTCGATTACCTCGCGCACAGCAGCAAACAGCTTCTGCTGCAGGGCCGGCAGTTCTTCCTTCGCCTTAAGATAAGGCTCTGCCAGATTATCTTCACGCACCAGCTCCGAGAGCTTGTCCCCCAGCGCCGTAACCTGATTAACAAAGCTGTTAACGCCGTAGGTTTGCACCAGCCTGCGCAGGGCAGCGTTTTCCTTAATATTTTTGCGTAAATATTGCTGCAGCGTTTCTTTAAAAAAGTCCTGTGCTTCAAAATCCTCTAAAATCGTAAATTCCGGATCAAGCTGCGTTTCTACCGGGTTATCTCTCAAAATACGGCTGCACAGGCTGTGAATCGTGCTTATCGGCGCGCTTTCCACCTTCTGCAGATGCTCCTGCCAGCGCAGTCTTTCCAAATCATTCTGCGCCTGCTCCACGCATTCGCTGACAGCCTGGCGCACACGCCCCTTGATTTCGTCGGCAGCCTTGCGCGTAAAGGTTATCGCCACAATATTCGTGGGATTAACGCTCAAATCCGCGCGCAGAATTTGCACAAAGCGCTTCATCAGTACATAGGTTTTACCGCTGCCGGCACCGGCGAGCAGCGAAACATTGCTTTTAATCGTATTTATCGCCAAAGCCTGCTCCGGTGTAGGATTCTTACTCATCGCTCTCGCCTCCCTGTCCGCCGTCGCCGCTCACCAGCTGCACACGGCAAATATCGTGTAACGGGCAATATACATCGCAGCGCCTGCAGCCTGCCAATGCAAAATCGCCTGCATAAATTCTTTCTATATAATCCTTCAGCAGCTGCTCCTTTTCCTGCTTAAAACTATCCCAGGTCAGCTCTGCGGCGTTCTTCGGCTTTTTATACGGCAAGTCGCTGTTGCCCACGCTTTCCAGCAAAAAGGCACTTTTGCGCTTGCCATCCTTCAGCGAATAATAGCAGCCGCCGCTGACTGCAAGCTGCTCCTTGGAAAGCGCCGCCACCGCCAGCAGATACACCGGCAGCTGCAGGTCGAGCCCTTGCTCCATCGCACTGCCTGTGGGAGGAGTGCCGCTTTTATAGTCCGTGATAAAGGCATGCTCGCCGTCACTGTCGATTCTGTCAACTCTGCCGATGAGCGATACATCACTGCCGTCACTGAGCGTCAGGTACAAGGGCTTGCCGTTTTTGGAGCTGAAATCCCATTCTACGGCCTGCGGCGTAAAGCCGCCCCAGCGCTGCTGGTCGGCATATTCAAAGCGCAGCCAGCGCACCAGCATACGCCATAAGCGCTGCTTTTCCACCTGCCAGATATCCTCGTTTACGGAAGCAACGGTGCTGCTGCCGTCATTACGCGCAGCGGTGCAGACATCCTCAAAGACTGCCTCCAGCTCCTCCGTCAGATCTTCCATAGTTTCGCCGATAATTTTGCTGCCAAGATAAGGCTCGACAAAATTCTTCAGCGTCTGGTGCAGAATATCACCGGCATCCCGCGGCTGCAGCAAATCATCCGCTTCCTCCGCCGCCTGCGCCAGCCACACCTTCTCCGCCAGAAAGCGGAAGGGGCAGGCAGCATAAGCCTCCAGCCTGCTCGCACTGAAACGGCTGCCGATTTGCTTACGCAGCAGCTTCGTCGGCAGGGAATTTTGCAAATCGCCGTTATATTCCGGCTGCTGTGCCTTACGCAGAATGTCCGCTTTGGCTGCCAGCTGCTGCTCCGCAGAGGGAGCCTTTTGCCCGCTTAGCTCTGCTATTTTCGGCAAATCCGCAGCATTAAAGCGCTTGTCGCTGTACGCCTCCTCCGCCGAAGCAACGCCGAAATCAGGCAGCGTCTGCGCCTTCACATAGTCCTTGTCCAAACGCTTGCCCTCACTTCCCGGCTGCAAAAACAGCTTCCAGATTTCCTCCAGATAGCTGCTAGCTAGGCTTTCGCCCACATCCTCATGCCAGGTGAGGATAAGCTCCTTTTGCGCCGCACACACAGCCTGAGCAAAGAAATAGGCATCCTCATCAAAGGAAGAACCAACCGTGGGCAAATCATAGCCTGCGTCCGCCAGCTGCTTACGCTCCGTATCGTTATAAATCCAGTTTTCGTTTTTAGCCTGCGGGAATTCGCCCTCGCGCAGGCCCATAATATACACGCTGTCAAAGCTCAGGCCCTGTACGTTGCCAACCTCCGTAAAGAGTACGCCGTCCCTGCGGCCGAAGCGCAGAGTAAGCTGCACCTGTCCCAAAGCCTCCTGCAGCAGGCTGTTCCATTGGCTCAGCGTCAGCTTACAATCACTGTTTTTCGCCACCTCGTAATCACGCACAAGCTGCTGCACAGCCTTCAGTACAGCATCCTTGCTACGCAGACAGGCCAGCATAAAGTCAATAGCTACTCCCTGCTTATGCAGGCTGCCCAAGCGCTCCTCCAGCGGCAGCGATTGCACAAGCTGCGTCAGCTGCTCGGCATATTCGCTGATGGTAGCCTCCGCCTTAGTGCTTTCTATAAAAGCATCCAGCTGCTGCCACAGCTCCGTTGCATCCCCCAGCAGCTCGTGTGCCTTCTGCATAGCCTCCTGACGTGTTTTGAAATACGTTTGCGTGCGCAGGCTGCTTGCCGTTTCCACATCCACATCAAAGAACAGACGCAAAAGCTCGCAGCTCAGCAGCTCCAGATAGGCCGCTGCCGCCTCACGTCCCCTGCCTGCGGCAGTAAGCAGCAGGCGCAGCATAACAGCCAACGGCTGCGACACCAGCGCAGTTGTCTGCGGCAGGCTCACCGGCACACCGTATTCATCCGCCAGCTGGCGCAAGCCGCTGTATAAGGAAAAGTCGCGCACGGCAACAACAATGCGATTGGCAGCACACTTTTCATGCGCCAGCTGTTGCTTGATACGCTTCAGCACCCAGCGCATCTCCTGCTCATCGGAGGCAAAGCAGTAGCTTTCCACACCCTCCGCAGGCACAGGCGCAGGCGCATGCCCCAAGTGACGCAGCTGCCGCATAGCAACGCCTGCCGGAGCTTGTCCCAATTCCTCTGCCGCAAGGCTTGCAACAGTCGCGCCAAGAATTTTGAGCGCGTTGACGGTGTTCGTGCTCGCTCGCATAAACTTGGTAATGGATTCATACTTCGCCTTTTCGTCGGAGCTTACTCTGCGTCCCTCATAGCTCATGCTGATTACCAGATCATCCACATGTTTTGCCAAAGCCTGCAAAAAGTTTATCTGCACCTGGTCAAGGCTGAAGAAATCGCAGATATAGATATGCTTCCAAGGGATTTTGCAATCCTGCTTCTGCAGCATTTCCATAGCCAGACGATACTTGCCCTCAAGGTCATACCAGTTATTGTTTTCCAGATATTGACGATAAAGCAGATAAAAATTGCAAACGCCCAAATCCTTGCCATTCAGCTCATCCTCCTCAAAGGATTTTTGGATTTGGCCGTAGATATCGTCCTTAGTGGCACCGCAGCGCGACAGCTGGCTTACGAGTGAGGTCATGGCCTTCACAAAGCCTGTTTTATGCGCCAGCGAGCCGAAATATTCCAGCTGCTTGTGCGTAGTCATACCTGTAAGCTGCTTGTTCTCCATCATATAGTCGATGATATCCTGCACAATCAGCTCCTGACTGCGACGGCTCAATTCCTTGTAATCTGTACCGCCGTTAAGGTTCATCAGCTTGCCGGCCAGGGTATCCATGCCCATGGTTTCTACATTAGCGTACTTGCTGCGCACATCGTCCGTCAGCAGGCGGTTGGGCAGCACCAGCACGCCTTCGCCCAACGGCTGCTGCGAAAGCTTCTCTGCCAGCTGCGAGCGCAGGCTGCAGCCGAGAGGTACATAAATCAACTTTGCCATAACAATCTCCTTCTGTTTATCCTTCAGCGTAATATTGCTCAAATCTTTATAATGCTTATTATACCATAAGCGACTGTCAAAGATTGTCTATCTTAGGAACGGATTTTTAGGGAAAGAAAAGAGGCTGCCACGCAATGTGACAGCCTCGGGAAATACTATATTATATTATGCTTCGTATTCAGCTAACTTTGCAGCAGCTTTCGGACAGCCTTTTGCGGCAGCCAGTTCGAAGTAGGTCTTGGAGCAGATTTTGTGGCCCATAGCCAGATATTGCTCGCCCAGCTTGTACATATCTTCTGCATATTCCATGTCCTTCAGCTTTGCGGCAGCCTTCGGGCAGCCTTTGGCAGCAGCCAGTTCGAAGTAGGTTTTGCCACAGATGCAGTGGCCCATGCCCAGATAATGCTCGCCCAGCTTGTACATATCTTCTGCATATTCCATGTCCTTCAGCTTAGCAGCAGCCTTCGGGCAGCCTTTGGCAGCAGCCAGCTCAAAGTAGGTCTTGGAGCAGATGCAATGGCCCATTGCCAGATAATGCTCGCCCAGGTCATACATATCTTGTGCATATTCCATGTCTTTCAGCTGTGCGATTGCTTCCTCGGAGCCTTTAGCGGCAGCCAGCTCCAGATAGGTTTTACCGCTGATGCAGTGGCCCATACCCAGATATTGTTTAGCAAGCATCAGGCAGCCTGCAACATATTCTTTTTCTTTAGCTTCGGCAGCAGCGATTTCCTCATCGGTAACACCGGCTTTTTCTTTGAACCATGCCATGATAGCGTCCATGTCTTCAGCCTTATGCAGCACGCTTCTGAATTTATAGTCAATTACCTTGGTAGTATACAGGTACTCAACACCCAGGTCCAAGTCAAAATAATCCAATCCGAAAAATGTCAGAATACCATCAATAACAACCTCAGCATTAGCAGGATCCTTTGCCAGCTTAGCAATTTGTAAATACTTTTCAGCAACAGTCGTCATTTAAAAAACCTCTCTTTTTCATTCTTTTGTAAGAATAATCAATTATTAGTTCCTTTGGAACCAATATAATCATATCACGATTGAAAATAATTATCAACTATTATATGGGAAATGGCGGAAGAAAGGCAGATAGAGGGGAAAGATTTTGCTATGCTGAGAAAGGCTCTCCTAGGGGAGAGCTGGCGCCCGTCAGGGCGACTGAGAGGGGACTGCATTTTTTACGCTTGATAGTCATCACCCCTCTCCGCCTCGACAAGCTCGGCACCTCTCCCCAAGGATAGGCTTTTTTACTACCGAAGCTTTTAGCACCCCCTTTAGTCGCCTACGGCGACAGTTCCCCCAATGGGTAACCAAGGTAAGTCAGCTTTAAGCCTGACTTCTTGCCTGCCCCTCGGGGAAGGTGGCTGCGAACGCAGTAAGCAGACGGAAGGGGGGTACCTGATTACCGCTTGCGGTTTTGTTACCATAGGTGTCAATCCAGTCATCTTCTGGCCTATCGCAACGTGAAAGGCCTGATTACCGCTTGCGGTTTTGTACAAAAAAAGACCTGAAGCCCGGATTTTACTCCGGACCTCAGGTCTTTTCGTTTGCGTAAAATTATATTGAATTAGATAAAATTAAGGCGTTCTACCGCAGTTGGGCAGAACGCCTTGAGTGTTTAATTGCTTATTTACTTTTACAAGTGCGCTATTTCACTCTGTCCGCCAGTTTTTCGTTAACCAGCTTTTGTAGCTCGCCTCTTTCTGCATAAGGCAGCGTATCCTCGCAGAAGAAGTTACGACGGCTGATGTTCTTTGCCCCTTCATCAAAGCCAAAGATATAGGACATCGTGATATCATAGATAATCTGCGTTGGTGCAAAGCCAAACACCTGACATTCCAGAATATGCTTAACGCGTTCTTTATCATCCGGAATAATGGACTTCAACACCTTGTTGCGATACAAACGTTTGACTATCTCCGTAATATACAGGCCTGATTTCATGTAGAAGTCAACAAAGGTTTTATCAGGAGATTCAAAGATATGCGGTTCTGTTTCCACCAGCTGGTCTACCATCATCTGCACAACCTTTTTGGGCGTAAAGATTTGGTTTGTTTTTTGTGGTGGGATATAGTCAAAGATATCCTCTTCGCTGGTTTCGGCAAAGTAATCTGCTAACTCGCGCTTTTTGTTTAAGAATTCCTGCACAGAGCTGTCAAAAACATCTTCAGCAAAAACGCCGCCGGGGAATTTTTTCTTTTCGCCGGTTTCTTCGTCGGTATATTCAAAGCCATCGCGCAGCATTTTAAATTCATCGACAGTAACACTGGTTACATCTTTAAAAACTTTTTCTTCAGGATAGGTTTCAAAGTTCTTCAGGACAAGTTTATCATCGCCGTAAGCCATGATAAAGCTGGGAATTGTACGTGCAAAGCCACGCAGTCTGTCCCTGATGTCGCCTTCAAAGCTACGCATTTTCTTTTCTTCTTTTTTGGTTTCCTGCTCTTCGACAACCTTTTGCGCACTTTCGACTATTACTTCCTGTGTACGCTTTTCCATGGTTTCGTTAAACTCCTGCGTAGCCTGCTGCACCTTTTCTTCATGTTCCGCCTGTACCTGAATTTTTTCGGCTTCGGTCGTTGCTTTGGCAAGCTCATGCTGCAAATCAGCTTCCAAAACCTTCTTTTTATCGGTAAATTCTTCAGCTACACGCTTCAATGCTTCTTCCGCTTGCTTTTGTACCTTTTCTTCAATACGCTTGCTTTCTGCCTTGGTCAGGCCATAATCGCTTTGCGCTTGTTCACCATAGATACCATCATGCAAAGTTTCGGCAATTTTCTGCGCCAAGCTTACCGCCATTGCTTCTTCCGGTTTAGTGTCATCGCCAACTTCCTTATACGGCTCCAACGGTTTTACAGGCACTTCTTCATAAATTTTTTCACCGAATATGGCATTGGTTTGGTTGACTACAGTTTCCTGCGGTATTTCAATATTACCGTTTTCGTCAACCGGAACTTCCTGCAATTCTTCATGGTCCAGCTTTTCTTTGCGGCTTCCCTGCTCTTTGACAGGTTCCATTTTGTTCAGAATCTCGACTACTTCTTTTGGTGCGTTAAAGACAACACCAATGTTGCTAAAGAGCATATTACTCATAAAACCACGGCGGATTACTTCTTCGGTTTTGATTTTCAGCGGAATTGTCAGTACCTTGGCTGCGTCTACCTGCTCCATTTTACCGTCCTGATCTTCGGCAAAAACGGCAAAGAAGTTTAGCAGACGCTTGATGTTTGCTTCACGCTCACTCTTTGTACCACCGCCTCCGGAAGTTCCGGAATAAAGACTGTTGGCAAATTCGTCAAAGATCATCAAGGTGCGCTCAGGTGCAAAATCAAAGATGTAGGCGTTCTCCTTTTGATAGAGCTTGCCGTCCTTTTCAAATTTAAAGGGGTTCTGCGCTCTGAAGGCAGCCTGAATATATTCCGCAGGGCTTTTCATGTTGCTGAGCATGAAAACCGCTGTCCATTCGGGAATGGTGACGCCTGTTGTAAGCTGGCCTACGCTTAAGGTGATAGTTTTGTCGTGGCTTTTGATAGCTTCACGCACCTTGTCAAAGCTGCGCTTGCTTTTGGTTGCGTCGTCTTCTTCAAGTCGGCCGTCGCCTGCTGCCAGCACTATTTCGTATTTTTCAAACACAGGGTGCTCTTTGAGCATTTTGGCCAATGCTTTGGCACTGTCTACACGTTCCAAAAGCCAGAAGGTGTGTGCCAGTTCCTTACGCAGTTCCGGTGTAGAAAAGGGGAATTTTTCCTGCTCTACCAAGGCATCCAAGAATTTTTTTACTTCGTTTTTATGGATAAACTGACCACGTTCATTTGTCTTGAAGAATTCGTTCAAATCGAAGGCAAATTCCGTTTTATCGTCGTCGGATAAATCAATACCGCGATTTACCTTGTCAATGGCAATCTGCGACATCTGATAGGTGTACATATTCATGCGCGGCATGCAGGCATAGGGATTGAGTGTTTCCTCATGCCAATTATCCTTTGCTTCCTGCTCGTCGCTGAAGGTCCAGTTAAAAATCTGCTCTTGGGCAAATTTTCCCATAGCTACTGCTTTGAACGGTGTACCGGAAAGGTGCAGCGCAAATTTGCGGTTGATTTTGTCAAAGGCTTTATCTGTTTTGTGAGTATCTACACCCTCATGCGCTTCGTCGATGATGAGTAAATCCCAGTTATTTTCGGCCACCCATCTTAGTTTATCTATAGTACCTCCAAAGTAAACAGAGCCTTTTAAATCCTGCAGGCTCAAAAAAGCTACCATGCGCAATTCCTGATTCTTATCTAAAACCTTCCTTTGCTCATCCAAAAATTCATCTCGTGTGAGCGTTGCTCTTTCTTTGAGGGAATCGGTGGTGCTGACGAAGCGGTAATCTGTTTGCCAGGCGATGAATTTTTCAAAGTCATCAAACCAGGAATTGGCGATTGCCGGACGATTGGTAACAACAAGCACCATGTGTGCGTCCATTTTGCGCATAAAGTCATAGCTTGTCAGCGTTTTGCCAAAGCGCGGTTTGGCGTTCCACAAAAATTCTGCTTTTTCCCTTTCGCCGCTCTGCAGGCATTTTTTGTAGTAGGCATATGTTGCGTCTACTGCCTGCTGCTGTTCCTTGCGCAGGATGTAGGTAAGCTTATTCTTAGCCTGTACGTGCGCATAACTACGGGCAGCAAACTTCCACAGCAGTTGTTGGGACGTAGGACCATCGATGTTGAACCATTCGGTGTTAGGTTCACGCTTGATGTCTTCAAAGCGTTCCAAGTAGTCATGGAAATTGTGGTCTGTAAAATATTCGCCGCTTCCATCCGTATAACGTGCTTCCTGCTGCCATTCGATGTTAAAGCGCACGTCCGCGGTTTTGGTCTGCTGTTCGATACGCTTTTTGACGGAAGGCTGCTCGGTGTAACCAATCTTCGTCCAGCCGTTATGACGGGCGATTTCGGGAGTGGTATAGGCGTAAATTTTCGGGACTATGTTTGCGTAGGGATTGATGTTGATTTGCATAGCCATTTACGCCATCTCCTTTACATGAGTTTCGATAAAGTTTATTTCTTCGTCAGACAGACCGTATTTTTTGTAAAGCTGCAAGTCTATTTCGTGAATGGATTTTGACCAGTCAATGTCGGAAGCAGGGGTGAAGTCTTGGAGGGGAACTTTAAGCCACTTTTGGCTTGTATTTGCCTGTGTAATCTTAAGAATACTTAATAAAGTCCTAGTAAATTTGCATTTTATATATTTATACAAATTTTTAGCTTGAATTTCTGTATCAAAAAGACCTACACTTAAAAATGTATCTGTTGTCGCTTCCCCAGGTAATCCAACAACAGACGGAGCCATTGTTTCCCCTAACCCACCGTTACCACTAGATTGTGGCATAAAAAGTTTATACTTAGGAATATATTTGTTATCAACAATATACTCCTTTTTTACGAATCTATATGCTCTTTCATTATTAATTCTTCCCAAAACACGATAGTATTCACTAGTATCATCGGGCAATGATTCAGTCATAACATCAGGTAATTTTTCAAACACGTTTGACGTTAAATCATTTTCATGTCCCCTGCTTAGTCTTTGAGCTGCATCAGGAACTTCGTCATGCATTTTTTTCGTAAATCTATACATACTACGTCCGCTAATAATTTCACTAATACTTGAAAAATCAGCTCTATGTATAACTTTTTTCATCAAGCTATTTAACTCAGGATAAATTGTAAAAACATCTATCTCACCAAAATCTTTAGTATTGTCGTGATATGAAATTACTATGCCGCCTTTTATTTCTGTATTAGGAAATATTTTGCTGCAATCGGCTTCATACATAACAATAGAAAAATGCTTATCATGCAGCATCTTTTGATTCCATTCTTTAGGAGTGCTTCCTGCATTGAACAGAAATCTTGCAGGATGAATCAACATAACCTTATCAGAAAGTTTATAAGCTTCATCCAAGAACAGATGATAAACCGGAGGTTGGTATGTCCTATTCTCGCCTATAGTTCTATCCTGATACGGCGGATTACCAATCACCACATCAAACTTAAAATTCTTACTCATAACACCCTCGCTCCCTTCACCGTCCAGCATATCCTTAAACTGTAAAACCTTGCCTGTAGACCAATTCTTAAGCTTGCAATAAACACCGTTATGCAAATCAATATTATCCTTCAAACAGCCTTGGCACTTTTGGCGCTCGTCTTCATCCACATCGCAGGGGCTAACACTGCGCTTTAAGGTGCGTGCGCTGAAGTCCTTTGCCGCAAACAGATTAGGCGTTACCGCCTGCCGTTCTTTTTTATAATCATGGCAACTATTTGGTACAACTGCCTTCAAGCCGTCCATCTGCCAAATGTTCCACGAAATTATTTCCGCAAAATGCTCCAACATTTCCATGTCCAAAGCATCGCCAAACTTGGCAGCATAATAATCGGCAACCGTAAAAAGCAAGTTTTCCCTTGCCAGCAAAATATTATCACCAGCCCATTCAAAGCCATAAATACTGCGTACTGCCAGTGTTGCCAGCTCCAGCCAACGCTTTTTGGCTCTTGCCTTGTCTTTGAAGTTGCGAGTACGCTCGTTAATCACACGCAGCTTTCTATCCAGCAGGCCAATGCGCTGCGCCAAGGGCACAAGCTCGCCTGTCATGGTGTCATAACGGCTGGCAAGATACGGTGCTTCACCGCAGGTAATTTCCAAACGCTTACTGCCAATATAAGCTCTCCAGCCATCAGCGCCATCTTCACTTGGAAAAGCAATTTTGCCCTCAGTCGCCTGCCAATCTGTTCCATTTTCGGTATTAAAGACGTTTTCACGTCCAAACCAAGCATTATCCGCAAGGTTATTTTGCTTGTTGCAAATCCACAAGGGCGTAAAAACCTCTGCCATGTTGCGGGTGCGCGCTCCCTGCTCTTCCTTGCTTTTGAGGGCACGCGGTTTAATCAAATTGCCATGAGCACCGGTAATCGCCGGTAAGGTAATTTCATCATCTGCAGCAAAGCCAATGCCAAGATCTTTGTAATCATCTGTCGCCCAAAGGATGTTTTTACCTGTACTACGGTCCTTAAGCAGGATAAGCAATATATTTTTATCTAATTCTGCTAAAGCTGTTTCCTGCACATCAGCAGGCGTTTGTTGTTCTTGGCACACAAAAAAACCTCCCAGGCTGAGAAAATTTGCATCAAATTTCCCCAGCCCCGGAGGTTGGAAAGTTTATTTTAACTACCGCCCGAAAATGTCCCCGGGGGGGAGTTGAATGTCTATTATTTAATTTTAGCACAAAAAAATTAAAGCGTCACGCATTTTCAGTTAATTCTTGCGAAACTTGTTCTACCAATGCAACTCTCCCTCAATCCTCCCCCTTCCTGCTCCACTTCCTCTGCGTCACCCTCGCCAGCTCCTGCAGCAAATACTCCGGTCGCACCTCAAAAATAGCAGCCATCTTAAAAAAATTCTCCATAGTCAAAGGCAGCCAACTGTTTTCAATCCTGCTCAGCGTAATACGTGACATCCCCAACAGCTTCGCCATATCCTCCTGTTTAATGCCCCGAGCCGTGCGGTACGAGCCTATCAGCACTCCCAGCTCCAAAAGCTCCTCGGAAAAATCCAGTTCCCCAATCTCCTGCGCCTGAAAAGTTCTGCGTCTTTTTAGCATACTGTCACCTCAAAATATCACTATTTTGCTAACAGCGTATTACAAAAATAGCAGCGAAAACGTATATGTAGCATATCTGATACATATACGAATCTTTTAAATTTTCCGTGATATAATAACCCCATCAAGAGCTTGATGCAGTACAACACAGAATTCTGCTATACGCGGTCAACGAACCGCCACAGAAAGGAACTGGACAATATAAAAATACAAAACTGCCCTAAGCAGGAATATACCGAGGAGGTAATCTGCTGCGTGCCGGAAGGCACCGAACCGCAGGACTGCACGGAGGAAAAAACAACCTTCACTCTCACAGAATTCAAGGAGCTGGTTCACAGCGCCCAAAATGGTGACCGCGAGGCCATCAACACATTATGCAACGCCTTTAAGCCCTTAATCTACAAGGAGGCCTATCGCTACGAAGTGCGTGAAGCCTTGGGCGAGGACGCAATCAATACTGCCTGGTTAATCTTTTTAGAGCAAATCAAGAAGTATAAGGATCGCGACTTCGGGCATCTGCCCGGACTGTTGCAGTACCATATCCATTACGGATTGCTGCATAAGTTTACACGTGAAAAATCTGTCAAGGATTGTTATTATCTGGACGCAGAGGAAGAAGGCGAAGAAACGCAGATTGCTGACAAGGAGGATGTTTTTGACCGAATGGAGGTGAACCAGCTTTTCTCGGCAGCAAGGCTGAGCAAAGAACAGACTAATGCTGTTAACGAGCTTGTTCTGAACGACCTTGATCACAGGGTTTTCTGTAAAAAATATGCCTGCAGCAGCAAGACTGCTTTTAAGCATCGTGCTAATGGTCTGCAGAAATTAAAATTACTCCTTGCTTAAATTACAAGCGTTCTGCCCTACTATGGGCGGAGCGCTTTTGTTTACGCTCTACTTCTACCGTACTTTACGTCTAACCTCTAGGTATTACTCTAAAGAACAAGGTTACTACTAGCTTACGCTAGTAGTTTTTATCACAGCCAAAAGAAATAAAGACAGAAAGAA
>ENA-UERK01000454-UERK01000454.1-human-gut-metagenome-genome-assembly--contig:-NODE-454-length-36004-cov-5.534640_pt1 | contig 36004 bp, 58 predicted proteins | sample MGYA00242957_ERZ507957 | MGnify/ENA primary metagenome ERZ507957 (study PRJEB26167, sample SAMN06115538) | human gut metagenome | host: Homo sapiens | place: China:Heilongjiang | collected 2015-11-06...
GGAGGTAATAAAAATGATTGTTAATTTGTATGTTTTTTGGAACGGCCAGCGGGTAAACGTCCGCACGGACAAAAACTTCCGGTATGATCGGTGGTACACCGAGAAGGATGTGTATTCCGTAGCCGTTGACTTTGGCGATTTTATTGTTGCCACCAATGATGGCGTAAAATCGGATTGCTTCCGGGTTTTTGTCCCCTCTGTATCCCGTACTATTGCTTTTGATCTTAACGATCTTTTGCGTGCCTGCCACAAAATGGCAACCGGTGAGATTGTCTACCGCCTGTATCGGCCGTCCCTAAACTATGTTTCTCAACCCGAATCGCAGGGTTTTCTGTGCGAGGGACACGTTGTAGCGCAATAAGAGGAGAGCCTAAAAATGGAAAACATTGAAAAAAAGGTTCTGCAGCTCGCCGAGCATGGCGAACCGCTAAAGGCCATAGCCCGCAGCACGGGAATCAGCGCCCAAAAGGTGCGCCGCATCCTGATTCTGCACGGCAAATGGGAGAGCGAAACCCTCCACGAAATTCAAGTTATGCATGATAATGGCATGACCCAGGCGGAGATTGCCCAGGCGCTGGAAATCACGGAGCAAACCGTGAACAGCTATCTGCCCTATACCCGTGGCATGCATTACCAGGACATCCCCAGCGCCAACGTAATGGCTATCCGCAGATACCGAGAGAGGAGGATGCAAAAATGACTGCGCAAGAGTTAATCAGCCGCTACCATGTCACCCTGGAGGTGCAAGACAACCGGCTCACCGGCGATTTGGTGATTGGCGATGCCGACCAGGCTATAAGGGATAACAATTACAACATCATGATGTCGCACTACAAGGATCTCAAGGCCTTGCTGCTGCATCGCCTGTACCTTACCCAAGATGACAGCATGGAGGGCCTGGAATGTACATCTCTCTAACCGAGTACGCGGCCAAGCACGGCCGCAACCCCGCCACCGTCAGGCAAAAAGCAATCCGCGGCGGCTTTGCCACCGCAAAAAAAATCGGCCGCAACTGGGTGATCGACTCCGAGGAGCCGTGCACCGACAACCGCCTGCGGACAAAGGATGTTTTTACCGCCGAGGCCGAGACGCTGGACGCCAACACACGCAGCCGCATCCTTAAGCTGGAGCAAGCCAAGCAGTACAGCGGCTGGCGCAATTTGCCGGATACTTGCAGCGCCATTTTTGCCAACATCCCGGAGGATTGGCTGGACCGTTACACCGCCCAGCAGCTGGGCGAGATCGCCGCCTTAATAAAAAAAGCTTACGACAAAGGCCAAGCCGATGCCAAGGGCTGATCCGTCAGCGTGTCCACAGTGGACACGCTGATTTTTTATAAAAAATCTTAAAAAATCACAAAAAAGCACTTGACATTACTACTATATCGTAGTATAATATAGGCAAGATAAGAAATAAAAATGACTGCACAAGAATTGATCGACCGCTACAACATCCGCCTGGAGATCGGCAGCAACGGGCAGCCCACCGGCCGCGCTCTTGTCTATAACGTTAAGCTGGTCAAGGCTGACAACGCCAACGCAGAGCTTGCAAGCCGCGCCCCGGAATACAAGGCCATCCTCATGCAGCAGTGGCAGGCAGAGCAGGATGCCATTAAGGCCCGCGCGGAAAAGATCGCCGCGATCCCCGGCCTGGCAGAGATCGAGGCCGCCTCCGAGGATCTCGCCGCCTGGCGTGAGGAATTTGCCCGCAGTTTTAACGATGTCGGCGGCCTGGGCGTCCGTCCCAAGCCCACCACCGATATTGACGGCCTGCTCAAGCAGTACCCTCGCGCAGCCGCTTACCTCAAGGCAGAAAGCTACAGCCTGGCCGACCATTACGCAAAAGCAGCCGCAGGCAAAAAGGCCCTGGAAAAGATCATCAACGGCGACGATTACGCCCAGGCCCTTGCCGAAATGGACAAAGAGTGGAGCGACTACTGCGCCGACCACATGTGGGATTGATACCACACAAAAAATGCAGCCCCCGCCAAAACGGCAGGGGCTGCTGTTATTTTTGCAGCTTGTCCAAAATTGCCCGCACGCGCCGCTTTACGGTGCGCTCGCTGCAGTTGAGCTCGGCTGCGATCTCTGCGTTGGTTTTTCCGCGGCGCCGGTAGTCCAGCACCGCCCGCTCCTCATCGGTAAGCAAAAACGCCAACCTGTTGTACGTCGCCGGATCTAAGCACAGATCATAGCGCACGGCGCGGCGTCAGCTGTTTTTGTCCGCCTGGGTGCCAAAGTAAAAGGCCACCACCATGGTGACGATCGTCATCACGGTGTCCGGCTGCAGGCTGCCCCGCAGGGCCAAAATGGCAAAAACCACCACAACGACCAGCGTAACAATGGTTTTTACCTTGATCAATGCCGCAAAATTTTTGAAAAAATCTTGCATAGTTAATCCCCCTTGATCGGTAACGCCTTGACGCGGTTGTACAGCTCGGTGCCCGTGCCGTTGCCGCCCAGGGCGTGGTAACTCTTGTACAGATACTCGATATTTTTTAGGCCCTCAACGTCCACCCAGCCCTGCTTGATGTAATATCGGCAGGACTGGTACAGCCGATCGTGCAAAATTGCCAGCACGCCCTCTTTTAAGGCTTTGCGCTCCTCCTGTTGGGCTTTGACCTTGCTTGCAAGTCTTTTGTAGGCCACGGCCAGGGCTGCGACCACAATGCTAAACAGCCACTCGGCCCAATATTTTACAATCCACTCCGGCACATTGCGCCCCCTTAGTTTGCGGCCGTCACGGTCAGCCCCTTTTCCTCGCACAAGGCTTTCAGCGCTGCCTTGTCATCGCCGGTCGCACCCTCAATTTTCCAGGGGCCGTTACTGTCCCAAACGCTGGCCTCGGTGGTAGTCGGTGCAGCGGGCAAAAAGCCGTTAAGCCCGGCCTTTTTGATGATGCTGGCGTAGTCCTTGTAAGCGTAGTCCACATCGCAGTTGCCGGTAACGCCCGGCACTTTGGCGGTGCTGCTGTACTGCCACATGCCGTGCGCACCCTTGTAGCCGCAAACGGCGGCATAGTGGGCAATCCACAAATCGTACTTGGCCAGCCGTGCCATGTCCAACTCGGTGTTGGAGTAGCTTACATAGGTGTACACCATGGCGTAGCAGTGCCAGCTTTCAATGGTTTTCACGGCGTACTCGATCAGGTCGGTCAGCGCGGCCTTGCTCAAGGGCTTAAGCTTGTTATCCTCCACGTCCACCACAAGCGGATACTCAAACTGTTTGCCGCCGATTGCCTGCTTAAACAGCGCCAGCTCCTTGTCGGCATAGGCCTTGGTCTGCGCGTAGGTGTAGTAGTACGCGCCCACCGGGATGCCCAGCCGCTTGCACTCGGCGTAGTTGCGCTCAAAATACGGGTCGATGTACAGGCCCGTGTGATTGGTGGATACGGCTTTAAGCATTACAAACTGTACGCCTGCGGCCTTTACCTTGGCAAAATCGATATTGCCTTGATATTTGCTTGCATCAATACCAAAAAGTTTCATTTTTTATCTCCTCAAATTATCGTTTGTAGTATCGATACCACACTGTTACGTTATTTTTTTCTCCAATGCTATTGCCGTTAAAATCGGACAAATGCGTGGCAAACATATATGATCCAGTCAAAAACAGCGATGCAACGGCGTCTTGCGCCCAAGCCTCAACAATCACATACTCGCTCGAGGAAAAGTTGGTGTATATGTTGCCATTGATGTCCGAGTTTTGGGTTACATAAGTCTCAAGCAGAGCCGGGCATTTTGTGGCGAGTGCCTCTTTCGTCGCTTTTGCATCTGCTGCCTCGCCCTCTTTGGTCAGGGTGGCATCTACAGGGGTGGTGGGCCATATCATGGTATCCATTTATGCCTCCTTGTACTCTCTGCCGGTAATGTCCCGGTATTGCTCGGCGCTTAACAGACCGTTGGCTACTGCGCGGGCAACCATGGCATCCGTCCACCAGCCCCGGCTGTGCCAGTACTTGATTTTGTCGTACATATCAGCCCTCCTCCGGCAGCAGCGTGCCGGTAATCATGGCGGTGTAGGTAACCTGCGCCTGCAATCGGTCGGCAGCGTCCTGCGCCTCCTGCTGGGCCTTTGCCGCCGCATCGGCGGCAGCCTGCTCCCGCTCGGCCTGGGCGGCCCGCTCGGCAAGCTCTGCCTCGGTGTATGGCACGTACCGCTGTACATCCTCGTACTCGTCCCATGCCTCCTGCGCAGGGGTTATGATCTCCTGCCGCAGCCCGTCCGGGCAATCGTCCGTAATGGTGCCGGGCATCACCTCGTACTGTACCTGGTACGGCACAGCATCGTGGTGTGCCACCAGGCGCTTGGCAGGCTCCAACCGGCCCAGCGTCAGGTCGGGGTCGGTCAAAATCTCGGTAAGGTCGCTGTTGTATATCATCGCGTTACTCCTTGTTAATGTACCAGTATACCGTCAGGTCGCAGGCCGGTTTTGTGGCTGCCACCACTGTCACCGTGGCGCCGGAAAACGTAATTTTGCCACGATCCACAACAGCCAAATTGCGTGCCAAAATCCGGTTGGTATCCATATTGGTGGTGCGGGGCGCCATGCAGGGGGACACGGCCACAATGCTCACGCTTTCGGCGGTGCCGCTGGCATTTAGCAGGCTGGCGGTCTGCGTGTATCCGCCGGTCGTGGCCGCCCACTTATCTACAGGCAGCGACGCATGGTACAGATAATGCACGCCGCCTGCCCCGGCCTTTGGGATTGCCAACACCTTATCGGCCATAGCGTCCAGGGCCGTACTGGCGGGCACGTCCACGCCGTAGGTTTTTACAGCCTCACCAATGGCGGATCGCGCGGCCTTAATGCGTGCAATCTCCGTTTGTACACTCATATGCCGCCTCCTTAGATTGCCTTAAGTTGTGCCTCAATATCTCCCGTCAGGGACACCTTGCCGCCGCTGGTGTAGCCGGCCGGGATAGTAACCTCCAGCGTGGTCAGTCCGTCCAGCGTTTTGGCAATGGCCCCGTTGTTGGGCATGGAGCCGGTTACCACATTGCCGGCAGCGTCCACAATCTTTTTGCCGGTCAGCACATCGGCTGCAGCGGCCGTCACGCCGGACACATCCTGATACTTATCCGGGATAGCCTCCACCGTTACGCCGGTCAGCACCTTGCCTGCAGTCGGGGCAATGCTCTGCTTGGCCTTGGTGGGGGTAGCTGTCTTTGTCTCGGGCACGATCTTAACGGTACCGGTGCCGCTGTGATAGCCCTTGGGTACCGTATAGCTGGTGGTGGTACCGTCCAGCGTCTTGGCCACTGCCCCGTTGTTTACCATTTCGCCGGCCACCTGCTTGCCGGTTTTGTCCACGATCACCTTGCCGGTCAGTACATCGGCTGCAGCGGCCGTTACACTGGTAACGTTTTGGTATGCGTCCGGGATTGCGCCAACCGTCACATCGGACAGGCCGTAATAGCCGTCATCAGAGGTCACCTGCTGGCTGGCTTTGGTGGGGGTTACGGTCTTGGACTGCAGGGTGTAGTTGCCGCCGCCCTTGACGCCGCTGACCGTGCCGGTGCCGTCATGGTAGCCCTTGGGGATGTTGTAGGTCTCGCCCTCCTTAACGTTGGCGGAAACGCTCCCCTGGTCGGCAATGCCGTCAAACGCATCGGCAATGTCGTCCAGGTTGGAGGTGTCGGTGATTGCCTTGGGTGAGGCTCCGTCCTTGCCCTGTGTGGCCAGGCCCAAGGCAACGGCCTTGGCACGCAGGGTGTCGCGGTCGGTTTGTACGCGGGTAATCTCAGATTGGATGGACATGTTATCAACTCCTTATATTGTTGCCAGCAGTACCTCAATGTTGCCAAGCTCGGCATACACGGCGGCTGCTGTAATGGGGCGGGTGTTATCCTTTTCGGCGGTGTCCGCCACATCTACCGAGACGGTGTTGGTCTCGGCATCCAGCAGCAAGCCGCTGCCTATGTTATAGCTGGTCCCGGGCGGTCCCTGCGGGCCGGGACCGCCGTCAAATTTACCGGCATCGGCATCATCTCGCACGCTTTGGGCAATATTCTGCGCCGAATTTACGGCTGCTAAAATTTGCTGGGTAATGCTGGGCGTCATTTCTGCCGGCGGGTCTGCGTCAACCTCTCCGTGCTGAGTCAACCTGTACGGGATAGATTGGCTTATGATCTTAACGCCCGCCTTATAACCCACAACGGTAACAAGGCCGCGCCCCGGTGTGCTTACAGTTGCCTCGGCCGGTACCGGCACCGTCATATCCGCGCCGGGCTGTACAGTTACCCCCGCACCCGTAGGGGGTGTAAACGTCACCGTTATATCCAGCCCCTGCCACAGATCCTCCGGCACAAGCCGTAATTGCTCTATGCCATAGCTGCCGGCCGTGCCAAAATCCAGCAGGGCGGGTGCTCCCGGCTTGTACTGCTGCAATATGATATCCGTCATGCGCTCACCACCTCTGCCTTGGCCTGCCAGTACACCACCAGGTCGCAGGCCGGTTTTGCGGGCAGGCTCACAGTCACACGGCCGCCCGCAAAAGTACTGCGTCCCGCGTTGACCAAACACAAGGCCCGGCGCAGCGCCCGGTCTGTCTCATCTACCCCGGTAGGTGTGGTCATGGGGCCGGACAAGATTTCCGCCGCATCGTCCAGGGCCGTCCCGGCCGCATCGGTTATGGCCGCAGATTGCGTATATCTCCCGTCTGCCTCCGTCCAGCCGTCCACAGTCAGGGCAGCGTGGTACATAATTACATTGCGCAGATTGCCCGCAATATTTTCGGCCTTTTTTGCTGCCGCTTCTGCCGCCGTGGCACTGCCCGCGGCCTTGTTGGCAGATCCCTCCGCCGCCGTGGCGCTGCCCGCGGCCTTGTTTGCAGATCCCTCCGCCGCCGTGGCACTGCCCGCGGCCTTGTTGGCAGATCCCTCCGCCGCCGTGGCACTGCCCGCGGCCTTGTTTGCAGATCCCGCCGCCGCCGTGGCACTGCCCGCGGCCTTGTTGGCAGATCCCTCCGCCGCCGTGGCACTGCCCGCGGCCTTGTTAGCCATATCCTGTATTGCCTGCAGCAGCTGCCAAATGGTTACGCGCTCATCCTCGCTGGTCACGACATCATCAGGCACGGGGTTGCGGTCAAAATGCAGCGGTACCGGGGCCGTGCCGGCCACCTGGCCGTCCAGCACGATCTCCAGCACCGGCGCAAACAGTCCCGCGCCGGTGCTCATCTGCAGGGTAACTGCCACATAGGCAACCGATCGGCTGCTGTCCAGGCCAAGCACAGGGTTGTATACATAGTGGCCGTCCCGCTTATCCATCCGCAGGTTAATCGCTGCGCCAGCCGGCACCGCGTACAAGGCGTCCCCCTTGTACAGGGTCACCGCCAGCACGGGCAAGCTGTTATCATACTGCACCAGGTTTATCGGCGGCTGCAGTGGCCGCCGATCCAGGTAAGCCGCGCAGCCATGCACAATCGCCGTTTCGGGCGGCGTGTACTGTACCGCCGCTGCCGTTAAGAGCTCCATGTTATCCCTCCTTGTGTCCAGGGTGGACACATTAGTACCAGCGCACAATGCCGTCATCGTCAAACTGCAGGTTTTTCTCGCCGCCGGCGTCGTCCCAAATTTTAAGGGCCCGCACATATCCGTATCCGGCGCCGCCCTCCAGGCTTATGGTGCGCTCGCCGGTGGTGTGGCTGTACAAATCAATGTTGCCGCCTCCGGCCGTGCCGCGGTAAATATCAACGCTTAGCTTTTCGGTGCCGCTGCTTAGGTCCAGCACCTGCACCCGGCCATTGGCCACCCGCAGCTTGGCAGTTTTGGCGTTGTCCAAGCACTCAAAAACGCCATTGATATACACCTTCCCGCTGGCCAAATCAAAACTAAAAAATGTGCCGCCTGCCGTGTCTGCAAGCGTCCCGGCCTTAATAAGATCCGCATTAAGCGTCCCCGCTTTGATAAGATCTGCACTTAGCTTTCCGGTCGTTATAAAATCAGCATTGATGGCTCCGTCCATGGTAGCGGCCAAACGGTACGGCCCGCTGTATCCCTGGCTGCTGTATCCACAGCCGCTCAGATTACACCGCCACACACGTTTGGCGGTGGCAATGTCCGGGGTGTCCATTACCAGGATCTCATCCGGTGTCTGTGCCCCGGTGCTGCTGTGCAGTATCACGTATCCGCCCAGGTTGCCGGTAATCAGCTGGGTGGCCCGGTCAATGGCCTTTTGCAGGTCGCTTTTTGCGGTGCTGATCTGCTCCAGGGTGCTTTGTCCCTGTCCGGCTATGGTGTCGGCCAGGCTGCTTTTAGCGTCCCCCAACTCCACTCTGTCATAGCGCTCCAGCAAGGTGTTATAGGTGCATTTGATCACCTTGGCCGTGGCATCCACGCCAAGGCGCTCAAACTCCACCCGCACCGTATCGCACAAGCTCACCCGCTCCAGGTTGGCCGTGCCTGCGTACTCCACCGTCTGCTCCAGCTGTGTGTAGCTCAGCCGCAGGTTTACGATCGGCACGCCTATGTTGTTGCTTTTCACATAGTTTTTGGCGGCGTCCCGCAAAGCTGCAGCCGTTGGCTGCTCGGCAAAATCGCTGCTTAGGTCCAGCGGCAAAATTTTTACAAAATTGTATTGTCCGGGGGCATTTACAATTTTTTCCGGCAGCTCGGTAATGTTTCCGTCGCTGTCTGCCCAATAAGGGTACACCCCCGTGTACACGTTGGCACAGTTCTCCTCCTGGGTAACATCCGTCAGGTTTTTGCCGTAGCGTATCGTTACGCCGCGGTCGGTGCCCCGGTGTGCGTGCAGCTTAACGGTGGTATTGTCCCACTCGTACTCGCCGCCAAACACACCCAGCACGCTGCCGTCCGTACCGCCCAAAGCTTTGCGTAGGCTCATGGGGGCAGGCACCGCAAACTCGGCCGCTGTGCTAAGATCCGTCCAAAACGTATAATGGCAGGCAACAGCTGCATGGGCCGCCAAACCGGTCAGCGCATCGGCCGCCGTGCCGGCCTTAAAAGCCGATACCGGCACGCCGCTCAGGTCGTAGCTGATGTGCGCCGCATTAACCGTAACCACGCCATTGATGGGCCGGCTGATTTTGTACACCCTAAAATACTGCGCCTGCGCGTAGGGGTTAGGGTCTACCAGCAACAGTGCCCGCATGGCTATATCTCCATAGTGCAGCCCCGTCACGGGGTACTGCAGCTCCAACTCAAAACCGCCGTTGCGCTCCTCGGTCACGGTGCAGGTTATGCAGTCGCTCAAAATACCGGCTCCGTTGCCCTGCAGGCCGGTAGCCTCTGTATATAGTCTCGGCCTCACAGGCTCCACCACCTTGGCGTTATTTGCAGGGCGGTAATACCGCCCGTCCAGCTGATCTCAGTCTCCCCAGCCTCAAGCGTTGGGTACTTGGGGGCGGTAACGTATCGGTTAAGATTTTGCTGCCCGTTGTAGGCGTTTTGCGTGTCGGCATCCAGCAACAGGCGGCCGGTGTATCCGCTTATGGCCATAACCGTGCCGCCCACCTGCAGGCGGGCGTCTCCGGTCAGGGTCAGCTCCAGCAGGGGCGCGGCAGGGCAGCCGGTCGGGTTGTACAGTCGGCCTCCGTTGGTTACCGGCTGCACCTGCTCCCCCTGCCGCAAATAGCGCTGGGGCCAGCAGTCAAAGGCAAGCACCGCCTGCCCGCAGCGGGCCAGCTGCTCCACCTCCCAATCCACGCCGCCCGTCAGGCGGGCCATGCGGTAGGTGTCCGGCTCGTACTCATCCTCCAACCGGTTATAGCCAACGGCCCCGGCCAGCCAGGTGCGCACGGCCCGCATTTGGCTGGCAAATCCGTCCCCCGCAGCAAAAACTCGGTAGGTAACGGTGCCGTTTTTCCACCGGCCGTTGTCCACGGTCAGTGTGCCGGTGCGGCCCGGCACCTCCAGCACGCTGGTGTCGCGCTCGGGGGCGCTGTACACACCCTCGGCATTAAGCCCCAGGCCGTACTCGCGGCTGCTGTGGCCGGCAAACCAAAAGGCTCTCATGCCCACACAGCCCCCCTCTGTTGGATCTTGCTTTGCACAGCGTCACCCACCAGCTCGGCCAGCTCGCGTATATCCTGCCCTGGGGCGCCGTACACATTAACGGTTATACCGCCCAGGTTATTGTTGTTTGTGGTGTTGTTGGTCAGCGGCTGCACCATCGTGCGGCCGTCCGCCACAGTCAGCAGCTCCGGCCCGGCCTCGCCTACAATGGCCTGGCCGCGGGTAACAACGCCGCCCTTGGCCAAATAGGGGATTTTGCCGATCTGCCCAATATTAACGCCGGGGATCTTGTTAAGCAGGCCAGTCACGCCGTTGATGCCGCTTATAACACTGTTTACCAGGCCAAGCAAGGCATTAAGTGGGATTTTTGCCTTTTCGGCGATGCCTCCAAAAATCCCCTCAAAAATTTCTACCACACCTTTCCAAACCCGCTGCCAGTCTCCCGTAAAAATGCCCCGGATAAAATCAATTATGCCATCCAGTACACTTTTTACATGACCCCAAACAAACTTTACAACCGCAAAAAAAGCATTAAGGGCATCCCCCAAAACCGGGCCAAATACCTCCGTCCAATCAGCCGCAAAAATATCTTGCAAAAAGTCATCAAACTCCTGCAGCTTGGCCTGCATCTCGTCACCCTTAACAGCCACCAGTGCAACCAGCGCCACGATCAGGGCGATCAATGCCGGGATCGGGTTAGCTATCAGCATCCCCAGGGCGTTTGTCACCTGTCCTATGCCGCTTACCACCTTGCCCAAAATCACAAGCGCCGGGCCTATGGCCGCCACAATGCCTGCCACGGTTATGATCATCTGCTTTTGGTCATCGTCCAGGCTGTCCAGCCAGCTTACCAGGTCGCGCACACCCTCCACGATCTTGTCGATCATAGGGGCCACCATGTCCAGCATAGTGCTTGCCAAGTCGCTGCCCGCCAGCTTAAGGTTATTTAAGGCCACCTTGGCCTTGTCGGGCGGGTCCAGGGTCGCGTTAAACGTGTCCTCCACGGTGGTGGCGTAGTCGCCCAGGCTGGCGCTTAGATCCTCCACCGACAAGCGCCCCTCGCGGATGGCCTGCGTCATTTCCGCCGCCCCTTTTTTGCCAAAAAGGTCGGTAGCGATCTGCAGGGCATCCGTCTCGGTCTTGGCGTCTTTGATTTTGGTTATGGTCTCGCCCAGCGCATCCCCCAGGGTCTTGCCGTCGGCGGTGGCATTTTGCTGGGCTTTTTTCAGCCCGGCCAATGCCTGGGTGGTGTCCACGCCGTTGGCCTCAAACTCTGCCAGCAGGTTAATGGACTCCGTCAGCCCCAACCCCATCTCCTTAAGGGTAGCGCCGTTGGTGTTTAGGGCATTTTGCAGGGTGTCCATGCTCCGGCCGGTATCTTGGCCCGCCTTGGTCATAAGCCCCAGCACCTCAGCCGTGTGGCTGCTGTCCACGCCGTACTTGGTCATAATGGCGTCCACGCTGTCAATGGCGTTATTAAGGTCGGTGCCGTTGATCTCGGCAAACTCGATAAATTGCCGGCTCAGTGCCTCCAGCGTGTCGCCGGTAGCACCAAAGCGGGTGTTGACCTCGCCGATCGCAACGCCTGCGGTCTCGGCATCGGTGGGGATACTGGCAAACACGGCATCCATACTGTCCTGCAGGGATGCCAACGCCTCGCCGGTGGCACCGGTCTTGGTCACAATGGTATCGTAACCGGCATCCAGCTCGCTCCAGGCTGCCATGGCTGCCGTGCCGACTGCCACAACGCCCCCCGTCAAAGGGGCCAACGCCTTGCCCGCGCCGCTGATCTTGTCCCCAACCTTTTCCAGGTCCTGCGCCGCCAGCTTAAACTCCTGGCTGGCCACGTTGCCAAAATCCTTGGCGGCCTGCTTGGCGCTTTTCAGCCGCTGCTCGGTCTCGGCCAGCTCGCGGTTAAAATTGTCGTACACCTCCTGGGTGATCTTACTCGCCTTAAACTGCTCGTTTACCTCTTTTTGTGCGCTTTTTAATTGCTGCAGCTTATCGGCTGTGCCTTTTACATTTTCGGCCAGATACCGCTGTTTTTGGGCCAGCAGCTCCGTGTTTTTGGGGTCCAGCTTTAGCAGGCGCTGCACATCCTTTAGGCTGTCCTGGGTGGAGCTTATTTTTTTATTTACACCCTCCAGGGCCTTGCTCAGTCCGCTGACATCGCCGCCGATCTGTATGGTTATGCCCTTAACTCTGTCTGCCACTCCCTCACCTCCTCAAAATGGCGCGTGTCCAGTGCGGACACGCGCCATGCTTAAAACTTGTCAAAGTCCTCTTGCGTGGCGCGTTGGCTGTAGGTCTCCCGGTCATTGGCCCGCTCTATCAGCATATCGTAGATCATGCCCATGGTCATGGTGTCCAAATCCTCCCCGCTCAATCCCAGCTCGGCGCAGCGCAGCATAAACGTTGCGCCGGTCTCCTCACGCACGGTGGCTTTTATTTTTTTTTAGGCTTGCTGGTGGTGGCAAGGTTTTGCTGCCACAAGTCCAAAATCTGCGGCAAAATCTCATAAATGCTAAAGGTCCCAAACCCATCCAGCCAGGTGTCCGGGTCATCCGGCACATGCTCGGGGTCTGCCTGCCGGGCCATAATGTAGGCCACATCCTCAAACATCTCCAAGTCCAGCACACTCAGCTGGGCATCCTGCCGCTCTGCCTCGGTGGCATCCTCCGGCAGGTCAGCCATTTTGCCGTGCAGCACCCGCAGCCGGTTAAGATCCCGCAGCAGGTCGCGGCCAAACTTATGCCGGTACAGCCGCGGCGTCAGCGCGGTGGTGCGCATGGGTACCGTTCGGCCGCCCACCATTACATCTTTGCGCATTTATCCACCTCAAACGCTGTCGGCAGTCCACACCTTGGTGGTCCACGCCTTGCGCACCTCGTCCGGCGTATCATCCGTGGTGCTGGCCTTAACGCGCCCGTCAAGCAGCGGGCTTACCGTCAGGGTCATGGCCTCGGTGTCCGGGGTGCCCTGGTTGTCGTTGTTTTCGCCCGTCACGCTGGGGCGGGCCGCCAGGCAGTTATAAAGCACATGCTGCGTGTTTTTGGCATCCCCCAAAAACTCAAACAGCAGTGCAAAGGGCTTGGCCTTGCCGGTCACGGCATTTTCCACCAGCACCTTGTCCTTGCTGGACAAGGTCTGCCCCAGGTACTCGGCCTTAAACCAGTCCGGCACCATAGCCACGGTCATGTCGCCCTCGTACCCCTGGTTGCCGTTAAACACGTAATAATTTACGCCGTCGGCCCGCAGTACCGTCTGCTGGTCCTGGGCGCTCAAGTCCATGCTCACCGCACCCACCAGGCGCTTGGGCGTGCCAAATGTAACTCCGTCCTCGCCGTCGGTTACGCTGGCCACATGCACATTGGTCAAATCGTAGTGCACTTTATTTTTTGCATCAGGCATCAAAAATCACCTCAAACTCGTAAATTGTCTCATATACCCGCTCGGTATCAATGTACTCGGTGCCGGTGATCTCCCAATGGTAGGGGGCAAGGGCCTTTTCTACCGCCGCCTCGGCGGCGGGATCCTTTTCCCGGCTGTACAGCTCCACCGTTACGGTGGCTATTTTTTTGTACACGCCGCCATCGGCGTGCAGGTTATTGGTACTCCCCTGCAAATAGCAGAGGTACGGCAGCGCGGGGGCTTTGCCCTCGGGCCATGCGTAATACACCACAGGCAGGCCGGACGTGGCCAGCTGGTTTTTGATCTCGGCAAGTGTCATCGCAGTTTTACCTTTACACGGTTTACCAGTTTTTCGGCGGCATGCTCCTCGGCAGGCTTAATGTGGGGGATACCTGCCACACGGCCGCCGTTTACCTTGGCGTGACCGTCCTCCAGCAAATGGGTCAGGCCCGGGAACTTTTTGTTAAAAATCCGGATCCGGATATCCTCCGCGCTCTCGTACATCACCTTTTTGCGCCAGCTGCGGCGGTATTTGCCCGTCCGTTTGGGGGCGTTTTGCTTTACCTCTTTTAAGGTTTCTGCCGCCACCTGCTCAATCTCCTCCTTAAGCGCATCCGTCACCTCTTGGCAATAGGCGCTCAATTCGGCGGCAACCTCCGGGTACACCTGGTTGATGTCCACTTTTTTGCTCATATGCCGGCCTTGTCCTCCAAATACAGCTCCACCTGCTCGTTATCAGTCAGGTAGGTGCGGTACACTCCGTACCGCTTGCCGTCCAGCTCCACAAGGGTCTCGCCGTTATAATCCGGCGCAAACACCGTAGCCCGCAGGGCAGGCCGCAGCCCATTGCGGCCCGCCTCAAACCACTCCGATGCCGACACGCTCGACACCGTACAAAATACGGTTCGGGCAGTTTCGGCAGGCACCTGCTGGCCAATGGCATCCTCGGTGTAGGTTACTGCGATCAGCTGCAAAACGTTGGCTCTCTCCATTGGCTCCCCCTTGTCAGGTGTTATAATCCCCGCTCAGCGCCATGGCGCACTTAAGGTACTCATAAGATCGCGCAAATCTCTCTGCGTCCTTGTCGTACCCAAACTGCGCCTTGCAGTACAGTTTCAGCGCCTGCTGCACCAGCGGGTCGGTCAGGTCAGGGTCCTTTACCCCGGCATTTTGTAGATCCAGCACGCCGGCGTCCAGCGTTTGGCCCAGCTCAGCGTCCAGCGCGTCCGTGGTAATGCGCAGCCAGGTACGCGCCTGGTTGATCAGTACCGCATCCATAGCCGGTCACCTTAGCCGCCGGCCTTGGGGCTCCACTGGGCAAAGCTCAGATCGTAGATCAGTACGCCCTCGCCGCGGGCATAGCCGGCGTGGGTGTATACATGTTTTTTAATGTCTTTAGCATCCTCCAAAAGGATATCCTGTACCATATTAAACTGGTACTGCGAGGGATCACCCACCAAAATCACACCGTCGGCCACAGCATCCTCGATCTTGATGGTTGCGCCCAAAATGGTGCCCATGGCCCCGGCCTGGGCGCTGGGCTGAAAAATCGGCCGCCCGGTCGTGTCCACCATGGACACAAGCTGGTTGTACAGCGTGCTGCGCTGCATGTAGGCCACGCAGTTGCCCACCCGCTTCAGCTTGCCAAACGTCTCGGCAAGCTCGGCATAGGTCACAGCGGCAGCTGCGCCGGTCACCTTGTTGGCTGCCGCCATGCCGGTGCCGATGCTGGCGATCACGTCCTCAGCCATAGCCTCGCCAAGGCCGGTGGCGATCTCGTTGACCAGGTAGCTCTCCAGCGCGTCGATGCTCATTTTGGCCGACGCATAGCCGATGTCGACGTGCTTACTAAAATCGTGGCCGCTCAAGGTCACCTTTACAAAGGTGTTTTGCTCGTCATCGTTGGCAGTGGCCTCGTTAACTTTTTTTGCCTTACCCTGGGTCACAGCAGTATGTTTAACGAGCTCCAAAATGGTACCAGTACGGTAAATGGTAATGTCACCCATAACGGCATGCTGACCGCTCACCAAATCCCAAATGCGGTTAAGCATGGTGGTGGGCAGCACCTGGCCCGTGGTGGTCGTGGTGTGGGTAAAGGCTGCGTTTTGCAGCGGGGTCATCTCGCTGTCACGATTTACCAAGTGCAGCAGGTAGGCATCGCGGTAGGCCTTGCTGTCAGGGCCAAGATCCTGCATGGCAAGCTGGCCGCCCTGGCCCAGGTGGGCCGCATTGGTCATGCCCTCCGGCAGGTTGGGCTGGGTGCCCATGGCATTAATGCTGTCGCGCATGGCTTTCTCCTTGTCCCACTGCGCGTCCAGGGCCTCCACCTCTTTGGTTTTGGCCTCGGCCTCGGTCAGTTTGCCCTCATCCACCAGCTTACTGGCGGCCTCAAGCATGGCTTTGCGCTTTTCGGTGTAATCCTTAAGTTTCATTTTTTGGGTACCCCTTTCAATTCCAAAATTTTCACCCTGGCCGCCAGTTTTTGTGCTGCCGGGGGCTTAACAGTGTTGCGGATGCGCTCCATGGTTTTTTCAGGCAGCAGGCAGGCATCCGCTGCCGCTGCCATTTTTACGGCGGCCTGGGCCGGGGCCGCAATGGCGTCCACCAGCTTTTTGTCCAGGGCGTCCTGGGCCGTCATCCAGGTCTCTTTGTCCATCAGGGCCAAGGCATCCGCCTCGGCCATGCCGGTCTTGGCAATGTAGGCCGCCGCAATGGCGCCGTTAGCCTTGCGCAGCATCTCGCCCGCACGGTCCATGTCGTGGTAATCGCCGCCCACCCCGTCAACGGATACATTGTGCACCATCATCATGGCTGTGGGGGCCATGTCGCACCAGCCGGCGCAGGCGATTACGCTGGCCGCGCTGCCTGCCAGGCCCACAATGTGCAGCCGCAGCTTGCCGGTATACTGCCGCAGGGCCTCGTAGATCTCCGATCCTGCAAAAATATTGCCGCCGCCGCTGTTGATATATACATCCACGTCCTGGCCGGCCGCCTGGGTCAGGCTCTCGGCCACCTTGCCGGGGCTGCAGCAGTCCATGCCCAGCCAGTCATAGATCCAGGCATCATCATTGGGCACAATGGCCCCGCTTACGTTAATCCGCATTTGTCGCTCCCTCCGTTACCGCGGCTGTATCCAGTCGGCGGATCGGGTCATCGCCCCCGGGCACGGGGGCCAGGTTAAAGGCCAAACGCCACTCGTTGGGGGTCAGCGCCCCGCGGTCCACCATCTGCATCAGGTTAAGCTTTGTGCTAAGACTTGCCCCGTCCCAGCTGCTGGCCTCAAACACAATTTTGTTGCCAAAGCCCCGCTCCCGCGGGCTGAACAGCTTGCGGGTGTACTCCCCGCCCAGCTGCCGCAGCACCGGCTCCACCTCGGCATCAAAATAGGCGTTCCACTCATCCTCCGTCCGGCTGCTGTCCACGATCCGGACGTTAGTGTTAAACAGCGCGTAAATGCGCTGGGTGGTGCGGTCCATTTGGGCCGCGTTGGGCACGTAATCCTTGGGGTCGATCTGCTGGGCGTCGGCCTTGCTGTCCACGGCGGCCACGCCGGTGCCGCTGCCGGTGGCCAAAAAGTTGGTGGCAAAATCGTTGGCCTGCTTTTTTAAGTCATCCGGCCGCAGCGGGTTGCTAAATTTCAGCAGCCACCGCACGATCCCGCTGTTTTTAATGGCGTTTACAATGCCCTGGTCGGTGGTGCTTACCACCTCCATCAGCGGGGTCAGCACGTCGGCGATCGGCGTACCAAAGATATCGTCCTGGTTGTAATCCTGCCGCAGGTGGATAATGTCCGAGTAGGCAAACATAAACGTTTTGCTGTTGGGCAGCTGCATTTTAAGCGCCAGCGTGCCATCCGCCATGTACACGGCCTCGGCCGTCTGCGGCAAAATCGGGTAAATGGCAATCGGTATCCCCATATCGTCCCGCAAGATCAGGGCAAAGGCGTTATTATTTAGGCACAGCTGGGTGGCCAGCTTTTCCTGCAGCACCTGCCCCGTCATGTAGGGGTTGGGTTCCTCCAGCAGCCGGCGTATACCGGGGCTGGGGTTTACTATAATGCTGCGCCGGCCCTCATCGTCCAAGGTCTCCCGGATGTGCTTGCCCACCAGCTTGCCCACGGCCTTAACCTTGGGCCGCAGGCAGGCCCGCACAATGTCGCTGTCATACAGCCGGCCGTGCCAGGCCATGTATTGGCTGCCGCGCTCCTGCATCAACTGCACACCGGATATTGTCCGGGTGCTCAGCGCATTGCGCAGTCGGCTCCAAAATCCCATGCTCTCACATCCTCTCAGATCAGGCTCTCATACTCCTCGCGCTTATCGCACAATATGGTGTAGGCATCCAGCAGCGCCGCCGTGCCGTCAATGCGGTGGGTGGCGCTTTGGCCCTTGTCGGGCTGGATGTTGCCGTTAATGTCGGTCTTGGCGTAGGTGTTGGCCAGGCAGTACTTGTCAATGGGGTTATTGTTGTAGATCACCCGGTGCCCCTCAAAATCTGCCTTAAGGTCCTTCATTGGCTGCGACAGGGTGGCCACGCCCTGCCGCACGGGGATCATCACGTTGCGCCCCAGCTCCTGCTCAAACAGCATCAGCAGGCTGTCATCCATATGCCAGGGGTCGTACCCAATGTACAGCGGGTACAGGTCGTGCTGGTCCCGCATCTCCAAAAACCAATCCAAAAATACCCGCTTGTTTACCTTGTTGCCGGGTACCACCCGCAAAAGGCCCCGGGCTGCCCACAGGTCATAGGGGGCATCATCCGGGTGGTGGCGGTCTTTGGTCTCATCCAGCTTGCGCTGCGGTATCCAGTACATGCTCCACACGTACAGGTTGGGGTCGCCGCGTTTCATGGCCACCATTTTGGCGGCGGCCAGGTCAACGCTGTCGGCGGCATCGATGCCGCCGATGCCGTACGAAAATCCAACCGGCTCAAACGTGCCCTCGTTGTTCAGCGCGTCCCACGTCAGCCAGGCGCTGGCCGCGTTTTCGCGCAGATTAAAATCCTTTACCAGCACTGTCGGCAAAAACGCATCGTCGTTTTTTGCCTTTTGTACGTTGTCGGCCAAAAACTGCGTTTTTTTAATCGGCCCCAGGCCCGGGTTGGCCATGATCCAATACTTGGGATTTGTCCAGCTGGCCCGGTTCGGCAGCTCATAGATCAGCGGCAAAAACCGCTCGTCCTTTATGCTGCCGTCGATCACGCCGCCGGCATAGTCGTACTGGCTGTCACAGATCCCGCCGCGCACAAAGCCGTTTGTGGTAATGCACCACAGCATCGGCTGGCTGCGGCTGGCCATGCTCTGTTTCATCAGGTCGTACAGGTCGCGGTTTTTTATGGCGTGCAGCTCATCGATCACAATGCAGTGCCCGTTCAGGCCGTCCAGGCTGTTGGTGTTGCTGGCCAGGGGTTTTATAAATCCCATATTCTCGGCACAGTATAAATCGCTCACCCGCTTGCGCACGTGCTTGCTGATCAACGGGCTTTGCCGGCGCATGTTGCAGCACTCGGTATAGCCCTTCATGGCCTGGTCGCGGGCCGTGGCAATGTGGTAGCACTCCGGGGCGCCCTCGCCGTCCGCCAAAAGCATGTACAGGCTTATGCAGCTCAGCAGGGTGGTTTTGCCGTTTTTTCGGCCCACCATGTCCAGCACCTCCTGGTACTGGCGTAGGTCCAAATCATCCACAAAACCGTAGGCCGCCTCCAGCATGGCCCGCTGGTATAATTCCAGGCGTATGGGCTGGCCGGTCTTGCCTTGGCTTTGGCGGCAAAAGGTCTCTATAAATTTTATGGGGCGCTGGGCGCGGGCCTCATCAAAATGCCATTGCCCCGGGCAGGCCTGGGCGGTCAGCAGGTGCTCATACTCCCGCTTGATCTTGTCGCAGGCCAAAATGCGGCCGTCAAGCACCGCAGTGCCGTACTCCTGCAAAGCCGTCAAGGCCCTGCCCCCCGCATAAACCCTGTCAGCTCATCCTCGCTCACCCCGTCCGGGGCCAGCTCGGCCAACTGCTTAATGGTCGCAATGTAGTTTTTGTACAGGGTCGTGTAGATGTCGGCGGCGGCGCTTTTTTTCATGCCGTACTGGTTCTCGCCGTTACGGTACTGCTCCACGCAGCCGTGCTCGTTTAACTCTTTTTGCAAATCCTGCAAATGTACAACCATAAACGCTGCGTTTTCGATCAGGCCCTTGGCCGCCTCAATTTTCGGCGGCGGTTTTGGGCCGTCTTTGGTCTTGGCCGCGCCCAAAATCCGGTTAAGTCTGCGCAGCTCCAGCTTGATCCGCTGGTCTCTCGTTTTTTCCGCCATACCACACCCCCTTCAAATTCTATCCCCGCCTAAACCGTGCTCCCGCCTCCGGTCCCCAGCGGCCGCCCCGTTTTGCTTAACAGGGGGGCGTGGGTTGCCGTCGGCGTCAAATTGTATCCGCGCGGCCTGGGTTGTCTGCCCGCAGTAGCCATGCTCCACATCATGGCAATGCTTGCACACATACTGCAGGTTGCTCCAGTCCAGCGTGACCGCCGGATCGTTAATGTTGGCCGGTGTTATGTGTTGCTTGTGGTGCACAATGTAGCCAGGCTGCTCGCCGCATATCTCACACATGCCGCCGTCAAGGCCGCGCCTGTATGCTATGTACCCGGCCCGGCAGCGCTGCCAGGCCTTGCCCTTGTAAAAGGCCCGCGCAAACTCTCTCATGGCTCTGCCGTGTCCACATTGGACACGCCCGCGCGGCTGTTAATGTACTCCACAATGTCGCGCTCCCGCTGGCTCAGCTCCCACATATGTGCTGCGGCACGCTCTGCGGCGGCACGCTCTGCGGCGGCACGCTCTGCGGCGGCACGCTCTGCGGCGGCACGCTCTGCGGCGGCCTTATCGCTCAGCAGCAAGCCCCCGCCAAACACAGCCTTACCGCTGCTTTTTTGGGCATCCAGCTTGCTAAGGTATCCGCACTCATTGCGGCGTATCTTGTAGTCAATGCCGTACTTGCTGTAGCGCTGCAGCATGGCAGCTGTAAGCACATGGTACGGGTACACGTACTTAGGCAGCTCCCGCGTGCTCTCTTTGCGCAGCCGCGCCACCTCATCGTTGACCAGCTTGGTAAGCGTGGGCTCAGTCTGCGCCACAATGTCACCACCATAGCTGGTGACAAATGACGTCCGCACCTGCGCCCCGTTGGCGTAAATAATATTGCAATCGCAAATAATGTGGTTCATCCGCAGCACCACCCGCTTGCCGGCAAAAGCCGTCAGGCTGGGCGCAAACAGAAAAAACGGAATTTTTTTATCCAGGTAAAACTCGCAAATTTGGCTCAAGATCGAAAACGGTGGGTTGTCCAACACCACGGAGTCCGGCGCATAGTCAAAGCTCTCATAATCCCCGCCAGGGTAAAAGGGCCGCACGATCTTGGCCGGGTCTATGCCGTACTCATCGCAGGCCCAATTTTTTATAACCTCGTAAACGGTGGGCGGCGTGTAGCAATCGTCGGTTGTCTTTTTGGGCTGGAATTTGCCCACAAACTCCTCATAGGATATCTGCCTACTCATTTTCGCCGCCTCCTCTCGTGTGCACTATAAGCCCGGCGCGGTCGGGGCACAGCCCTTGTCCGTAAGTTGTTGCAACCTGCCCGCCCGCCGGGCTCCCCCGTCTTATTTCCGGAGCGCCACCGCCTGTTAATACGCTGGCGGTTCCGCGCAGGCGGCTGCCCCCTCGCGCAGAGGCTGCCGCCATAGTTCCCGGCATTGCAGCCGGGTTGTGGTGCCTTATAGCGGCGGCGCACATGCGCAGGCACCTTACCGCAGGAGTGTCATTATGGCACGCAAGCAGTACCGTTTATCGTACCGCTTGCTTTTATTATACAGTCCTTTTAACCGGATTGCAATATTTTCGCCATAAAACGAGATAATTTTTTATTTACGTTGTTTTTTGCAGGTTTCGGTTACAAAAACAACAAATTTTGTAATCAATCCCGCAAAAAACGCCACCCAAACCATTGGCCAAAATAAAAAAATTACGATTTCTGCGCCATCCATGTCCACCCAGCTAAGCAGCGCTACCGTGGCCAGGCCCAGGACGTTGTAAACAAGCACAAAGCACAAGATATAAATCATTTTTGCGCCTCCCTCTTGCTTAGATCCTCGGCAATGGTGCCAATCAGGTCAATGCCCGTTTCCCAGCGCTTGTAATAATCAACCTCGCCGGCACGCTGGCCGTCCGCATCAAAGCGCACCGTAAAATACACCGCATACGGCAGCCCGCCGGGGTTTTTGGTGCGGGTAAATTCGTCCACCGCCACAACAAGTCGCCCGCCATCGGCCGTCGGCCACTCGCGGAACGTCAGCCCCAGCTGCCCCGCCTGGGCCACCTTTTTCCACTCATCAAAGCGGGCCAGCTCGGCCTTGGCCATCTCCTGCCAGTGCTGCAGCTCGGCCCGCCGGGATTTCTCGGCATCTTTTTTGCCCTTTTCCCGGGCCTTGTATTTTTTCAGCGCCTCGGTGTTGATATACAGCTTTTGGGCCGCCGGGAACATATCCACCCAGCTGATCAGGCTCTCGGCCACTACCTCGTTAGGCTCCGCCGGGTCGCGCTGCCGTGCCGTAAATCCGCTGTACCCGCTGTGGCTTATGCACAACGGTACCCCCGCCAGCTCGACCTCCACCGGAAAATCGTCATCCCTCACGTCTCTGTCGCTGATATAGCTCCACTCATCTCGGTAGACGTAGTCCAGGTTTTTCAGCTTTTCGGCCAGCGGGCCGGTAACCAGGTAGTCAATGGCCGCCTTTTTGATCTCGTCCGACAGCTTGGGCATGGCACTCCAACCAGCCTGCGCATGCTGCAACTGCTGTACCTTGTACAGCTTGCTGCAGTCGTAGGCGCGGGTCATGGTGATTTCGCCTTTTTCCAGCATTTCCAGCACCTCCGGGATGCAATGAGCGCTGATTGCATTAAGGCGCCCCAGGGTACCGGCTCCCTCGCCGGTGCGTTGGGTCAACTCGTCACGCACGCGGCCCTTTACTTTGCCCGCTGCCTTAAGCCGGGTAATGGCATTTTTAAGCGCCACATATTGGCGCACGCGCTCGCCGTCGGTCAGCTCGCGGGCGGTGGCGTTGCTGGTGATCAGTGCCACAAGCTCCTCATCCTCGCTGGCGTACTCACGTACCACACAGGGCAGCAGCGCAAAACGCTTGTCGCCCTCGGCGTACAATTCGGCGCAGGCCGTGCGGCGGCGGTGGCCGGCCACCAGCATGTACTTGCCGCCCGCCGGGCAAACCTCCAACGGGGTGCGCAGGCCGTGCTCGGCAATATCCGCCTTAAGCATGCCCACATCGCCGATCTCATAGATGGCATTTTGCGGGTTTGGCGCAATATCCTCAAGGGGCAGCAGCTGCACCTGCATTTCCAGCCCCGCCGGGTCATTTTTTCCGGCCTTGTTCAAAATTTCGTCAACGGTAAATTTTGCCATTTTTTAACCCTCCGTATTGTGTCCACTGTGGACACCGATTTTTTGCAGGATCTCATCGGCCAGGCCGCTGTAATCCTGGGCGGCCGTGCAGTCCGGCGCAAACTCCCGCAGGGGCTTGTGTGCGCTGCGGGCCTCCGGTACCCGGGTGGTGTAGCGGATCATCTGCTGCAGCAGGCTGTACCCCATGGAGGCTGCATTGTACACTGCCTTGGCGGCGGCCTTGGTGTGGTGGTATTTGGTCAGCACCACCCCCAGCAGCTTGAGGTGCGGGTTGTGGTACATCTTGATCTGCTCCATTTGGTGGCTGATCTCCCGCAGGCCGTCGGTGGCCCACTCGTCGCAGTCCACCGGCACCAGTGCCCAGTTGGCAGCGGTTAAGGCGTTCAGGCTGCCCATGTCCAGGTCGGGCGGGCAGTCAAACAGGGCGATGTCGTATTTTCGCTCCGCCGGGGCCAGGGCATCCCGCAGGCGGGTAAGCTGGGGCTCCACCGGATCCAGCATGATCTGCTTGTTGGCCTTAAGCAGCCGCATGTTGGCGCTGACCAGGTCGATGCCCTTGGGGCCGTCCAGCGCGGCCAGGTTGTCGGCGCAATCCTCCAGGGTGGCATCCTGCAGCAGCAGGTCGGCGGCGCTGGGCATGTCGTAGTCCAGGCAATCATAAAATTTTGTGGTGTTAGCCTGCTTATCCAGGTCCACCACCAGCACCCGCAGCCCGCGGGCTGCAAACTCGGCGGCCAGGTTGATCGTGGTTATGCTTTTGCCCACGCCGCCCTTAAGGTTGATAATTGCGATTTTTTGCATACTGTCACTCCCTAAAAATTTTGTTGCTCAAATTGGGGGCCGGCCTCGCCGCCCTCATCCTGCGGGTAGATATCCCCCGCCGGGGTCCAATCGTGGTATTGGGGCCGCCACTGCATCGGGATCTCACCCAGGCCGCCCTCGCGGTTTTTGGCGATCATCACCCCACTCTCGCGGTAGTCATCGGTGTCGTGCAGCTCAGCCCCGCCGGGGGCAAGGTTGCGCATCAGCATCACCACGTTGGCATCCTGCTCAATGGTGCCGCTGCCCCGCAGGTCGGCCAGGGTGGCGTACTCGCACCCCGTGCGTGCCACCGCGCGGTTAAGCTGGCACAGCTCCACCACCACGATGTTAAGCTGCATCGCCAGCAGCTTGAGTTGGCGGGTAATGTCTGACAGGCGCTTGTACTCATCGTCCCGGGGATTGCTGGCGGCGATCAGGCCGATGTGATCGATAAACGCTATATCGGGCTTGTGCCGCAGCAGCCGCGCCCGGATGCCCTCTATGGTCACGCTGCCGGCCTTAGTGCTGTCCTCCAACACCATGTTGTGGTGCTGCCGCAAAGCGCCGGCCACGTTGTCCACAATGGACAGCTCCTGCCGGGTCAGGCGCTTGTCGCGCATTTTGGCGGCATCGATGCGGGCCGTGCGGCTGATGATGCGGTGCATCAGCTTGGTGTCGCTCTCCTCCAGCGTTAAGTAATACACCCGGTATTTGCGGCTGAGGCGTGCTGCCAGGTTGATTGCAAAATCCGTTTTGCCGCAGCCGGGCCGGCCGGCCAGCACCACGGTGTTGGTGCGCTCAAACAGTCCGTAGCGGTCAATGTGCCGCCAGCTGGTTTTTAGCGCTGTGTCCGGCTGGGTAAGCCGGGCCAGTGCCTTGTCCAGCACGGCGTCAAACTCCTGGGCGCTGTTTTGCAGCTGCATGCCCGCCAGGGTATCCTGCATGGCCAGGGCCTTGCGCAGCTGCTCGCAGATCGCATCACTGCTGCCGCCCTGGGTCTGCGCCTTAACCAGTGCCGCGGCCAGCAGGCTTTGGCGGTAATCCTCAAACAGCAGGCTCTCATAATCCTCCAGGTGGCTCACGGCCGGGCAGGTCTGCGCCCAGATGATCATTGCCTCGCGGTATTGGTCGCCGGCCTTGCCGGCCACCGTCAGCGGGTCAACGTGCCCCCCGGCCGAGACTATGCCGTAAATTGCCGTAAACACATCCTGCAGGGCGCCCTCCTCAAACAGGGCGGGAACCAGCCGCAGCACGCTCTCGCGGTAGCCGGGGGCATCCAGCAGCACCGCGCCTAAATAAGCCATTTGGTGGCGCTGGGCCTCTGTAATTTGTGCCATGATTAACAACTCCTACAGGTATTTTGTGATGTCATCTCCCGGGGCGATCTGCCGCACCGGCGCAGGCGGTGTACCCGCCGGGGCCGCGGGCTGCGCGGTATCGGTGTAATCCTTGGCCGCAAACAGCCCCTCCCACCCGCGCTCTATACTCTGATTGATGCAGGCAATCATATACGCGCCGGGGCTTTTGGGGTGTGCCTCATCGGCTAACCTGCGCAAGGTGCAACACACACGGCTGGCAGCCAGGGCCGTAAGTGGGTGCTTGCCCTGCCGCCGAAACTCGGCAAAATCCTCCAAGGCGCTGTGCAGCTGGGCATCGTCCCCGGCAAACTCGGCCAGGATATCCTCGGCTTTACGCGCGTGCGCGCGCGCCCCCGCGCCCGCGTTAATCTCTCTTGTATTAATATTATCTTGTATTAATCTAGGCGCATTTTTTTGCGGGGTTCCGGCGCATTTTTCTGCGGGGGTCCCCCGCATTTTTTTGCGCCCGGCGCATTTTTCTGCGAGGTTATTTTCCTCGGGTGCCAGCCCGGCCAGGGGGCTGATGCGCCGCTGCCCGCCCGGCTTATCCCCGTACACGACCTGCACCTGGATGTATCCGATGTCCTGCAGGTGCTTGATCCACCCCTGCACCGTCCGGGTGCTGGCATCGTACAGCTCCTCAAAATACTCGTTGCTGGCGTAGCAGTATCCGGTAACGTTGGTAAGGCTGGCGATCTCGGCGTACAGGATTTTCTCGGCGGGCTTTAACCGCCGATCGTACCGCACATTGGCCGGCAGAATCGCAAAAAATCCGGGCCTGTCCAAAATTTACACCTCCAAAAAATGGCCGACCTTAATACAGGGGCGCACCGCGCTGTTTTTTGCTTAGTGCGTCCCTGTTTTGGGGCCTTAAAAAATTAAATTAAAACGGCAGGTCGCCCTCATCCTCGATCAGTGCAGCCCGCCGGGGCGGGTGCGGCAGATTTTCCGCCGCAGAAGTCCAGGCTGTTGGCTACCACCTCCAGCGCGGTGCGGTTGTTGCCGTTTTTGTCCTGGTAGGTGCGGCTTTGCAGGCGGCCGGTTACGGCGATCATGTCGCCCTTGCCAAAATACTTGCACACAAAATCCGCTCGGTGCTCCCAGGCCACCACGGTGATCCAGTCCGCCGTGCGCTAGCCGTTGGCATCCTTTACGCCGCGGTCGCAGGCCACCCTAAAGGTGGCTACCTGCTTGCCCGTGGTGGTCTGCCGCAGTTCCGGGTCCGCTGCCAGGCGGCCCTGTATGGCGCAAATGTTAAGCATGTTGTTTTTGTCTCCTTTTAGGTGCAGGGTGATCACCGGCACGCTCTGCCCGCGCTCGTTATCGTACCGCAGGCTTTTTGCGGCCGGCATCAGATCGTCACCACGACCTTGCCGGCTTTGATCTCCTCGGCCAGCTGCTCCTTAAGATACGCCGCAATGCTGCGCTTGGCGGCCAATTTCCACGCGCCGCCGTCCGCCTGGTGCAGGGCAATGCCGCCAGATTTGTCCACCCGCAGCAAAAAGTCGCTGGCGGGCTGCTCTACCTCCAAAAACGTGCGGTAGGGCTGCAGGGTAACAATGGGCTTGATCGTCTGCGTGGCCTTAAGCTGCACACCGCTGCGCACCGTGGCCACCTGGGTGACGCCGTTGTCCTCGCTGCGGATCTGCTCGTTGGTGTCAATGGTGCTCAGCAGGTCCAGCAGGTAATCCAGGTCGTAGCTGGGCATGTACAGGCTGCGCAGCTCCACAATGGCGCGGTCGTGGCTCATGGTGGCGCCAAACGTAGCTGTAGGTACATCCGGCATGGCAGCGTACAGCGGTACGCGGGCATAGGGTTTTTTGTCATCCCAGTGCCAGTAATCGCTGCACACGGTAACCCTTTGCGGACCGTCCACCGACACCATCAGGCGGCAGGGCAGGTCGGGTCCCTCGGCCTTGAGCATAGTGACCAGCCCATGCAGCGTGTTGACGCCGTAGGAGCCCGGCGTCTCTTGTTTTGGTGTAACATCAAATAGAGGCTGGTTGCTCATAGTACGGTCACCCACCTGCGCAATGGTGGGCGCAGCCATTTTGACGATGCGATCGATGGCATCGCGGATAATACTTGTCTCCATGGTTATAACCTCCGATTAGTACTGCATATTTTGGATCTTGGCCATGACCGGCTCCGGTGTCTCGTTGCCGTCCATGTCCACCTGTCCCGGGCTTTGGGGCATCATCTCGGCCAGCAGCAGCTCACCGCTGCGGGCGCGGGTAATGCACATCATAGTGTGCACCGGTACGATCGGCGCAAGCGTGCTTTTGGCCTGCGCCTGCATCTGTACCGTGGTGCGGTAATCGTCCGGCGCAAATGTCAGCGTAATGGTGATTTTACGCTTGGCCGCCGGCTCGGTGTTGGGGTCGGTGATGTTGGCCACCACGCGGTCGGTCTCCCGGTCCACGATCTCCATAATGGCCCCCATCGCCATGTCCATAATATTTTTTTGCTGGCAATGTCCATAGTGTCACTCCCTTTTGCTTTCCGGGCGGCATGGCTTGCCGTCCATGGTTATCTTGTACCCGGCGCGGCGCATCTGCGCCTGCAGCTTGGCGTTGGGGATGCCGCACACATCCTCTGTCCACATCACCACGCGGCCCGCCGGGTCGCGCACCTCAAATCTCACAGTCGGGCACCTCCTGCCGCAGCAGCTGGGCCAGTGCCCCGGGCTGGTGCCGGGCATCATAGGCACGCTGCGCATCCTTTTGCAGGTGCCAGCGGGCTACCGCGTCAAAATGCACGCCGTTGGGCGGCTCGTTGTGGTGGCGGTGGCACAGGTACACCTTAAGGCCCTCGTGCTCGCTGATCTCACGCAAAGGCCCGCCAAATACGTGGTGCTCCTCCAGCCCTATGGTGGTGTTGATGTTATAATTTTTGCGGCAGATATAGCAATATTTGCCGTCCTGCATAATGCTCTTACTCACTCTTGCACCTCCCTCCACTTGCGGTATTGCTCGGTGGTCTCGGCATCGTCTACACCCATCTCGGCCAGCCGATCAAAAATGCGCTCCAAAAAGTCCCGCATCTCGGCCTTATCGTAGGTGCTGCTGCCAAAACACACCCGCACCCGGGCCCGCCCGCCGGGCAACAGCTCCATAATGTCCACCACCCGCACGGTTTTGCGTAGCACCGGCAGGCAGCGGGTGTTTACCTCCAGGTACTCCACCACCTCGCCGTGCTCGGCCAACATCTGCAAATAGCAATCCATGGCCGTGGTGTTGCCGTAGGCCCGGGCCATTTTGTCCAGCAGCGCCCACATCAGGCGGTTTTGGTCCACAGTGCGCCGGCGGCGGGTGCGGCGCACATCAAACTCCACGGCATAGGGCTGGCCCCGGGTCTTGGCCTGCAGCTCGGCGTACATCCGCTGCTGCTCCAGCACATAGCCGGAGCTTAAGCGGAATTCCCCCTTGCCGCCCGCCGGGCCGGGGTAGTAAAACCCCTCCAGGTGGGCAATCAGTGGCGCTGCCATACCAGCTTGCCCCCGTCTGCCTTGGCGATCTGCAGGGCGCTGACCTCGCCACCCTCGTAGGTTACGGCCTCCACGGCCAGGCGCTCGCCCAGGGTGTAGCCGCGGATGCTCTTTCCGTCCGGGCTGGGCACGGGGTTGATCTGCACCTTGTCGCTGCCCAGCCGGATGCCCGGCACGCGCAAAACGGCATCGCCCACGCCCCACTTGGCCGCAGCCGCCAAAAAGCTGCTGTCGCACTCATCCTGGCCGGCGTCGCCGGCAACGCGGTAGGCCGTTATGGCGCAGGCATCGCGGTAACGCTCGCCGCCGGTGCCCACGCCGCAGTAGATCACATTGCGGCAGCAGTAGTGCCGGCAGGTGTAACCCATAGTGGCCAGCCGTTTGTGCACGGCCTCCACCTTGGGCCATACCCGCAGCACAACGTAGTCCTTGGTGGCGTCCGTCACCTGCAGGGTAAGCTCTGCCGCCTCCAGCGCGGCCGGGGTTTTGGTGTTATCCATTTTGTACCTCCATTTCGGGGCCCACATACAGGCCCTGGTCATCGTAGTTTTCCGGCTTGGCGGCCGGGGTGCTCCACCCAAAGGTGGCGCCGCCCAGCATGGCAGCCTCGGTGCGGCGGTCTACCCCCAGGGCGGCGTTGGCTCGCTCAATGGGCTCCCGCAGGCGCACGCCGTACAGGCAGCTGTCGCCCCGGATAATTTTGGCGCAGCCCCCTGTCAGGGGGGCCACCGTGTAGCAAAGGCGGGCAGGCCCGCCGGGGTATTTGTGCTCATCATTACAACTCTCCCTTATCTTTAAGCAGTTTTATGTGGGCGGCCAGGCACTCGGGGCTGCGGCCAAACCGCAGGGCAATCTCCTTGCGGGGCACGCCCTGGGCCAACAAGGCTTTTAGTTTGGTGTTATCCTCGGCCGTCCAGGGGTGGCCCCCGCCTCGGCAGTGGGTGCGCTCACGCTTGGGGGCAATGGTGGAGTCCTTGCAGATCTCCTGCACCTCGGCTTTGGTGCAGCTGTGTAGCTGCGCCACAATCGTAAGGTTGCCGCCGCTCTTTTGGTAGTCTTTGCGGATCTGCTCCACCTCGGCCGCGCTAAATTTTGGCGTGTCCACCTTGGACACATCTGCCTCCCGCACCAGGGTGCAAACCTTGTCCAGCAGCGGGTCGCCGTACACCGCCGCGCAAAACGCGTGCCGGTGCAAAAGCTCCAGCACCGGCCGGGGCAGCCCCAGGTAATAGGACACCGCCTGCAGGTCCAGCGCCTTGGGCGGCGGCTTGGGCATGTCCGCCAGCTCATCCAGGGTACAACCCAGCGCCTGTGCCAGCTTAACGGTCACCGCCAGCGACGGCCCACCCGTGCCGGCGCAGTACCGGTACAACATGGCCTTGGAGACGCCGCTGCGGTCGGCCAACTGGTCGGCGCACAGGTCCTGCCGGGCCATAGCCCTGCGCAGGCCCTGTGCAATTATGTACGTTTCGCTCATGCCCGCCCCCTCAAATGCGGCCGGGGACGGGTGCCTTGCGGCGGCGTACCGGCACCGCCGGGGTGCTGCTGCCGGCATAAGCCGGGCCGGTGTGGCGGGCCTCAAAATCCCGTATGCCCGCCAGCGTGACCAGGTGCATCCGCGGGGTGGGGTTGACGCACGCGCCAAACTCACCATCCCGCATCCAGCGCACCACCGTGCTCTCGCTTACGGCGTAGCGCTCGGCCAGATCCTCGACCGTGTACAGGTCTTTGGGCGCGGCCGGCTGGATCTTGCCCGCCAGCTTAACGGCCAGCGCGTCCAGCACGGCGTCTAAAATATCGGTGTCCATTGTTTAGGCCCCCTTGTTGCTCATTAGGGTGGCCATGTCAACGACCCCCACTACATAACTTAATGCATCGGGCGGCAGCTGCACGATCTTGGCGGTCAGCTGCTCCAGGTCAACTTGCTTGGCCGCGTCCACACGCGGGTCGACCTTGCTTTTTTGTGTCTCTGCCATTTTGGTCACCTCCCTATTGTCTGCCATCATCAGAGCCGGGCGACAATTTCCGGCTGACACCCTTGCGGGTGTTTCGGCTTATTTGTAAATTTCCATGCTGTCGATCTTTACGCAATAATCTGCGTAGTCTGCAACAAAATTTTTGCGGGCCTCTTTTTCGTCAACGCCGACGGCAGAACCAACGCCGTCAAAAATTTTTCCGTTTTCGATGCCCGTGTAATATACGGTGTAAATGTGTTTTTTCATTTTATGGTTCCTTTGCTTTTTGGATTATCTAAATTATACATCAGACAATCTAAATTGTCAAGCTTTATTTTTTAGATTATCTAAAAAATTCCCTTGATTTTTATAAAAAAGTAGTGTATAATGTAAACATAGCAAGGGGGTGAAAAAATGAATGAGCGAATCAAGCAGGTGCGGAAAGATGCCGGGCTTACGCTGGAAAAATTTGGCGATAAAATCGGTATTACCGCATCCTCTTGCAGCACAATGGAGAGCGGCAAAAGCAATCCGTCCGACCAAACAATTAGATCTATCTGCCGCGAGTTTAACGTCTCGGAGGTTTGGCTGCGTACCGGCCAGGGCTCCATGTATAACCAGCTAAGCTCCGATGCTGAGTTTTCCCTTATTATGGAGAGCATCGGCCAGCAGGACCCCACCGTGGTGCATATCCTTAAGGCCTACTGGCACCTGTCGGACGCCGAAAAAGCCGCCGTGCGCAAGCTGGTGGACAATATCGTGGACGAGTACAAAAAAAACGCCCCGAAGTAAACCTCCGGGGTGGGGCGGGATCCTAGCGCAGCAGGCGCTCAAGGATCAGCAGCCGGGTCAGTGCCTTGCGCAAAAAATATGTATTTTTGTTGCGCTTGAGCACGCAGGAGATCTCCTGCAGGATGCGATCTGTTTCGTCCATAATGTTTACCACCTTTCTTAAGTTTTCTATATTATATACAACTTACAGTTGTAATATAATGAAAAAACACTGAAAAATTACTGAAATTTACAACAAAATAATACCGCCCTCGCTCGACAAAAAACCGCGAAAAGGGGCGGTATAATACAAAAGGAGTGTAAAAAGCGTGCGCAAGCGCATTTTTGAGATTATCGAGGTATCGTCCGGCGATGATCTCGCAAGCCGTGTGTACGATTGGTGCATGATGGCCACGATACTGGTAAGCCTGATACCGTTGGCCACAAAATCCACCGCGCCCTGGACTGTGGCGGTTGACAAAATAACCGTAGCTGTTTTTATTGTGGACTACCTGCTGCGCCTGTGGACGGCGGATTTTAAGCTGCCCCGCCGGGGCCGCTGGGCGTTTGTGATTTACCCGGTCACCCCCATGGCGCTGATTGATCTGTTGACGATTTTGCCGTCTTTTGGCGTGATCAGCCGCGGGGCGCGGGTGCTGCGTATCTTTAGACTTTTTAGGACGTTTAAGGTTTTCCGGGTTGTAAAATTTGTGCGCTACTCCAAAAATATCGAGATTATTTTATCCGTACTGCGTCAGCCGCGTGGCGCCCTGCTTACGGTCGGGGCGCTGGCCGGTGGTTACATCCTGATCTCGGCCCTTATCGTTTTTAACGTGGAGCCGGATACATTTAATACATTTTTTGATGCTATCTACTGGTCAACGATCTCACTAACAACGGTAGGTTATGGGGACATTTACCCCGTATCTACCGCCGGGCGAATTTTTACCATGCTGTCCAGTATGGTGGGCATTGCAATTGTAGCGTTGCCGGCCGGCATTATCACTGCCGGCTACATGGATGCGGTCAGCGCGTCCGAAAAATAAAAAATGCCCCGTCGGTTGCAGCCGGCAGGGCATAAAACAAAACGTGTCCGGGGTGGACACAATCTGCTTGCAACTAAGATTATACCGCCCCGGCTCCAAAAAAGCAAGGGGGCAAACCATGGCAATCAAAAAACGCGCCGACGGGCGCTACCAAAAACGGGTAACTTTGCGCAACGGTACAGTTAAGTCCGTATTTGGCCGCAGCTTAACTGAGGTTAATGCCAAGGCCAGGGCGCTGCTGGCGGACGATTCCGCCGGGCTGGAGATTGATGACGATACTACTGTAGGCGAGTGGGCCAAAGTGTGGATCACCACCTACAAGGCCAACGTGCGCCCCAACACCCTGCAGATGTACCGCGATGCCTACAATCTGCACATATTGGAGTATTTGGGCCCGCTGCGCCTGCGGGACGTGAGGCCGGTGCATTGCAAGCGCGTGCTGGCAGCCGTGGCCGACAAGTCCGAGAGCCTGCAGCACAAGGTGCTAATCACCATGCGGCAACTGTTTGACACGGCCCGCACCAACCACCTGATTGCAGATAACCCCACCGAGGGGCTTAAAATTACCCCACACGCCAAGCCCGGAAAGAAAAAGTATTTGACCCCTGCCGAGGCCTCCAGCCTGCTGCAAGCTGTGGATGAGCCACGTGCCCGCGTATTTGTGGCGCTGTGCCTATACTGCGGCCTCCGCCGTGAGGAGGCCTTGGGCTTGCGCTGGACGGATATAACCGCCGACCGGTTGGTGATTGCCCGGGCTGTGGCGTTTCCGGGCGGCAGCAACCAGGCTGACCCCAGCATGGAGCTCAAAAGCAAGGCATCGGCCCGCATCCTGCCTATACCGGCCCCCTTGCGACGCATCCTAGACGATACCCCGCACCTGGGCGAGTACGTGGTACCCACTGTTGCAGGAGAGATAATGACGGCCTCCGCCTACCGCAAAATGTGGGGCAATCATATACAAGCAGTATGGCCGGAGCCGATCCACGCCCACATGTTACGCCATACATACGCCACCACCCTGTACCGCGCCGGGGTGGACTTACGCACGGCCCAGCAGCTGATGGGCCATGCCAGTATACAGATGACTGCAAAAATATACACACACCTCCAAGTAGAGGACGGCCTGCAGGTTGTCCAGCGGCTTGATGCATTTTATGCCGCCCCGGTTTTTGCCGGCTGACCACATTTTGACCACAAGCCCCTGCAAATTGCAGGGGCTTGTATATTGCAAAAGCATCGGTATTACGTAATAATAATGTGCACAAAGCAGCACAAAGCACCATAAAATTTGACTTTTAATCAGAGGGCCCAGGATTCGAGTTCCTGCAGGCGCACCAAAAAACGCACGTGCAAACGGTAATTTTTAACAGTTTGCACGTGCGTTTTTGCTTTGTGTTATCGTTTTGACCACATTTTGACCACAAGCCTATTTTTTGCCATGCTCAAAAATGGCATGGTAATACAGCCCGGCCTTGTTTTTGGGGCCGTCCTTATCCTGTAAAAATGCAGCGGCCATGTCTGCATAAAAATCCGGCACATTCACCCCATGGCGCTGGGCCACGGGGTAATAGTCCGAGTACATCATGTTAAGCACGGCCCACCAGGTCTCCGGCTCCTGCGTGATATTGCGCGGGGCCATAAGCGGGGCGGCCTCGGCTATCGTCCAGTGGGCGCCGGTGGTGCCGTCTGCATTTTGCATTTGCACCACCCAGGCCATAGCCTGCTTACGGTCCAGCGGCTCATCCGCGCCGCACAGGCACCGGCTCATGGCGTCCACCTGCTGCCAGCACTCCACCATGGCCCGCACGGCCTCGGTGCTGCGGGTGGATACCGGCAGGGCCATGTACTCGGCCAACTCGTGCTCCAGCTTGGCCTTGTAGGCGTTAAGCTCCAGCATGGGCGTCACCTCATGCCAGCTTTACGGCGCTGGCGCAGACGTGGGTCACGGTGCCGGCCACGCCGGACAGGGCCGCGCTGATCGTCGGCGTGCCGTTGCAGCACACCGGGATGTAGACGGTGGTCTCGGCGTGCAGGGTGTAGGTACCGTTAGCCGCTACCGTGGCCTGGGTGGCCATGCACGGCAGCGCGGCGGTATCTTTAAGGCCCTGCAGGGTGACAATGCCGGCGGCCCCGGCCACAAAAGTCACATCGTAGGCAATGCGGTACAGACCGCTGTGGCGTACCACAAAACCGCCCGTGTTGGTAGCAAGGCTGCAGCCGGTATCCGTGTTAAGGATCCCCAGCACAGCCACGGGCGTGCCGGTGGCGTCAATGGTCTGCGTGGTATTGTTGTAGGCGTTTTGGGCGCTCTTGTAGTGTGGGTTTTTGCGATCGTTGCAGCAACTCATTATATTATTGCCCTCCTTCAAATAACGCCCCCGCAGCGATTGCCGCGGGGGCTTGCGCTGTTACTAGCGATTAGTTATAGCCATTGCAGCCGCCGCAGCCGCAGAACGGGGACGGCCCCGCGGTGTAGGTGTAGCCATTGGGATAGCGCACCACACCGTACATGCGGTTGTCCATTTGCAGCGCGTTGACCTTGTCGCGCAGCTGCTGGATCTCGTTGGCCTGCATCATGGCACGGGTGGCCTCGCCCTCGGCGTGGATGGCCGTGGTGATGTCGCAGGTCTGCCGATCCATTTGGGCAGACAGGTTGGCGGTAGCCAGGCGGTTTTCGCAGCAGCAGTTGGCGATCTGCTGCTGGATGCCGTTACCGGTGGCCATGATGTTTTGGCCAATGGCGGACTGGCCCAAGGCCACCTCCTTGCCCAACTGTGCAACGTTGCCCTGCATCTCGTAGCCCAGGGTGCAGATGCCGTTGCCGATGTTGGTCAGCCGGTCGTTAAGCAGGCCAAACTGCTGGCCAAACAGGATTTCCTGCTGGGTAGCAGCAGTGGCGTACTGGCCATAGTCTCCCTGCTGGCCCCATGCGCCGCGGCCAAACAGGAAAAGAAACAGCACAACGATCAAAAGCAAGCCGGGGCCGAAACCGTTGGCATTATCGGTGCCGCGGGTAACGGCCGCAATGTCGCTAAGGCTCATGTTATCCATTTTGTAATACTCTCCTTTTTGTAATTTTATAAGCCGCGTGCACTCGGCTTATTGCAAAAATTGTAACAGCGCCTGGGCCTGCTGCTTAAGATCCTCGTACTGCTGCTGGCTCATTTGGCCGGATTGCAGCAGCCGGTTGATCTCTTGCTCGGCCTGCTGCGGAGTAATGCCCGCGGCGAAGCGCTTAAACTCGGCCAGCATGGCCAGGGGGTTATTTGCCGGCCTGCTGCTTTGGGGCCGGCCCAGGAAGGGCGTCATGGGATTGCTTGCCATTAAAGATCTCCTCCAATCTTGTAATACGCCTGTCCAGGTCGGTCGGATCCACCGCCGGGGTCGCCTGGTGCGGGGCAATGTCAAACGGTTTGGCGGACAGGTAGCCGGCGCCGTCCGTCTGGCACAACCACACCAGCGGGGCGGTATCGTCCAGCACCAGTGCCTGGCTGTTGGGGGCCATGCGCAGGGAGTTGGCCCCCGCGCCGCCGTTGACGTGTATGATCTCATACCGCGGGGCCGGCTGCCCCATAGGCCCGCCGGGCATAGGCATAAAATTGTTATAGCCGGGGCCCATTGCGGCCGGATTGTTGTAGTAAGGCATGGTATCAACTCCTCTCTGCTTATATTGTAGCAGGGCTGCCCGCCGCGTGTGGGCCAGGTACGTGCCGACCTTGGGCCATGTTTGGGCCAGCAGCGTGTCCA
>ENA-UERK01000457-UERK01000457.1-human-gut-metagenome-genome-assembly--contig:-NODE-457-length-35898-cov-7.860947_pt1 | contig 35898 bp, 36 predicted proteins | sample MGYA00242957_ERZ507957 | MGnify/ENA primary metagenome ERZ507957 (study PRJEB26167, sample SAMN06115538) | human gut metagenome | host: Homo sapiens | place: China:Heilongjiang | collected 2015-11-06...
GTCATCTCGGCTACGAAACCAGAGAAACCTGGCAAACCGAGGTTAGCCAAACCAGCTACTGCATAACCTACTGAGAGAAACGAGAGGGGAGGTGAGCCGTCGTGTTTGATTACAGCCCGTTATGGGAAACCATGCAGAACCGTGGTGTGTCACAGTACCAGCTGCTGAAGGCTGGTATTGACAACAAGACGCTGGACTCCCTGAAAAAGAATAAGAATATCACCATGGTCACGTTGGAGAAGCTGTGCAGGATTATCGACTGCTCACCTAACGATGTGGTGCGCTTTCTGTGATTAAAAATGCATGCTCTTTTTGAGGTGAAAATATGGCTATCAAGAGTTTATCCATCCGAATTGATGAGGATATGCTGGACAAGCTGCATGTGGTGGCGGACTATGAAGGCCGTTCGGCCAATGGACAGATCAATATTCTGATCCGCGACTGCATCGCTGCATACGAAAAGGAACATGGCAAGATCGAATTGGGAAAGTGACATATAAAAAGAACCGCCTCCGGGCGGTTCTTTTTTTGTGTGTGGTTATGTCAGGAAACGAGCACGTGAATGCGCCCTGCGGGCTGGCCGTACTTGTCGGCGGTAACGGTGCCGTTCAGCACGGTGGTGATGTAGTCCATGACCACCTCGTCCATGGGGATGCCCAGGTCGTAGTTGGCGGTGGCGTTGACAAAGCGGTAGTAGGTGTCGCCGCCGCTGGCCATAAAGTCGTTGGTGGCGATGGTGTACGTGGCCGCCGGGTCAAAGTCCTTGCCGCCTACGGTCTGGATGGTCACACGGTTGATGGTCTTGGGGGCGAAGTAGGTGGTGCCGGGATACTCGTCGCCCTGGTCATAGCCCTTGGTGGTGTCCACGGTGAACTCGATGCCGGATACCTGGGGGAAGCCGCCGATGGCCTCCGGTGTGCAGAAGGTGGAGGCCTCCAGCACTTCCAGCAGCTCCGTACCGGTGATCTTGATGATGCTCAGGGTGTTGCCGAAGGGCAGCACGGTGTTGACGTCCTTCTTGGTGATGTCGCCGGCCTCGATGGTGGCGCGGATGCCGCCGCCGTTGGTGATGGCCGCGTCAACAGTCTCGCCCTGCTGCTCGGCGCCCCACACCAGCGCATCGGTGATCAGGTCGCCCAGATTGGTCTCCTGCGTGCGGTTGCCGGGGTCCTTCTCGCCGTTCAGCGTCACCTCGGTCTTGGCGAACACCGTGCCGTAGTCGGCCTCGATCTCGGCGATGATGGCGGCGGCGCGGGCGGCGATGGCGTCGTCGGCGGCCACCTCAATGCCCTCGGTGGGCACGCACGTGGTGGTGATGGTGCTGTCCTTGATGGTCACAACGCCGATGTTCTCCAGCTTCGTGCCGGTAGAGGTCAGGATAGTGTCACCCACCTTGCGGTCCGTGTTGGTCTTCTCAACGATCTCCTCCTCAGTGGAGTGGGAGTGACCGTCGATGAACACGTCGATTCCGGTGACCTTGTTCAGCAGGTCGATAGAGCGGTTGCCGGTGGCAGCGGTCTCATCGTCGATGCCCAGGTGGCCCAGGCAGATGACGTAGTTGCAGCCCTCGTCCTCACGCAGCATATTCGCCATATCCTGCGCGATCTGGTACAGCTCCTCACCGCCGGCGAAGGTCACGCCCTGGATCTTGCCGGGGTGGGCCTTTGTGGCGGTCTCCGGGGTGTCCAGACCGAACACGCCGATCTTGGTGCCGCCGGGGGTGGTGAACACGGCCGCATCGTCAAAGGCCAGCTCGCCGTTGTACTTCACGTTGGCGGCCAGCACGGGGAACTGGGCGTTCTCCATGTTCTTCTTCAGCGCCTCGAAGCCGTAGTCGAACTCGTGGTTGCCCAGCGCCACAGCGTCGTAGCCCACCATGTTCATCAGCTCCACAGCCGTTGCACCCTCAGACACACTCACAGCGGTGTCGCCCTGACTGAAGTCGCCGGCGTCCAGGATCAGCACATACGCGCCCTCAGACTCATACTGGCTGGCCAGCGCCGCTACCTTGGCGTAATTGGAAACAGCGCCGTGCACATCGTTGGTGTGCAGGATGACCACCGGCTCCGTGGCGGTGGCGTCCTTGCCGGGGTCGGGTTTCTTTTCGCCGCAGGCCGCCAGGGTGAACACCATGGCCAGGGCAAGCAGCAAAGACAGCAGCTTTTTCTTCATACTCCTTATTCCTTCCTTTCAGCGGTTTTGCACATTTTCTGCGCCTGATGTATGGCCATTGTACCGTATTCCACGGCTGAACGCAAGCTTTTCCCGGTTTTTATTTTACATGGATTTTACACCAGCGGGATTTTTCCCTTTACATTGGGCACTTACAATAAAAACCGTACAAGGGAGTTATCCAAAACGACGAAAGAAACGAGGTAATACATATGAAGAAGATCATTGCACTGGTCCTGACCGCCCTGCTGGCCCTGAGCCTAGTGGCCTGCGGCAGCGAGACCAAGACCGATGACGCCGACAAGACCGAGGACAAGACCTCCACCGAGCTGACCGGCACCGTCTCCACCGACGGCTCCACCTCCATGGAGAAAGTCATCGGCGCCTTGAGTGAGTCCTTCATGGCGCAGAACGGCGGCGTCACCGTTAACTACAACCCCACCGGCTCCGGCTCCGGCATCACCGCCGTGCAGGAGGGCACCTGCGACATCGGCCTGTCCTCCCGTGCGCTGAAGGATGAGGAGAAGTCCGCCGGCCTGAAGGAGACTGTGCTGGCTTATGACGGCATCGCCATCATCGTTCACACCGACAACCCCGTCAGCGACCTGTCCGTTGAGCAGATCGCCAAGCTGTACACCGGCGAGATCACCAACTGGAAGGACGTGGGCGGAAATGACGCCGAGGTGGTCCTCATCGGCCGCGAGGCCGCCAGCGGTACCCGCGATGGCTTCGAGTCCATCACCGGCACCAAGGACAAGTGCCGGTATCGTCAGGAGCTGACCTCCACCGGTGATGTGATCACCGCCGTCAGCCAGAACCCCGATGCCATCGGCTACGCCTCTCTGGCCTCCATCAAGGACACCGTCAAGGCCCTGAACGTGGATGGCGTCACCCCCGGCGAAGCCACCGTCAAGGACGGCAGCTATAAGGTCCAGCGTCCCTTCGTGCTGGTGACTGTGGACGGCAAGGCCCTCTCTCCTGCGGCCCAGGCGTTCTTTGACTACGCCACTTCCTCCGACGCAGCTTCCATCATCGCCAAGGCCGGCGCTGTGGCAGTCGCAGGTTAACAAGTAAGGCACGGACACAGGCGACATCCCCGCGCGGGGTGCCGCCTTGCCCCGTATCTGCTGAGGTGCATATATGAAAGCAAAACGATTTATGGAGAACGCCATCCATGGCTTCTTTCTGCTGATGGGTCTGGTGACGGTGGGCTGCGTGCTGCTGATCTCCGTCTACCTTGTCGTCTCCGGCATCCCCGCTATCCGTGAGATCGGCCTTGTGAAGTTCCTCTTTGGCCCCGTGTGGAATTCCAACGCGGCGGAGCCTCAGTTCGGCATCCTGCCCTTTATCCTTACCAGTATTTACGGTACTGCGGGCGCGATCCTGCTGGGCGTGCCCGTGGGCTATATGACCGCCGTGTTCCTGGCCAAAATGGCCCCGCCGAAGCTGAAGACCGCCGTCTCCGCCGCGGTGAGCCTGCTGGCGGGCATCCCCTCCGTGGTCTACGGTCTGGTGGGTATGCTGGTGCTGGTGCCGGGCATCCGTCAGGCCTTCCATATTCCCGACGGCTCTGGCCTGCTGGCGGCCATCATCGTGCTGGCGATCATGATCCTGCCCTCCATTATCAACGTGGCCATGACGGCCCTGGAGGCGGTGCCCCGTGAGTACGAGGACGCCTCTCTGGCGCTGGGCGCCACCGCCACGGAGACCTGGTTCAAGGTGTCTGTCCCCGCCGCCCGCAGCGGCATCGCCGCCGCGGTGGTGCTGGGCGTAGGCCGCGCCATCGGCGAGGCCATGGCCGTGATGATGGTCTCCGGCAACGTGCCCAATATGCCCTCCCTGTTCCAGAGCGTGCGGTTCCTGACCACCGCTGTGGCCAGCGAGATGGGCTACGCGGCGGCAGGTCTGCAGCGTCAGGCGCTGTTTTCCATCGCGCTGGTGCTGTTTCTGTTCATCATGCTCATCAACGCCGCGCTCAATTTCTTCCTCAAGCGCAGTAAGGAGAAGTGACCATGGACAAACATCAATTCTCTGCCCGCCGCCGTATCTGGGGCGGGACCATGCGGGGCCTGATGGTCCTCTGCGCCGCCGTTACCTGCGCGCTGGCGGTGTTTCTCATCGTCTATGTGCTCGTCAAGGGCGTGCCCAACCTGAGCTGGCAGCTGCTGAGCACCAAGCCCAGCTATCTGGACGGCTCCATCGGTATCCTGCCGGATATCATCACCACCGTCTGCACGGTGCTGACCACGCTGCTGGTGGTGCTGCCCCTGGGCGTTTGCGCCGCCGTGTACCTGACGGAGTATGCCGCCAACAAGAGGGTAGTGGCCGTTATCGAGTACGCCGCCGAGACGCTGTCCGGCATCCCCTCCATTATCTACGGCCTGGTAGGCCAGATGTTCTTCTGCCAGTTCCTGGGCATGAAGAAATCTCTTCTCGCCGGCGCCATGACCCTGGTCATCATGAACCTGCCCACCATCATGCGTACTACACAGGAGAGCCTGAAGACCGTGCCCCAGTCCTACCGCGAGGGTGCCTTCGGCCTGGGCGCCGGCAAGTGGCGCACCATCCGCACGGTGGTGCTGCCCGGCTGTGTGGACGGCGTGCTCACCGGCTGCATTCTGGCCGTGGGCCGTATCCTGGGCGAGACGGCAGCCCTGCTGTACACCGCGGGCTTTGCCCACACGCTGTACAACAGCCTGCGTGCCACGCTGGAGGGCTCCGGTGCCACACTGTCCGTGGCCCTGTATGTCTATGCCAAGGAGCAGGGCGAGTTCGATGTGGCCTTCGCCATCGCCGCCATCCTCATGGCGCTGGCCCTGCTCATCAACCTGGCGGCTATGCTGACCGGGCGTTACTTCAAGAAACGGAGGAGCCTATGAGCGATATCATCACCGTAAACGATCTGAACCTGTGGTACGGTCCCACCCAGGCGCTGCACCACGTCACCATATCCGTGCCGGAGCACAGCATTACTGCTCTCATCGGCCCCTCCGGCTGCGGCAAGTCCACATTTCTTAAAACGCTGGACCGTATGAACGACCTGATCCCCGGCGTAAAGGTGGAGGGCCAGGTGCTCTACAAGGGACAGGATATTTACGCCCCCGGCGTGGACGTCAGCCAGCTGCGCCGTGAGGTGGGCATGGTGTTCCAAAAGCCAAATCCCTTCCCCATGAGCATCTACGACAACGTGGCCTACGGCCCCCGTACCCACGGCGTCCGCAACAAAGCCAAGCTGGACGAGCTGGTGGAGCAGTCCCTGCGGCGTACCGCCATTTGGGACGAGGTGAAGGACCGTCTGAAAAAGAATGCCCTGGGCCTCTCCGGCGGCCAGCAGCAGCGTCTGTGTATCGCCCGTGCCCTGGCGGTGGAGCCCACCGTGCTGCTGATGGATGAGCCCACCTCGGCCCTGGACCCCATCTCCACCTCCCGTATCGAGGAGCTGGCGGTGGAGCTGAAGCAGCATTACACCATCGTCATCGTCACCCACAATATGCAGCAGGCGCTGCGTATCTCGGACCGCACCGCCTTCTTTCTGCTGGGAGAGCTGGTGGAGTACGGCGACACGGAGACCATGTTCTCCACGCCCAGCGAAAAGCGCACCGAGGATTACATCACCGGGAGGTTTGGATAATGCGTAGTCAATTCGATAAACAGCTGGCCCAGCTCCACCGCGAGCTTATCGAGATGGGCGCCCTGTGCGAGCAGGTCATCGCTCTGTCCTCTCAGGCCCTCACCAACCGCGATACCGCCCTGGCGGAGAAGGTCGCGCCACTGGACCATGAGATCGACCGCAAGGAGCGCGACATCGAGAACCTCTGCCTGCGGCTCCTGCTTCAGCAGCAGCCGGTGGCCAGCGACCTGCGGCAGATCTCCGCTGCCCTGAAGATGATCACGGACATGGAGCGTATCGGCGACCAGGCCGACGATATTGCCGAGATCCTGCTCTGCCGCGCCGGCCGGCCTCTCAGCGCCGGCGACACCCTGCGGGAGATGGCCCGGGCCACCATCCGCATGGTCAGCGAGAGCGTGGACGCCTATGTCCGGCAGGATGTGGACCTGGCCCAGCAGGTCATCGCCGCTGACGATGAGGTGGACGGCTATTTTGACCGGATCAAGGCCCATCTCATCGACCGTATCGCCAAGGATGTGGATGACGGCGAAGCCACACTTGACTTACTGATGATCGCCAAGTATTATGAACGTATCGGCGACCACGCCACCAACATCGCCGAGTGGGTGATGTTTTCTGTCACCGGCGTGCACAAGACCGAGGCCACTTGAGCCAAAAGGAGGGACCCCACATGATCTGGTGTGTAGAGGATGACGCCAGCATCCGCGATATCGAGCTGTACGCCCTGCGCTCCGCCGGGCTGGAGGCCGAGGGCTTTACCGACGGCGTCGCCTTCTGGCAGGCCCTGCAAAGCGAAAAGCCCGACCTGGTGGTGCTGGACGTGATGCTCCCCGGCATCGACGGCACGGAGCTGCTGGGCCGTATGCGCGCCTCCACGTCCCTGCGCCGCATCCCGGTCATTATGGCCACCGCCAAGGGCGCGGAGTATGACCGCGTCCGGGCGCTGGACGGCGGCGCGGACGACTATCTGACCAAGCCCTTCAGCGTCATCGAGCTGGTCTCCCGGGTCAAAGCGGTGCTGCGCCGCTGCCAGCCGGAGGGGGACAGCTCCATCCTCCGCAGCGGCGAGGTGTCGCTGGATACCCGTGCCCACACCGTCCTGTCCGGCGGCGAACGCGTCGACCTGACCTATAAAGAGTATGAGCTGCTGCGCCTGTTCCTCAGCCACCCCGGCACGGCCTACACCCGTGACTGGCTGATGGAGCTGGTCTGGGGCATGGATTACTGCGGCGAGAGCCGTACCGTGGATATGCACATCCGTACCCTGCGCCAGAAGCTGGGCAAGGCCGGCGCACACATCACCACGGTCCGCGGCGTGGGCTACCGTTGGGAGGAGACCATATGACAAAAAAGATATTTCGCTCCACCGTGGCGGTGGGGCTTGCGGTGCTGCTGGCCAGTCTGGTCATTATCATGGGCGCACTGTACACCTATTTCGGCCATGTCCAGGAGCAGCAGCTCCGGGATGAGCTGTCCATCGCCGCTGCGGCCATGGAGTCCGGCGACGGCGAGGCCTATCTGTCCAAGCTGCACTCCGACAATTACCGCATCACCTGGCTTCGCGCCGACGGCACGGTGCTCTATGATACGAAGGCTGACGCCGCGGCCATGGAGAACCACGCCCAGCGCGAGGAGGTCCGTCAGGCCCTGGCCAACGGCGCCGGTGAGTCCAGCCGTTACAGCGCCACTCTGCTGGAAAAGACACTCTACTACGCCCGCCGGCTGCCGGACGGCACGGTCCTGCGCCTGTCCGCCAGCCGCGTCACCATGGGCGTGCTGCTTCTGAGTATGCTCCCCGCCATCCTGGCGGTCATCGCCGTGGCCCTGATCCTCTCCGGCATTCTGGCCGGCCGCGTGTCCCGCCGCATCACCCGCCCCCTGAACACCCTGGACCTGGAGCACCCCCTGGAAAACGACGCCTACGAGGAGCTTTCGCCCCTGCTGCGCCGACTGGAGCACCAGCGGCGTCAGATCGACGATCAGCTGCGTTCTCTGCGCCGCCGGTCCGAGGAGTTTGAACAGATCACCGCCAGCATGACCGAGGGCCTGGTACTGGTGGATAACGGCGGCACCATCCTCAGCATGAACCCCGCCGCCTGCGCCGTGTTCCACACCGACGCGGCCTGCGTGGGCCAGCCGCTGCTGACCGTGGAGCGCGGCAGCGCCGTCAGCCACGCCCTCCACGATGCCATGGACACCGGCCACGGCGAGACCCGTATGGAGCGCGACGGCCGCGAGTACCAGTTCGACATGACCCGTATCCAGGCCGACGGCGAGGTGGTGGGCGCGGTGCTGCTGACCTTCGACGTTACCGAGCAGGCCTACGCCGAGCGCAACCGCCGCGAGTTCACCGCCAACGTCTCCCATGAACTGAAGACCCCGCTTCAGGGCATCATCGGCAGCGCCGAGCTGCTGGAGAACGGCATGGTCCGGCCTGACGATGTGCCCCGCTTCGTGGGCCATATCCGCGGCGAGGCCCAGCGCCTGGTGACGCTGATCAACGATATCCTCCGCCTGTCTGAGCTGGACGAGGGCGGCAGCCTGCCCACCGAGCCGGTGGAGCTGCTCTCCCTCTGCACCGACACGGTCAAGTCGCTGGAGAGCGCCGCGCAGCAGCGCCAGATCACCATGACCGTCACCGGCGAGGCCGTTACGGTCCCTGGCGTCCGCCGCCTGCTGACCGAGACGGTCTTCAACCTCTGCGACAACGCCATCAAGTACAATAAGGACGGCGGCAGCGTCGCCGTCACCGTGGGCCGTGACGGCCCCAACGCCGTGGTCACGGTAGCCGATACCGGTATCGGTATCCCGCCGGAGCACCAGGGCCGCGTCTTCGAGCGCTTCTACCGCGTGGACAAGAGCCACTCCAAGGCCTCCGGCGGTACCGGATTGGGCTTGTCCATCGTCAAGCACGCCGTGGCTTATCACCACGGCACCGTCACGCTGGACAGCCGTGAGGGGGAGGGCACCACCTTTACCCTCCGCCTGCCGTTGGAAGCGTAAACGCGAAAATGCCCGCCTCTGCGGGCGGGCATACAAAAAGACCACCCGATAGGGTGGCCTTTTTTGTCACAAATGCGCCTTTGCGTGGGCACAGATGGCGTCAAAGGTCTTCTGACTGATGTCGTGTTCGATCTTGCAGGCGTCTGTCTCCGCCGTAGCGGCGTCGATGCCCAGCGCTATCAGGAATTTCGTCAGCGTGTGGTGCCGGTCCAGCATACGCTCGGCGATGGCCATACCGCTGGCCGTCAGGGTGATGAGTCCGTCCTTGTCCATCGTGATATAGCCGTTTTCCCGCAGCCGTTTGGTGGCATAGGTCACGCTGGGTTTTGTCACGCCCAGATGCTCGGCTACGTCGATGGAACGAATATATCCATGTTGCTGCTGCATCATCAGCATCGTCTCTAAATAGTCCTCGGAAGCGCGCAGTATCTGCATAAAAAGTATCACCAACTTTCCCCAATACACTTTTAACAGCATACCACAATTTTCACAAACTTACAAGTGCGGTAAAAAAATTTCGTTCTCCCTATTGACAAAGAGGGTTTGAGGTATTAAACTGTGCCATAGGTTAAGGAGGGCTAACCGTCGTGGTCCGCTATGGACCGGGAAAGTCCTTTCAGAACCGCTTTTTTCAGACACAGGGTTAGCGCAAGCTAACCGTGAAACGGAGGGATACACATGATGCCTTTGATGCTGGCAGACGCCGGAACGGAGCAGCTCATCCATAAGGTGGGCGGCAGTCCGGAGGTCAAAAAGCACCTGGAGGACCTGGGCTTCACCCCTGGCAGCACCGTCACGCTGGTGTCCGCCATGGGCGGCAACGTCATCGTGAAGGTCAAGGAGTCCCGCGTGGCCATCAGCGAGGAAATGGCCCGCAAGATCATGGTCTGATAGCCGCGCCAAGCGGTTATTGCATTTGAGAAACAGAAATATCACATAGAAGGAGAGCAGAAGCATGAAAACATTGCGTGAAGTCAAGATCGGCGAGACCGTCAAGGTCGTCAAGCTCCACGGCGAGGGCCCTGTCAAGCGCCGTATCATGGATATGGGCATCACCAAGGGTGTGGAGGTCTATGTCCGCAAGGTTGCCCCTCTGGGCGATCCCATGGAGGTCACTGTCCGCGGCTACGAGCTGAGTCTGCGTAAGGCCGACACCGAAATGATCGAGGTCGAGTGATGACCTGCGGCGCCGTGTTCCGGTGCCGGAAATGCGTCCGTTATTTACATTCATCTGTATATAGGTTCAACAAGATTAACCGGAAGGAGAGACACTATGGAAAAACAGATAAAGATCGCGTTGGCAGGTAACCCCAACTCTGGCAAGACCACCCTGTTCAACGCGCTGACCGGCTCCAACCAGTTCGTGGGCAACTGGCCCGGCGTTACGGTGGAGAAGAAAGAGGGCAAGCTGAAGAAGCACGATGACGTGGCCATCATGGACCTGCCCGGTATCTACTCCCTGTCCCCCTACACTCTGGAGGAGGTCGTGGCCCGTAATTACCTCATCACCGAGCGCCCCGACGCCATCCTGAACATCATCGACGGTACGAACCTGGAGCGTAACCTGTACCTGACCACCCAGTTGACCGAGCTGGGCATCCCCGTTGTCATCGCCATCAACATGATGGACGTGGTCCGCAAGAACGGCGACAAGATCAACGTGGACGAGCTGAGCCGTGAGCTGGGCTGCAAGATCGTGGAGATCTCCGCCCTGAAGGGCGAGGGCATTATGGAGGCCGCCGAGGCCGCCGTGCAGGCCGCCAAGTCCACCAAGACCGTCCCCATGCACACGTTCTCCGGCCCCGTGGAGCACGCCATCGCCCACATCGAGGAGGCCGCCGTACATAACCTGCCCGAGGAGCAGCAGCGCTGGTACGCCATCAAGATCTTCGAGCGCGACGATAAGGTGCTGGATCAGCTGAAGATCGACCCGACCGTCATGGCCCACATCGAGGAGGACATCAAGGCCGCCGAGAAGGAGCTGGACGACGACGCCGAGAGCATCATCACCAACGAGCGCTATGTGTACATCGCCGAGATCATCAAGGCGTGCTATAAGAAGAAAAACGCCGGTCAGCTCTCCGCCAGCGACAAGATCGACCGGGTCGTCACCAACCGCTGGCTGGGTCTGCCCATCTTCGCCGCGGTCATGTTCCTGGTGTACTACATCTCCATGGTGACCGTGGGCTCCGCGGCCACGGACTGGGCCAACGACGGCCTGTTCGGCGACGGCTGGCATCTGCTGGGCATCGGCTCGAGCGCCTATAACGACACGAACGATGAGTATACCGCCGCTGTCGAGGCCGTGGATGCGTTCCTCGGTACCGAAATCGACGCGGAGGCCGACGACTTTGACGCAAACGCTCTGCTGGCCGAGATGAAGGGCTTCCAGCCCGCCGGCAAGACCGCGACCGTCGATGTCGAGGACGAGGAGACCCTCGCCATGAACACGATGACCGCCTACTATGACACGCTGCCCGAGGGCGCGGACAAGATGGACAACGTCGTTCAGATGACCTACGTCGACGCGGTCAGCTACCTCTCCGAAAACGGCTTTGACGCCCCCGATCCCGCCGACTTCGGCGTGTGGGTCCCCGGCATCCCCGTCCTGATCGGCAACGGTCTGGAGGCCGCCGGTGCGTCCGAGTGGCTCAGCGGCCTGATCCTTGACGGTATCGTGGCCGGTGTGGGCGCGGTGCTGGGCTTCGTGCCCCAGATGCTGGTGCTGTTCCTGCTGCTGGCGTTCCTGGAGGCCTGCGGCTACATGGCCCGTATCGCCTTCGTGCTGGACCGTATCTTCCGCAAGTTCGGCCTGTCCGGTAAGTCCTTCATCCCCATGCTGATCGGTACCGGCTGCGGTATCCCCGGCGTTATGGCCTCCCGTACCATCGAGAATGAGCGCGACCGGCGCATGACCATCATGACCACCACGTTCATCCCCTGCGGCGCCAAGGTGCCCTTCATCGCCATGATCGCCGGCGCCATCTTCGGCGGCAGCGCATGGGTGTCCACCTCCGCTTACTTCATCGGCATGGCCGCCATCGTGATCTCCGGCATCATGCTGAAGAAGACCAAGATGTTCTCCGGCGAGCCTGCTCCCTTCGTTATGGAGCTGCCCGCTTACCACTGGCCCACCCTGGGCAACGTCCTCCGCTCCATGTGGGAGCGCGGCTGGTCCTTCATCAAGAAGGCCGGCACCATCATCCTGCTGTCCACCATCTTCGTTTGGTTCACCAGCTACTTCGGCTGGGTGGACGGCACCTTCCAGATGCTGTCCGATGAGCAGATCGACTGCTCCATCCTGGCGGCCATCGGCGGCGCCATCGACTGGATCTTCGCACCCCTTGGCTGGGGCAACTGGCAGGCGGTCGTCGCCTCCATCACCGGCCTGGTGGCCAAGGAGAACATCGTGGGCACCCTGGGCGTCCTGTACGGCGGCGGCGACGGCAGCGTCTACGACGCTATGGCCGCGGCTTTCACCGGTATCACCGCTTACAGCTTCCTGGTGTTCAACCTGCTGTGCGCCCCCTGCTTCGCTGCCATCGGTGCCATCAAGCGCGAGATGAACAGCCGCAAGTGGACCTGGTTCGCCATCGGCTATCAGTGCGTGTTCGCCTATGTGATCGCGCTGATGATCAACCAGTTCGGCGGCCTGTTCACCGGCAATGCCAACATCCTGGGCGTCATCGTGGCGGTGATCCTGCTGGCCGGCATCATCTATATGCTGTGCAAGCCCTATAAGGAAGCCACCAAGCTGTCCGTGAAGTAAACTGTCCCCGTAATTACCCTCTTACCCCATAGAAAGGAGTGAACTTCCATGCTGCAATGGCTGTCAGCAAACCTGGGCACGATCCTCATCAGTGCCGCCTTACTTGTCGTTGTGATCCTCATCATCCGCTACCTGCTGCGCCAGAAGAAGGCGGGAAAGTCCTCCTGCGGTGCCGGCTGCGCCCACTGCGCCATGCACGGCCAGTGCCACAGCCAGAGCTGCAAGCACTGAATAGAGCAGGGGGGAGGCATCGTCAGTGCCTCCCCCTGCGTCTAAAAGGAGATGTCACCATGACAGAAACGATCCTTAAGGTGGACGGCATGGCCTGCGGTATGTGCGAGAACCACATCAACGACACCGTCCGAAACAAGTTCTCCGTCCAGAAGGTCACGTCCTCCCACACCAAGGGTGAGACGGTGATCCTCTCGGAGCAGCCCCTGGACCAGCAGGCGCTGCGTGACGCCATCGCCGCCACCGGCTACACGGTCACAGCGGTGGACGCCCATCCCTACGAGAAAAAGGGCCTCTTTTCCTTCCACAGAAAGTGACCCGTCAAAGAAGCGCCCTCCCCCGGCGCTTTTTTGAAAACCGATAGTTAAATCACTCTAACCAAAGTTAGGAGAAGCTAACTACGTATCATCCGGAAGAAATGAGCAAAAATACCGTCGAGCAATATTCGGCGGCACGGAACAGAAAGGAAGTGCGATATGAGCGTCGTGATCTTAGGCGGCAACGAGTGCATGGAGCGTCGTTACAAGGACCTGTGTCAGTCCTACAAATGCTCCGCCAAGGTGTTCACCAAGCCCTCCGGCGGCCTGAAAAACAAGCTGGGCAGTCCGGACCTGATGATCTTCTTCACCTCCACCATGTCCCACAAGCTGGTGCAGAGCGCTCTCAGCGAGCTGAAGGGCACGCCGACCCGCATCGAGCGCTGCCATACCAGCTCTCTGTCCGCCCTGCGGAGCATTCTGGAAAAACACGTCGGTTAAGGAGGAACCCCTATGTCCGAAGAGATGGTCGTGCGCCAGTGCGCCCCCACTCTGGCCGGTATCAAGACCGGAAGTCTCTTTCCCTGTCCCTGCACGGACCGGGATGCACTGCTGGACGAGGTGCGGCAGCTGAACCGCCGCCTCTCGCCCAAGGGCCTGTGCCTGCTGCCCCTCCGCTTTACCGAGGGCAGCGCCCTGCTGTACCTCTACCGCCCCGCCACTCTCCGCCGCGATCTCAGCGACGATCTGGCCCGCCGCCTGCTGGCGGAGGCCGGCTATGACGGCGGCAGCTGCGGCCGCTGTGTGGCCACGCTGATCCGCCGCTTCCGTCAGGGTGCGGACTTCCCCCACGAGATCGGCCTCTTCCTCAGCTACCCTCCTGAGGACGTCAAGGGCTTCGTGGACAACCGTGCCCGCAGCTACAAGTGCGCGGGTCTGTGGAAGGTGTACAGCGACGAGGCCCGGGCCCGGCGGCTCTTCACCCGGTTCAAGCGCTGCACGGACACATACTGCAAGCTCTGGCAGGCCGGCGCGACGATCGATCAGCTGGCTGTGGCGGGGTAACGATCGAAAGGAGAAACGACAATGAAAAAGACTGCTGTGATCTATTGGAGCGGCACCGGCAACACCGAGACCATGGCCAATGCCGTGCTGGAGGGCATGACCGCCGCCGGCGCGGAGGCCAAGCTGCTGACGGTGGACCAGGTGAACACCGCCGAGCTGAACGGCTATGCCGCCATTGCCTTCGGCTGCCCCGCCATGGGCAGCGAGGTGCTGGAGGAGATGGAGTTCCAGCCCATGTTCGACGCCTGCAAGAACTGCCTGGGCGGCAAGGCCGTGGCTCTGTTCGGCTCCTACGGCTGGGGCGACGGCGAGTGGATGCGCTCCTGGGAAAAGGACTGCGCCGATGCCGGCGTGAACCTGGTCTGCGACAGCGTGATCTGCTGCGAGGCCCCGGATGACACCGCCCTGGATGCCCTGCGCGCCATGGGCAAGACCCTGGCAGCTTGAACGCTTTGCACCTCCTGCGCCGCCGTCTGCGGCAGCGCGGGCAGACGCTGCTGCCGCTGCTGGCCGCCCTCTCCGCCGCAGCGGTGGTATACAGATGAAAAGCACCCCTCAGGCCAGGCGGCCTGAGGGGCGCTTTTTTTACAGCCATTTCTTGTGCCTGAAGAACCACAGCAGTCCTGCCACCAGCAGTATGCTGGCGGCGATGATCACGGGATAGCCCCACTCTGACTGCAGCTCCGGCATATTTACGAAGTTCATGCCGAACCAGCCGGTGATCAGCGTCAGCGGCAGGAACAGCACTGTCACGATGGTGAATACCCGCATCAGGTCGTTCTGCTGGATGGCCAGCTGGCTCTGATAGGCCTCCCGCAGCTGGGCCACCAGCTCCTGCAGCGCGCATACCTTTTGCAGATACCGGCCCGTCCGCCGCCCCAGCACCTCCAGCCGCGCCAGAATGTTGGCTTCGATCAGCCCGTTATCGTTGTCGCACATCTCATCGAAGATGGCGTCCAGCTGCTCATAGTACCGCTTCAGGTGCAGCAGCTCCCGCCGCCACGCGGCGATGCGCCGGGGCGCGTCGTCCTTGGCCTTGCCCTCCAGTATGGTGCTCTCGCCGCCGTTGATCTGGGCCTCCAGCTTTTCCAGATACGCCATGTCGCCCTTGAACAGCCCCGCAAAAAACCGGTACAGCAGCTGCTGGTCATTCAGCGGTCCGCCTGCGGTCAGCGTGTCCACCGCACCCTGCACATACTGCTGTGCCGCCTCGTTCCGGCAGAAGAAAAACAGGTCCTCCCGGTCGATGTATACCAGCACCTTGCCGCTTTTCCCCGCCTTCCGCACATCGTACCAGTCAAAGGCCAGCAGGTCGAAGTCGGCAAAGGCCTCAAAGCTCTCCGTCTGCAATTCACCCACATATTGAAATACGGCGGCGTCCATCTGCTCCGCCACCTGATCCATATCCTTCCACAGCAGCACGCTCCGCATATTGCCACCGTCCTTTCTCCTGCAGTATACCCCACCGCGTCCCCTTCGTCAAGTTGACTTTCCCGCGGCGGACTGGTACAATAGAGCCAGCGCAGCACCATTCTGAAACAAAGGAAGTGGTTTTATGCAGTTGACACCCCAGCAGCAGGCCCTGCTGGACGGCGCCCAGGGCGAGACCATGGCCAAGGTGGTCAAGACGCTGGTCATGTACGGCGATACCTTCGGCGCCCAGCGTATGGTCCCCGTTACCAGTGAGTACGGCCACACCGTCATCTCCTTCGGCCTGGCGGTGATGAAGCCGGTCTACGACCTGTACGACCGTCTTATCGAGTCCGGCCTTACCAGCGGTCAGAAATTCACTGCTGACCCCCTGCCCCTGGATAAGCACGTCCCCACCAGTCTGTTGGAGGACATCGTCTTCCGCAAGATCATGTACACCCAGCAGGACCGGTATGAGCAGCAGCTGAAAAAGCTGGGCATCACCGCCGATAACGCCTATACCTGTACCTGCTATCTGGATCAGGTGGGCAACACCCCAAAACAGGGTGATATCCTCAGCTGGGCGGAGTCCTCCGCCGTGGTCTACGCCAACTCCGTCCTGGGCGCCCGCTGCAACCGCAACAGCGGTATGCTGGAGCTCATGGGCAGCATCGCCGGCTTCGTGCCGGAGTTCGGCCTGCTCACCGACGAGGGCCGCAAGGCCCATTGGCTGGTGGAGGTCAAATGCACCCGCCGGCCCGAGGCCCAGCTTCTCGGCTCCGCCATCGGCATGAAGGTCATGGAGGACGTGCCCTACGTCCGGGGACTGGACAAGTGGCTGGGCACGGAGCTGAACGACGAGAACCGCGCCTACCTCAAGGACTTCGGCGCGGCCACCGCCTCCAACGGCGCCGTGGGCCTGTACCATGTGGAGCACCTGACCCCCGAGGCAAAACAGCAGGGCGAGGCCCTGCTGCGGGAGGGCTATCGGACCTACATCATCGATGACGCCGAGCTGGAGCGCGTGAAGCGCAGCTATCCCGTCATCTGGAAGGACCCTGCCGCCGCGCCGCAGCTGTGCTTCGTGGGCTGCCCTCACCTGACGCTGGAGCAGCTGAAGGACTGGACAGCGAAGCTCACCGATGCCCTGCGGGCGCAGAACCGCCTGCAGGTGGCCGTTCCCACCGTGTTCACCGCCGCCCCGGCGGTGCTGGACGCCTTCAAGGACACCGTGGAGGGCTACAAGCTGCAAAGCATGGGCGTGATCCTCAGCTACATCTGCCCGCTGATGTACATGAACAACCCCCTCTGCAAGAAGAAGGCGGTCATCACCAACTCCAATAAGCTCCGCACCTACACCAGCGCCCGGTATTATACCGACGCGGAGATACTGGACATCCTCACCGGAAAGGAGGGACGCTGATATGCAGCAGTTCAAGGGCCGCGTGGTGGTCCCCGGCACCTGCACCGCCGAAGCGCTGGTCAGCCATGGCGGCTTCAACACCCTGGCCAGCTACCAGATGGCCATGATGTTCGGCGACAAGCAGGTCAAGTGCGGCGACCAGAATAACCCCGACATCTACAAAAAGCCCATGATCGGCAAGGCCCTCTGCCTGCCCCAGACCATCGGCTCCACCACCGGCGGCATGGTGCTCTTCACGGTGTGCTCCCACGGCAAGCAGCCCGCCTGTATGCTCTTCTCCCTGCCCATCGACTCGCTGGCCGCCTCCGGCGCCATTCTGGGCGATGTCTGGACCGACAGCAAAATGCCCGTGGTGGACTCCCTGGGCGACGAGTTCCTACAATATGTGCAGACCGGCATGACCGTCACCGTGGGTGACGACGGCCTGGTCACCGTGGAGGACTGACATGGACGATATCTACACCAAAAAGCCCGAGGAGTGCGCCTACTCCTTCACCCAGCACACCGCCTGCGAGTTCTTCCCCTGCCACAAGACCGCCCACCCCGAGGATTTTAACTGCCTGTTCTGCTACTGCCCGCTGTACACCCTGGGCAGCAAGTGCGGCGGCAACTTCAGGTACCTGGAAAACGGCGTCAAGGACTGCTCCGCCTGCCTGCTGCCCCATGGCCGCGGCAGCTACAGCTACGTCATCTCCAAGTTCCCCGAGCTGATGGAGCTGGCCAAGAAAAACCGATAAGAAAAGAGACGGCTCACGCCGTCTCTTTTTTCATCATTATTCCAGCAGCAGTGTGTGGTCGCCCTTGTCGCAGAAATAGTAGACCTGATAGCCAATGGGCGCGCCCTTCTGCCCGCTGGTCGGGTCTGTGCGCTCCCTCTCCAGTATCGCACTTACCGTGCCAGCCTGCATCTGCACTTTGGTGCCGTCCAAAAACGTAATGAACCGTTGCGCGTTCTCATGCAGGTCACCCCCGATGTCTATGTATTCTCCGGTGGTGATGTACTGTGTCTGCAATTCCGCGTAATACGCCCGCACGTTGGCCATGTCGGCGGCCACCTTGGCCTTGTGCAGGCTGCCGTTGAACACAGGGATGGCAATAGCCGCCAGCACAGCGATGATCGCCACCACGATCAGCATTTCCATCAATGTAAAGCCGCGGTTCCGTTTCATGGTATCTCTATCCTCCGTATCGCGTCGTGTGTTTCGTGTTCCCGTATTATACCCTACCGACGCCCGGATTGCAACCCTATTTTCCCGTCACTACCTCCGCAAATCCCTCTCCGAACACCCGCACGGCCTTCAGCGCCTCGTCCAGCGAGTTCCCCGCCGCGCCGATCTCCACCAGCAGGCTCCCGGGCGTGAAGTACTCATTGTAGTCCGAATTCCGCAGCGTCAGCGGCCGCATCAGCGTGGGATAGCGCTCCGTCAGGTGCTGCTGTATTGCCACGGCGAATTTCAGGTTCTCCTGCCAGCCCTCCCAGCTGCTGCCCATCACCAGGCTCACCTGCGCGCAGTCCGGGTCCTCCCGCGTTACCACCTTGTACTGGTGGCCGGCCTTGTCCTCCAGCGCGTCCCGGTGCACATCCAGAATGAACCCGATGCTGGGGTACTTCTCCATATACGCCTCGATGGCGTCCTCCGCCCGGTAGTACGCCCCGTTGTACTCCGGGTCGTCGTACAGAGCCCGGTCGTGCAGCACCGATATCCCGTAGCCCGACAGCACTTTGGCCAGCTCATCGCCCACCCGTATCACGCTCACGCTGGCATCCGCCGTCCGAAAGCTCCCCGTGTCCTCGTATTCCTCCCCCGGCGGCATGGTGTACGCCTCGCTGCCGTGGGTGTGGACGATCAGCACCTGCGGCGCGTCCTCGCCCAGCGCCGCCGCGAACGTCCCGTCAAACACGATGCCCTCCACCGTCTGCCGCGAGCTGTTCTTGATGAACACGTCCCCCACCCGGGTGTACCCATTCTCGTCCGCCGCCACCACCGACAGCGGCCTCGATTCCCCCTGCCCGCCGGTGTTCTCCGTCTGTTCCGTTGTTGGGCCCTCCGGTGTTTCCGCCGGGGCGGGGGAGGGCGTCTCCTCCGCGTTCCGGGGCGTCTCTGCCTGCGTCACCTGCGTCTCCGCCGCCAGCAGCATCGGCGACTGCCGCAGTACCGTCAGCACCGGCAGCGGCAGCGAGTCCGCCGCCCACAGGTCCCCCAGCTCCCACTGTACCAGCCGCTGCGCCAGCGAGCTGTCCCGCACCGCCTGTGCCGCCGCCCGCAGGTCCTGACTCCCCGCGCACACCGCCGCCAGCCACAGCACGAACGCCCCGCATACCGCCGCCGCGCCCCGCCGCCATTTCACAAGCCCCACCGCCTTTCAGACAAGCCTATGTCCGGACAAGCAAAAAAATACCCACCATAACTTCCCCTAATGCCTCCCACACCGATTTGTTATGCCAATATCTGGATATTCCCGTTGCCTTTCGCGACACTTTCTGGTAAGATGGTCGTACAACAGAGCCTGCGCGCCAAAAAACTTTCCCAACAAGAAAATTTGCGGCACACAGGCCCGGGAGAGAAATATGTGAGCCATAGAAGGAGGAACCGCCATGAAGAGACGACTGCTCCCCATCCTGATGACCCTGGTATTGGTATGCGCGCTGCCCATATGGGCAGCTTTTGTTACATCGGGGGATGTAACAAATCCCCTGGTGTGCACCGCCGGCGCGACGTCGCCGCCTGACAACGCCGCAACCAGGCTGAAATCTGCCATATCCAACGGTGGAGATGTTCGGCTGACAGAGGATATCGAGATCAGCGAGACATTGGTAGTAACGAGAGATGTGACCCTCGACCTGAACGGCCATGTGCTCAAAATGACCGGTAATAGCAGTGTGCTCCGGGTGAAAAAGGACGGTCCGGACACTGTGGCCCTGACCATCACGGACAGCCGTCCCCAAAATCCGCATACAGGACCCTATGGGCGTTTGCCTGCCGGCGGTGTCATCACCGGCGGAGAGGGAACGGACGTGCCGGGAATTCACTATGTTGGGGGAGCCGTGTATCTGAAGAAAGGTACAACACTGAAGCTGGAGGGCGGCACGCTTACCGGAAACAGCTGCAGCAGCATCTATATCGATGGTGCGACCTTCGTAATGTCCGGCGGCACGATCACCGGAGAAGCTGTCGGCGTACATAATAATGTGGGGACCTTCACAATGACCGGCGGCCGCATCACCGGGTGCAGTGACAGGGGCGTATATGTGTACAATGGGAATATGACCATGTCCGGCACGGCGTATATCGGTGAAAATCCGAATGCCAGAAGAGAAGATATTTACGTATATGAGTCGGACCATAAACATACCGACTTGTCCGTTACCGGCGGTACCATTGCGGGAAATGTGCGTATCGTATTCCTCGAGAGCTTACGTCCGACACAAGATGAATTGAAAGCAGCGGCCAATTCCGTTGTGAAAGAGCAGGGGGTGTTTGACGGGCATATCAAAGTGGAAAAAGGTACCAGCGGCACTTGCGTGGACTACAACAGCGTCAATTTTATTGACGAGGTCGCCAAGACAAGGACCCTAAAGCTTGTTTTGCAGCCTAATGCAGTTGAGGAGCCGGAAACTCCCGCCACAGTAAATGGCCGGGAATTTATGTACTGGACGAAAGAGGGCGTTTCCGAAGCGTGGGATTTTAACACCGAAATAAAAGTACCGCTGACGCTGTATGCCGTGCGGACCCCGGCCTCCTCCGGCGGCTATTACTACTACCCTACCACCGATACTAAGGCCGACGATGCCAAGGGTTCTCCCAAGACCGCCGACCCCGGCGTAGCCCTCTACGCCGCCCTGTCGCTTCTGTCCCTGACGGGCCTGACCTGCACCGGCAGAAAGAAATTCTGAGCACATAAAAAATGAGCACCCGGAGGGGTGCTCATTTTTTTATGCCTGAAACCAGCTCCACGGCGGCTCCTGCGGCGGCGCCAGCTCAAACGCCATGGCCTCTCCCGTCTCCGGGTGGCGGAACGCCAATCCCGCCGACCACAGCGCGATGGGTGTGTCTGCGTCCGCCGCGTCCCCGTACCGCCGGTCGCCCACCAGCGGCATCCCCCGTGACGCGAACTGCACCCGTATCTGGTGCGTTCGCCCCGTCAGCAGTTGGACCCGTATCAGCGCGCCTCCCGCCCGCCGGTCCAGCACCCGGTACCGCAGCCGCGCTTCCCGCACGTCCTTCCCCGGCCCCTCGGCCACATAGGTCATCCGCCGCGCCTTGTCCCGGCCCAGCAGGTCCGTCAGCTCTCCCTCGTCCGCCTCCGGCGTTCCCCGCACCACCGCCAGATACGTTTTCTCGAATTCCCCCTCCCGTATCTGCCGTGACAGCTCCCCGGCAGCGTAGGCGCTCCGTGCGAACACCATCAGCCCTGCTACCGGCGCGTCCAGCCGGTGTACCGTCCGTATGCACGCGGTGTGCAGCGTCTGCCGCAGCAGCTCCGGCATACCGTTCCGCGCGTCAGTGGAGATCACGCCCGCGGGCTTTACCGCCACCACGATCCGCTTATCCTCATACACGATATCCATGATGCGCCCCTTCCGTACCTGTTTTTGCTGTGCCTGACACATAGCTTACATGTCCCTATAACATCCTCTGCACTAAGGTATCATAAGCGTACAAGAAAAGTAAAGTAAAAGTAACACAAAAAGCAAGAAAAAATACTTGACAAGACAGGTCTAATGCGTTAGACTAAAAACAGGTCTACTACATTCGACCAAGGAGGAAAACCCTGTGGAAACACCGAAAATTTTTGACAGTGAGCTGCGCTTCTGCGAGATACTCTGGTCCCATGAGCCTATAAAGAGCAGTGAGCTGGTCCGCCTGTGCGCCGAGGAGCTGGGCTGGAAAAAATCCACCACCTATACGGTCATCAAGCGCCTGACCGAGCGCGGCGTGGTGCACACGGAAAACGCCGTCGTCACCGCGCTGGTACAGCGGGAGGACGTGCAGCGCGCGGAGAGCCGCGCCTTTATAGCCCACAACTTCCACGGCAGTTTGCCAGCATTTCTGACGGCTTTCATGGGAAATTCAAAACTTTCCAAAGAGGATGCCGATGTGCTCCACGCCATGATCGACCGCTTCGAGCAGAAGAATTCCGGACGTAACTGAACCGCGCTGCGGCATACGATGTCATGCCCTGTGCCATAAAGGAGAAGAAAATGAATAGCCTGTTTACCTCCGTATTGGAAATTTCCTGGCAGGCGGGCCTCATCGCGCTGGCGGTGATAGCGGTGCGGCCGCTGCTGCGCCGTGCGCCCCGCCGGGCCGTGTGTATGCTGTGGCTGCTGGTGGCCCTGCGGCTGCTGCTTCCCGCCCGATTGACAGTAGAGAGCCCCGTCAGCCTCCAGCAGCCCGAAAGCCCGCCCATCCAGGCCTATCAGGAGCTTCGCCAGCAGGAAAAGGTCTATGTTTCCGCCCCGCCGGAGCAGCGCCTGGAAATGGCAGGACCCGCTGCGGCACAAGGCTTTGCGCTGCTGGATCAGCTGCCCGCCATCTGGCTGACGGGCGTGGGCTGCATGGCGCTGTACATGGCCCTCAGCCTGCTGCGTATGCGCTGGCGGCTCCGCGCCGCCCCCCGCATACAGGACAATGTCTATCGCTGTACCGACTGGTCCACGCCCTTCGTGCTGGGCGTGCTCGCACCCCGCATTTATGTGCCGGAAACCGTGTCAGAGCAGGACTTTCCCCAGGTGCTCGCCCACGAAAGGTGCCATATCCGCCGCTGGGACCATGTGTGGAAACCGTTGGCATTTCTGCTGCTGGCGGTCAACTGGTTCAACCCGGTCCTCTGGGCGGCGTATGTCCTGCTGGGCCGCGACATGGAGCGCGCCTGTGATGAAATGGTGTTGAAAAACGCCACGCCATCCCAGCGGGCGGCATACTCCCGCGCACTGGTGGCCTGCGCCGCCCAGCCAAAAATGGCGGCGGTGTGCCCGCTGGCCTTTGGCGAAGTGGCTGTGAAAGAAAGGGTGAAGAACGTGCTCAACTATAAGAAGCCCGCCCTCTGGGCTGTCATCCTGCTGGTCGTTGCGGCGGCCATCATCGGCGTGTGCCTGCTGACGAAGCCCGCCGAAAACGACGCCGGAGTGCCGGACGCGGAGACGCTGTACGCCCTGCGGACGGAGTATATCGGCGACAATTCCGCCGTCAGCGGCATACTGGACGCGCTGGGCTTCCGGGCGGCCGGCGCTGCCGGCGATGGTCAGGCGTATACCTACTCCTTTGAGGTCGAAACAGCCAGCGAGCCCTACGGCGTGGTGGTGCGCTACACCTTTGCAGGCGCGCTGCCGCAGCGCAGCGCGGAGTGGAACCGGCAGATGGCGCAGCGGGGCTATATCGCGCTGGCGCTGATCGACAACGCGGAATGGCTGCGGTGGGAGGACATCGGCGCGGAAGGGGAGACCCCTGTGTCCGGCACGGTGTACGCCGGGGACTATGTGGCGGCGGACTACAACGCCGTGCGGGAGAGCGCGGCGGGTCTGCAAGCGCTGATGGATGTTTTACAGGCGCGTCTGGAGGACGGCTCCATCGTGTACTATCCCGGCGACGCGCAGCCGAGCTTCGAGGAAACCATGCCGTGGAGTTCTACCGGTGAGAACGATCCGTGCAGCGTCCGGGCGGAGGACTACGGCATCGTGTACGACGCGGCGCAGCTGCCAGACTGGGAGACCGTGCCCCTGAGCTATCTGTGCGCGTACTACCTCAACGGTGACGGCGCGTATGCCGAGGGTGCCATGGACGTGCTGGCGCACCGCTACCAGCAAGCCCCCAACACGGTGAAGGCGTATCTCCGCCGGCTGGCGGGACAGCAAGCCCCCGACGGCCGGGGCGACGCATCGGAGGTGCTGCTGCAGGATATTTCCCGGTATGCCATGTCCCAGTTGACCGGCGGGCTGCCGGTGGCCGCCAGTTATGAGAGGGACCAGCTGAGCATCTCCGTGTCGGAGGTCTATTCCGTGACGTACCGCACGGTGACATACGACGAGAATTACAGCGAGGACATCCCGGTGTATGAGGTGGGCAGCGGCGCGCAGCTGTCCGTGATAAAGGGTGAGGGCTTCACCCTCTACGGACGCTACACAAGTGAAAACAGGCTGCTGCATGACGGCGAGGTCATCGACCTTGCGCAGGCGTATACCGGTATCGGCATGGACGGCCTGTATAACGTACAGTTCCGGTATATCGACCGGACGGAGGCGGCGCGTCAGGACACACTTAGCTTCAACGACAACGGCGCGGGGTTAGTTTCTTATCCCGCTGCGTGGTACAGCGGAAGCGGCTACAGCATCTGCATCCTCGCCGATGGGTGGCACCGGCTTACTCCCATGGACGGCTGGAACGACGCGACGGTGGATGGCTCACCTGTCCTCAACGGCAAGCCTGTCGAGGTCTGGGAGAGCACCGAGGACATCTTCGCGCGGCTTTATGTGGCGCATCTGGGCGCTATGACGCTGAAGGAGGCGCAGGACTGGGCCATCGGCGCGGCGGGGAGCAGCTTTGCCCTCATCGAGAGCAAGCAGGGGGATATGTCCGGCACGGACAGCGCCGGGAACCAGGACTGGACGGCGGCTTTCCGCGGCTCGGACACAGAGCGGTTCGCGGTCATCAAGACCTATCCCGTGGCGCAGACGGAGCATCTGGGATATGCACTCAACGCCATGGCGGACACGTTTACGGTGCAGTGAACAAGAAAAAAGCCACCCCATCGGGGTGGCTTTTTCTTGCCCGTTTTTAGCCGTGGTAGTAGCGTTTGGCGCAGAAGTCGCGCTCTACGCGTACCTTGCCGGTGTCGGTGAGCCAGTCGGTGAAGTTGGCGAAGTTGCGCTCCACGATGCTGAATTTCAGCTCCTGCCGGGTGCGGATGTTCTCCCGCTGGCAGAAGGCGTATATCCAGTCGGAGAACGTCATGCCGTCGGTGAGGTCGTCCAGCAGCTCCCGCTCCTTGCGGTGGATGAAGGCGATGTTGCTGTCGATGAGGGCAGACAGCTCCGCGCGGTCGGTGATGATCTGCTTGTGGGCGACGATATAGGCGGGGTAGTCGGTAGAACGGAGGGAGGCCTTGCTCTCCAGATCCCTGGCGACGAACATACTGGTGGGCAGCTTGGCGCCGTCGATCAGCGCCTGGTCGATGAGGCAGTCACCCAGATAGGCCGCGCCGTCCGGCGTGACAAAGCCCAAGTGGCCTGCCGAATGGCCGGGGAGAGACAGTACACCGAACCGGGCGCCGTCTACGTCGATGTGGTCCTCCTGGGGGAAGATGACTCGATCTGCGGTGAAGCACTCCTCCAGAAACAGCTCACGGCTTTTGCCGTAGGTCAGGGCCACGTAGTTGGCGCGGTAGCTGTCCGGGTTCACAGAGATACCGGCTTCGATCAGGGAGATGGCGGCTTTCGCGCCGTATCGCTCCTGCAAATACCGGACGTTGCCGGTGTGGTCGAAGTGGGCGTGAGAGCAGAGAATGGCGCGCAGACGCCAGCCGCTGCCGTCGATGAGCGCGGTCAGGCCGGCTCTGTCCAGCTTGGCGTAGCCGGTGTCGATGAGCACCACATCCCGGTCGGTGAGCTTGTAAACGGGCAGCAGGGCGGTGGCGGCGACGGCCGCATATGTATTGCCCAGCACGTGCAGAAGTTCCATGAAAATCAGCCTCCGGAAAAGTGTTTTCCCCATTATACACCGCCGGTGGAAAAAAACAAAGCCTTTCGTTTTGCATCATGCGCCGCAGGCGCAGGGCGCACGGGAGAATGCGGAGGGATCTGCAAAAAAGAATTCAGAAAAATTTTCGATTTTCCCCCTATGCAAAACGGGAGAAATAAGGTAAAATACCTGATAGAAAATTAGGGAGGAACGGCGATGGAGCAACCAGTATTCAAGCGGGTGCTGCTGAAGATCAGCGGCGAAGCGCTGGCCGGCGATAAGCACTTCGGTCTGGACTTTCAGGTCATGGGCCGGGTGGCGGATATTATCAAGCAGTGTGTGGACATGGGTGTGCAGGTGGGTATCGTCATCGGCGGCGGCAATTTCTGGCGCGGCGTGAAGGACGGCGAGGGACACATCGAGCGCACCCGGGCCGACCACATGGGTATGCTGGCCACGGCCATGAACTGCATGGCCATGGCGGACGTGCTGGAGCAGAAGGGTGTGGACGTGCGTGTGCAGACGGCGCTGGAGATCCGGGCTGTGGCGGAGCCGTATATCCGCGCCAGGGCCATTCGGCACCTGGAGAAGGGACGCGTGGTCATCTTTGGCTGCGGCATCGGCTGCCCGTTCTTCTCTACGGATACCGCGGCGGTGCTGCGGGCGGCGGAGATCGACGCGGACGTCATCCTGCTGGCCAAGAATATCGACGGCGTGTACGACAGCGACCCGGCCAAGAACGCCGACGCGGTGAAGTTTGACAGCATCACCTACGACGAGGTGCTCAAGCGCCACCTGGCGGTGATGGACTCTACCGCCACCAGCCTGTCCATGGACAACCATATCCCGGTGCTGGTATTTGCCCTGAAAGACCCGGAGAATATCATCCGCGCCCTGCGCGGCGAAAAAATCGGAACGATCGTGAAGGAGGACTGACCCCATGTTGAAGGACGAGTACAAGGTTTACGAGGAAAAAATGAAGAAGAGCATTGAATCCGTGATGAGCGACTTCGACACCGTGCGTGCCGGCCGCGCCAACGCTTCCGTGCTCAACCGCATCAGTGTGGACTACTACGGGACCCCCACGCCCATCCAGCAGATCGGCTCTATCGGCTCTCCTGACCCGCGGACGCTGGTCATTACCCCTTGGGATGCCAGCATTCTGAAGGGTATTGAAAAGGCCATTCAGGAGTCCGACTTGGGCATCAACCCCCAGAACGACGGTAAGTGCATTCGTCTGGCTTTCCCCCAGCTGACCGAGGAGCGCCGCAAGGAGCTGGTCAAGCAGATCCACAAGTACGCCGAGAACGGCAAGGTGGCTGTGCGGAATATCCGCCGGGATGCGATGGATAACTTCAAGAAGCAGCAGAAGGCGTCCGAGATCACCGAGGACGAGCTGAAGATCGCCGAAAAGGACCTGCAGAAGCTGACCGATGACAGCTGCAAGGAGATCGACAAGATCCTGGACAACAAGGAAAAGGAATTGATGTCTGTTTAATGGGACTGTTTACGAAGAAAACGCCCCATACGGCGGGGGAGGTGGACAGGAGCCGCCTTCCCCGCCATATCGCTGTTATTATGGACGGCAACGGCCGCTGGGCGAAAAAACGCGGCCTGCCCCGCACGGTGGGGCACAAGGCGGGGGCAGAGGTGTTCCGCGACATCGCCACCTACTGCAAGGAACTGGGAGTGGAATACCTGACGGTATACGCCTTTTCCACAGAGAACTGGAAGCGGCCCGCCGATGAGGTGAATACCATCATGGGCCTGTTGGAGCAGTATCTGCGGGAAGCTATCGACACCATGGAAAAGGAGCACATCCGCCTGCGGTTCTTCGGCGACCTCAGCGCACTGTCCCCGGAGCTGCAGGCGCTGGCGCATGAGACGGATGACATCTCCGGCCGCTATGCGGGGTTCCAGGCCAATGTGTGTCTGAACTACGGCGGCAGGGCGGAGATACTGCGGGCGGCACGGCTGTGCGCGGAGCAGGGGGTGGACTGGACGGAGGAGAACCTCTCCGCCAATATGTACTCTGCCGGTATCCCCGACCCGGAGCTGATCATCCGCCCCAGCGGCGAGATACGGCTGAGCAATTTCATGCTGTGGCAGTGTGCCTACAGCGAATTCTATTTCTGCGACACGCTGTGGCCGGATTTTACCCGGCAGGATATGGACAGAGCGATCATCGACTATCAGCGGCGGGATCGCCGGTTCGGCGGCGTAAAGTGAGGTGACGACCATGAAACAGAGAATACTGGTGGCGATCATCGGCGTGCCGGCACTGATCGGCGTGCTGTGCTTCGCACCGGATTGGGCCACGGCGGTGCTGGTGGCGGCGCTGTGCGTCATCGGCTGCCATGAGTTCATGGCGGCCGCCGCGCCGGAGAAAGCGGCGCGCTGGTGGGGGCTGGCGGCCACGCTGGCGGTGTTCACCGTGTTCACGGTGTATTTCAGCGGCGGTGACTTCACGGGTACCGCCATACATACGATCATGGTATGGCTGCTGGCGGCGCTGATCGTGGTGATGTTCATCGCGGCGGTGCAGGCCTTCGGCAAAGACGACGAGCTGGATTTTCCGGATATCAGCGCTATGGCGGTGTCCGGATTGGTGATTCCTCTGGCGCTGGGCTGTCTGGTGCGGCTGCGGATGCTGGAATACGGCGCCGGACTGGTGCTGATTCCGCTGGTGTCGGCGTTTATGAGCGACTCTCTGGCGCTGTTCGGCGGTATGCTGTTCGGGAAAACAAAGCTGGCGCCCAGAGTCAGCCCGAAGAAGACACGGGAGGGTGCGGTCAGCGGTCTGGTGGGCGGCATGGTGGGAATGATCCTGTTCCGGATATTCTTCTTCCTATGTACGGAGGTGCAGCTGCACATCGGCTGGTGTGTGCTGCTGGGATTCGTGGGCGCGGTGCTGGGGCAGCTGGGCGACCTGAGCTTCTCCTGCGTGAAGCGGCAGTGCGGCATCAAGGACTACGGACGGCTGCTGCCGGGCCACGGCGGCGTGCTGGACCGGTTCGACAGTGTGATCTTCGCTGCACCGGTGACGTGGATGCTTATCAACGCTGTGACGCTGTATTGAGGAAGGACCTATGACGAAAACCATCGCCCTGTTGGGCGCTACCGGCTCCATCGGGCGGCAGACGCTGGAGGTGGCCGGGGAGCTGGGCCTCCGCGTGGCGGCGCTGACCGCCAATACACAGGTAGACCTGTTGGAACAGCAGGCGCGGCAGTATATGCCGCGCCTTGCGGTGCTGTATGACAAAAATGCGGCGCTGGCGCTGGAAAAACGGCTGCGGGGGACCGGCATTGAGGTCATGGCAGGGGAGGAGGGCCTGTTGGCTGCCGCCGCTATGACCGAGGCGGACACGGTGGTGACTGCCGTGATGGGCAGCGTGGGGCTGCGTCCCACACTGGCGGCGATCCAAAAAGGCAAGCGCATCGCGCTGGCCAATAAGGAAACGCTGGTGTGCGCCGGTGAGCTGGTGATGGACGCGGCGGAGAAATACGGCGCGGAGATCGTGCCGGTGGACAGTGAGCACAGCGCGGTGTTTCAGTGCTTGCAGGGCTGCCGGGGCCGGGGTGAGGTGCGGCGTATCCTGCTGACCTGCTCCGGCGGGCCGTTCTACGGAAGGACCTTCGACGAGCTGGAGCACATGACGGCGGCGGATGCCCTGCGCCATCCCAACTGGCACATGGGACCGAAGATCACGGTGGACTCCGCCACACTGATGAACAAGGGACTGGAGATCATCGAGGCCATGCGGCTCTATCGCCTGCCGGTGGAGCAGGTGCAGGCGGTGATACACCGCCAGAGCATCGTGCATTCGCTGGTGGAGTTCCGGGACGGGGCGCTGCTGGCGCAGCTGGGCACGCCGGATATGAAGCTGCCCATCCGCTATGCCATGACGTATCCCTACCGGGCCGAGAGCCCGGATAAGCCGCTGGACCTGCTGACGTGCGGCGCGCTGACCTTTGCCGAGCCGGACGAGAGGGCGTTCCCCTGTCTGCGTCTGGCACGGTATGCCGCAGCGGTGGGCGGCACCGCCTGCGCCATACTCAACGGCGCCAACGAGGCGGCCGTGGGAATGTTTCTGCGGGGTGAGATCGGCTTTAACGATATCTCCCGGCGGGTGGAGCGCGCGTTGGAACGGGTGCCGGTGCAATATCAGCCAGGCCTTGCGGATATACTGGAAGCAGACAAGGCGGCGCGGCGCGCTGCCCTGTGACATCCGGAAAAGGAGCTTGCATACATGATCGTATATATCATAGCGGCCCTGCTGGTGTTCGGTATTTTGATCGCCGTCCATGAGCTGGGGCACTTCCTGGCGGCCAAGGCCTGCGGCGTGCGGGTCAACGAGTTTGCCATCGGCATGGGACCGGTGCTGTGGAAAAAGCAGCGGGGGGATACCCAGTATTCTCTGCGGGCTTTTCCGGTGGGCGGTTTCTGTGCCATGGAGGGGGAAGAGGAGGACTCTGACGATCCGGCGGCGCTGAACCGCCAGGGCTTTTGGAAAAAGCTGATCATTTTTGCCGCCGGCGCGGCCATGAATTTTCTGGCGGGGCTTATTATCATCTTCTGCCTGTATGCGCCGGCGCAGGGGTTCTATCAGCCGGTGATCTCCGGCTTTGCCGAGGGTTGTCCGTTGGAGAGCGCCGACGGCTTGCAGACCGGGGACCGGCTGGTGTCCATCGATGGGGAGCGCGTGTACATTTACAGCGACGTGAGCCTGCTGCTTGGCCTGAATAAGACTGGCACATTCGACCTGGTGGTGGACCGCGGCGGGGAGAAGGTGCGCCTGGACGACTTTGCCATGACGAGACAGACGTATACCGATCAAAGCGGAAATGCGTACAGCGGCTACGGAATATACTTCGGTGCGGCGGCGGCCACCTTCGGCGACAAACTGGCCTACACCTGGAACAACGCCGTGGATTTCGTGCGTCTGGTGCGGCTGAGCCTGCAAATGCTCTTTACCGGACAGGCGGGCCTGCGGGACCTGAGTGGCCCGGTGGGGATCGTGTCCACCATGGTACAGGTAGGTGAGCAGGCGGAGACGACCCAGGCGGCGGTGGAGAACATCGCCTACATCGCGGCGCTGATCGCAGTGAATCTGGCGGTGATGAACCTGCTGCCGCTGCCGGCGCTGGACGGCGGGCGGATATTCTTCCTGATCATCAACGCGGCAGCCATGCTGCTGTTCCGGAAGCAGGTACCGGCTAAATATGAGAACTATATCCACTTCGCGGGACTTATTCTGCTGCTGGCGCTGATGGTGGTGCTGGTGTTCAGCGACGTGGGAAAGCTGATCCACTGAGGAGGCGGGGACGGTGACAAGACGCATACAGGTGGGCGCGGTAACGGTGGGCGGCGGCGCAGCCGTAAGCATACAGTCCATGTGCAATACGCCCACGGAGGACGTGAACGCCACGGTGCGGCAGATACAGCGCCTGGAGCAGGCGGGCTGCGAGATCGTGCGTGTGGCGGTGCCCACGGAGGAGGCCGCACGGGCCATTCCGAGCATCAAGGCGGCTATACACATCCCGCTGGTGGCGGATATCCACTTTGATTACCGGCTGGCGTTGCTGTGTGTGGACGGCGGTGTGGATAAAATACGCATCAACCCCGGCAACATCGGGTCGAAGGACCGCGTGCGGGCCGTGGCCGACGCCTGCCGGGAGCGGGGCATTCCGATCCGTGTGGGTGTCAACGGCGGGTCGCTGGAGAAGGACCTGGTGCAAAAATACGGCGGTGTGACCGCCGAGGCATTGGCCGAGAGTGCACTGGGCCATGTGCACCTGTTGGAGGAATGCGGCTTCGGGAATATCTGTATTTCCGTGAAATGCTCCCGGGTGCCGGTAAATATGGCGGCCTACGAGCTGCTGCACGAAAAGGTGGACTACCCGCTGCACCTGGGCGTTACTGAGGCGGGCACGCCGGAGATGGGTGTGCTGAAATCCGCTATCGGAATCGGTGGCCTGCTGTGTCGGGGTATCGGCGATACGCTGCGGGTGAGCCTGACTGCCGACCCGGTGGAAGAGGTAGTGGCCGCCAAGCGTATTTTGCAGGCCTGCGGTCTGCGGCGGACGGGGCCGGACCTGATCGCCTGCCCCACCTGCGGGCGGACGAAGTATGATATGCTGCCCATCGCCCGGGAGGTGGAACGGAGGCTGAAGAACTGTGACAAGCCCATCACCGTGGCGGTGATGGGGTGTGTGGTCAACGGACCGGGGGAGGCCTCGGCCGCGGATGTGGGCATCGCCGGAGGCAAGGGCGAGGGACTGCTGTTCGCCAAGGGAACGGTTCTGCGGAAGGTGCCGGAGGACCAGCTGGTGGACGCGCTGTTCGAGGAGATCGACAAGCTGTGACAAGAGATACGATAGGGGAGAAACATGGCGGAGAGAGTACCGTTTTTTACGCTGTTTGAGAGCTTTCAGGCGCCGCGGCAGCTGCGCCTGCTGCTGCACGATGCCTGTATCGTCAGCGGTGCACTGGATATGACGGACCGGACGCTGGAGGTGCAGGTGGAAAGCAGCGAGACGCTGCCCCAGGCGGCGCAGGACGCCCTGCAGCAGATGTTGGCGCAGCAGTATGATCTGCGGCAGGTGCTGCTGCATTTCTGCGGCACCGGCGAGCAAAAGGGCGACAACGGGGTGATCTGGGGCAAGACGATCACCGGAAAGCTGACGCCTATCGGCGAACTGAATATCAAGCAGGGCAGCGCCATTGTGGAGGGTCGGGTATTCAAGGCAGAGTGCTATGAGACACGGCGCAAGGGAATGTGGACGCTGAACTTCAACATCACCGATGAGCATGGCTCCGTGGCCGTGCGGAAGGCCATGGATGAAAAAGAGGCCAAGGTGCTGGGCGGCGCGATCAACGACGGGATGTGGCTGCGCCTGCAGGGCAAGGTGGAACTGACCTACGACGGGAAGGATATCCTGCTGCGGCCGGTGAATATTATGAAGATCAGCCATACGGCCCGGCAGGACAATGCACCGGAGAAGCGGGTGGAGCTGCACCTGCATACGCAGATGAGCAGCATGGATGCTCTGACGGATGTGGGCAAGGTGGTAAAGCAGGCGGCAGCATGGGGCCACCCGGCTATTGCCATTACCGACCACGGCACGGTGCAGGCATTCCCAAAGGCGCGGGACGCGGGCAAGGGGAAGATCAAGATCCTGTACGGCGTGGAGGGGTACTATGTCAATAACCTGGACGACCGCATTGCCGTACACGGTGCGCAGGATCAGGACTTTGACGACGAGATCGTGTGCTTCGACATCGAAACTACCGGATTGAAGGTACAGCGGGAGGCCATCACGGAGATCGGCGCAGTGGTGCTGAAAAACGGGAAGATCACGGATACGTTTCAGACCTTCGTGAACCCCGGCCGTCGGCTGACGCCGGAGATCATCGGCCTGACGGGCATTACGGATGCCATGCTGGCGGACGCGCCGCCGCCGGAGGAAGCACTGGCGGCGTTTTTGAAATTCGTGGACGGGCGACCGCTGGCGGCCCACAATGCGGAGTTCGACATCGGGTTTATCCGGGCCGGATGCCGCAGGGCGGGGCTGGAATTCGACCCCACGTACATCGACAGCCTGATCCTGGCGCAGAACCTGCTGCCGGAGCTGCACAAACATAAGCTGGACATCGTAGCGGAGCATTTGGATCTGCCCGCCTTCAACCACCACCGGGCGTCGGACGACGCGGGGATGGTGGGGTATATGCTGATACCCTTTTTTGAGAGAATGCGGCGGGAGATGGGAATTTCCCGTCTGCAGGAGATCAACGGGCAGATGGAGAAGCTGCGGCCCCGGGGCGGCGGCAGCCGGCACCCCAAGCATATTATCATCCTGGCGAAGAACAAGCTGGGTCTGAAGCATCTGTATCAGCTGATCTCAGCTTCAAACCTCAAGTATTTCAAGCGTGTGCCCATTATCCCCAAGACGGAGCTGATCGCCCATCGGGAGGGCCTCATTATCGGCTCAGCCTGTGAGGCAGGCGAGCTGTTCCGGGCGGTGGCGGACCGCAAGGACTGGGCGGAGCTGAAGCGCATCGCATCGTTCTACGATTACCTGGAGATACAGCCCATCTGCAATAATATGTTCATGCTTCGCAACGGCGCGGTGCAGTCAGAGGAGGAGCTGCGGGAGTTCAACCGTACTATCGTCCGGTTGGGCCGGGAGCTGGGCAAGCCAGTGTGCGCCACCGGTGATGTGCACTTCCAGGAGCCGGAGGACGAGGTATACCGCCATATCCTGCTGGCCAGCAAGAAGTTTGCCGACGCCGACGCACCCCTGCCCATTTACTTCAAGACCACGGAGGAGATGCTGGCGGAGTTTGCCTATCTGGGTGAAGAGGAAGCGCATCGGGTGGTCATCGATGACCCGCGCGGCGTCGCCGACCGTATCGAAAATATCGAGCTGCTGCCGCCGGGACGGTTGTTCCCGCCGCGGCTGGAGAATTCGGAGCAGGAACTTCATGACAGAGTGTGGGACAAGTGTCACGAGCTGTATGGCGACGAGCCGCCTCAGCTGATCGTGGACCGACTGAACGTAGAGCTGAAAAGCATTCTGGGCAAGTACGACGTGGTGTATATGTCCGCCCAGAAGCTGGTGCAGCGCAGCCTGGAAAACGGTTATCTGGTGGGCAGCCGGGGCAGTGTGGGGTCCTCACTGGTGGCGTATATGTCCGGCATTACGGAGGTGAACTCCCTGCCGCCCCATTATCGCTGCCCAAAGTGCCGCTATACGGAATTCATCACCGATGGCAGCTACGGCTGCGGCGCGGATATGCCCGATAAGAATTGCCCGATGTGCGGGGCAAAGTACGCTAAGGACGGATTTGACATCCCCTTTGAGACGTTTTTGGGCTACGGCGGCGGTAAGGTGCCGGATATCGACCTGAATTTCTCCGGTGAGTACCAGGCCCGGGCACACCAGCACGCCATCGAGATGTTCGGCAAGACCCAGGTGTTCCGCGCGGGGACTATCGGTACCCTAGCGGAAAAGACCGCCTTCGGCATGGTGAAGAAATACCTGGAGGAACGGGGCGAGACGGCCTCCAACGCGGAGCTGGATCGCCTGACGCTGGGCTGCGTGGGCGTGCGGCGTACTACGGGGCAGCACCCCGGTGGGCTGGTGGTGGTGCCGGATGATATGGATGTGGAGGATTTTACCGCGGTGCAGCACCCGGCAGACGATGCCAACAGCGACACTGTGACCACTCATTTCGAGTATCACTGCATGGAGGACAACATCCTGAAGCTGGATATGCTGGGACACGATGACCCCACCATGATCAAAATGCTGGAGGACCTGACCGGCGTGAACGCGCGGGCTATCCCCTTGGATGACCCGGATACCATGAGTATTTTCACCTCGTCCAAGGTGCTGGGCTTTGAAAATGACGAGATACTGGGGCCCACCGGCGCCGTGGCTATCCCGGAGTTCAACACCCGGTTCACCCGCGGTATGCTGATGGATACCATGCCCCAGGATTTCAATACCCTGGTACGGTTGTCCGGCTTCTCCCACGGTACCGACGTGTGGCTGGGCAATGCCCGGGACTTGATCGTGGGCGGCACAGCCAGCGTTTTGGAGACGGTGGGCTGCCGCGATGATATCATGTTGTACCTGATCTCCATGGGGCTGGAGCCGAAGATGAGCTTTAAGATCATGGAGGCGGTGCGTAAGGGCAAAGTAAAGAAAAAGGGCTTCGAGGACGGCTGGGAGGAGGCTATGCGGGAGCATCAGGTGCCGGATTGGTATATCGGCTCTCTGGCCAAGATCGGCTATCTGTTCCCTAAGGCCCACGCTGTGGCCTATGTGATGATGGCGTTCCGTATTGCGTGGTTCAAGGTACATGAGCCGCTGGCCTTCTACGCCACGTTCTTCTCCATCCGGGCCAAGGCCTTCGATGCGGAGTATTGCTGCGCCGGCATGGATGCAGTGAAGCAGAAAATCAGGGAGATCGAGAACAACAAGGACGCCACCGACGTGGAACAGAACCTGCTGGTGACGCTGGAGGTGTGCTACGAGTTCTATCTGCGGGGCTTCCACTTCGACACCATCAGCATCTACGATTCCGACGCCACGCACTTCAAGGTGACGGAGAACGGCCTGCTGCCGCCCTTTGTGACGGTGCGGGGTCTGGGCGAGACGGCGGCGCTGGACACGGTAGAGAAGCGGCAGGGCAAGACGTTCGTCTCCGTGGAGGAGTTTGCCACCACCTGCAACAAGCTCAGTAAGACACA
>ENA-UERK01000460-UERK01000460.1-human-gut-metagenome-genome-assembly--contig:-NODE-460-length-35876-cov-10.674153_pt1 | contig 35876 bp, 31 predicted proteins | sample MGYA00242957_ERZ507957 | MGnify/ENA primary metagenome ERZ507957 (study PRJEB26167, sample SAMN06115538) | human gut metagenome | host: Homo sapiens | place: China:Heilongjiang | collected 2015-11-06...
AAACAACCGCCAGCCGGGTAGAGCGGGCTATTCGCCACGCCATTGAGGTTGCCTGGGACAGGGGCGATTTAGATGTACTAAACGCTTATTTTGGCTACACCATTCAAAACTCACGCGGTAAGCCCACCAACAGTGAATTTATTGCCATGATAGCCGATAAGCTTAGCCTGCGCCTAAAACGCTGCTCGTAAGGGTTTAAACGCTTATTAAAATTTTAACGCCCGGGCACCCTGCCGGCAAAGGCTGCAACAGCTCAGTGCTCGTTTTAAAAACGGGCGCTGCTTTTTAAAATGGCCTTAAAAAATTGGCTTTTTTTGCAAAAAAGGCCTTGCAAAGCAATCGGCAGTGTGGTATAATACTAAAGCTGCCTGTTAGACGGTACATTTTTTGTTGCCCGCAGGCGCACAAAATTCACACACGCTTACTGCTGGACGGGCAGGTGGCAGGTAACTGTTATCCCGCCGAGTTTTTGGTAAGTGTGGAGGTTTTAACCTTAGGAGGAAAATAAAATGGCATCTGTAGTATCTATGAAACAATTGTTGGAGGCCGGCGTACACTTCGGTCACCAAACCAGAAGATGGAACCCCAAAATGGCCGAGTACATCTTCACCGAGCGGAACGGCATTTACATTATTGACCTGCAAAAAACCGCCAAAAAATTAAACGAGGCTTATGCCTTTGCGCGCGATTTAGCCGCCGAGGGAAAAGACATTTTATTTGTTGGTACCAAAAAGCAAGCGCAGGAATCTATTAAAGAAGAAGCCGTTAAGTGCTCTATGCCTTATGTTAACGCCCGTTGGTTGGGCGGTATGCTTACCAACTTCCGCACCATTCGCCGCCGCATTGACCGCTTAAATCAGCTGCGCAAAATGGAGGAGGACGGCACTTTTGACCTTTTACCGAAAAAAGAGGTTATTAAGTTGCGCCTTGAAATTGAAAAACTGGAAAAATTCATGGGCGGCATTCAGGATATGAAAAAGATTCCCGGCGCGCTGTTTATTGTTGACCCGCGCAAGGAGCGCATTGCTGTTCAGGAAGCCAAAAAATTAGGCATTCCGATTATTGCTATTGTTGATACCAACTGCGACCCGGATGAAATTGACGCTGTTATTCCCGGTAACGACGACGCAATTCGTGCGGTTAAGCTAATTTCTGCTACCATTGCCGCCGCTGTTATTGAGGGCCGCCAAGGCGAGCAGGACGCTCCCGAGGCCGAGCAGGCTGTTGAGGAAGCCCCGGCAGAGGAAAAAGCTGAATAATTTTTAATAAAAATTTTAACGGAGGAAGTTATTATGGCATTTACTGCTAAGGATGTTCAGGCGCTGCGTGAAAAAACCGGCTGCGGTATGATGGACTGCAAAAAAGCGTTGGTTGAAACCAACGGCGATATGGAACAAGCAATTGTATTTTTAAGAGAAAAAGGTTTAGCACAACAGGCCAAAAAGGCCGACCGTGTTGCAGCCGAGGGCATGGTTTACGCTACGGTTGAAAACGGCGTTGGCGTTGTTGTTGAGCTGAACGCCGAGACCGACTTTGTTGCCGGTGGCGATTTATTTAAAGCATTGACCAAAGATGTTGCCGAGGTTATTTTAAAGAAAAACCCGGCCGATGTTGAAGCTTTGTTGACCGAAACCAACGACGAAGGTAAAACCGTTAACGACATGATTCAAGAGGTTTTCTTAGCCGTTCGCGAAAACATTAAGGTTCGCCGTTTTGCTCGGTTTGAAGGGGTTTTAACCTCTTATGTTCATGCCGGCGGTAAAATTGGCGTTCTGGTTCGGTTCGATGCCGATCCGTCCGTTTCCGGGAACCCCGTGTTTGAGGAAATGGGAAAAGATGTTGCCATGCAAATTGCTGCGGTAAACCCCTCTTATTTAGACAAATCCAGCGTTTCGGACGAGGTTTTGGCTAAGGAAAAAGAAATTTTGGTTGAGCAGATGAAAGAAGACCCCAAAATGGCCAACAAGCCCGAGCAGGTTTTACACAAAATTGTTGAGGGCAAAATGGGCAAATACTTTAGCGAAAACTGCTTAATGCAGCAGGAGTTTGTTAAAAACGGCGATTACACCGTTGAAAAGTATGTAGAAGCCAAGGCCAAAGAGCTTGGCACCGCCGTTAAGGTTGCCGAGTATGTTCGCTTTGAAAAGGGCGAGGGTATTCAAAAACGGGAAGACAATTTTGCCGACGAAGTTTCCGGTATGATTAAATAATTTTGTTTTTACCGTCTTAAATTTGGTTTTTAAAGCCGAGTAGTTATTTGGTTCGTTTGGGCTGCCGTTTTCGGCAGCCCTTTTTGGCTGTTTTTAGCTTTGTTTTGCAAACCTAAAAACAACCAAATAATTTTTTAAAAAAGGGGTTGAAAATTTTAAACAAATGTGTTATTATAATATGGCGCAGTTAAAGCGCGTTTAAATAGCATGGGCCATTAGCTCAGTTGGTTAGAGCGACCGGCTCATAACCGGTTGGTCCGGGGTTCGAGTCCCTGATGGCCCACCATTTAATTTTATAATATAGGGGTATAGCTCAGTTGGTAGAGCAGCGGTCTCCAAAACCGCGTGCCGAGGGTTCAAGTCCTTCTGCCCCTGCCAAAAGAGACAAACAAGTCTAAAAAGCTTGTTTGTCTCTTTTTTATCCCACGAATAATCAAATATTATGTGTTTTGGAGCGATTTTAATAGAAAATCGCTCCATTTTTATGTTTAAATCAAAGATTAACTGAACTAACTCACTAATATGTAGGTTTTGCTTTTTTGCAATTCCACTAATATTTGTGTTTTATATTGAAACCTTACTTCAAACATATTATAATTAGAAAGGAAACAAAATCTATGAAATTATCATTAATCGAATCCCGACTTTTCGGAAGATTCTGTTATGGCTTTAAGAGAGACCAATATGGATTTGTTGAAATCGTGCCCGAACAGGAAGAAGTTGTAAAAACTATTTTCAGAATGTACAGAGAAGAAAATTGTTTAGAGAATATCCAAAAATACCTATTAAGCCGCTCCATTTCCTCTCATCCGGAAAGGCAAAATGGAGCAGAGATGTTCTCAACAAACTCCTCAATAATGGAAAATACACAAGAGGTATCATTGATTTTGAAGAATACTGTGAAGTGTATTTTTTTAAAAGAAGGAAATTGTCGGAATCCTAACAAAGCGAGAGTGAAGAAAACATTTGCCGAGAGCAACGAAAGAGGAACTGGAGTGGGCATACGCAGTAACACGGGAGAAATTTTTAGAGCGTGTGAATAAGAAGTTTCCCATCAAGGCTGATGATTGGAACCGTTATTTAGACGGCATCTTTGAACTGATTTCAAAAATGTCTGTAAACTGTTAAAATGTCGAAAGCTTTTTTAGTTTTTCTGCAAAAACATACAGAGGGTATGAAAATGAACAGATCCAGCATTTTTGTACAAAGCAGACTGATAAAATACGGCAGAAGAGATAATAGAAACAGAAAACGAGCGCAGCAAATACGAAGACTCTAAAACAAGATCGTTTAGGGATGGCGTTCTTTTATAAAAAATCCGGCGGCACAGTACCGTCGGATTTCCCACAACACTATTATTATATCACACAAGAAGCTGATTGGTCAATACATACAAAACAAAAAGAAAAAGTTTGTATATAAGTACAAAACTGAATGTCGGAATTCGTATATCCTGCCGATTGTTTTTTTGAGAAAAATATGCTATTCTATAGGTGAAAAGAGGAAGGGGTGATTCCAATGACCTAAGTACTCGCTCCCTTGTATATAAGCAGGGAGAAAAGCCCCGGAACCGAAAGATAACATAACGCCTGACAGGCCAAGCCGCTTTAGTAGGCAAGTCCATCGCACTGCGGTGTTTATATATAGGAGAGGCGTAGATTTGGCGGACACAGCAAGGTGCCACCAAACAAGGAAAGAGAGGTACAAGAAAAGATGTTAGATATCAAGAGTGAGGGATAGCCCTTGATTGCTGAGATGAAAAGCAATCAAGGGCTATCTTTTTGCGATATGAGATGTTGAGAGAGAGATAACGAAAGAAATTCGGACTGAAAGAATTCAGATTGGATTTGTTTCGTTATTTTGGTTGTTCGAGATATGTGCAGGCAGAAACTGCGGCAACCGTGCCGTCGGAAACGGCAGTTGTAAGCTGGCGAACGCTTTTTTTGCGGCAGTCTCCGGCGGCAAACAATCCAGGTGTTTCGGGGACTGCCATTTTTTCATCAGTAAACACATAGCCGTTTTCGTCAAGCGCAGCAAGACCGATGAGCACTTGTGTATCCGGCAGTCTGCCGAGGGCAGCGAACAGCCCGGATACCGGCAGAGTTTCGTCTTTTCCGATTTTGCTTTTCAGTGCTAAGCCTGTTAATTGTCCGTTTTCCTGTATCAACTCCGAAACGGTCGTGTCGGTCAAAAGAGATATGTTTTTGCGCTGTTTCACTCTATCAACAAGAATCTGCTCGGCACGGAAGCTGCTTCTCCGATGAATCAGTGTTACATGATGGCATCGTTCACTCAGAAGAAGAGCATCATCAAAAGCAGAATTTCCTCCTCCGACTACGGTCACATCCTGGTCTTTAAAAAAGCTGCCATCGCACAGTGCGCAATAGCTGACACCATGACCGATAAGCTCTGCTTCTCCGGGTAGTCCAAGCGTTTTCGGCCGCGCACCGCAGGCATAGATAACAGCTTTGGCATAGCATTCGCCGTCATCTGTATCCAGCCGAAAAATTCCCGAAGTTTCTTTTACTATCTTTTGTACATCCGTAAGGCTTATCACGGCACCCGCCGCCTCTGCCTGTGCCGCCATACTGTCGCCGAGCTGCAAGCCGGATACCCTTCCGGTGCCTGGGTAGTTTTCTACCTGCGGCGCGCGTGTTATCTGCCCTCCGATGCATTCCCGTTCATACACCGTAACGGTTTTTCCGGTTCTTGCGGCATACAGGGCGGCGGTAAGACCCGCAGGGCCACCGCCGATCACCGCTATGTCGGTCATAACGACAACTCCTTGAGCAAAGCTTTGATTTGCGCTACACCGGTGTATAACACGGTTTTATCTCCCGATTGAACAGCAAGAGTGGGCACCTGCCTGAGCCCCAGAGTCGTTGCCTCCTCAATATATTCATCTACATCCCGTTCCGTATAACAAAGTCCGGATTTCTCCAAAAGCGGCTTGACGGCACGGCAATTCGGACAGGTGACTGTGGTATACAGAATATATCCGTCCGCATCGCAAACCGACGAAATTTTATTCTCAGCTTTAGCTTCATTCTTTATCTTGCCGATATGATAGGTTTTTCTGTCCCTAAACTCCTGACTTTTGCCGTCATTCCAGTTCTGCACCGGACGGTAGTAGCCGGTGATGCGGCTGTAGACCTCGGTCTTTCTGCCGCAGTGCGGGCAGACTGCCTGCTCCCCGGCAAGGTAACCGTGATCTGCGCAAATGGAATAGGTGGGAGACAGCGTGTAATAGGGCAACTCGTAGTTCTCGGCTATCTTACGCACAAGGGCGGCGGCAGCCTTCCAATCCGGCAGTTTTTCTCCGAGGAAGGTGTGGAACACCGTACCGCTGGTATAAAGCGGCTGCAGCTTGTCCTGCACATCAAGAGCGGCGAACACATCTTCGGTATAGCCTACCGGCAGGTGACTGGAGTTAGTGTAATAGGGGGTTGCTCCCTCATGCGCTGTTATGATGTCAGGGAAATGCACCTTGTCGTGCTTGGCAAGACGGTAGGAGGTGGATTCGGCAGGGGTCGCCTCTAAGTTGTAAAGATCACCGTATTGTTCCTGATAATCCGACAGACGCTCGCGCATATAATTGAGAACACGGACGGCAAATTCCTGCGTCTCTTCATGGGTCAGATCCTTGCGCAGCCAAGCGGCATTAAGCCCTGCTTCGTTCATGCCGAGAAGTCCGATGGTCGAGAAGTGATTGTCAAAGCTGCCGAGATACCGTTTGGTATAGGGATACAGCCCTTCTTCCATCAGCTTGCCGACTGTCATGCGTTTGATCTTCAGACTGCGTGCGGCAATGTCCATCATCCGGTCAAGACGGGTAAAGAACTCTCCCTCGTCTGCCGAGAGATAGGCGATGCGCGGCATATTAACGGTAACGACGCCGATGGATCCGGTGGATTCGCCGCTGCCGAAAAAGCCGCCGGACTTTTTGCGAAGCTCGCGCAAATCAAGCCGCAGCCGGCAGCACATACTGCGCACATCGGACGGCTCCATATCCGAATTGATGTAGTTGGAAAAATAGGGTGTGCCGAATTTCGCCGTCATTTCAAATAACAGACGGTTGTTTTCGGTTTCGCTCCAATCGAAATCTTTGGTAATGGAATATGTGGGGATGGGATACTGGAAGCCGCGGCCGTTGGCGTCGCCCTCGATCATAACCTCGATAAAGGCGCGGTTGATCATATCCATTTCCGCCTTGCAGTCACCGTAGGTGAAGTCCATCGGCTTGCCGCCTACGATGCAGGGCTGATCGGCAAGGTCCGCCGGTACGGTCCAGTCGAGAGTAATATTGGTGAAAGGCGCCTGCGTGCCCCAGCGGCTGGGCGTATTAACGCCGTATACAAAGCTTTCGATACAATGCTTAACTTCGTTATAGGTCAGTTTGTCCGTGCGGACAAAGGGTGCAAGATAGGTGTCAAAGCTCGAAAACGCCTGTGCACCCGCCCATTCATTTTGCATAATACCAAGGAAGTTGACCATTTGATTGCACAGCGTCGCCAAATGTTTTGCCGGTGAGGAGGTGATTTTGCCGGGAATACCGCCGAGACCCTCTTTAAGGAGCTGCTTTAAGCTCCAGCCGGCGCAGTAACCGGTTAGCATGGAGAGATCATGCAGATGCAGATCGGCATTGCGGTGCGCGTCGGCAATCTCCTCGTCGTAGATCTCGCTGAGCCAGTAGTTTGCGGTAATGGCTCCGGAATTTGACAGAATCAGTCCGCCCACAGAATAGGTAACGGTAGAGTTTTCTTTTACTCGCCAGTCGGATACCTTCAGATAGCCGTCCACAAGCCCTTTGTAGTCCAGTATGGTGGAACTCATATTACGGAGCTTTTCGCGGTTTTTGCGGTATAGGATATATGCCTTGGCAACCTTGTCGTAGCCGGCTCTCTGCAGCGTTTTTTCAACGCTGTCCTGTATGGATTCGACATCAATCGTATCATCCTTCACCTTCGGAGCAAAATCCGCCGTTACCTGAAGGGAAAGAAGATTGATTACATCCGGACTGTAAGGAATACCGGTTGCGTCAAATGCCTTGGTAATGGCGTGAGATATACGGGTTAAATTAAACTCGGCACTTCTGCCGTCTCGTTTGATGACTGTGTACATAGCTATTCTCCTCTGTTTATTGTTTGTTTTATCGTTCACACGCCGCGCAGCTCTGCGGCAGGTATATACGGTTTTACGGCTTTCAGCAATGTTTTTAGTTCCTGCTTTGCCATAGCTGATATCCCGCTGCCGAGCAGATTGCCGGAATCAACAAAGGGCTGGATAAAATATCGCTTTGCTCCATGGAGCCAACGCCCGATTTCCTGCATACCGTCAGGTGAATGAAAAGGATGGCAAACCGTTGTGCGGAACTCGTAGTCGATATTGCTGTTTTTCAGCAGTGCAGCACTTTTTTTAACCTGTTCAATTACATCTGCACCGCAGGTTTCTGCATAACGGGCGGGAGTGTTTTTGATATCTATTGCCACATAATCAAGCAGCTTTTCGCGCAGAAGAAGTTTAAGTATTTCAGGGACGGTTCCGTTGCTGTCCAGCTTAACAAGAAAACCCATCTCTCTAATACGGCGAATCAGATTTGTCAGATTTGGGTATAGCGTCGGTTCGCCGCCGGTGATGCAAACACCGTCCAGCTTACCCTTTCGGGAAAAAAGGAACTCAAACAACTCATTTTCCGAAACGGTTTTTCCGTTATTTCGCGGCAAAACAAGCTCGGGATTATGGCAATAAGGGCAGCGGAGATTGCAGCCCGTCAGAAAAACCGTACAGGCGACTTTACCCGGAAAATCCAGTAAGGTCACTTTCTGCAAGCCGCCGATCATTTCATCACCTCCGGTTTAAGAGTCTTGTACTATCAGTATACATGATGTAGCTGCATAAGTCAATGAGAAAATCTATATATAGTAGATTTGTGAAAGCGAAAGAACTAAATATGGTATTTTTGCTAATCTGCCTTTATTTTACTATAGTAACGGCAGAAAAGTAAGCAGACCGAATCCGCTGTGATGAGTCAGGGGGAGGCGGTCAGAATAATTTTATAAATGAGCACATCCCCCTTAAAGAGCACTGCCGGCTTTAGCCTTTTGGCTGACAAGCCAGGCGGTCATATCCCGCAAGGTCTCCTCGATCGGGCGCGGCCGATAGGCAAACCTTTCCGTTGCGGCATCATGGGTAAACCGTCCGTTTGAACCAAGAACGGCAATTGAATAAGGCGTGAAGAAAAGCGGTTTTTTTTCTTTCAGGCAACGGCGTTCACAGTACGGGGCAGCAAGCCTTGCGAGTTTTAACGGCAAACATATGGGACGGTATATCAGCTTGGCAGCCTTTCCGACGATCTGCAGCATCCTGCGGATGGTAATATAGTGTCCGGACAGAATGTAACCCTTGCCCGACTCACCGTTTTCCGCGCAAGCCAAAATTCCTTTTGCCACATCCCGTACATCTACAAAATCATATCCGCCGCGTACGGCAAAGGGCAGCTTTCCGGTGAGAAAGGACTTTGCCATTGATGTAATGCTTCCGCCGAGCATATCACCGGGACCGATGATACCGGAGGGAAAAACAATGCTGACGCTAAGCCCCTGCCGTGCTGCACTAAAGACCATTTCCGTTGCAGCCGCTTTGCTTTTGGCATAATCGCCGTCTACAAGTCCCGGAGAAAACTCGCAATCCTCTGTAATGACGCAATTCTTAGGTTTTTCCGGTATAGCATGTACAGAGCTGACATAGATCATTTTTCCTATGTGATGCTCCAAGCATTGCCGGATGACCTTACAGGTGCCGCCTATATTGACCTGATAGAGCTTTGAGCCGGATCTCGAGGCGACGGAGATAATGCCGGCACAGTGAATTACGCAGGTGGTGTTATCAGCGTCTGCAAAGAACCGCTCAAGCGAGTCATCTTCGCATACATCGCCTATGACTGTATGAACCTCTCCGGGGAGCAAAGCCGCATAAGGGTCGTTGCGCAGCACCAATGCGTCTACCCGTACATTGAGGCGTACCAGCTCCTTAACGATTGCCCGACCGAGAAAACCGGTGGCACCGGTGATCAAATATCTGTTATACATATAGAAAACCTCCTTGAGATAGCTGTACAGGTGTTGACTATCTTTCACAAGTATAGTATACTTAATATAAAAGATAAAAGCAATCGGCACTCACAGTCTATCTGAAAGAAAAACAACATTTCCCTCATAAGTGTTGCCAAACTTTGTAAACTTTTTTCGGAGGAATTTTGAATGGAGAAAACAGATGCTAGAAAGCGCTATACACAAATGATGCTTAAGCAGTCTTTACTAAAGCTGCTGAAAGAAAAACCGGTCAACAAAATTACCGTAAAAGAGGTGTGCGAGCTGGCACAGCTGAACCGGGCGACCTTCTACGCACATTACAGCGATTGCTTTGCACTGCTGGGGAGTATTGAGAACGAGCTTATCGGAGCGTTTGAACAGTCCCTTCGTTACGTAAACTCATTTGATGTTACGGCTCTTATAGAGGCTATTTACGATATGATCGATCAGAATCGGGAGGCATGTAGTGCTCTGATTCTCGGAAATACAAGCTCAACGGTTCTTAAGCGGATGATTGCGCTCGCAAAAAAAGACAGTATTGCTTACTGGCGAAAGGAGCTGCCTATGGCACGGGATGCGGAGCTTGAAATGATGTATACCCATCTGTCTAACGGCTTGATGCATGTTGTTGTGGAGGATTATAATCTGTACAGCAAAGAGGAAATCATTCGCTTTGTCAGCCGGGTGGTGAAGAACAGCCTTTCGCTGTTAAAAAAGCCGGCAGAGGCTTTTGCGTAACTCAAAGAAAAAACAGAGAGAGGAATAGCTGTTATGAAAGAAAACAGAAAACTGTTAAGAGAGGTTCTGAACGATATTCGCCGTGATATGACTGATGAATAGGTATTAAATCTGCTGGCGGACAGCAAGATTTCGGTGCAGCCCGAAAGCGAAAAGGAAAAGTATACGCCGGGACAGCGTGCGGCGGATTCCATTGCAAAATTTGCCGGAAGCTGGGCATTTATATTTTCTTTCAGCGGGGTTCTGATTTTGTGGATGGTTGTGAACGTTCTGCTGGCAGCCCGGGCGTTTGATCCGTATCCGTTCATTCTGCTGAATTTGGTTCTGTCTTGTGTGGCGGCTATCCAGGCACCGCTTATTATGATGAGTCAGAACCGTCAGGAGGAAAAGGATCGCCGCCGTGCCGAAAATGATTATAAAGTCAACCTGAAAACCGAGATAATGATTGAGGATCTGTACGATAAGGTAAATGCCATTCTCGCAAAGCAATCGGCGCTTGAACGGCAGGCTCGGGGGAGATTACAAAGAAGAGCAGAAAACAGCCGAATAATTTAAGGCGAGGGCTATCCGCCTTCGCCTTTTGGAAATATCTGTTATTGACTTTGTGCCGGGAGATTGATACCTATCAGCCCTTACTGTTTGCAATGGCCTGATCAATCAGCTTTTGCAGCGTCTCTGCCTGTTTCTTGGCAGTTATCGCACCGACAATCGGATCGCCTACGATGTTGCCGTTCTTGTCAACAACATATGTTGTTGGATACGAGTACAGTCCGGAGGTGAATTTCCCAGCCTCGCTGTTGGATTCAAACCAAATGTTTTTGTAGGATACGCCCTTCTTTGTCAGAATGTCCTTTGCATCGTTTATCGCCGTTTTATCTCCGTCAAGAGTGAATGAGTTGATTCCGACTACCGCACCGCCTTTTTCGGCAAGCTTTTTGTTCAGTGCTTCCAGGTCGGCAAGCTCACCCACGCAGGGGCTGCAGGTCGTAAACCAGAAGTTAACCACGGTGACGGTATTACCGGCAAACAGTGTGCTGCTCTTTGCTTCGTTTCCGTCAAGGTCCTTGCCCTCAAATGAGGGGAACTTCATCACGTCGCTGTTTTCTTTGGGCTTTCCGTTTTCTGCCGGAACGCTCATATCGCCCTCGGACGGCTTTTTTCCGCAGCCGGGGAACTTTTGCTCAAGAGCCGTCAGCTTTCCCTCAATCTCACGAATCTGTTCGGCACCTTCGTTAAGCAGCTTCAGTTCATCCGCTTTGAACTGGCTCTTGGCGCCGTCAATCGTTTTAAGCAGGAAATCTCCGTAGTTTCCTCCGTCCTCGATCATTGCCATGCCTTTATTGGCAGAGAGAAACACCTTCTCCCAAAGAGCACTGTTTTCGGAAAGAATGGCGTTTTCCTGCTCCATCAGTTTTTGATGAAGCTCGGTTGCTTCGTCCTTCGTACCCGGTTCCTTTGCCATCAGTTCGGCAATTTCAGCCTTTTTGTTTCCGTCATCTTTCTTGTTGTCTTTGCCCGTGCCGCAGGCAGCAAGGCTGAATATCAGCAGGAAGACGGTCAATACGGTTAAAATTTTTGTTGTTTTCATTGTGTTTACTCCTTTTCTGTATCAGATTCTGTATCAGATATTTGTTTTGCTGATTCCGCCCTTTTGGCGGGACAATCACTTTCTTTTCCTTTGCCGAAGCCGTAGCGGAAGCTTACAGCCTTGGTGGGGCAGGCGCGTACGCACATTCCGCAGCGGATGCATTCGGTATGGTCAGGGCTTTTGGTAACGTCTACATCCATTTTGCACGCCTTTGCACATTTTCCACAGGAAACGCATTTGTGTTTATCAACTTTCATTCCGAAAAGCGATACCTTGTTCAGCAGCGCATAAAATGCGCCCAGCGGACACAGCCACTTGCAGAACGGTCGGTAGAAAAGCACACTCAGCAAGATTACCGCAACCAGAATGCCGAGCTTCCACGAAAAGAGCGCACCGAGTGCGGCGCGTATGCCGGAATTGACGGCGGCGAGAGGTATCGCTCCTTCAAGTACCCCTTGCGGACAAAGGTATTTGCAGAAAAACGGATCCCCCATACCTACATCGTTTGTAATAAGCATTGGCATCAAAACCACCATAAAAAGCAGAACGGCGTATTTTATGTAGGTCAGCGGCTTCAGCTTTTTGGTGGAGATTTTTTTGGTCGGAATCTTGTGCAGCAGCTCCTGAAACCATCCGAAGGGACACAGAAACCCGCAGATGAAGCGGCCGAGCAGCACACCGAGCAAAATGAGAAATCCCGTGATGTAGTAGGAAAAGCTGAATTTTGACGATCCCACCACTGCCTGAAACGAGCCGATCGGACAGGCACCCGATGCCGCCGGGCAGGAATAACAATTGAGCCCCGGTACACAGACAGCCTTTCCTTTCCCTTGATAAATTCCGCCCTTCAAGAAATTAGGCAGATGAAGGTTGGTCAGCAGTGCCGCTCCCGCCTGGAACAGTCCCCGAAAATGCGAGAGAAACTGCGATACGCCGCCTTTTTTCTTCTTCGCATTTTTATTATCCAATTCCCACACACTCCAAACACAGCCGGATCGCCTTGCTCAGCACGGTTTCCGCCTCTCCGCGCCATGCTCCGTAACACAGCATCGCGGCTCCGCAGATAAGCAGCGCAACCTGAAATACGGCTTTTTTCGATCGAATCAATTCGGTCACCCCTTTCTTTAGTGCTCTCATTGTAGCACAGAGGATATAAAATTCCCGTTAAGAACGAAAACTTAACGAAAATTTTATTTTCATGTGATATAATATCCGCAGAAAGTCTTGCCGCGCACGACTGTGGTATTGACGGCCTCGCAAAAATGCCGTTGCGAGCAAGCATTTTTGCTTTGCGGTATAATATAGTTCAAAAAACGGAAGGAGATTTCCTATGCATATTTTAGTGGTTGAAGATGAACGCGCTTTATGCGAGACGATCGTCCGCAGCCTCAGGCGGCTCGCTTACAGCGTGGATTTTTGCCATGACGGAAACAAAGCGATTGAACTGCTCGGTGTGGAGCGATACGATCTTGCTTTACTGGATCTGAATCTGCCGGGGGCGGATGGGATGACGGTGCTCAGAACGCTGCGTCAAAACGACAGAGATACGAAGGTGTTGATTTTGTCGGCGCGCAGTGAGGTCGCTGACAAGGTGGAGGGGCTGGATGCCGGAGCCAATGATTATCTGGCAAAGCCTTTTCATTTAGAGGAGTTGGAAGCAAGGATACGCAGTCTTACCCGCCGTCAGTTTACACAGAATGATGTGGTTCTTACCTGCGGTGAGCTTTCCTTTGACACTAAGACCCGTATCGCAGTAGCCGGCGGACAGGAGCTGTCGCTTACCCGAAAGGAAATCGGGATACTTGAATACCTGCTGCTCAATCAGGGTCGGCCCGTCAGTCAGGAAGAACTGCTTGACCATGTGTGGGATAACAGTGTGGATAATTTCAGCAATTCGATAAGGGTACATATTTCCGCGCTGCGGAAGAAGCTGCGTGCCGCACTTGGTTTCGACCCTATCCGCAACCGCATCGGCGAAGGATATGTTTTGGAGGAAAACATCTTATGAAAAAGCTTTCTTTGCAATGGCGGATCACCATAATGACGGTACTTCTTATCGGCGCAACCTGTGTTTTTATGAATGTTCTGATCGGATATTCCGGCAGGCATTATATGGATTCCATAGGCTCTTATATTACGGGCTACGGGGATACGGACAGGGGAGAACCTGAGTATTTTGATCCTGAGCAAAAGAAGCTCGACGAGGAATTGACCATTGTTGTACACGGAGCGCAGGAATCATTTATTACCACCAACTGGTATATCACGGCGGTGGTAACGGTCTTCGGCGGTGTGCTTGCGTACTTTTTAAGCGGACACGCGCTGAAGCCTCTGCGCACTTTTACTTCTCAAGTGGAAAAGGTTCAGCTGAACAATCTGACAGATATGAAAATCAACGAAGATGTCCTGCCGGAATTCCGGCAATTCAGCCGGTCGTTCAATCAGATGCTTGAACGTCTTGACGAAGGCTTTACCGCACAGCGTCAGTTTACGGGGAATGCCGCTCATGAGCTGCGCACGCCGCTTTCGTTGATGCAGGCACAGCTTGAACTGTTTTCTGCGGAGCATCCCGAGGTATTGCCGGAAACGGCGGATTTTCTGCGCCTGCTGCGCGAGCAGACCGAACGTATGACGCAAATGACGAAGACGCTGCTTGAAATGAGTGAGCTCAAGACGGTACCCTGTACTGACCGTATTGAATTGGCTCCTATGGTTGAGGAGATCTTTGCCGACCTTGCTCCGCTTGCGGACAGAAACGGCATAATCCTTGAAAGTGAAGGCGACGGAGTTATGATCGGCAGTGATACGCTGATTTACCGTATGCTCTTTAATCTGACCGAAAATTCTATACGCTACAATCGCCCGAACGGAACGGTGCGTATTATGATTACCGATGAAAAAAATCGGTTAGTCATTCGGGTCACAGATACCGGCTGCGGCATACCGGAGAAATACAGAGAAAGCATTTTTCAGCCATTTTTCCGGGTGGATAAATCCAGGAGCAGAGAATACGGCGGCGTGGGATTGGGACTTTCGTTGGTGTGGGAGATCGTCGCACTGCACGGCGGTGAGGTTCTGATTGAGGAAAGTTCGGAAAAGGGAACGACTGTAGCGGTGAAGTTCCCGACAGACATGAAAACAAAGTTACTGTAAAGTGAAAATGCAGGCACAGCTTTTGATTCTTACGGTTTTGTGACATTTTTCAAGCGCTTTTGCGGTGAATGGGCTGCTTTGTTTTGCTATACTTAGTTGCGGGAAGGAAAACCGCAAATAATATTAAAGGAGCACTTACCATGAAAAGCAAAAAAACCGTATTTGCCGCAGTTCTCGCTCTCGTACTTGCGCTGAGCATTGTTACCGTATCTGCAACTGCTGCTTCGGCAAATGTGAAGAAATCGGGAGAACCGGCAAACGGCTCATGCATTGCAGCGGCAGAGGCCTCCGGCGAATGTGTCGGACAGCCGCTTGAAGGCTTTGTTAAAAATCTGAGCTTTCTGACCGAACAGGAGAAATCGGCTCTGCTTGCAGACCTTGCCGAGATTGAAAAGTATGAGAATCAGATCAACGAAATGCACCCCCGAATGACAGATAAAAACGAGAAACAACTCTGCGAAGAAATCGACACCCTTGATAAAAAACTCACGGCGGTTCTCGAAAGAAACGCGGAGCTTTGGGAGTGCGTCAACGATGAGTATGATGAAAAGATTGCGGCAAACGAGCCGGACATGACCTTTGAACTGAACGAAGCCGACCTTGCGGTCTGCGAAAAAAACAAATAAATCACACGCACAGAGCCGTGTCCGGTCGGCACGGCTCTGTATCGGTTTTGGGAGGCATCATGAAACAGCTTATCTATATTGCAGAGGATGAAAAAAACATAAGAGAAACTCTTCGGAGCTTTCTTGAGAATGACGGATATGAGGTGTGCGCGTTTGAAACAGGCGACGCACTTTTAGGCGCGTTTTTTAAAAGGCGCTCCGATCTTGTTATTTTGGATATTATGATGCCCGGGACCGACGGACTTACCTGCTGCCGCCTCATCCGTGAAAAGGATAGCGTTCCCATCATTCTTTTGACGGCAAAGGATACCGAATACGACTACGTCAACGGCATTCTGCAAGGCGGTGACGACTATCTGACCAAGCCGTTCCGCCCGACGGTTCTCCTGATGCGTGTTAAATCTCTACTTCGCCGTGTGGAGATGGAAAGAGGCGGAGATCCGACGGACAGGGATATTGCCGTTGGAGATCTGCGCTTTTCGGGTGATGAGAAGCAGCTTTTCTGCAGAGAAAAACCTCTTGCACTTTCCCCGAATGAGCTGAAGATGCTTCTCTTTCTGATGCGTGGCGAGGGCAAGGCCTTTTCGCGCGATGAGCTGCTCACCCACATCTGGGGATACAATGACGAGGTGGAAACCAGAGTGACCGATGAAACACTGCGCCGCATACGCAGCAAGCTCTCCTCGGCAGACAGCAAGGTGCAGATTGAGACGGTCTGGGGATACGGCTACCGCCTGCGATCGGACGGCGGCGGGAAATGAAGCATATAAGAAGAAAAATCACCGTATCCGTTCTCGGTACGATGCTGTTTGTTTTTGCGGTGCTGCTTGCCACCGTTAATATCTTTATTCCGGAATATCTGACGGCAGAGGCGCAGAAGGCGATACTTTTGGAGGATGAGCGTAAGGACCCTATCCCGCTTACCGAAATAACGGATGAAGGGGAGGAGCATTTTCTTGCGTCCAGTGTTCGGTATCTTGAAGTTGAAGAGGGTCTTACAGAATCGGAACACCTTTCAAAGGCTGAATATCAATTGCGGAAATACTGCCGGGAGGAAAAGCCCGCCGCTGATGAATTTCATACGCTGAAAACCGGCGGCAGCCGATTTGTTTTCCGAATATCACAGGTCGAAGCCGATGAATATGAGGACGCATATTCGTACATTCTGTATGTGGATGTTGGAGCAGTTATGCAATATTCGGCTTATTTGAATGCAGTTTTTTTCGCGGTGTTGGCAGTGCTCAGCGTGCTGGTCTGTCTCTTTGGCTGGAAGCTCGGCGGCTATGTTGAAAAGACGCACGAATCCCAGAAATGGTTTTTCCAGAATGTGTCGCACGAGCTGAAAACGCCGATGATGGCTGTTCAGGGCTGTGCGGAAGGTATTCATACCGGGGTTCTTGATCCTGTCGGGGCATCCGGGATCATTCTGGAGGAGACAGAACAGATGTCCGAATTGGTGGAAGAGCTGCTCGCACTCTCCCGATTGGAGTCGGGACAAGCCAATGCCGAGTTCCATTCGATGGATGTCCGTGAGGTTTTATATGACTGTCTGCGCAGCACGGAACAACTGGCGGAGCAGAGAAAACTGTGCATTACCCCATGCTTTGACGGAAAACCTGTTTTGGTAAACTGCGATGAGGTTCAGCTCCGCCGTGCGTTTACCAATATCATCACCAACGCACTGCGGTATGCAAAAGGGAAAATACAAATTGAATGTAAGGCAGAAAGAGGAAAAGCCATTGTTCGTATCCATGACGATGGAGAGGGCATTGCGCCGGAGCTTTTGCCGCACATTTTCGACCGCTTTTTCAGCACCCGTAAGGGTGGTGCCGGGATCGGGCTTTCGCTCGCAAAAGAAATTGTGTCATTGCACAAAGGCACAATATCCGCGTCAAACGACGGCGGCGCAGTGTTTGAGATCAGCCTTCCCTTGAGAAAAACAATATAATTATTGTCGTTGATCGGTTTACAGATACTGTTACGAAAACAAAACCTAATGTGAAAGGAAATTATATGATGAAGAAGATCATTGCACTTGCACTTGCTGCCGTCTTTGTCCTTTCTTTTGCAGCCTGTGCAAAACAAAACGGTGAAAGCGGGACAACCACGCCTTCCGATGTCCCCAAAGGGCAGGTCAAAAGCGCTTTGGAAATTCTTGAAAAGGTCTGGAGCAAGTATTCAACCGACGAAAAATTTCCCGCAACAGGCGGTTCCGAAAAGCATATGAAGGAAGATAAGCCCGGCAAATTCGATGTTTCCGATGCAGAAGCCCTTGACTTTGAACTCGGCTTCCCGAAGGCAAACGCTTCCGAGATTGACGATGCCGCATCGCTTATGCATATGCTGAATCAGAACAACTTTTCCTGCGGCGTATACCATGTTAAAGGCTCCGGAAACGCCGAAGCACTTGCAGGTAAAATTAAAGAAAACATTCTTGCGCGCCAGTGGCAGTGCGGATTTCCCGAAAAGCTCGTCATTCTGACCGTCGGCGATTATATCGTTTCCGTGTTTGGCGCCAGGGAACTGACAGACACCTTTACAGCAAAGCTGTCCGCTGAATACAGCTCAACAAAACAGCTTTTCAATGTTCCCATCGCATAAGACTGAGCCATGCTGTTTTCAAGTATAACTTTTCTGTATTGCTTTCTGCCGTGCGTTTTGCTCGTGTATTTCGTTGTTCCCAACCGTATGAAGAATCTTGTGCTTCTTTTGGCAAGCCTGTTTTTCTACGGTTGGGGAGAGCCTAAATACCTTGTGTTCATGTTTGCGTCGGTCACTCAGTCGTATATTGCCGCGCTTTTGGTCGAACGCTTTCGCGGGACGAGAATTGCCAAGCTGGCGCTTGCCGTTTCGGCGGTCGCCAGTCTCGGTCTGCTTGCTTACTGCAAATATGCGGACTTTTTTATCGGGAACTTCAATGCGGTGACCGGTCTTTCCATCCCGCTTCTGAAGGTGGCTTTACCGGTAGGCATCAGCTTTTATACATTCCAGATCCTGAGCTATGTCATAGATGTTTATCGCGGCGATGTGCCGGCACAGCGCAATTTTGTTGATCTTGCCATGTATGTGGCGATGTTCCCGCAGCTGATAGCCGGTCCCATTGTCCGCTATTCAGACATTGCCGGAAGCCTGAAAAACAGAAAAACAACGCTTGCCGACGCGTCGGAGGGGATTACGCGCTTTTCCGTCGGCCTTGCAAAGAAGATACTTCTTGCAAATTCGGCGGCACTTCTTGTGTCCGAATTCAAGGCGTACGGTGAGAAAACCGTGTTGTTTTATTGGCTATACACCGCAGCATATATGTTGCACATCTATTTTGACTTTTCCGGGTATTCCGATATGGCGATAGGACTGGGGCGCATTTTCGGATTTCGTTTTTGCGAAAATTTCAACTACCCGTATATTTCAGCAAGCATTACGGAGTTTTGGCGCCGTTGGCATATTTCTCTCGGCAGTTGGTTCCGCGACTACCTTTATATCCCCCTCGGCGGAAACCGCGTAAAGCCTATACGGCACATTTTTAACATTCTTGTCGTGTGGGCAGCTACCGGTTTTTGGCACGGAGCATCATGGAGTTTTGTTCTGTGGGGGCTTTTTTATGCAATACTTTTACTGTTTGAAAAGTACATTCTGCACCCGAAAAGACGGCTTGCCGTGTTTATGCACATCTACACGATGCTGTTTGTCGTGCTCGGTTTTGTACTGTTCGATTCGGCAAGTATTGCCGATGCATTTATGAGCTTTAAGTCCCTGTTCGGGCTTGCCGGAATCCCCGCCGCGAACGCGGCCTCGCTTTATTATCTGAAAAGCAACCTTGTGTTGCTCAGTGTCGCCGCCGTCGGTGCGACACCCTTGCCAAAGCGGATCTATGAGATGATCGGAGAGACGGCGGGCGGAAGCAGGGTTCTTACCGTTCTGACGCCGGCAGCAACTGTCGCGTCAATTGCCGTATGTACGGCGTATTTGATCGACGGTTCGTTCAACCCGTTCGTTTATTTCCGGTTCTGACTTGCGGTTTTAACTTTTCCCCGGAGGAAGTATTATGAAGAAAGCCCAACAAATACTTACATTGGTTTTGTCACTTGGTTTCATTGCGGTTTTTGCTGCTTTGTTTTGGATTTTGCCCGATGCCGAAGAATCCGTAACAGAAAGACGGCATTTGGCGAAATGCCCCACGCTATCGTTTTCATCGGTTGCAAGCGGCAGCTTTATGAACAGCTTTGAAAAATATATGCTTGACCAGTTTCCGCTGCGTAACGGTTTTCGCACTCTAAAGGCAGTCACCGCCGGAAAAGTGTTTATGCAAAAGGACAACAACGGTTTGTATTCCGCAGGCAATCATCTTTCAAAGCTTGATTTTTCAACAAACCTCGCTTCTGTTGATTATGCCGCACGGCGGTTTCGGCTCGTATATGACGAATATTTAAAAAAATCCGGCGCAAAAACATATCTCTCGGTGATTCCGGACAAAAACACCTTCATCGCGTCGCAAAACGGCTATCCCGACAAGGATTACGAAGCACTTGTCAAGCGTCTGCGAAGCGGATTTTCGCAAGAGGAATATATTGACATTTCAGCTCTTCTTTCAGCCGACGATTTTTATTACACCGATTCGCACTGGAGGCAGGAGAAGATTTTAAAGGTTGCCGCCGAAATTGCAAAAAAAATGGGTGCAAAGCCGATAGGAGAATGCAAAACACAGGACACCGGCGTTTCCTTTTACGGCGTCTACTACGGTCAGTCTGCTCTCCCGCACGCACCGGAGCCCTTGCGGTATCTTGACAACGCCGTGATACGCAGCCTGAAGGTGTATAACGCCGAAATAAAGTCCGAGATACCGGTTTATGACCTCAAGGCGGCAGGCGGACGCGATCCATACGAGATGTTTCTCGGCGGTGCGCGTTCGATCATCACAATTACAAACCCAAACGTCGTGCGTGAACGCAGACTCGTCATTTTTCGTGATTCGTTCGGCAGCAGTATAGCGCCGCTTCTTGCAGCAGGGTATTCCGAGATAACGCTCGTCGATATCCGCTATATCTCGCCCTCCGCTCTCGGAAAACTGATTGACTTCACGAAAGCGGACGATGCGCTGTTTCTTTATTCCGCGTCGGTCATCAACAACAGCGAAACAATAAAGTAATGCGAACTGTATCTATAATGCAAATAAAAAGCTGTCCACACTGTGCCGGGATACAGAGTGGACAGTTTCAATAAAGAAGATAAAATGATGGCAATGTTATGAAGAGAGCACAGCGTGTGTTTCTTACGGTCGAAAGTCAAGGTAGGTTGCTAGAAAAGTCAGAAGACAAGGCAAGGGTGCGCAAGCCGTCAATGTTTGTAAGCTCGATACAACCCTTTGATTTGTGAATCAGTTTTTTGTCATTTAGCTTTTTCAGAGTTTTTGTTACTCGCTCACGGCTTGTTCCGATGTACCGTGCAATATAGTCGTGAGTAAGGTGTATATGTGTTTTTCCGTACCTGCCGTATTCGGCCAAAAGAAAAACGGCAAGACGCTGTTCCAGACCGTGAAACAGTATCCACTGCATTGAATCCATAACCATATTAAACCGTTCGGCAATCAACTCATAGGCAAAGCAGCGAAAATACAGGTTGTTTCGCATCAGCTGCTCCATGATTGACATATTGACAATGAGAACCTTACTGCAGAAGTCTGAGGTAAGGAACACCTGAAAGGATAGTTGGTTGAACAGGCTCAGAGCAGAGAATATGCAAATACTCTGATCGTGAAGAGAAAACAGGGTAATCTCTCTGCCATCCGGCGACAGTAAATACGCCCGAATTCTGCCCTCGACCAGCATCATAAGCCCGATGTCTTCGCCTGCCTTAGAGTGAATGATGTATGAATCTCTGTCAAAGGAACGAATATATGCGTTATTTTGAAGCAAATCTTTTTCAGCATGGTTCAAATGATTCCAAAACGGCAGCGCGTGAAGATGTTTGGTTGTTATGTTCATCGGGCGCAATCCTCTCACTTCTCACTATACAATTATTATATCATGCTTTTGCACCGTTGTACAGTGCCGCAGGCACATAGAAAAAGAAAAAACATGACTCAGACCCGGAAAACCGACTCCCGAATTCACATAAAGAGTTTGGAAAAATACCGCAAAAACGCCGGGGTACAATATTATTTACATATATGTGCATTTTCATATTTGGCAAACCTGTCGAAAAACAAGAGTGCAAGTTAAGTGTCTAATCGGAAAAAATCCGTACGATTGACTTCCCGCCCTTTTTAAGATTGCGGGAAGTCTTTTTTTGCGAAAACGCCCTGAAGAGTGTCTGAGTCACTTATGTTATGTGTTTATATCACAGACAATGGGCGACAGCTTTTGTATAATCAAAGCATCACAATAGGGTTATTGTACCTGTTGCCGGAAATTATGCAGATCGCTCGAAAAAGGACGTTGGTAAAGAGAAAGAGGGACAATGGTGTGACCACATTTAACGATGTTCGGCAGAGACTGGGTTACAGTTATGTTTCGGATATCCGGTTTGACATGAGGAGACCGGGGTCATCACTTAAATTGGAATTGCATTTATGTGCGCTTGATTATACAAAGTATCCGCTGCAGGAATTGAAAAGCTGTACGAGTATTTGTTTGGTGAGACAACCGTTTTTGCAACCAAATTGAGGCGAAAAGAAATTTTTAGAAGCTATAAAAATTTAACAGCAATAAATAAAAACTTTTTTGGAGGACTGTTGTATGACAAAAAACAAAACATCAAAAAGAATCCTGTTCATTGTTGGAGCGGTATTGTGCTGCATTTTCGCAGTAATTCTTGTCTGTAACCTGACAATAATTATAAAAGGCGTTGTAAATCCGAAGGTTCCGCCGTCGGTATTCGGCGTCACGCCGATGGTTGTGCAGTCCGGCTCCATGAGCGGCAATGCCGAGGATCATATTGAAGTGGGGGACCTGATTTTTACGGTTAAGCCCGAAACAGACAGGCTGAAAGCAGGCGACATCATTTCTTATATGGACGGCAATATCGCCGTAACGCACCGTATTATTGAGGTGCAGACGGGAGCAGACGGAAAGCGCAGTTTTGTAACCAAGGGTGATGCCAACAACACCGAGGATCCGGCAGTCAGTGAAGACGCAGTATTCGGACTGTATAAGGGGCGTATTCCGGGGCTGGGTGATTTCGCCATGTTCCTGCAAAAGCCGCTGGGTATGGCGGTATTTATCGGCATCCCGGTGTGCGCTTTTATTATCTACGACATTATTCGCCGTCAGCGAAGCACCGGCAGAAAGGATAAGGAAACCGAGGAGCTGAAAGCGGAACTTGAACGGCTGCGTGCCGCTGCGGGAGAAAAGAAACCCGAAAAAGAAGACGGCGGAAAAACATAATAAACGGTATATTCCGCGAAACCGGTGCCACAGCCGGACGAAGCGGTGATATATATGAGGGTGAATCCTCACGTTGAGGCGATTTCTCTCGTCTCACAAAAGCCAAATGACGGTGTTTTATCGTCTCAACAATTATTATATCAGGAGGAATGTTCCATGACTTCAAAAAAGAATTGGACGCTGAGGGCAGCAGTTCTCATGCTTGCTCTCGTACTTATCACCTCATGCTTTGTCGGAGGCACCTTCGCGAAGTATGTAAGCAGCGTCGAAGCGGGGGATAATGCCAGAGTAGCCAAGTGGGGCGTGAGTATCACCGCTCACGATACCGGCGCTGTCTTTGCCAAAGAGTATGACGCCATTGCCGGCCAGGATAACACCGTTATCGCCGGTGGCGAGTACAAGGTTATAGCCCCCGGTACAAAAAAGGATAATGCCGCACTGGTGACATTGAGCGGCAAACCGGAAGTCTCTGTGAAAGTCACCTATAATGCTGATAACTTCAGTCTCACCGGCAATTGGAAGGGCGATGCAAATACATTCTATTGCCCGTTGATTATCAAGGTTACCGGTAAAGTCGGCGATACGGTCACGACCGAAACCATCAATTGTGTGGAAAAGGCGAGCGCGGAGGAAGTCAAAACAGCCGTAAAGAACGCTGTTGCTGCCTGCAGTGCCACCTATGCACCCAACACGGATCTTTCCACGGCGGCCGTGGCCGGTGAAGGCTTGAAAATTTCATGGGAGTGGCCTTTTGAGGGAACTGCGAACCAGGGACAGACTGATGCGAAGGATACATATCTTGGTAATCAGGCTGCTACGGCTATCGGTTTAGATGTGCCTGCTATCCACATTCCGGTAACCGCCACCGCAACTCAGATTGACTAAGGCCCTGATTATACGGCTTTCGTACAGTTGTATATCCCCCGTCATGTGGCGGGCGGGGGATATTTCGGGCTATACGCAGCGCTCCCGACATCTGTTTGCCGGGAGTCCTGCATATATCTCGAACCCCTGCAACCCTGCCGTTCTGCCGGATAGCCCGGTTGCTTTCAAACGAGGTGGCGTATGAATAATTCTGAAAAACTGCGGGAATGGATGTTTCCCGCCGTACTGATACTCTTTATATTACAGGCCATGCTGCTGCCGGTGATGATAGGTCTTACCTATGCCGTACCCGCTGAGAGACCGGAACACACCCTTACCTATAGAACAGGCTTGCTTGTTTGGGATAAGGCTACTTCGGTGCGCCCGGACGGTTCGGCAGAGCTTTCGTTCTTTGAAACGCTGTATCAGAATGTAAACGCCGATAACGCTGAAAAGGTGCTGGCACCCGGCACCGAAAAAGACAGCGTAATCCGGCTTAAAAACGATACAAATAAAGAGATAACCTATACCGCCGTTCTTTATTCGCTCTCGACTTCGCCCAACCTTGATATCGGAGCCTCCCTTTCGGGAAACGGCTTTTCGGATGCCTCCCGGTATACGCTCCCCGAAAGTATTAAGGAGGAAACGGTCATCCGCGCCGTTGGCGGAAGGCTTGACGCAAAAAAGCTGCAGGACTTTGATATCAACTGGTTCTGGAATTATGAAGACGGTGCGAATGTTGACGAACGGGACCGTATTGACACTTATCTCGGCAATAAAGCTGCAAGCGGCAAAGCGGACGAAGCAAAGCTGGGATTTTATATTGTCATCCGTGACGGCGGTGAGATAGTGCCTTCCCCACAGACAGGAGACAACACCATGATCGGCGGTTATGTTGTGCTGATGCTCATCAGCGGCGGAATGTGCCTGTTCCTTGCCCTAACTCGGAAAAGGAGGGAAAAGGTTGAAAACTGAAAAAGCACTGGCCGTTTTGTGGCGTATTCTTCAGATCCTGATACTTGTGATCGTAGGTATTGTTCTGCTTGCCAATCTATATCGCCCGGCGGCAAGGGAGATATTCAAAGTGAAAGCCCCAACGGTATTCGGCTTTTCTTCCGCCGTAGTGTTGACCGGCAGCATGAGCGGCACCATAGAACCTGGCGATTTAGTCATCACCCATAAGCAAAACAATTACAGGGTCGGCGATATTGTAATGTATCAGACCGGCGGCACGCCGGTGACCCACCGCATTGTCTCTGAAAGCGATAAAGGTTACCGCACCAAAGGCGACGCCAACAATACCGACGACGGCGCGGATATACCGAAGGAGGATGTAGTTGGGAAAGTGGTGCTGGTGATTCCGAAAATCGGGGCGGCTATCCGCCTTGCGCGAAGGCCGATTGGAATGCTCAGCCTATTTGCTGTGATTATTTTGATTACCGAGTTGCCGAATTTGATCGGATATATTCGCCGTAAGGGCAAAAAACAGAAAAACTGAAAAAGCAAAGGGGGCGGAAAATGATGCACAGTGAAAACCAAAAACGAAATCCGAAATTTCGGTTTCCTTTTTCCGCCGTTTTGCTTTATCTTGTGCTGATTGCCGTAGCGTTGTCCGGAGTGACCTTTTCAAAGTACATGACAGGGACAACGGTGGGCGACACGGCAAGAGTAGCAATTATGCGGGATATTACCGTTACTGAAACGGGAAATTTCGCAGAGAAGGATAAGTGGGTCATTACCCCGGGCGTTGATATGATAAAAAATGCTGTTGTGAATTTCGAGGGCAGTGAAATGGCGTGCTATGTGTTCTGCGAAATAAAAACGACAGGCTGGAGCAGAATGAATGATAATTACAGCTTTGTTTTTTCCGGCGGTAACGAAAACATCCTCGGCTGGGCGGTAAATAACGGTTGGAAATTTCTTTCCGGCAACGGGAACGAAGCAGTGTATTATTGTATAGTCGGCGCCAATGCCGTGCTGCAGGCGGATGTGTTGGCGGAAGGCGGCAAAATAACCGTCAGCGAGAATATCACCAAGACACAGCTTGAAAGTTTGCCGAAGGATATGCAAATTAAAATCAGCGCCACAGCGGCGCAGTATAACGGCTTTTCCGAGGGTTCGTCAGCTGAATATACGGAAGCACAGAGAGCCTTGGCTGCATGGGAAGCCGTGAAAAACAAATAATGCCCCACAGGAAAGCAGGTGGATAGTATGAAAGGAAGATAGTGGGCAAAACATTATAGAAATACGGAACATACAGGTCTCAGAAGACTGCTTTCGGTTATTCTGTGCCTTTGCCTGCTTACGTCTGTTTTTCAGTTACAGTTGATAACGGCAAATGCCATTACAAAGCTTGATTCGGTGACTGTTACACATAAAGGCAAGAAAACAGAAAAGCTGACTCTGCCTCAAAACGAAAGGACCACCCTCAAAGCCGAATGCTCTCCGAATACGCAGAATGTTGCCTATCAATGGCAGATACTTGCGGATATCAAATCAGAGCTTTGGGTGAATATTTACGACGCAACAAGGCAGTCGATGTCGCTGTCCTACGCTATGCTCGGCTCGCTTTTGGACGAATCGGGCAGCGCCCATATCCGCTGCAGGGCAACAGCAGGTGAAAACAGCCGATATTCCGAGGCTGTCTGCGTAACGGTTGCCTTTAATGCTCTTGCAGATGCCGAACCCGTTGCTGTGCTGAACGGTAAATCCCCGGTGCGAAAGGCTTTCGCCCGTGCGCCGAAGAGCAATCCGGAATATGTGGATATTTCTATAAATTACTTAGATGCCGTGTCCGGTCAGCCTATCTACACGGGATTTACGGCGCAGATAGAGTACGGCACTTCCTATTACAATACAGTTATTTCACCGACCTATCTTGGCTATGCGCCGTTTTATAATGCGGCAAATCCTTCTGTCACTGTGCCGGAGGGCGGTACGGTGGATGCGAATGACGATGCAACGGTAGTTGCTCTGAATATTCCGGCGGACTATGAAGCGGCTCAGTATGTCGTCAATGTCTATTATAAGGCAATTGATGTGCCTTATGCCGTGCGGTACTACTTCCAGAATATCAATGACGATATGTATACCGAGAATATGGGGCTTTACCGCATATCCTCTGCCAAAACCGGCACGATTATTTCCAACGAGCAGCTGGAGGTGCAGGACGCGGAGACGGTAAAGGGCTTTACGAAGCTGTATCATTATCCGGAAGCGGTCGCTGCCGACGGTTCCACCGTTTTTCAGTGCTACTACGACCGCAATTATTACATGGTTAAATTTGATATGGACGGCGGCTATGGCACAGAACCGATCTATGCCCGCTACGGAACACCATTTGTTGTGAACGCGCCCACCAGCCACGGCTATGTGTTTGACGGCTGGGACGATGTGACGAGCGGCACCGGCGACGGCGTCAAAGATACTCTGCCCGATACCGTGCCCGATGAAAACCGCACATATAAAGCTCTTTGGCGCACGGTTGACACCACATATACGGCGGTGTATTGGTTACAAAATGCCGACGATGACGAATACAGCTATGTAGGCAATGTGAAAAAGACGGCAAATTCCGGAATCGCTGTTTCCGGAGAGGATGATATTACGGCGGAAACGAATATCTGCGGAAATACCGATGAAACACATACCCATAGTGCGGATTGCAAGCCCGACAAGCTTCGTTTTTCTCGGTTTGACCATGCAGATCAAAATGTGACGGTTGCAGGAGACGGGTCTACGATCGTAAATGTGTACTATGCTCGTAAAGAGTATACACTGCGGTTTTACTATGCCAAGGAATACAACCCGACAAAGGATATGGTCAACCCGACAGGGACAGAAACCGTATACTACGTTGTGGGCGGAAGCACTTATAAATTCGGGCATCAGTATGATGGGTATATAAGTCCAAGGGGCGATAATAAACGGCCGTTTGACAGTAACGGAAATGTGCTGAACGATATTGAAAGCTTGCTGTACAACATAAATACAAATCAATGGGGCGCTGTTGAGGCGTTGCCGACTATAACCCCGGCCGAGGGCGTGCAGTATACTACAGGAGTATATCCGTCATTCGAAGACAGTGCAAATGATGGATATACGAACAAGGGCGACAGGTTTCACTATCTTGAATTTACGGCACGATACGGCGCGAACCTGACAAAACTATGGCCGAGCGAAGTATTTGACAGAGTTCCTATTGTTGGAACACATACGGCAAACGGTGCACACAACCATATAACAGAGGGCGATGATTGGGGCAAGTATGCCTACTTTGCCGGCTGGAACGGAGAATACAATGTAAAATACAACTGGGATAATACCAATGCCACGATAAAATGCTATTATCCAATACTGAACGAAACCTTACTGTATGACAGCCGTTTTATCGATGAATTCGGCGATCCCTCGACAATCAATTTCCTTGCTTTTTACGATAACGGCGCGAATATCAACTGGAGCAAACCGACAGAGTGGATATATAAGTTGTATCTGCCTCTGCGCGACGGCGAAAACGAAGACGGACTGACGATACGGACATATAACGGAAAAAAATACAAGCTGTATAATACAGTATATGCCAATGACGATAATGACGGTTCGGGTGGTATTACACATCAAACCTATCCTCCGCTGCCGGGATTTAAATATCCCGTGAATGAGCGTGAGTGGGAGGATAACGGTACAACCACGGACGGTCGCCATTCAAACATTGCTCGGTTTTACTATACAAGACAAAGCCACAGCCTTACACTGCACAATTACAACGAGGTTTACGGCCGGTTTGACATACCGTACAATACGTCACTTGATCCTTACACCGTCGAGGTTGTTCCGGATTACCCGGCAACTCTGGAACAAAATGCCTATACCTTCGGCGGCTGGTATGAATCACCCGGATGCTTTCCCGGAAGTGAATATAAAGTCGGTGAGACCATGCCTGCCAAAGACATCGGTCTGTACGCCAAGTGGACCCCCGTAAATCACACAATCCGCTTCTTCCGCACCTATGACGATATGATTGCCTTTGAAACGACGGGCAATGAAAGCGGTATGATTGAAACACGGGAAATACCGCACGGCAGTGTACTGGGAAGTGTGGATAATCCGACGTTTTCTTCAGGCGGGCTTGCGTATTCCTTTGGCGGGTGGTTTTATATGCGTGCCGGGAACAAAACGGCGTATACGCCGCTGGATATGCCTGTTACAAAAGATATGAATGTCTTTGCCGACTGGGGCACACACTCGGCACAACCTTACCGAATCCACTATGCTCTGCATGAGGGAGAAGGCGACGATGCATGGCACAGTCTGCTTGACGCAGCCGCCGGAGCGGCGCCGAAGGACAACAAAACCTATATTGTTACAAAGGACGGCGAGGACCGCGCCTACGTATACCTGACATCGGACAACAGGTATCACCGCCTGATCGCACCCGATTCCGCCGGCTTTGCCTATCAAGGGAACACCCGTACTTTCTATCCGAAAGCAGGTGAGCCGCTTAACGAGCTTTATTCTGTTTATAACAGCAGCGGTTATTACCCAACGCTTGCCAGCCATTCCATTGCAGTGGAATATGAAGAAAACAAGGAAGAACCGGAGCACAATGTATTTACCTTCACCTATGTGCATGCGGCGAATATAGCCTATCGGGTGGAATACCGCTATGCGGATACCGGTGCCTTGATAACCTCTGCTCCGGACGGAGGAACGGTGACGAAATATTCAACCAAGGCGGTTGTGACAGAGCGTTTTGAAGTCATTAAAGACTATATTCCGGATGCTTTTTACAAGCGGCTGATTCTTGCAGTTACGGATGACGGAAACGGCAACTATATAGGCTCTCCGGATAATGTAGCGGTCTTCTATTACAGTAAAAATACGCAGAATGCCTTTTATGCCGTACACCATATGCTGCAGAAAGTTAATGCCGCAGGGGCGGAGCTTACGCAGGATGAAAGCGGTAATTACATTAACTATACCGAAAGCGATGCCCTTACCGAGGGAATCGGAAATATCGGCTCTACGCATGATATCGTACCGCAGACATTCAGCGGCTTTACAGTATATGGAACGGGATATATCAAAGATTCCGGTACAACGCAGCTCCTTGACGCTGAAACAAATCCGCACTTTACTGTTACTGTTCAGGCACAAGGCACCGAGCTGTATATTTTCTATACCCGTAACACGCAGAGCTACAAGGTATATTATTTGAAGTACGGAACGGATATCAGCAACCTGCCACAGCTGACCGATACCTCACCAGGTGTGCTTCGGCCGATTGAATCCGGTACAGGCACTTTCGGCTCCGCAGTTGCGGCATCGGCAAAGCCGGTCAGTGGAATGAACTGCGTTTCAAATCTGTCACAAACGATTATTCTTCGGGCAAACGATGCCCAAAACTACATCATATTCTACTATGCGCCTTTGCAATATACCGTAGAATACAAGGTATGGCAGTATGGCGGCGGAACGCTCACTCAGACTATTGAGGTTGTCAACGGAACGGATCTGTTCTGCGGCTCAACGGCGACAGCCAAGATCGGCTATCGGTTTGACGGCTGGTACGCGGACGAAGCGTGTACGGTGCCGGTCGGCGACAAGGGAACGGTAACGGATAACAAACTTGTGCCTACAACCTTGAGACTTGATGCTATGCCTAAGGTCAATGTGTTTTATGCTAAATTTGTTCCCGCTCTCGGCAGTATGACAATCGAGAGAGAAAACGGAACGACCGATGAGGGCAACAGCGACAGAACGTTTGTTTATCGTATCACCGCAGCTGATGATCCCACTTTTGAGTTGTATGTTTCAATCAAGGGAAACGGCAGCGTGACAATTAAGGATATGGTTTGCCGTGAATACACAGTAGAACAGCAAAACAATTGGTCGTGGCGGTATAAGGACACATCGCAGAAAGTGACCATTTCCGAGGGAACAATAAAGACAGTTACTTTTGACGACGCCCCCGTTAATAATAAATGGCTTAACGGCAACAGCGAAAGGATAATGAACAGAAAGGGGTGACACCGCAATGTCGAAAAGAATAAAGCACCTGCTGATTGCGGCGACCGCCCTGTGTATTGTTGCGACCGTGGGCTTGACCCTTGCCTTTATGTTCAAAAAAGCGGAAAAAATAAATCGGTTTATTCCGGCGGAGGTTTCTTGTGCTGTCCGTGAGAAGCTCGACAACAACGAGGTGGCCGGCACTGCCGCCGTCGGCAGTGAAAAATCGGATATCCGGGTGGAGAACACCGGCAATGTCAAGGAATTTATTCGCCTGAGGCTGGTTTCGTATTATGTCGATTCAAACGGTGACATTGCAGGAACGGCCGCGTCTCAATATCCGAACTTGATACTAAAAAGCGGTTGGATTGCCGGGGCAAACCGCACCTACTATTACCCCTATCCGGTAGAACCCGGAAGCTTGACTGGAATACTGTGCGAGCCTTTTTCCCTCGGGCAGACGCAGCTTGAAAACGGCACCATGGTGTATCAGGTAATGGAGGTTATTGCCGAGGCTGTTCAGGCAGAACCGATATCCGCCGTGCGGGAAGCCTGGGGCGTAACGGTTACAAATAATACGATTACGGCAGCTCCGTGAATAATTTCTCCTGTTTGGCACATCATGCCCGGCAGGAGGTTTTTCTTATGTGTCTGCGGCGCTTTTTCTTTTTCACAAGCCCCGCTTTTTCAAGACTTCGGAGTGCTGCGTCCACCGTCTTTTTGTCAATACAGCATTCCTTGGTGATCAGCCGCCGTGACGGAAAGCAGACACCGTTTTTATCGCTGTGTTTTACAAGGCAGCAGTAGACGGCGTAATCTCTCGGCTTTAATCGGTAGTCACTTATGCGGTTTGAAATGATTGAAAATTTTTCTGTCACTTTTTCCTCCTTGATATTTTCATTTGGCACGGCTGCAATTATATTTGCACCAACTCCTTTCGAATGGTTATGTAATTTTGCTCGCTACTTTTTCATGGCAAAAAGTGGATAGGGTACAACCAAAATTTTCACCCCCCGCCCTTATCCAAAGGAAAAACTATACATGGCAATGCGCTGAAAATTTTATCCCCTCACTTTTCATGCCGGAAATCGGGTGTTCTAACACCTTAAAAATTGAGAATTTACAAAATGTTCAAAACCCCGAGGACTATCCGCAAAAAGAAAACAGGCAAAGGACGGTGAGATCCTCTGCCTGTTGCAGTATATATTTTCGAAACAGAAACAGAATTGTGCAATCCTGTTTCCGATTATCTTACTTTGTTACGGTTCTAATTCAGGTGTCGGCTCGTACACTTCCATCATCAGCCGCGATGCAAATCGAAATCCGTTTGTGAACGCTTGTAGTTCATGCCGGTCGTAATTTCTGCATCCGTTTTTTTAATTTGTTTGAACAGAGCCTTTTACTGTTCTGTGAAAGTGGCTCTGAGCTTTGTTTCAAGCCGCACAACGGTTACAAACGATCCGCCTTTGTCTGTGCCGTTTGCTATACTCTGCACTGTTTTTTCAAAGAATGAGCGTCTTAATGCAATCTTAATACGGCACACCGGATCATTACACCGTTTTTTTATGTTTCAAGGTATACTCTATGTAAACAAGCAGAAACAGGAGAAGTATATATGCCTGAAATTACACATAGAAAAAAGCGGCTGTCATCCTTTAAGCTAATTGTTCTGGGCTTTGCCGGCGTCATAGTGCTTGGAGCGCTGATATTGATGCTGCCGTTTTCATCGACTGCCGGAGTTGTTACGCCGTTTCACGAGGCGCTGTTCACATCGACCTCGGCCGTTTGCGTTACGGGGCTGGTCGTGCAGGATACGGGCAGTTATTGGTCCGCTTTCGGGCAGACGGTAATACTGCTGCTGATCCAGATAGGCGGACTCGGTGTTGTAACAGTTGCGGCATTTTTCGCTATGCTGTCCGGCAGAAAAATATCGCTGATGCAGCGCAGTACCATGCAGGACGCCATCTCTGCCCCGAAGGTCGGCGGGATCGTTCGCCTGACCCGCTTTATTGTGCGGGGAACTTTTTTGATCGAGCTTATCGGAATGATCGTCATGCTGCCGACATTTTGCGGAAACTATGGTATTAAGGGAATTTGGATGGCGGCATTTCATTCGATTTCCGCCTTTTGCAACGCCGGTTTTGACATACTCGGCACCGCCGAAAACAAATACCCGTCACTTACGGGATACATAGGAAATCCGGCGATAAATATTGCAATTATGCTTTTAATTATTGTGGGCGGTATTGGATTTTTGACCTGGGACGATATTTACACAAACAAGTGGCATTTCAAAAAATACCGTATGCAAAGTAAGGTCATATTGGTAACAACGGCAATCCTCATTATCGCTCCCGCAGTATTCTTTTTCTTCTGCGATTTTACGGGGCTGCCGCTCGCCGAAAGGATTCTTGCGTCGCTTTTTCAGTCTGTCACACCGAGAACCGCCGGTTTCAATACCGCTGATCTTCCCGCTATGACCGGTTCTTCCAAGGCAATTATGATTCTGCTCATGCTCGTCGGCGGATCGCCCGGCTCCACGGCAGGCGGTATGAAAACGACCACGCTTGCCGTTCTGATTCTGAGCACATTTTCCGTCTGCCGTAAAAAGGACGATACCGAAACCTGCGGCAGGCGCATTGACGGTTCGGCAGTAAAAAGCGCCGCAGCCGTCGCCGTAATGTATTTCCTGCTGTTTTTTGTCGGCGGCATTGTTATCAGCACGGCAGAGGGTTTGCCGCTTAGCACTTGTCTTTATGAAACGGCGTCCGCCGTCGGAACGGTCGGGCTTACGCTCGGCGTAACACCGCAGCTCGGTGTTCTTTCTCAGCTTATTTTAATCGTCTTAATGTATCTCGGCAGAGTCGGCGGACTCACCCTGATTTACGCGGCGATTTCCAACAAAAATCAAAGCGGCGCAAAACTGCCGCTTGAAAAGATTACAGTCGGATAAAGGAGTTAATATATTATGAAAAACATATTGTTAATAGGCCTCGGCAGATTCGGAAAGCATATTGCTTTGCAGCTGAACAAGCTTGGACACGAGGTAATGGCGGTAGACAGTAACGAAGAAAGAGTAAATGAAATTCTGCCGATCGTTACCAATGCACAGATCGGCGATAGCACAAACACGGAGTTTTTAAAGTCGCTCGGCATCGGAAACTTTGATGTGTGCATCGTCACCATCGGAGAAAATTTTCAAAACTCGCTGGAAACCACTTCTTTGCTGAAAGAACTCGGCGCAAAATTAGTTGTGTCCCGCGCCGAGCGTGGTGTGCAGGCGAAATTTCTTTTGCGCAACGGAGCGGACGAGGTTGTTTACCCGGAAAAGCAGGTAGCAAATTGGGCTGCTATTCGGTATACCGCCGATCATATTCGGGATTACATTGAGGTTGATGATGCTCATGCCATTTTTGAGGTAGAGGTGCCGGAGGGGTGGATTGGCAAAACCGTCGGAGAACTGGATATCCGCAGAAAATACAGCATCAATATTATGGCGACTAAGGAGAACGGAAAAATCAATATGGCAGTTTCGCCGGAAACCGTTCTTACGGACAAGATCACTCTTTTGGTTCTCGGTGCATACAAGGAATTGCAAAAGTGCTTCCGCATTTAACAGAGGTGAACGGAATTGGCTAAGCTATTACTGATCGTCAGTCTGCTTGGCATATTTGCTTTCGGATTTTATGTCATGTGCAGGCTGGATCGATTTCTTGAAGAAAACAGAAAGGCACTGTTAAAGGAAAACGAATCCTGCGAGCCTTCCGAAGTCCTGCTGCCGCATGGACTGTCCGACAGCGAGATTTTAAGTGAGATTCGCCGCTTTCGGGAAACGCACGGAACAATCGATATTATCCTTTCCGACGGGAAAGAAGATGAGTATTAGTTTGCGGTAGATTATTTCACAGTTTTGATGTATAATAAAACAAAAGGACGGTGAAACCGATGAGAACACAAACTGAGCAGTCAAAAAACGGCGCAGACGAGCATATCCTTGTCTGCCTATCCTCTTCGCCGTCCAATGCAAGGATCATACACACCGCCGCAAAGATGGCTAAGGTCCTTCATGCAAAATTTACCGCCATCTATGTGCAGACGGATACAGTTGTAACCGAAAATAATCGATTGCGACTTGAAGAAAACATTCAGCTAGCGCAAAAACTTGGCGCCGAGATTGTTATGACGCACGGTGAGGATGTGCCGTTGCAGATTTCGGAATATGTTCGGCTTTCCGATGTGACCAAAATCGTGATTGGGCAAAGCAGTGCCAGACGCAGAGGGCTGTTTGGGAGACCGACTCTCACCGAAAAGCTGATCTCCTCCGCCCCCGATGTTGACATTCACATTATTCCCGACGCACTGAACTACACAAAGCCGCACAGACGCCGTCTGTTCCTTGGTGCAGAGATACCTTCGCTGCGGGATATTGCCGTGACCGTCCTGGCGCTTGCCGTATGCACGGCAATCGGGTTTCTGTTCGATCATCTCGGCTTTCCCGATAACAATATCGTTACGGTATACATCCTCGGTGTGCTGATGATCTCCGTTTTGACCAAAGGATACCTTTGCAGTATGGCAGGCTCACTTCTAAGTGTTGTATTGTTCGGATTTTTCCTTACCGAACCCAGGTTGTCCTTTCAGACCTATGCCGTAGGCTATCCCGTTACCTTTGCAGTCATGCTGGCGTCTTCCGTTCTCACCGGCACGCTTGCCTCGAAGCTGAAAGATCATGCAAGGCTCTCGGCTCGCTCCGCGTTCCGTGTGCAGGTGCTGTTCGACACTGACCGTCTGCTGCAAAAAGCAAAAAGCAACGATGATATTTTAAGCGTGACCTGTATGCAGCTCTCGCGGCTGCTTGACCGCAGTATTGTTGCCTATACAAAAAGTGAAAACGGAATGTTGTCCGGGCGGCTGTATGCCGAAAAAAAGGATACACACGCTGAAAAGCTGCTAAGCGATACAGAGCGGCAAGCTGCCGAATGGGTGTTCCAAAACGGTCACCGTGCAGGAGCAGCGACAGCACAGTTTGGAAAATCCGAATGTCTTTACCTTTCGATTCGTACAGACGGCAGAGTCTACGGGGTGATTGGAATACCGATGAAACCCGAAAAGCCCGATTTTTTTGAGAGCAGCATTGTGCTGTCGGTTGTGAACGAATGTGCGCTGGCAATGGATAATGCTCACAACGCCGCCGAAAAGGAACGGGCGGCAGATCT
>ENA-UERK01000464-UERK01000464.1-human-gut-metagenome-genome-assembly--contig:-NODE-464-length-35719-cov-23.129538_pt1 | contig 35719 bp, 37 predicted proteins | sample MGYA00242957_ERZ507957 | MGnify/ENA primary metagenome ERZ507957 (study PRJEB26167, sample SAMN06115538) | human gut metagenome | host: Homo sapiens | place: China:Heilongjiang | collected 2015-11-06...
ATAACATAGAAAAGGTCGAAGTTGCCGCTGATGAGCGTGCCCGCATTCATGATGGTGAAGATGCAGATCAGCGGGACAAGGTGCGGCAGGGAAATATGGAGCATCTTCTGGAAGCGGCTTGCGCCGTCGATCTCCGCCGCTTCGTAGAGCGAGGTATCAATGCCCATCAGGGCTGCAAAGTACATCATGGAGCCCATGCCGATGCCCTTCCAGATATTCACGACGGTCAGGATGAACGGCCAGTATTTTGAATTCATGTACACATCGACCGGGTCGCCGCCGAAGAACTGAATGATCTGGTTCATAAGACCGGTCCTCGGGCTGAGGATGGCGTAGACGATGTAGCCGACAATAACCATCGACATGAAGTTCGGGAAGGTGATGATGGTCTGGTAGGTTTTCAGCCGGCGCCTGCTTGTGATCTCAAACAGCAAAAGTGCGATGATTACGTTTGTAACCGGACTGAGCACCATGAACAGAAGACCATAGAGCACCGTGTTGCGCAGCGCGCGGTCAAGCGCGACGGACTGGATGATCCACTTGAAGTTTGCAAGGCCGCACCAGTCGCTGCCGAGGATGCCCTTGGAGAATTTATAATTCTTGAACGGAATGATGACTGCGGCTCCCATCGGTATATAGTTGAACAGGATATAAGCGATGATCGCCGGGATACACAGAAGCAGCAGCTGACGGCTGGCCTTTGCGTCCGCCCGGCCTTTGTGGCCAAGGCGCGGCCCTTCCTTTTTTCTTTCCTTTGTCATGGTTCGCATGGGTGCCTCCGCTTTCTTTTTCTTCATTTTACGAATTCGCGTTTCTATTTCCAAGTCGTAATTGCGACAATATTGGCAGGGTTTGCGACAACATCTTGTGCATTGCTTCTAAATACCAACTGTCGTTTTCCTTCTCTGTTGGTCAATTTTACATTGATTTTACATCCGCTTGAAAATTGGATAAATCGCACAAATCCGGTCGTTTCTTATTATGCAAAGCGCACATGCATTTCTGCATGTGCGCCCTGATTTGCTTTTGCATCGACGCTGCTGCGCCGCCGTCTTATTCCTGCGGCGGCTCCTCTCGCTGGCTCAGATTCAGCCTCTGCTGATATTCGCGCATGGAGCAGCCGGTACAGGTCTTGAAAGCGGTGCAGAAGCTCTTTTTGTCCTTGTAGCCCACGGCCTCCGGGATGGATTTGACGTCCTTTCCGTTCTTCAGCATTCCAATGGCCGCCTTGATCCGAATGCGGAGCAGATACTCCGCAAACGTCTCATTCATCTCCGCGCGGAACTTTCGGACAAAGTGCCGTGAGCTGATATGGGCATACGCCGCTACGCTCTCGGCAGTCAGCTTTTCTCCAAGGTGCGTCTGCATATAGACACAGGCGCGCCCAATGGTGTCGCTTTTCAGCGCGTCCTCCTGTGTGATATAGCCCTTTTCGGAAAGCAGCGCCCAGATGGCGTCTATGCACGCTGCCGTTCCCTGCGCGGAGGCCAGCGTGTCCAGCGGCACAGCCATCATGCTGCTTCGAATCTGTGCGGCCAGCGCCTCATCCCTGCGGCGAATTTCTGTGCGCAGCTCCTCCATCAGTGCGCGTGCCAGCAGGGCTTCCATGCGGAACGAAGCATTATTCAGCAGCGGCTTGACTCTGGAATACATTTGCCAGTGATCTTCATCGATTTCCGGCTTCAAAGCCAAGAGCAGCTTCAGGAGCTTCGGAATACACTCATCCCAGTTTCGCTGACTGCACAGATACGCTTCTTCACGGCTTTCCGCGTGCAGTTCCTCTGAAACGCGGATTATCGCATCCTGCAGCGCCTCGATGCCGTCAGATTTCAGCAGGTACGCATATGCACCGAAGCGCACAGCCTGCTGCGCTTCGGCAAAGCTCGGGGTATCCGTCACGAAAATCACGCGGACGCGCGGACATTGACTGCGAATGCGCTCTGCAAACTCGAAGCCGGAGGTGTCCGGCAGTTTCGTGTTCGTGATGAGCACCGATGCCGTTTCGCCCTTCTGCATCCACTGCGAGATCCACTTTCCCATGCTCTCGCCGCGCACCATGCCGAATCCCAACCCGTAAAAATCAATCCCGTTAATTACCTCTATGCGGTATCTCAGGCATGAATCTGTAAAAAACGCTTCAAACATAGGTTACCTCACATCCATTCATTGGTGCTGCACCTGCCAGGACGGCAAAGCCGCACAAAGCGGCTATTACTTGTTTCCAAAGGCGTTCACCATTACGCAGCCGGCGGTAATCAGCACAAGACCGATGATTCCAACCGTGGAGAGTTTTTCCTTGTATGCAAAAATCGAAACCAGCGAGGTGACAATCAGTCCAACGCCGCACCAGGTTGCGTATCCGATATTCAGGTTGATCCGGTTCAGACTTTTTGCAAAGGTGTAATGGCAGACAATATACGCCGCCGCGCAAATCAGCGACGGGGTCAGCTTTGTAAAGCCCTCCGTCTGCTTCAGATAGCTTGTGGCGATAACCTCCGAGACAATTGCAATGGCAAGAAATGCATATTCCATTTTGCCTCACAGTCCTTTCTGTTCTAATTGCCGGATGAGTGCCGGAATATCGGCGACGGAATCCAAAATGTAATCCGCCGCAGGCGCCAGCTGCTCTCTGGATGAAACGCCGCTTAAAACACCAACGGCGATTGCGCCGCCGTTGTGCGCAAAGTTCATGTCGTTTATCGTGTCGCCCACAACAAGGATATTTTCCGGCGCGATGTGCCACTGCGCCGCGGCGCGCGAAATGATGCGCCCATCCGGCTTTAACGGCATATCCCCTGCCATCTGATCTCCCGCGAAAAAGGAGAACAGCGGCAGAATCTGCATGCCTTTCAGACATTTGACCGCGGCCTCGCAGGTATCCGTGGTTGCAACGCCGAAATGAATGCTCTTTTCATGCAGCAGCTGCAAAATGGCCGGCAAATCTCCAATGCCCTTGATACTTTTGTTCTCCGCAAAGCTCTCCTCGTCAAAATACCGGGTGAGCTTTCCCTCCAAATCCCGCGTGTCAACCGGTGCTTGCGCGTGCATCGCTTCCAGCGCCGGCTTCATGTCAATCGCCATATCCAAAAATGTTTTCCACGCGAATGAACCGTCAGGAAGCACGTGCTTTTGTATAATTCCGATAGAATTGAGCGCTTTTTCCGTGTGGATATCGGTGACTGGGATTTTGTAATCCGAAAGAATGCGCCGGATGACGCACTGCGCGGCAGGAATCCAGAATTCGTTGAAATCCAGCAGCGTTCCGTCTTTGTCAAAAATAATCCCGGATATTTTCATGTGATCTCTCTGTCCTTTCTCTTGCAGAACGTAATGCTGCGCTTCGATAACAGCAGACAGTTACATTCTAAAAGAATGTGAGCCAGTACGAACAGGGTGCATTCGTGACATTTTTATACGCAATCACGCCATGATTGCAATTGCTCTTAAAAAGTGTGCATGCTATGATTTTAAAAGAAAGCAACCGGAGAATCAAGCGTTTGAAAAAGAACCACCAGTCATGTGTGCAATGCATGACTGGTGGTCTCCTTTATACAGTAACGCTCAGCTGCTTTCTTCCGTCCACATGCGGGAGAAGCAGCTTTTGGTTTTTCGTAATGGTGATCTCATACCGGCAGCCGCGGAACACGCGGGTGACCTTTGCCGGGAGCAGATGCTCCGGCAGGCAGGGGTCGATCTCGAGGCCGTCCCACGTTGGGCGGACGCCCAGCAGATACTGCGTTGCGGCCAGATACATCCATGCCGCCGTTCCGGTCAGCCACGAGACGTTGGCCAGGCCGAATTTATCGCTCTCCGGGCCGAAGATATTCGACGAATAGACATACGGCTCTGCCTTATAGCGCTCCGCGCCCGCTGTTTTCTGCGCAACCATCGGCAGAAGCTGGTGATAGTATTTCCAGGCGTTTTCCGGGCGTTTCAGCATACATTCTGCAATAATCGCCCATGTGTTGGCATGGCAGAAGACGCTTCCATTTTCGCCGCAGCCCTTGTTGTAGCAGGTCAGGTTTTCTTCCTTTGTCGGGTAGTCCGTCGTCATGGCCGGATGAATTTTCTTGATGCCGAGATCGGTATCCAAGTATTCTTTCACGCTGTTCATGGCCTGTCTCTGCTGCTCCTGTGTGCCGAGGCCGCTGAGGACTGCCCAGCTCTGCGTGTTGAGCCAGATCTTTGCCTGCGGCTCGGACTCCGAGCCGATAAAGCGGCCCTCGTCCGTGATGCAGCGGCGGAACCACGCGCCATCCCACGCAAGCGTGCGGCAAAGCGCCTGCTGGCGGGCATAGAGCGCTTTGCATTCCGCTGCAAATTCCGGTTCGCCCATGTGCTCGGCCAGCTCTTGCATCATGCGCAGTGCGACGGCAAACTGCATCCCTGTCCAGATGCTCTCGCCCTTCCCCTTGCGGCAGACCTTATAGAGCATATCGTTCCAGTCGGAGCTGAGCATCAGTGGGAAGCCGTGCGCGCCCATGTTCTGCGTGGTGAAGCGGATGGACTGTTTGATATGCTCCCAGATCGTGCCGCTGCCGCCGTCGAAATACGGGGCCTTCGTGTCGAGGTACGAAACGTTTCCCTCTTCCAGCGCAATGTGATAGGCGTCCATGACCAGCCAGAGGTGGTTATCCGAGTGGATGCGCGTGACCGGCTCCCAGCCCTCGGTGGGGAAGAAATAGTGGTTGCAGTGGCCGTCCTGATACTGCTGGGTCAGGAGCAATTCAAATTTCTCTTTTGCCCGGTCAAGTTGAAGCGGGATCATGGCGAGAACATCCTGCGCGGTATCGCGCACGCCGATGCCGCGGAACGTACCGGTGGCGTAGTAGCTGATATTCCGGGAGAAACGGAAGTTCCGCTCCATCTGGTAGGGGTTCCAGATGTTGATCATCGTCTCCGCGTCCTTGTCCGGGAGGCTGCACTGGAAGCCGGAGAAAAAGTCCTCCCATGTTGCCGCCAGCTTCTGCATGGACGCGGTGAAAAAGTCAGGGGCTTTGCAGGCGGCAAGGGACTTGGAAATCTCGCTCTCCGTCATCTCCGTGCCGAGATAAATATTGAGCGATTTTGTCTCTCCGGCGCGGAGCGTCAGCGGCAGCTCCAGCGCGAAGCACGGGTCGCCGCCGAAAAGTGTGGAATTTTTCAGGTGCTCATGTTCGAGTCCGACCGGCGCTTCCTCGCTGCGGTAGCTGCCGACAAATTCATCACGGTCGCAGTCAAACCCGGCGGCGGGCGCGTCGCTTGCGAAGTAGACCAGCGGCGTCTCGTCGGGCTTCGGCTGATTTTCCACGCCGTAGCGGTAGATCAGCACGCCGTCCTTTTCATAGACGGACAGCTGGTGCTTGTTGTAGCACTGCCATTGCAGCTCGCGCATGAATTCCATCATGCCAAGCTCGACGTAGGGGTAAATCGTCACATCCCGGTCACGGTCGGAGCGTAGTTCCAGATGCCAGAGCATGACGTTTTTCAGCGGACTGACCAGATATGTAACCTCGGTGCGCAGACCATCACGTTCTGCCGTAAAGCGGGTGTAGCCCATGCCGTGCGCAGCCTCCCATTTCTCGGGCTTACATGCGCACGGTTCGCTGGTCGGGCACCAGACGGCATTGCCGTCCTTGATGTAAGTATAGAAGCCGCTGCGGTCGGTCGGCAGGTGGAAGAAGCGGTAGTGGTTGATGCGCCAGATCTGCGGCGAACGGTACCACGCAACGCCGCCGCCTGCCTGCGAGAGCATCGCATGGAGCGTTCCGTTGGATAGGTAGTTCATCCACGGGGTCGGCATATTGTACCGGGACAGCACAATTTCCCGATTCTGATTCTCAAAACGGTATGGGTTCATTTGTCCGTCTCCGTTCTTTTTTGTGCCAGCAGCCACTGCAGGAGCATTTCATCATACGCATACGTCCATGCGTCATGGCCGCAGTCTCCAAAAACCGTCAGCCTTGCATTGCCGCCCGCACGCTGTATTGCCTTGACCATATCGACCGTCTCCGTCAGAGGTACGACATCGTCCAGCGCACCATGAAACGCCCAGACCGGCATAGTCAATACCTCTGCGTTCCACGGCATTCCGCCGCCGCAGCAAGGCGCGATAGCCGCGAACAGCTCCGGCGCCGCCATCGCAAGGAACCATGTGCCGTATCCGCCCATGCTGAGTCCTGTCAGCGTGACCCGATCCGGGTCGCAGGCGTATGCTTCGATCATGCGGCAAACGAACCGCTTCAGTTCCGGAAGCATCGCCACCCAAAAGGTCCCTTCCGGGCAGCGCGGTTCGATCAGCACGCAGTCTTCTTCCCGCGTTTCTGTCAGGATGTTCGCCAGTCCATGAATCTCAGCCTTCTCCAGATCCTCACCACCGCCGCGTTCACCTGCGCCGTGCAGCTGGATAATCATTGGAAGACCTGCGTGCATCCGCTCCGGCATCCGGACGGCATAGGCAAAGCCCGCATCTGTCAACCGATGATATTGTACGTTCATTTTGTATCCTCCGCCCTGTCTCAAATGACATTTGCCGACGCGATCTCATGCCAGAAAATTGCCCGTGTCGCCTGTCCGTCGGCTTTTTCCTCGCAGCAGCAGTCGAGAACCGGCTCCTCCAGCTCCTCGATCCGGTCGAGCCGTCCCTCCGCATAGGCCAGCAGCCGGTCTCTGCAATGCAGCAGGCGCTGGCGCTGGCCGCCGATGCGAAGATCAACCACGTCAAAGCCCTGCGGCTTGTTTTCGTGCATCCACTGCTGCTCATAGGCCGCATAAAACGCGTCCAGCCGTTCGAGCGCCGCGTCATAATCGGTGCAGAGCGCCTTCGCGGCTTTTTTATCGCCGGACAGATACGCCGCCCTTGTGCGGATGCCAAGGTCTGCTTTCACACTCAAAAATGCGCAGAGCGCCCGCAGGGAGCGGAACAGATAGCCATACTCGGCGTGAGATTCATACCTTGACAGCCTCGCGGCGCAGTCCGCATAACCAGCCGCGTCGCCCGACTTCACGCGGTTGTCGAACTGGCCCATGAACGGGTCACAGTAGAGCAGATATTTCTCCGGGTTATAAATCGCCTCAGCGGAATCGTTCTGCGTCCCGATCAGGTCGAGCGCGCGGAAATCCTCAAACGGAATGCCGAATTCCCGTTCGAAATTCGCGTGAATGGTTTCCACATCGTCAATGTCCTGCGCCATCTGCGAGACGGTAAACAGCGCCGGAAGCACAGCAAATTTGGAGCATTCCGCGCCGTTGTCTCCCCACATGGTCATGACGACATTTTCAACGCCCTTTGCGTGGCAGGCTTTCATTGCCTCGCGCATAGTCGCGATGCTGAACGTGTTGTGCGGCGCAAAGCCCGCCCATGTCCAAAGTCCGCCCGCGAACCACGAACCGCTTTTGATTGCGTTGTGGGCGTCAATATTTCTCTCATAGCTCTGCCGGTCGCGGCTAAAATAATCCCAGTACACCAGGTGAATATTCTCCGGCACCAGCTGTCTGACTTCCTCCGGAATTTCGCCGAGCTCCGGGTTTTGATTGAAATTGGTAAAGTAATCCCCGCCCGCCAGACGGAAGAACATATCGCCCCACATCAGAAGCTCGAAGCCATATTTTTTCGCCATTTCTGACACCCTGCGCAGATGTTCCATCAGGATGCTGAAGCGATCGCGGTAGCCGTGCAGCGTCAGATATTTGCCAAGGCCGAGCAGATCCGCTTCGTCCATGCCGATGTTTACAATATTGGTGCGCAGACATTCGCGCAGCGTGCGGAACATTCCATCGACCAGCGCATAGGTGCGCTCGTCGCCGGTCAGCAGGATATCGGCGGCATCGCGGATCTCCCGGTAGACCGGCCAGTGAAACAGGGCGTTGACATGGGCAAGCGTCTGGATGCACGGGATGACCTGCATCCCGTGCGCTGCCGCATACGCATCGATCTGTTTTAATTCCGCCTTGCTGTACCGTCCGCGCAGATGGCCGAAATAGGGCTGGCCGTCCACCTCATAGGTGTCCTCCATATAAAGATGCAGCGTATTGCAGCCGAGCTTCGCGGTCAGATCGACCCAGCGCTTGACGCTTTCCGCCGTCATAACGGCGTTTCGTGAGCAGTCGAGCATTGTGCCGAAAGTCTTGAAAGTATGTTCCATTTCTTTATCCTTTCCAGTCCGGTCAATAGTCAAACACGCGGTCTTCTCCCGCGCCAAAGCGCAGCAGATAGATGCGCCGCTGATTCGGCTTCAGGAGCAGCGCGTCCCATAAATCTTCTGTTTCCGCGCCCAAGCCCCGCTCCGTGCATTTCCGGACGTTCGGAAACAGCGATTTTATCGGCTGCGGGCGGACTGAGTCGATCAGGAAATATGGGATGTGACAGAACGTAGTTTCGTAATCGCAGGCGAAGTGCCCTGCAAACCAACCACCGATGCGGATACCGTGCTTTTGCGCCTGCCGCAGCAGCATCATGGCCGGCTCAGAGGCGTATTCCATATAGTTCCATGGGTCAGTACCCGTTTCAAAACGCGACTTTGGCAGCGCGTGCGAAAACAGGAATAGCGCCCATCCCTCAGGAAGCTGGAGCGCCTCTGTCTTGAGCCACGCAAGCTGCTCCACGCCGTATTGACAGCTTTTTTCAAAAAGCTCCTCCTGCTCGTCGATCTGCGGCAGATGGGATGAGAGAAAAATCAGCCGCATCTTTCGGTCATGAAAATCGACAAAATAGTATGGCTTGTTCCGCGGCCGGTGCAAATTCACGTAAGACTCCAGATACGCCGTTTCTTCATACCAGCGCTCGTCTGTAACAATGCCCGTCACGATTTGGCCGACATAGCGCTCATTGCGAAAGCCATCGTCGTCGCCGCAGGCAATGTAGAGCTTGCCGGAAGCTGTTGCATTCTGAAACCGCGCCAGCTCCTGCGAGAGTACAAAGCGGGACGCATTTTCGGGGATGCTGCCGTTTAAAATATCGCCAAGGTGGATGACGCCGTCAAAATGCGTCTGCGCATCGACCGCGCGGATGTTTTCGTCCGTATGATCCGCGAAATCCGACACAGCCGTTCCCGCAAGCAGCGCGAAGCAGAGATCGTCCGGCTCCCGGAGTGCATGGAGCTTTTCTGTCAGCGACCGGCAATTGTCCGCAAAATGTGGTTCCATATGGATGCCTCCATCTATATTTAATAATGAACGATTCTGTCTTCGCCAGCGCCGAAGCGTTTTAGATAGACCCGGCGTTCACTCTTTTTCAGAACGAGCGCATCCCAGAGATCTTCGCTCGGCGTGCCCAGCTCTCTCTCCCAGAAGCGCACGTCGTCATCAAACAGCTGCGGGTCGTATGCGGTCTGTGACGCGGTAATGACAAATGGGATCCCGAAAAGCGTCTTAATCCGATCCCCGTGATAGTGGCCGATGAACCATCCAGCCGTGTCGAAGCCGTACTGCTTTCGGCACTGCTCCAATGCACGAAAGATCTGATTGCCGTTGACGATGTCGTTCTTTTCGAGTGCAGTTTTCTCATCGAACAGCAATGCAGAAAACGGCGCGTCATGCGAGAATAGCATCACCGTCCAGTCCGCCGGCAAAACCAGCACCTCGTTTTGCAGCCACTGGATTTGTTCTTCCTCGTATCCGAAGATCATGACCGAACCGCCGCCGCGGTGCTCGTAATAATACGAGCAAACAAACACAAGGCGAACCTTTTCCTTCGCAATATCTACATAGTAATATGGCTTCTGTGCAGGACGGCAGACACCCTGCTCCGCGTCCAAAAAGCCGATGGCCTCCGGCCAGAGCCGCGCGGAATACGGCCCGCTGCATGCGTCGTGATTGCCCTGCACCGGGAAGAAGCGTCCGCTCGAAACAGTGGGCCGGAATAGCGCGAGCTGCTGCCGCAGCAGAAGCTTTGCGTACCGTCTGCCGATCTCACCGGCGAGGAAATCACCCAGATGGACGCAGCAGTCAAAATGTACCGCCTGATCGACTGCGGAGATGTTCTCAATGGTAGCCGGGACGGAATTGTCCAGATGCGAGTCCGCAACCAGCGCAATGTTTAAATCCCCATTGCAGGACAGCACGTCCTGGATTGTATGTGCTGCTTCGTATTCATAGCATTGATTGATCATATCGAATCCCTCAACAAGGCCGGATCGGCGGCAATTGTGCACGCCGTATCCATTTCTCACATTTCAGCCGGTATTTTTGTATCAATTAAACGATAGCACGTCATTTATCGACCTGTCAAATGGGCATAGTGTCAAAAAAGGGTCTGTTTGCGCCATGACAATTATGTATTGTTTTTTATGAGATATTTTGTGTATGAATTGGCAATCATGCGCAATGTTTGTACGTCGGAGCATACATATTACTATTGTCTCATGTGTGTCTATGCGCGGTTAGGTTTGACGCTTACGTTCCTGCGAAGCTCTATCCTTATGTAAAAAGCAAGACGCAAACTCAAATGCATGAGTTTGCGTCTTGCTTTTGCCCGTATCGACTGTACCCCCATGACACATTGTGTACCTAAGGGGTGAAACAGTTGAAACTTCTGGGCTTTTCGCAGCTGCATCTTTTTTGGTGCAGCTTGATGTGTGATTCGAACACTATGGATCAACTACCAAATTAGAAAACAAAATCACAACCCAGCGACAGCGGTTGTGATTTTGAACGAAGAAAGACCTTTGCTGTCGAGGTGAACGCGCTTGCGCGGTCACCTGACAACCAAAGGTCATTTCTGAGTGGCAAGCTGCACCCTTTAAGATATCAATGATTTCTCCAGTGTTTTCAAGGGTTTCAGCTACTTTCGGCAATCTTTTTCCGCGTTGGCGCAGCGTACTGTTTAATGGTCACTCTGCAACCCAAAAAGATATTGCGTAATTCATGGCGTTCTTTGCGCCCCAGCTATTGTATCAACGATCCTCATCCCGACGGTTCTCCTGCTTTGCACGGTTTCGATCATAAAGCCGCTTGCTTTGCACAATGCGGGTGACCGGCGAAACGCCGTTCCATGTGCCGCGCTTGGCTGCATGAAATTTGCGCTGGTTTTTCTTACTCTGTTTTTTCAGCGGTGTAACCTTCATTCAGATCCCACGTCCTTTCCCGTTTGTTCTGCTACTCCGCGCTTTCAACTGCGCTTCCGTCCTTGCGATCTCTGGCGATCTCCGGCATCGGGTTGGCGTCCAGCAGCTCCGTCAGTGTGCGCGGGGTATAGCGCATATACTCCATCATGCAGCCAACGTTGATCAGTCTGCTCGGAATGCCCATCGCCCATTGCTCTTTCTTCCACTTCTCAACGAGTTCCCATTCGCGCGTATTATGTACATGCCCGTACAGCATGACCGCGCCATAATGCTGGTTCTTATAAAACAGAATCGGGTAATGGCTCAGAATCACCAGCCGATTCTCATCGTTGACCTCCGCGTATTGCTCGATGCTCTCCCAATAAGGGCGGAGCTTTCCTTTCACGCGGTCATGGTTGCCTTGAATCAGGTGCTTATGTCCCCGCAACCGCTCCATAATCTGAATACTGTTTTCTTCGTTTTTCCAGAACGCATCGCCCAGAATATAGATGGTATCGTCATCTGCAACTCGTTCATTCCAGTTTTGAATCAGCGTGTCATCCATCTGCGCGGTATCTGAAAACGGGCGATTATCAAAACGAAGTACATTCGTATGTCCAAAGTGCATATCTGCAATGTAATAAATCATATTTTCTGTTTCCTTTGTCAGTTTCCTTTGTCAGTTTCCTTTTTATTATACAGGGTAATCCGTCAAAAGTTCACTTTGTGAAAAATATTTATCTGTTTTCTCTGAGAGACTGGTATCAAAATGTGATACCAACCTCTCAGAGAAAACTCTTGCAAAAGTGTGCGCATACCTCCAGTTTTTTCTGTGTCTTGCGATCTGGCTTTCTATAGTGTTTCCTCGATCTCATACCCGCCGCCGAAAATGATCGTCAGCTTTCCATCGTTATGTACCTTGATGCACTCGATCATCTGGCGCACGATGCTGTCATCGTACTGCGTTTCATTCGCATTGTGCTCGGCGATGATGTTCTGAATTTCCTCCAGCCGCGCCTGCCGGGAGCCGTCCTTGTGGACGTTCTCTTGAATTGCGGCAATGCGGCGGTTAAGCTGCTCGATCTGATCGGAGATACCTTTGAACTCATCCTCGCTGCTTTCTACGTCTTTTCCAGCGGCGACGGTTTCGTTGACAAGATCCAGCATCCGTTTGTTCAGCGTGTCGATGCGGCGTGTCAGCAGGTCGATTTCCTCTGAACCGCCATTTATGCCGATAGCTTCTCCAATGGTGGCTTTCATGAGTGTCAGGTATGTGGACTCGTCCTCTGCGTGAAAGCGCTTCAACGCTCGGACAACGGCCCCATGCAGGGCAGCTTCTTCTGCGGTGACGGAGTTCTTACAATACTTTTTGCCATAGTCCAAACGGCTGACGCAACGCCAGACGATTTTCTTTTTTCCGCGGATATTCCATGTGACACGTTTGTACCGGCTGCCGCACTCTGCGCAGTGGAGGACTTCCGTCAAAGCATACTTTGAGTATCGGCCATTTGCCGTAACTGCGGTTTTATCCGATTGAAGCCGCAGTGAATTTCTGCGTGACAGTTCTTCTTGTGCGCGGTTGAAGACCTCACGGCTGATAATCGCTGGATGATTGTTCTCGACAATGTACATGGGCGCTTCACCCTGATTCGCTTTTCGCGTTTTGGAGATGCAGTCGACCGTAACGGTTTTCTGAAGGATGCAGTCACCACAGGATTTTTCGTTCCGCAGGATATTCATGATCATGTTCTTGCTGAAGCTGAGATTCTTTCCGGGGATCTCAATTTTCTCCGCTTGCAGCGTTTGCGCGATCATCTTGACCGGCTGACCGGCGAGGAACATCTCGTAGATCCGCTCCACGATGGCTGCTTCTTCTGGCACGATCTCCGGCTGACTATCCGCACCTTTTCGGTAGCCGAGGAAATTCTTGTATTGAAAGCTTACTTTTCCCTCCTCGAACTTCTTTCGATACGTCCATGTGATATGCTTGCTGATGCTCTCGGATTCGGACTGCGCAAAACCTGCGTAAATGACAAGGTATAATTCACTCTCGTTTTTCAGCGTGTCGATATTTTGTTCTTCAAAGAAGATGCCAATGCCCTGTGCTTTTAAGGAGCGCACATATTCCAGACACTCCACCGTGTTTCTGGCGAATCGGGATACGGATTTCGTGATGATATAGTCGATTTTCCCGTTCTGGCAGTCGCGGATCATGCGCTGAAATTCCGGGCGTTTGTCCGCCCTTGTGCCGGAAATGCCCTCATCGGCATAAAGGCCGGCAAACTCCCATTCCTTGTTGGCAGCGATCATTTCCGTGTAAACGCGCATCTGGTTCTGATAAGATGTAAGCTGTTCTTCGGAATCTGTGGAGACGCGGCAGTAGGCCGCCACCCGCTTTTGATGGTACTTCTCCTTGTCCACAAGGATGGACTTTTGGGGTTCAATTACGGAAACTGTCCGTTTCGGAATTCTCTGGACTTCCATTCGGTTCTTCCTCACTTTCGCAAATATCGGTTTCTGTTTTTGTATGCAAAACGACGCCGCCTCCCACATGAAGGGAGACGGCGTCGATCAGTTCGGAAAAATATGCGGCGTTGAACGCATCCTGCGGCTTCATCAGGGAGGCACGCTTTCTGGCGATCTGTGCGGCGATCTGCGTTTTGGCGTTTGTTTCTTTGTAAAGCTGACCTGCGATTTCGCAGAGCAACGTAGCGATCCGTTCCTCGCTGGGGCGTTCCTGCTCCATTTCGTCGGAGATCTGCTGCTGCAAATTCAGCACCACTGCGGAATCCCTGTGCTTCACTTTCGGATGAGGAAGCATGAGATCGGCATTTGCGATGACGCGGTTCATAAGGAGCGTGATTTTCCGGAGCAGCTCTCCGTCACTGATCCGCACCCGAATGCCACAGTCTGCATTGCTGCACGTCCAGCTTTCCCGGATCTCGCGTTTGGAATTGATATGCCGGAGCATGGGCGCGCCGCATTGTCCGCAGCGGACACGGTCGCGGATCTGCCGGATGCCTTCGCTTTCCTGGACCGCCTGATTCCAACGCCGTGCGCTTTTAACCGCAGCGGCTTCTTCGTAGATGTCCTCGTCAATGATCGTTTCAAATTCTTCATCGCCGGTGTACTTTGCGTTTTCCAGAATCCGAGAAATCCGCGCCTTATCCCATACACAGGTCCGCTCTGTGTATGGGATCTTCTTTGCCGTCAAATCCTCTGCGATCTCTTTGAGCGATGCGCCTTGAATGTACGATCTGAAAATATTACGGACAATGTCGGCCTCTTGCTGTTCAACCACGGTGTGTCCGTTGCGGATCGTGTAGCCAAACGGTAAATATCGAATCTTTTTCATACCCGTCCCTCTTAAATCTGTTCTGTAAATCTGAGTCCGCCAAGCAGCGTTACCGTCATTTCGTCATGGTTATTGATACAAATGTCGGTAACGATCTCATGGAACAGCTTCTCGTCGAACACTTCCAGCGGCTGCTCCAGCTCGTCAATCAGCGATTTCAGCTTTCGGACATCTTCCAGCATGGTGAGGATCTTGGACTCAAAGCTGCTGTATCGCTCGGTTTTCAGTTTATCGAGCTGCTGGCGAATCTCCCTCGCCTGCGTGTGGTAAATATCTGTGGCGAGGTATCCCTTTGTGCGAAGCCGCTCCAGCGCGAGCAGCTTTGCGTTCAGTTCGGCAATGCTCTGACTGAGCAGACTGGCCGCTCTGTTATTCCGCTTATAGGCTGCGGCGGCAAATTCCAACTTCTGAATTGTCTGGCCGAGGATATCTTCCTCGCAGAAGCGCAGCTTGTTGATCATGGTGATGATGCCATCATAAATGCGCGCTTCACTGTAATAGTGGGAGCCGCAGGCGGCTGTGTCTGCTGCGTGTCTGGAGCATACCCATTTAATTACGCCATTGGAAGTCTTGCGATGATAGAGAGCGCCGCACTCGGAACACCGAATGCGGCTTGTAAGAGGATATGTATTTGTGGTCTTGACGCTTTCCGTCTTTTTTCTTCGCGCTGCCAATAAACGCTGCACAGCCTCATAAACATCGGGCGCTAAAATTGCTTCGTGCGTATTTTCTGCATAAAATTGATCGTACTCCCCACAGTTGCGATGGCGTTTGAATGGGACAGTTGCCTCTCCATAAAACTTTTGATGAAGCGTATGACCGGCATAGCGTTCGTTGGAAAGCATATATGTAAGCCGGTTTGATTTCCAGTTTGCTTTATTGTCTTTGGTCGGAATTCCTTGAGCTGTCAATTCTCGCGCGATTTCAGTTGCAGACATGCCGTTCAGATACGCATCAAAAATCCATCGAACAATTTTTGCTTCCGGTTCGTAAACTACAAGTTTCTTATCAATCAAGCGGTATCCATACGGTACGTTGGTTGCAATGTATTCTCCACGTTCCATTCTCTTTACAATGGATAGCCTTTCGTTTTGTGAGATGGATTTGGATTCCTCCTGCGCAATGGCGGCGAACGTATTGAGCAGCATCTCATCGGCCATCGCCAGTGTGTTGACGCCATCTTCTTCAAATTGCACCCCAACGCCGAGCAGCTTTAATTTTCGCGTGTAGCTCAGCGCTTCTTTGACGTTGCGGGCAAAGCGGGAGACGGATTTTGTGAGGATGAGGTCGATCTGGCGCAGCTCGCACATCCGGATCATCCGCTGGAATTCCGGGCGGGTATCCGCCTTCATGCCGCTCAGCCCCTCGTCCGCAAAAATATCGACCAGCTCCCAATCCGGATTCTCCGTGATCCGCTTCCTGTAAACGCGCTCCTGCGTGGCAAAGGAATTTTTCTGGTCTGCGGAATTGGAGGACACCCGGCAGTAAGCCGCGACACGCAGTTTGCAGAGTACCTGCCGGTTGGCCGGTGAGATCAGTTTTGCAATGGGCATGTTTTTCCCTCCTTTCGGCGTTTTTGTCAACGACAAGTATATTCGGAAAAAGGTTCAAGTCTACTGATATCTTTCGATTGACCTTGAATTCTACCAAACGCTGAATCAGTAGCGGTTGTTTTTGTGAAACCCGTGCAAATGACACAGCGGCCTGTTCAGTCTGCAAGGATAATGTCCGCGCCGGTCAGGTGCAGATAGTATTTTTTCGCTCTGCGATACTCTGCTTCCGTAATGGTTCCGCGCTGCCGTAAGGCGCGCAGCGTCAAAAGAATCCGGAGGAAATTTGCGCTTTTGCTTTGCGTTTCAGATAACATGGGTGTGCTGCGCCTCCTTGTGCTTTTTGTACTTCGTCCCACGCGCTCCAACGCGCGGTTTTTAGAGCTTCCGGTGTCCTGCTCTCCCAGCGGGACGCAGAAAAGCCGACACGCGGGCGCGTGTCGGCTGACAGCTTGCAACAAAGGTTTACCCCCGCAGGTTTGACCTGCGGGGGCTTGATTTTGGTTCAGGTTTCGTCCGCTTCCGGCTGTTCCTCCAGCTCGTCCTGGGGCGATGCTTCTGTAACCGGTTCGGCGGCTTCGGCTGCCTCCAGCGCGTGGGTGATGATGTCAACTAAGAAGTCCTTCTTCTTGATGCCGCGCTCCTTGAGGTAGTGGTCGAGGCGGTCAAAGAGCTCTGCGGGGATCTGCGCGGCTAAGGTTCTCATTTCTCCGGTCATGATTTTTCCATCCTTCCAGTCGTAATATTCTGTGATCATGGCTTCCACATACTCACCGAGGGTCATCCCTGCTTTTTCCTGCTCCTGCCGGACTCTGGTGTGGAGTGCGACCGGCAGCATGGCACACAGGTTTTTTCGTGTTTCCATTATAGTCTCCTTTCGCTTTGGTACGCCAAGTATCGCAGGAAAAAGGAAAGAAAGCTATTCACCAGAGCCAACAAAGAATGCCGCACAAACGAAGCAAATTGGACTAATCCGTAAACAAATCCGGTCTGGCTGCGACGGCAAAGCCCTCGCGCCCGGTCACGACCACGCCATTCTGCCCGCCGGAGCAGTGGATGACGAGGATATTGCCCACGCTGTCGTAGCCGCAGATGATCCCGACGTGGCTGTCATCCGCGTAAAAGACGAGATCGCCGGGCAGTGCGTCTGACCATGAGACATTGGTGCAATACCCATGCTGCGAGGCTGCGCCACCGCCGCGTCCGGGCAGGTATGCACCGCTCGTGGCGTTATAGAATGTCCAGTCTACGAAACCGGAGCAGTCCAATCCGAACGGCAGCACCTTGCCGGTCGAGCCGCTACCGGGTGCAGTAACCGTCGTCGGCGTTCCCCATCGGCTATCCCAGCCAAGGACGAGGCTTTTGCCGCCCCAGAAATACGTCACCTTTCCAAGAAGCTGATACGCCGTCAGGGCAATGGATTCTCGCAGCGGATCAAGATCATCCGGCAGCGTGCCTTGGATATCCGAAATGTCGACGGGGCCGATGGGCGCACCGCCCGGTTGATAATTGCCGATCAGGGACAGGAAAATGTCATCGTAGTCCGGCTTCAGGAGTTCTTCGAGCATCTCCCGCTGTTGGGCGGTGAAGCCGTACTCATCTGCCATTTGCATGGCATCCTTGATCTGTGCGGAGATATGTAACGTTGTGACTCGTTCGCCGTCTACGGTTCTGGTCGTCAATTCGTATTCCAACTTGTTGGCATCGAAGAAAATTTCCCGCAGGAGCTGGAGTTTTTCTTCGTCCATTGTCATAACGTCCAAGCCGTGCTCTTCGTCGGTCGAGACCTTGACCGCGTACACAGCCAGCACATTCCGCCAGTTTTGCAGCATGGCCGCTTCCATGCCCTCCTGCATATCCAGCTCATCGTATGAATGTTCCTCCATGATACGGTAGATCTCATCGGTAAACTCGCCGTTCAGCGTCGCAACCGCGTCCGGAATTTTAATTTCCGTGCCGGTGTCCTCACCGGCGAACAGGATTCCGAGCGGCGAAGCGAACAGCATCCCCACGAGCAGGATCACCACAACAACGGAAACTGCCGCCGCACCGCCTGCACCAATCGCTGCGGCCAGCTTTTCTGCCGCTGCCACGATTGCCCGCAGGACCTTCCTTCCGGCCTCTTTTGCTACCTTCGCCGTTTTGATTGCCGTATCCCGAAGTGCCTGTCCTTTGCGGATGACAGTTGCGGCCTGCTTTGGAGGAGCTGCCGACGCTTTGCTGGGCAAGGCTTTTGTGGTGGGTGTGACAGACTTGATTTTCGCTTTTGAAGTCGTTTTGATTTTCTGCTTTTTTACAAAAGCCGGTCGCGCCTGTTTCTGGACGCGAACAGGTTTTGTCGGAGCGGCATTCCTGCTCGCTGGTACAGGAACTGTTTCATTCGTTAATACCGGTTGACATAACTTCACGTTGCCTCGAATCATTTTCTGCGCTGCCTGCTGTGGATTTGCCTGCACGGGCGTTACCTGTGTCGGTTGCTGCGCCGCAATGTACTTTTGCTTGCTCTTGATGTCCGGAAGCGGTGGCTGTGGAACTTCCGGCTTTGTGGGTTCTATATCGGCGGGCATGGAAGCTGTCTGCGGCTGCCGCGTTCGGATCTGCGGCAGAGCTGGCTGCTCCTGCTCTGCACTATGGGAAACGTGGAGTTTTTGCTGTTCACGAACAGTTTCCCGTGTACGGATGACCGGCGAAAATGTTTCGGAATCTGTGAGCATATCTTCAATACCGCTCGCTTCTTCCTTGAGAAGATGTTGTTTTTTCCGTTTCTTTCGGATGTACTCTTTCGTCTTGATTGCAGGAAGCGCGAACTGTGTGGTATCCGTTTTGGGTGTGACAGGCTGTTCATGCAGAGACGAAACAGGCGTTTTTTCTCTTGGCAGAGTCCGTGCTGATGGCTGCACCGTCGGGGTCGTCGCAGGTGCAGACGGTTCCGTGCTGGCAGGAGATTGTCCAAGCGACCGTTGTTCTGCCGGTTTTGCTTTCCCAGCAGGCTTTTCTCTTACTGATGTTTCCAGTTCACGCACAGACCGATTTTTTTGCGATTGGTGAACAGTTTGCGGCTTTTCATGAATCTCCGAAGTTGGATGTCGGGGCTGCTGTACAGGTGCGTCAGCAGTCGGTGTATACTCCCGCATCTTGGGCTGTGGGATATTTGCGGGAGGAACAGGCTTCTCTTTAACTGGAGAAACCGCCTCTCGGACAGAACGCTCCGTTAGCGATGGTGTCGTTTCCGTAGAAACAGCCTTTGCGTTTTCATGAATCCTCGGAGTTGGATACTGAGACGGGGACGCTGGCGCTTTCGCATCCGGCGTATATACTCGCGTTTTGGGCTGTTGGGCGTTTGCAGGAGGAACCGGCTTCTCCCTGATTGGAGAAGCCGATTCGCGCACAGACTGATTTACCTGTGACTGGCTTTGTGGTGGATATTCCCTCGGTACCGCAGTAGGCTGCCGGGGGTGCCGAGGCTGCTCATGTTGTGGAACAGATTCTGTCCTGGCTTCCCGCTGCGGTTCGGATTTTGTTTTCGGCAGCCTGTGGGCTGCCTTTTCTGCCAGATGGCGGACTTCCTGCACGGCATGGTCGGCGGTGTCTGTGATCTTGCCGCTCTCGTAGCGATCTTCCGGCTGACCGTCCTGCGCTGCCTCGTGCAGCTCCTGCCGAAGCTGCTGAAAGGCAGCGCCCGCGCCACGACGGAACGCTGCCTGCGGCGCGGATTTGAACGTTTCAGCTGCACGCTCTTTCAGCGGCGATTTTTCTTTGACCTCTCGCATTACGACGCCTGCTCCACCCGTTCAGACATCTTCGTCGTCATCAGCTGGTACAGCCTGCCGTTTTTCGGGAAATGATCCACGAAAGGCACGATGGTGCTGCCGCATTTGAGAAGCCCGTGTCCGAAATCCACGCCTGAAATGTACGAGAGCTGATTGTCCGAAATATTGAGCAGCCGCGCCAGCTCGATCCGGTCCGTACTCGCCTGATTAAGCATGAGCAAAAACTCGCTGTTCGCCAGCATTGTGCGGGCGGTATGGGATTGAAGAAGGTCGTCGACATTCTGCGTCAGCCCCGTGCCGCAGGCCCCATATTTGCGCATCCGCTTCCAGAGGGTAAACAGGAAATTGGCGCTGTACTCATGCTGGAACAGCAGATAAATTTCGTCGATATAAAGCCATGTATTCTTACCGAGCTTGCGATTGCGGATGATGCGGTTGAACACGCTGTCCAGCACGACCAGCATGCCGACCGGCAAAAGCTGCTTGCCGAGGTCACGGATGTCATAGCAGAGGATTCTAGAGTTTGTATCCACGTTCGTGTACTTAGCAAACGTGTTGAGGCTGCCCTCCGTGAACAGCTCCAACGCCAGTGCAACGTCCCGTGCTTCGGGTTCTGGCTGCTCCAGGAGCGCGGCATGGAAGTCTTGTAATGTCGGCACAACTCCGAGATAGCCGTTTCGGATAAACTCGCGGTAGACCTGCGCGGTACACCTGTCAATAATGGATTTCTCCTTGGCGGACAGCTTGCCCGCGCCCACGAGCTGCTCGCAGAGGGACAGTAAGAATTCGGATTTCAGCACGACAGGATTGTCGCCGTCGTTATAGCCGGACTCCATATCGAGGGCGTTGATATGATTGGGTGACGTCGCGGAGATTTCAATGACCTCGCCGCCCAAGCCTTCGACCAGCGGGCGGTATTCGGCTTCGGGGTCAATGATGATAATGTCATCGTTTGTGGACAGTGCGATCTCCGTGATCTCTCGCTTGGCTGCAAAGGATTTACCGGAACCGGAGACGCCGAGGATAAAGCCGTTACCATTCAAAAGCTCCTTGCGGTCGGCAAGGATGAGATTCTTGGAAATGGCGTTCTGCCCGTAGTAGATGCCGTGTCGGTGCCGAATTTCCTGCGCCTTGAACGGCATGAGCACGGCGAGGGCTTCTGTGGTCAGCGTCCGCAGCGCGTCAATGCGCCGCAGGCCGAGCGGCAGCGCGGTTACAAGGCCGTCCTGCTGCTGGAAGCTCAGCTTTGCAAGCTGACACAGATGCTTGCGTGCGATGGACTGGAGCGTTTCGGTGTCGCTGTCCAGTTCCTCTTTGCTGTCCGCCAGATGCACGAGCGTGACCACGGCAAACAGCATCCGCTGGTCGCGGGTCGTGAGATCATCCAGCATTTCACGGGTTTCCTTGCGCTGCTGCTCCAGATCGTAAGGAACGACAGCGGAGAAGTTCTGGTTGCTGTTCTGCCTGCGCTGCCAGTTGGTGACGTTCGTTTCCACGCCGAGCAGTTTGTTCTCCACCTCTCGCACCGCTTCGTCGGTCGGCACGGGGATCATGTCGATGGAGAGCATCATGCGCCGGTTGAGGTCGGTCAGCTCCAGAATCATGCTGTCTTTGATGTAGCTGGCATAGTCCTTGAGGAACAGCACACGGCCATATTGACTTCCCATCTTGAAATAATCCCGATGGAACTCCAAGCTATCCGGGCAGATCGTGTCCTTGAGATTATGCCCGCGCTTCATCGCTGTTTGAAAATCAAAAGGCAAGGATGATTCCTCTGGTCGGAAGAATCCGCGCAGGACATCCAACCGCTCGGCAGCGTCCAGCTCGTTGGAGGACGAATTGAGCCGCGAGAGCTTGGACGTGATCTCGCCTGTCACGCGGGAGAAGAACGTGCGCGCTTCGTCCACGTTTTTCTTGTGAACGGAAACCGTGATAAATCGCTCCTGCTCCACGCTGGCGGAGCTGCCGGAGATTTTGCTTTCCAGCATCCCGTTGAACTCGTTCACGAATCCGTCGAGGCTGTCGCCGCGCTGCGGGAGCAGGACGGTATCTTCAAACGCCTGCCGGTTGACCTGCTTGTTGCAGATCGTGAGCTTGGTGGTCGAGCCGCTGTCCAAAGCGTTCAGCAGTTCGCTGTAGCCGAGAAACATGGCAGTCTTGTCCTCTTTGGACGCGATGGCATAGTTGATGTCTGAGAAGCGCAGCGTTCTGGAATATTTCGTGCCGAACTGAAAAATCCCATCCGCGAAGATCCGCTGGATGGGAATGACGTCCTGCACACTGCGCGGGATCTTGTAGACCGTTCTGTCCTGCTTGATGGTGTTGTTGAGCGTTTTAATCAAGTGTCAGCACCTCCCGCATGGAATTGGAATCCAGCAGCAATTCTGCATACAGATTCTGCGGATGATATGACAGTGTACGCGGACAGAGAATTTCTGACCGAATGACCGCCAGCAGGAAGCGTTCGGCGGGCATGCCGTTGTAGGTAAAAAAGCCGCACATGGCAAACGGGAACGCCGCCAGCATGCACACCCAGCCGACCTCCGCCGCGCCGATGAGCGGCTTTAGACTGAAGTACGCGCTGACGGCCACACCGATGGCAAGCAGCGCGAACACCATCTGCCGCAGGGATAAGCCGAACAGGATGCTCTCTTGATACCGCTGAATCTCTTTGTTGATTTTCACTTCGATGATGAATCCCTCCTGTTTTTCAGTTTTTTCTGGAATGGGGCTTGATTTTTTCTTTGTTCCAAGCTAACATGGCACAAACTTTCAAAAGGAGGCTGTGCCATGTTGATGATGGTATTTGGGGCTGGCTGTTTGCTTCTGTCCGTATTATTTCATGCCGCATCGCTGCTGCACCTTGGTCTGCCGCTTTTGTATGCGCTGATCGTGCCGACGCTGTTTTCCGGCTGGTATTACAGCCACTATGCACTGGCGAATGGGATCTGGTATGCGCTCATTGTCCTGGGACTGATTTCGTGTATTGTGTCGCTGGTGCGGAAAGTTCGGCGCATGATTTAACCAAGCCCCATCAGTTCCCGGATGATGCGGTCGGACATTTTAATGGAGCCAACGAGCACCAGCATATTGAACACCAGTTCGCCAATGTAGTTCCAGACGACCGTTGCCGGGGCAAGTCCTTCCGTTACGACGGGCGGGCTGGATGCGAATTGCGAAAAGATAATACAGGCCAGTAAAATGACACAGCCCTCCAAGCAGATGGCGGCGTAGCTCTTGATGAACGCCATGCCAATGCTGCTGGAGGGCTGTCCTGCGAAGCTCGACAGCGGGATCGGCGCAATCGCCGTCGCCATATAGAGCTTAAAAAAGCGGCCGTAGACGGTCAAGATCATGACGAGCGACAGCACCCAGATGAACAGCGAACCGAGCAGCGTCACCGCCCAGAGCGGAATGCTCTCCAGCAGACCGACATCTTCAATCGTTGACGCGATCTCGGCGGGCAGTGTGGATGCTTCCATTGCCGAAAGACCGGACGCGCCCATGATTGTCTGGATCGCACCCTGCGCAATCGAGAACAGCGCCGTCATCAACTCCATGCCGTAGGTGACCGCTGCCTGTGCCAGTACAAAACGGATGAAGCATTTGAACGCCACCTCCGGGCGTTTCAGTTCCGTAAAGCTGCCGCAGGTTTTCATGACGCCAATCACAAAGAACAGAACCAGAAGCGCATACGCGATTGCCTTCAGCGCGTCGTTGATCCCGACAATCACATTCCAGATCCCGCCGCCCTTGAAGTTCTCCGGACTGGTGGTCAACAGCGTCCAAATTTCCGACAGCTTGCTGTTCCACGTTTCCAGCGAGGAATTGAGGTTACCTATGATCCAGTTTCCACTTGAGATGGTATCACCTCCAGTTGTATCGGGGAGAGCTTTCACGCTCTCCCCACGGTGTTATCAGCCGGTGATCAGCGTCATGATCTCCTTGGTGAATGTAATGACGATACCGCCAGCAACAGTCAGGATGCCGTTTGCGCGCTGCGACGGATCGTGCGACTTGAGAGACAGACCGACCTGCAAAATGCCAAAGCCGAGCAGGATCAAGCCGACCGCGCGAATGAGCGAGAAAATGAAGTCACTCAGGTTGTTGACGACCGCAAGCGGATCGCCGTCTGCCGCGAACGCCGGGACAACAAAAAACGCCAGCATGAAAAACACGCTGGCGCAGATCGAGTAGAGCCGTTTTGCTTTGGATTCAAATGGTTTCTTCAATGAAATTCCCCCTTCAATGGATTCGAATTTTCTGTGCCGCCCACACGAAGCAGCGGGCGGCCGGTGTAAATGGGCGGTTTTGTTCCATGATGAATGTAGGGCGCTGCGCCGCCGAGGGAACTGTGTGAGATCGCTGGATGGTGCATGAGATCATACTTTTCATCCATGACCGGACTTGCGCCGCGGATGAACAGCAGCGCATAGCGGTTGTCCAGCTTTCGCACCTCGTCCGGTGTCAGCAGCTCGCGCCCGGACATCTGGAAATTGGTCGAGTAGGAGCCGGATTTGCCTTTCGTCTGACCATGCGTTTTCGTATCAATCGTGGCTTTGCCGAGCATTTCAGAAACGTATTTGTGTGTTGACGATTCGTTGCCGCCGAGATACAAAATGGTATCACAGTTGCCTGGAATTGTCTCCCAGCTATCCTTATACAATTCTTTGATCTGCGCCATATTCTGAATGATCACGCTTGCCGAGATGGAACGCGAGCGCATGGTTGCAAGCTCGCGCGTGAATCCCGGCAGCGGCATGGCTGCGAACTCGTCCAGCACAAAGCGAACGTGGCGCGGCAGCGGGCCGTGGTGGATCTGGTCTGCGCTGTAATAGAGGGCTTGAAACGCCTGTGCATAAAGTAAGCTTACAAGGAAATTGAACGTGTTATCATTGTCTGGAATGACAGCGTAGAGTGCGACCTTCTTCTCACCCAGCGTGTAAAGGTCCATGTCGTCATGGTCGGTCAGAGCTTGAATCTGCGGTAGATTAAAGGGCGCGAGGCGGACAGCCGTACTCACCAAGATCGATTTTGCGGTTTTGCCCGCGGCTAATTTGAACACCTTATATTGCCGGACAGCGACACTGTCCGGTTTTCTGCGTTCAATGGATTCAAAAAGCAAATCGAGTGGGGACACATGCCCTTCATCTTCCTCGCGCACCTCGGCATATTCCAGCACGCGCATGACCATGGAGAAGTTCTGCTCATATTCCGGGGCTTCCTGAAACAGCATGAGGATGATCGCCTGCAGGAGTGCGGTTTCGGCCTTGGTCCAGAACGGGTCGGACTCGTGACTGCCCTTCGGAGTGGTAGACTGGATCAGGTTGTTCACCAGCTTCAGCACATCCTTTTCGTCGCGCAGGTAGCAGAACGGATTGTAGCCGTCCGATTGTTCCAGATTCACAAGGTTCAGAACGCGCACGTCGTAGCCTTGCTCTTTGAGGTAGCCGCCCGTGGCAAGCAGCACTTCAGATTTGGGGTCTGTTATGACATAGTTCGTGTTTGCGGTCAGGATATTCGGCAGCACAAAGCTGCGTGTTTTTGCCGCGCCACTGCCGCCGATCACCAGCACATTGAGCGAGCGGCGATGCTTGTGTGTATCCAGGCCGAGCCGAACGTGCTGCGTCAGCGGGATGCTGTCCTTCTGCGCGAACTGCGCGTTGACGGATGCGGGTGTCGCCCACGCCGCAGAGCCGTGTTCCTCGCCGTCGCGGGTTCGACCCTGATTCGTCCGATAAAGCAAAACCGCCATGCCATAAGCGGCAAGGCAGATGAGGATCGCAGGCAGGCTTTTATCTGTCCACACAATATTCGTCGGCTGCTCTAATGCTGCTGTCAGATTCCGCAGCAGTTCCGGCAGCCCGCCGCTCAAGGACTGCGCCAACAGGAGCGCAAGCCAGGCGACGGGAATTATTCCGATGAGGTAAAACAGGGTGTCGTTCGATTTTCGGATAAGCATCACCTCAGAAAAACTACCCTGCAAAGCATGAGCCTTGCAGGGCAGTTGAAAATTATCGTTCAGGTTCGGTATTACGTTTGCGGCGAGTCTGCGCCGGAATGCCTTTCTCCATAAAATGCTCCAGTAATGCTTTCTTCTTTTCATAGCCGGTGAGAATGGAATCCACGAACGCGATGCTGTCGTCCTTGGCGTACAGATCCGCAATTTCTTCCCGGCTTGGCAGCAGCTCCATACGGACACGGCTGCGGTCGGTTACGAGCTTGAGCAGCTCTGCTTCGGTCTTATGGAAGCTGTTGACCGTGATCTCTGTGCAGTCGCTGCGCTCCGGCAGGCGTGGGGCATCCCAGAACATCGAATTGCCGGAATCGAAGATCGGAGCCATCCGAATAAATTGCAGCGTCCGGCTGTCGCGGAGGACACCAAAGTTGTTGAGATGCCGATCCGTATTCGTCAGCACGAAATCCGTGAGGATTTGATATTCAAGGAATCCGCGCACACCCTGCTCTGGCAGGCCATGCGTTGTGCAGACGTGGATAAAATGCTCATAGGTCGAGACGGCATTGTCCTTTTTCTCGGAATCCACAACGTCAATCGCCGGAATGAATTCCAGCGTCTCCGACGCGAAGTCCCCGCAGATGCAGCCATATTGCTCGCTTGCACTGCCGATGAGTTTTACCGGGCGGTACTGCACATGGTTCGCAAAGCCCTGCTTTTCATGCAGCATGGATGCCAGCACTTCATTGAGACTTTGCTGGGAATTTGCGCCGCGGTTGCCTTTGAGCAGGCAGCGCGTATCGTCGACGATCAACCACTTTTTGATCAGGTCACCTTGCAGCGATGCGCTGGGCGAATACGCTGGTGTCTGGGTGCTTGTCGAAGCTGCGCCGTGGGGGTGTTGGATCTGCATGGATTCCAGTGGATCGCGGAAGCTATTGGAGAACAGGCTGACGTCTTTCCACGTCAGTTCGCTGCCGTTCGGCTTGATCCAATAATGGTCGGACAGGCTGAGTCCGAGGTTCCGCACGAGCAGGCTTTGCGTGGAGGGGATGCCCTCCTGCTGCAAAAGCGCGGCAATGTTGCCCTGACTGATCGGGACGGCACGGCGCAGCCACCATTTGCGCAGACTGTCTGCGCCCTGACTGCCGCCGAGTGGCAGCAGCTCCGGATTTGTGCCGGGCGTGACCTTGAGGATAGCGCCGGACAGATCGTCGAGCTGCAAAGATGCAACAACATCGTCTTTGTGCATCAGCTCATAGCTTTGTTCTGCCATACGTGCCACCTCCCAGCTTTTGTTGGTTTGAGTATATCACAGTTCGGCGTGTAAATCCATCCAAACGGCGCTTATTTTGTGATCTCACTGTGTGTTTTTTCTCTGGTCGGGACGCGCGGTTCGACACCGGACAGCTTTTCGCGGAAAGACTGAAGCTGCTCGCCAACCGACGGGCGGTCATTCTTCGAGTTCTTCCTGCTCGTAGGCGAGCTGCTGCCGGTATCGTCCGAGGAGCGTTCCGACCGAGACTCTTTTTTTGATGAGCGTTCCTCCTGCAGCTTTTCGAGCGAACCGAAGAGACGCTCGAAAATGACATTTGCCAGTTCCAGATCGGTCGTTGGAATGACGAGATCAATGGGTGCGTCCGGCTGCTCCTTGTCCTGGATACCCGCGAACAGTACCTTGTCCTTCGCCTGACGGCTGAATTCCCGATACTGCTCCGGGGTCAGGGAAAACGTGCGGATGTCGCGCGTCTGCTGGAGAATTTTCTTGAGGCTGGTCCTGCCGTAGACCTTTTTATGGTTGCGCGCCAACGCCAGCAGCATCGCCGCGGCATTCTTCGCCGCAGAGCCTGCCAGCTTGACCGCAACCTCGCCGCTGGAGAGCATCATGTGAACGACCTGCTCGGCAGCTTCGCTGTTTCCTACGTTGATGGGAAATCACCTCCTTCTATTCGTGGTCGCGTGTTTGCGACGATTCTTTCTCATGTCGAGATTTTTCCTGTGCAGCGACATCGCGCTGCATGACCGCTGCCGAGTCTGCAATCTCGCGGCACAGCTTGATCTTTTGCCGCTCGGCACGGATCTGCTTGTTGCGCTGTGCAAGCTGCTCGTAGATGTCTGCTTTTTCTTCTGTGAGGGTCTTCCGCGAAATGCCGCAGGCGTCCAGTACCGCTTTCGCTTCTGCGTACTGCGCGTACTCGGACTCCATGCCGGAAAGCCCTTCTTCATAGAGGGCTTTGCTCACGGCGAGTGATTCTTCCGCAGCCAGCGCGTCAAAGAGCTTCTTGCGCTTTTTCTTACGGACGTTCAGGATCGTGCGCTGCTTGGTAAGTCTCACAGCTTCATTTTCTGACTGCTGCATACAGGCGGTAAGGTCATCCGCTGTGGCAATGCCGTTCTCTTGCAGGAATTTCAGCTGCGCCTTATAGGTTTCGGCTTTCATGATCTCCCGTCGAAGATGCGGCGTCATGCGCGGCGGGTATTGCCGCTTTTCAATGCGCCCAAGCAGATAGCAGTAATGATAGTACAGCGCAAGGAATCCCTTGTACTTTGGATGCGGGCGATATGGCAGGGGCTTTGGGCGCGGGAGGAACGCCGGTCTGGTACCGGCTTCGATCTCCGCGAGATTGCCTGCAATGGCGCGTTCGATATTTTCTTCTGAAAACGCTGCATTCTTGCGCTCTGGATACATGAAACGCTCTTGACCGCGCAATCGAAAGCCCAGCCGGTTGCCGTGGTGGATCTCGTAGCCCTTATGCTCCATGAGCAAGAAGAAGTGGCCGAGATCGTTCGCGTCGGCAATGGCATCGCGCAGGTCCGCTTCCAGCATGGAGCGGAACGTCGGCTGACCTTTGGACTGCCGCAGCCATTCAATGTAACTGACCGCTTTGGAGGGCTTGCCCTCCATAATGACGGACAGCCCATGCTCCCGGCAGAGCTTATCCGAAATTGTGCGAATCTGCTGGTAGTAGCTTTTGGCGTTGCTGTGATATTTTCGCCCCGTCACCTGATTCACAGAATTGAAAACCATGTGCGCATGGATGTGTTCTTTGTCCACATGAACGCCGATGACGACCTCGTAATCCGAGAGGTGTTCCTTTGCAAATGCCTGTGCAACTTCCAATGCCAGCTCCGGCGTGATCTCGCCGGGCTTGAATGACTGGATGATGTGATAATACTGAACTCCGTCGCGGTTATTCTTCGCTTCCTTGGTTGCAAGCATCTGGTGGCAAGCATGCCCCTTGTCGCAGTTCAAATAAGCCGTCAGGACTTCCTCATCCGTCTTGTCGGGATTCACTGCATAGTTGATTGCCAAATCCAGTCTGGCGTGCCGGGCGAGGATCTTGGTTACTGCCATGACTGCTGACTGAGCTGGTACATGAGTTCATAAACACGATCCAGCATCCGTAGGGCGCGTGTGACCTCGTCACGGCTGGCAAATCCGGCGTTCGCTTTCCGTGCAAGCTGGTTGATGTTGTTGCCGATCTGATGAACCTCCGTGCGTAGCCTGCGAAGTTCTTCTGAGGGTGCAGCTTGGATGCTTTCTCCGAGGATCAGCTTACGCAGGTACGCCGACAGCGGCAGGCCGCTGGCTTGCAGACCTTTTTCCAGCGCGGCGCGTTCGTCCTCGTCCAGCCGGATATGCAGATTGTACTGATTCTTCCGCACGGCGCTCCTTTCTCCGCCCGCAGGCGGCATGTTGGGGTCAGGGTTCTCCCTGCAAGCTGCGTTTTGGTACCAAAACGCTATGCTTGCGCTCTTGCCGCGAGGCGGCGAGAGCCTGACGCCCCGCCTTTCAGCAGGGCGAGAGAGGAGAGAAATTTCAATTTTCTTTTCCTTATAGATGCCTTCGCGCTGCTTTGGCCATTCAAATCGGTTTTTGAATGACGTAGTCGCTACAATAGTCGCTATGGAATCTGAAACGACCGGTTTCTGCCGTTCACAGTCGCTACATTAGTCGCTATGCAGCGTTCAATTCCGATTCCAGCCGCTTTCTGGCAAGATCTGCATACACGTCCGTAACTTCGATGCCGGTTGCATTATAGCCTTCCTTGACCGCAGCCAGAACCGTTGTACCAGAGCCTGCAAAGGGGTCCAAGATATGGCCGCCCGGTTCCGTGATCCGGACAAGATCCTGCATAAGCTGCAGTGGCTTCTCGGTCAGGTGGATGCGGTTCTGCGGATTGCCGTATTTGAATACACCCGGCAAACACGGCACGGGTCGGCTGACCGGCATATCTCCGTTCGAACCCCAGACAATGTATTCTGCCTGCTGGCGGAAACGTCCTTTCTGCGGACGGGAGTTTCCCTTGTCCCACACGGCAATCCCGCGCCAGATCCAGCCTGCCCATTGGAGCGCATCGCTGGCGCAGGGGAGCTGCCGCCAGTCAATGAACATACAGACCGGCGCACCGGGCTTGGCTGCGCGTCTTGCAAGATACAGCCACTCTGCCGCCCAGCGGGTCCATGAGCGCTGATCTTTGGCATCGCCGTCAAAATCGGGCGGTGCGTTGCCGCCCATGCTGGAATATTTCTTTGCGGTGGCTTTGGATTTTTCCGCCTGCGTGCGGCCACCGGACGCATACGGCGGATCTGTGATGACGGCGTCGAACGCGCCGGGAGGAAAGCTCTCCAACACGGTAAGACTGTCTCCGTGGATGATCTCCCATCTGGGCTTATCACGCATGGGCATCCGCTCCCTTCATTTTTTGAGTATGTTGTCGATTCTGTACCCGTTCGTGCGTCAGTTCAAAAACGCTGAGATATTCCGCAGTCGCATTCGTCAGCAGCGTGTAATCACGCGAACCGGGGCAGCAGGCATACCACTGCGGCGTTTTTCCATCAACCCAGATGTGCGGTTCCGTATTGCGAAGATTCGGATTCGTGCTGCGGCAGCTTCTGCTGACAATTTCCCCGATTTTCATCCGAACGCTGTCAATTTCACCTTTTGCAGGATTCAGAATCGAAACCGTCAGGTATGGGTACTGATTTGCAATGATGTCTTTTGTGAACCGCACTTTGACCCGCAGATCGCCAAGACTGCCGTAGCAGCATTCGCCAACGAATTGCGGGTCATGGATCACGCGCCCATCTCCATAGATCTTTCTCAGTTCGTCCAGAAAGAAATTTGTCATGATACCTCCGAAAGAAACAGGAGCGCCAGATCTCTCTGACGCTCCTGTAATTATGCTTTAGATATTATATTGTCGTTCTGCCGTGTTTCAATGCAGATGCTCTGCTTTGCGGAGCCCTTTTGTCGGCGCAGACAGAATACCATGTCCGGCGTGCGCTCAAAAAAGCCGATCCCGCCCTTCCAACTCCTGCCGCAGGAACAATGCTGCAAGCCAATAAACTGCTGCTTCATTTTATGCCCGCAGCGAGGACATTTCTTGTTGTTCTTCCCCATCATCTGCTCCTGTTGCATTTGTATCTATGCTAATTATAATGTATTAGGCTGCAGTTTGTAAATCCCATTCTCGGAACATTGCATCAATATCCGCAAACGTCTGGCTGCGGTTGAATTTCTCTGTGACCTTGCCGGGGACGATTTGCAAACGCATCATTTTTTGCCACAGATCCGGATGATGGTCGTACAAATGTCGCAGCTCGGACAGCTTGGCATTCGGGCAAAACCAGCAGCCGCCGCGGTCGGTAAACTCGTACACAGGGGAAAGCAGTCCTGCTTGTTTGCAGAGCTGCTTCGCGTCATCCTCGGTGTATCCGTATTTCTCCAGCAGCGACACCTGATTGCCGCCTAGCCGTGCCAGACGCTGCGGTTCGTTCTTTGCAATGCCAATGTACTGCACGGTATCTGACGGCAGTGTTTTCTGATACTGCCGGATCGGGTACATTTTGCAGTCACGCTGGACATAGCATTTCCCGCACATAGGAAAAGAGCGGATCATACCTTTCTTCGGCCCGCGTGTGACCTTCCCCATAAAAATAGAGGTATAGGTTTTCTCGCTTCGAAGCACACGGACAGGTACGCCCAGTTTTTCAAGGGCGGGAATCGCTGCCTGATAGATAAAAGCCTGATGTTCCGGCACTTCGCCAGAGGTAGTGTCGTCAAACATGACCTCGCAGTACACCGCTTCGTCCAGCGGCTCGCTATGCTCCAAGGCCAATAAGATCGTCGCAATGCTGTCTTTCCCGAAGGAACAGGAGGCGACGTGCTTTGGACTCATGTGCGCTCGTCCTCCAGTTCCGCGCAAGCCATCCGCAGTTTCTCTGCCTTGTCCGTCTGCTCCCATGCGGCCTGCGGGTGCATAAAGTGGCAGTTGTTGCAGACTTCTGCGAAGAACGGCTTGTCCAGATCCAGCGCGCGGATCATGCCAGTCGGAGTGAAATCAAAGACGCTACGAACGGCTTCAGTCAGAAATGCGTCGTCATAGTATCCGCTCTCCTGCGTGTCGATCTCGACGGCAACCGGTTCGGTCTGCCCAATGGCATAGGCGAGGCTGACCGTACATTGATCGGCAAGACCAGCCGCGACAATGTTCTTTGCCACATATCGCGCCATATATGCGCCGCTGCGGTCAACCTTTGTGCCGTCCTTTCCGGAGAGCGCACCGCCGCCGTGGGGTGCAAGCCCGCCGTAGGTGTCGACCATCAGCTTACGGCCGGTGAGACCGGTATCGGCTTCAAAACCGCCCAGCACGAATTTACCGGATGGATTGATGAAAATCTTCGTCTGCTCGTCGATGCGCACATCATGGCAGGCACGGGCAATGACCAGCCTGCGGAGTTCCTCACGAAGCTCGTCAGGGTCTTTGTCTGCATCATGCTGGCAGGAGATCACGAAGGTGTCCACGCGCTCCGGCACACCGAACGTATACTGCACGGACACCTGAGCTTTTCCGTCCGGCCCAATGCCGGAGATCAGTTTTTCTTCCCGGCAGGTGGTGAGCAGGCTCGTGATACGGTTTGCCAGCACGACCGGCGCGGGCAGCAGCTCGACTGTTTCCCAGCAAGCGTAGCCATACATGATGCCTTGGTCGCCTGCGCCGAGCGTATCCCCATCGACCGCGTCCGCAATATCGGGGCTTTGTGTATGCAGCCGCACCTCTACATTATAATTACAGTCATATCCGGCTCTTTGAACCGTTTGTCGCACAATGGTCTCCACATCAGGGCTTGCCGTCGTGCGGAGTTCTCCGGCAACAAGAATTTTGCCCGCCGTCGCCAGCACTTCACAGGCAACGCGGGCATTGGGATCTTCTTTGAGGCAGGTGTCCAGAATGCTGTCCGCAATCGCGTCGCAGAGCTTGTCCGGATGGCCTGCCGTGACGGACTCTGCCGTCAGGATGTAGTTATCTTTCATGCATCGATTTTCCTTTCTTCGGCTGATTGATCACCTTTCCATGCTGCATGACGAACAGCTTTTCGCAGGAATACAGGCGCGTATAGGTCTGTATCTGCTTGTCGGTCAAAGAACAAAATTCCTCGCCGCTGCCTTGGGCGAGGAAGAACGTGCCGTGGATGATGTCATACGGTACGCCATTGCGATTCCGCAGGAAGCGGTTTTCTGGAAGACCGAGGATCTTGGCTTCTTCGTTGCACACCAGCAGGACATTCGGATCATCAAACGGTTCGACGGCCTGAATGAAACCACCCACAATAGCCTGCATACTCGCCAAGCTGCCGTCGATCTCCTTGACATACGGATCTTTGGTGGGTTCCACGACCAGAATGCGCATGGGATCATCGCTCATAGTTATCCTTCTCCTTTCCGCGGCGGTTGTGATTGTAGTCGCCAATGTCTGTGATCGTCACATATTCCCCAATCAGGCACAGGGCTTCGCCGTAGCTGTGGCACTCGCCGCTGAAAATACGGTGAGTGAGTTCCTTTGCTTGATTCCGCAGACCAACTTCGCGCAGCGTCCTCGCCGCAATACCGACAAGGTTAAAAATATTGCCGTCCTGCCCAATGAGCGGGCAGGACGGCTTTTCAACACCCAGTTCGGATTTCTCTAAAAATCCACCCAGACGGTTCGGTACATAATCACTGAGCCATGTCCCGCCAATCGTTCCGTATGTGGTAAGTCTCCACATGGCGAGTTTGCCGACATCAAGATCAACACCTTCAAAGTCAAACAGCATGTTGGTGTGACCGTCGTACTCAAACAGAGATGCCCGTTCAAACCGGCTGCCATTGCGCAGGATTCCGGCATCCGTGAGCATTTCGTTGATCCCTTCCAACCATTCCTGCGGATCACCGCCGCAGCCTTGCAGGATCAGCCCTTCCCGGTCGCTCATTCCGCGAAGATCACCAGCTTGAATTCTCTGGATGGCGTTATCGTTCATAGCCGGTCTCCTTTCGCTGCGGCGGCTTGGTCTGCACTTTCTTTGGATACGGTTCAATGCCGCATTCCTTGAGGCAGTTCTTGAATGCATATTTGAGGCAGCCGACCGGCAGACCGTTCTGCTCGTAGCCCGTTTTAATACCGAGATAGTAGTCTCTCGGCGGCAGGGACGGTTTCAGATGCAGCTCTGGGTTCATAATATAAGCCATGACCGGGACGCGCTGCCCGTCAAACGTCCGCACCTCCAGCGTCTGCTTGATGTACAGACGCGGATAGCCTTCATAGCGGTCGAGGGATGCTTCACATTTGTCAGTTAACTCCCACAAAAGGCCGTAGACACAGGCTCCTTCCTTGGGTTCGACTGTCGCAACGCCGCTGCCGCGAAAGCGCAGGTCATAATTGTCCAGAACAGCCTGCCCGTAGACAGTCGCGTCCGGGCAGCGGTAACGCATCTGATCCAGATTGATATTGCTGCCGTAGGCAAAATACAGTGGTCTTTCCATCATCATTCCTCCAGCAGCTCCAGCGCGCCGATCTCACTCAATACGCGAATGAGCGCGGCAGCACGTTCTCCCGTGCTGCTCTCCGGCAGCTCGCAGGGCTGCTCCGTCATGCGGCGGATCGTGTTCTGCATATAACGGATATATCCTTCCGTGCCGTCGAACGTGCCTGCATCAAAATGTAAGGCACGGAGCTGGGCTAAAATTTCGATGGGCGTACCCTCGTATGTAGATTCTTCAATACAAATTCTCATTCGGTCACCTCTCCTGTTCTTGTTGAGATGTTCGGTTTTTGTGGCTGCTTGCATAGCAGTCCTTGTCATATCGCCAAGCGCGGTTGCCCTCCAGATTGGCAAGCAGATGATCGCGCGTGTTCTTGAATTCATCGCCGTTCAGACCCATCCGCACGAGCCAGACACGGAACGTGAACAATTCATTGTCGCTCACCGTCTTGCGCATGACACTGGTGCGCTGGGCGATGGCCTGCGCGGACATGGCGAGGCATAAGTTTACATAAGCCTTTGCACGACCGGCGTGGAGGGTAGAATTAAAGCAGCGCCATTCAATGGTGCCGCGGTAAAAGACAGAGTGAAGATTCAGCGCGTAATAGCGCGTCCAGTTATAATGCTCATGCGCAGAAATGCAGCCTTCGTACCAGATGTTCTCCAGCTGCGTCAAATCTCTCGTCGGTTCATTGGACAGCCGCCTTGCCCGCTGCAGCATGGGTTCGCGCACCCGCTGACACCAGCGGTTGACGCGGGCGGGGTCCGTTTTCAGGGCTTTGAACAGCAAATCTTCCTTGGAATACATGATACTAAGCAGGTTCTTGAGACTCTGGCGGTTATGGTTGGAAGCGTCCACATGGACGTGCATCCCGCAGGAGTCGTTGACTTTTCCGCCTGCCTGCCGGATACGGCGCACACACTCCTGAAATTTCTCCATCTCGTCATAGGTGAGCTTCGGCGTTACCATTTCCACGCGATATTCCGGATCGGTTGTTCTGCGATAGTGCCCATCGTCGTTCCACTCTGCGCGGATACTGCCGTCGCTCATGATGCGCCACTGCTTGCCCTCCCGATCCGGCACATACCAGCTATCATAATTATCATAGCTGCGCTGCGGCGTTGTTTCAAAATACGCAGCAAGCGCCTCTGCCGCTTCTGCTCGCGTGATGCCGGTCAGCTCGATCTCCACGCCGAAGCATTGATCTTTGATGCCAATCATCGCTGCTCACAGTCCTGAAGGAAGATCATGTTTACTACATCGT